>Ga0316207_10000750_pt1 | contig 46421 bp, 50 predicted proteins | sample 6weekpyrite_MG_FD_204943 | JGI IMG/M metagenome (GOLD analysis project Ga0316207, IMG submission 204943) | Microbial mat bacterial communities from mineral coupon in-situ incubated in ocean water Damariscotta River, Maine, United States -... | ecosystem: Environmental > Aquatic > Marine >... | reverse complement strand
TCGCCAAGGCCGGATTGAACCGGTTAGGTCGGGAAGAAGCACAAGCCGATTCGCTTCACCGCGATGAGATGCTACCTGCTGTTGCTCAAGGCGCGGTTGGGGTCGCTGTCCGTGTGGGTGATGGCGACGCTGAAGCCGTGGTCAAACCCCTGAATCACGAGAAAACCGAGCTGGCCATATCAGCGGAAAGAGCTTTCCTGGCAGCCCTGGACGGCTCGTGCCGGACCCCGATTGCTGCAAACGTTAATATGGAATCAATGGACTTTATCGGTGAAGTCTTGACTCCTGATGGCAAGACGCGTTGGCGAGAGCAGGGGAAGCTGAGTATGCAGACGACCCAGATTGAGGACTTTATCAAGGTGGGGGCCGATTATGGCCGGGCCATCAGGGAGGCAGCAGGTGATGCCCTGCTGTCCGTGATAGAGAGCCCATGAATGTATTGGTGACACGCGGATGGCCCGGAGCCGAACGAACAGCGACTGCCTTGCGTGGCATGGGTATCAACCCGATCATTTCACCCGTTCTTGATGTCAATTTCCGCGCTGCTCTGAACGTCAATCTCGATTATGTTCAAGCCATAGTATTCACCAGCTCTAACGGTGTTCGTGCCTGGGGGCCGCGGCGGTCAGAACGCGATTTCCCGGTCTATGCGGTTGGGGAAGCCACAGCGACGGCCGCCCGCGATATTGGTTTTAATGACGTGTTTTCTGCCAGGGGCGATGTTGATTCCCTGGCCAAGCTGATTGTCCATGATTTGAGGCCTTCAACCGGGGCGATCCTTCATGTTCGCGGCATTCATGTGGCCGGTGATCTGTCCGGAGCGTTGAAACAGGCTGGTTTTACCTGCCGCGAATCCATCGGATATGGCACGGTTTCCGTTGACAGTCTGGGCGAAGAGGCCATCGCCTCGATTTTATCCGGGGCTCCCGTCAAAGTGTTGATCCATTCTGCACGCGGCGCCAAAGCCTTTCTCGAATTGCTGAAGAAGTTTGGCTTGAACCGCTGGCTGGGCTCGGTTTCTGTCTATGGCATCAGCAAAAAAGCGGTCAAACCCCTGGAGGGTAATGGCTTCGCTGAGATTCAAACGGCCTCTACGCCCGATGAAAATGCACTTCTGGGTCTGCTGAAAGACGCTGAAGAACTGGTGCCCGCGCACAACGCGTCCTAAGGTACGCAAAACCTAGTCGAATCGCGGACCGTTATGGCAAAATCTTCAGACACTCTCGACCCCGAACCGGTGGATGCCGAGTTTGAACCGGCCCTTGATGAGAGTGGCTTTGCCCATTCTGCAAAAACGTCAAATAAGGGCATGTTTCTGAATCCATTGTTGTTCCTGGCTGCAGTCGCCTTGGGTGGCGCTTTGGGCTTTGCTGGCATGCTTGTTTTTCAGGCCAATCAAAGTCCCGGTGATGGCCTGTCCGCGGAAATGGCTGCCCAGACCCGGGTCATCACCGGTCTGGAAACACGCCTTGTCGCTCTGGAAAATGAAGACCCTGCCCAAACCGCGCGCTCTGCGGTTTCCGGGTTGGAGACACGGCTGACCGATCTTGAAAATCAGCCTGCCGGATCCATTGATCTGAGCCCCATTGAAGCCCGGATTGAGGCTTTGGAAACGGCTCCGGGGCAGTCCGGTCCTGTCGATGACAGTGTGTTGAACGCATTGACGGATCGTCTGGCTGAATTGGAAACGGCGAATGCGGACACGCAGGCCCTGGCGCTTCAGGCGATGGAGGCCTCATCTCAAACGCCGCCCTCTGCCATTGATCCGCAAATACTGGAAAACCTGTCCCAGCGGATTTTCGCGCTGGAAACGGCAGAGGGCCGTGTCGAACCCGATGCGGCACAGGCGAGCCAGCTGGCAGCGCTTCAGACCCGGCTCGATGAATTGGAAACGGCCCTGTCCCAGGCGCGCAATGTCGCGGACAGCGCCCAGCAAACCGCAGATACAACAGCTGAAACCATGGCCAACCGACCAGCCGATACCGGCGATGCCGCCCGCCAGCTGGCCGCGCGGGCCCTGGCTTTAACAGCGCTTCGTGACATGGCCGCCAGTGGCGATGCCTTTGAAGCCGAGCGCGCAGCCCTTGCCCGGCTTTGGCGCGGCAATGAGGACCTAGCGGCTCTAGCCAGCTATTCGCGTGCCGGTGTGCCAACGATAGATGATTTGTCTGAAATGTTTCCGGGTAATGCTATCCGTGAAGCGTCGGGTTCGGGAAAAATTTTCTTTGGTCTGATCGAGGTTCGCCGCATTGGTGCTGAAGAGGGGGATGCCGATCCTCTTGCTGTCACAGCACTTGTGGAAGATCGCTTGAGAGAGGATGATCTTGAAGGCGCAGTAGCACTGACGGAACGCTTTGAAGGAGCCTCCATGGAAGAAGCGCAATCATGGTTGCTTGCAGCAAGCGCTCGGTTGAATGTCGACTCACATATAGGCAATTTGCGTCAGGTTCTCATGCAGGATGCCGCCGATCAGGGAGCTGATCCGTCATGATAAGGTTGATTGCCGCAGTCTTGTTTGCTGCTTTGTGCGCCGTTCTGGGTTGGGTGTTGGGTCAAAACCCAGGACGCGCTGTGTTCGAGTTTTTCGGCCTTCATTGGGAAATGTCCTTCGTTCTTGCTGCCGCCGGAATAATCGCATTCGCCTTCATCATGCTGTTCGTCTGGTGGCTGGTCTATGTGATGTGGACCTCCCCGGACAAGTTCAAGACTATGTATGCGCGCCGTCGCAAGGAGCAGGGCTTTGATGCGCTGGAACGCGCCCTGATTGCCTCGGCTGCCGGGGAAGGCGAAACCGCCGTACGTCAGGCGGCCCGCGCCGATGCTTTGCTGGACCGCCCGGCCCTGTCCCGCCTTCTGGCGGCTCGCGCCGCTGAAGCCGCGGGCAATGCCGAGGGCGCGGAAGGTCATTATGAGGCCCTGTTGGAAGACCCCAAAACTCGCATTGTTGCCCGTCGGGGCTTGGCCCAATTGGCTCATGATCGCTCAGACCATGACGTTACCATTGAGCATGCCCGCGATGCCTTTGATAAGGCCAAGAGCGCACGCTGGGCCTTTGATGCCCTGTTTGATGCCCTGATTGTCCAGGGCCAGTGGGATGAGGCGTTGGAAACGCTCTCTGAGGGGGAGCGCCGCAAGCACATCACCCCCGAGCGCGCCCGGCGCAGGCGCTCGGTTGTCTTGACGGCATCGGCCCTGGCCCATGAAGATGATGACCCGGATAAAGCCCGCGATCTGGCCGAAGCCGCCGTGCGTGCGGCTCCGGGCTTTTCGCCTGCGGCCATTTTGGCCTCGCGCCTTCTGGCCGCTTCGCGGCGGCACAAGAAAGCCGCCGATGTGCTGGAAGCGTGCTGGACAACCTCCCCGCATCCGGCTGTGGCCAATGCCTATCGCGATCTGCGCAAATCCGACAGCAAAGCCAAGCGCATTGAGCGCCTTAAAAGTCTGGCCGCTCTGAACCCGGACCACCGCGAAAGCACACTTTTACGGGTTCAGGCCGCTCTTGAAGGCGATGAAGCCGATACGGCCAAAGCCTTGCTTGAACCCATGCTGGAATTGGGCAAACCAACGGCGCGCCTGTGTGCCTTGGCCGCGCGCCTGGCTCAGCTCAGCGGTGAGGACAAACAAGCCCGCCGATGGATGACCCGCGCGGCTCATGGGGCCGCAGAAGCCGATTGGTCAGATATCGATACAGAGGGGCGGGCCTTTTCCTATGTCGACGACGATTGGAAGCGCATGGTCTATGTCTATGGCGACGAGGCCAAGCTGATCCATCCGCGCTATGAACGCTATGAAATGGCCGCTGAAGCCGTGCCGGAAACAGCGCTTCTGGAAGCGCCGGGACAAAAGTCAGGAAAAAAATCTGGCACAGGGGGCGTGACTCCGGGGCATGGAACGGCTTATTACGAGGCCAAACGTCAGCCAGATGATCCGGGAGTGATCGAAGATAAGGCTGATACAAGCGGACAGGTGGCCTGACATGCAGCCCTTTCTTCTCGCCGTAACCGGCGGTTCAGCTTCGGGGAAAACCCGTTTGGCTCAAGCGCTTGCTGAAGAATTTATCGCGCATGACTGCTATGTCATCCCTGAAGATGATTATTACATTGATGCGGGCAATATGCCGGGCTTTGATGCCAACACTTTCAATTTCGATGAGCCAGCTGCCAAGGATCACAGCCTGCTGGAAGCGCATCTGAAAGCCCTTCAATCCGGTCAGACGATTGAATCACCCCAATATGATTTCGCCACGCATTGTCGCGCCCGCACGTCTAAAAAGCGCGCACCCGCACCGGTTCTGATTGTCGAAGGCTTGCACCTGTTGGCGACGCCGTCTTTGGCCTCTGTATTTGACCTGACCGTATTTGTCGATGCGACCGATGAAACGCGATTGGAGCGCCGCATTGCCCGCGATGTCGCCGAGCGAGGTCGCACCAAAGACTTTGTCCAGCAACAATTTGCCAATCTCGTTCGCCCTATGCACGACACTCATGTCGAACCGCAAAAATTATTGGCCGACCTGGTGATTGAAAATATGGGTGCACCGGAATTTCTAAGCCTTGGGAAATCCGTGATCCAGCGTGTCGAACAACAGGTTTTCGTCGCCTGATCTACAGGTCTGATTTGAGCTATTAAACCCGCCCCTGAACCCGTTCAGACCAAGGGCTTGCCCTGTTTTATTTTCATCGCTAATTTCCGCCGCCTCACGCCGGAAGAGCCCGGCGCGACACAATGGTAAGCCGCATTAGCTCAGCTGGTAGAGCATCGCATTCGTAATGCGGAGGTCGGGTGTTCAAGTCACCCATGCGGCACCATTTCTGTTTGTTTCCGTTACCCTCGACCCGAGCTAGTCATCACCTTTTGAGTTAGGGTCGATGCTCACATGAAACACGGCTCAAGGCTGTCCGCCATATCGGCTCACTTGATTAGGCAAGCGCCACGCGATTGTTCATGTCTCTGATGGGCGGACATAGGCCCGTCGCCCGCTTGGGCTTGCGAACACGGCTTGTTCGTGAAGCTTTGTTCCCGCACTCCCCCACCCCCACGAGTAAGACAAAACATGATGTCTGGTCGAAGCTGGGGTAAGTCAGTAATCTCGGAACAACTTTCCGTCTCTGACATTCAGGAGCGATGACTTTGGGGGATCTATCATGGATCGAAATTTTCTCGGCGCTGTCGCCTTTGCGGGGTGTATCATGACGTCTTGCGCGGAAGGACAATCGCCCAATCCTGCATCGACAGACGGCCCGCAACAGGAACAGGTGCGTGCCCGCGATATTGGTATAGCACCGGGCGTTCTTACACCGGGCGAGCATAATGCCATCACCGATGTCGACGGCGTTTTGGTTGGTCAGGTCACATTGATTGAGGCCCCCTCCACACGTACTGGCGTGACGGCGATCCTGCCCCATGACGGAAACCTTTATCGCGATAAAGTGCCCGCCGGTGTGGTCGTGGGCAATGGCTATGGCAAGCTGATGGGCTCCACCCAAATCATGGAGCTGGGCGAGATTGAAACACCGATCCTGTTGACCAATACCATGTCAGTGACACGGGCCGGGGACGGTATTCTCGATTGGACATTGCGCCAGCCAGGCAATGAAAATGTACGCTCGGTCAATATGGTCGTCGGCGAAACCAATGATGCCCGCCTCAATGATATTCGCGCGCGGGTCATCACCGCCGACCATGCCGTCGAGGCCATTGAAACGGCCAGCAACGGGCCGGTGGAAGAAGGGGGTGTCGGGGCCGGGGCCGGAACCGTGGCCTTTGGCTGGAAGGGCGGGATCGGCACATCATCGCGCCAGCTGCCAGACGCTTTGGGCGGCTATACGGTTGGGGTTTTGATCCAGTCCAATTATGGCGGCATCTTGCAAATGGATGGCCTGCCCGTGGGTGAAGATTTGAACCAGTTTTATCTGGACGATCATGTTGCCGATGACCGGGCCGATGGCTCTATTATGATTATTGTCGCCACCGACGCGCCCCTGTCAGATCGCAATTTGACGCGATTAGCGCGTAGAACGTTCGCGGGATTGGCGCGCACGGGCGCGTCCCTGACCAATGGGTCGGGCGATTATGCCATCGCTTTTTCAACCCATCCCGGTGTTCGGCGAACGCCCGAGCGTCGACGCGGTGTAACCTCTGTGGAAGAGTTGGCCAATTCAAACATGTCACCCCTGTTTCAGGCGACCATCGAAGCCACTGAAGAGGCGATTTACAATTCCCTGCTGATGGCCACAGATGCCAGTTATGAAGATGAAAACGGGCAGGTCCATCGCTATGAAGCCCTGCCCGCAGATCAAATCCGGTCCATGGTTGAAGCCAGAGAGGCAGCGCGAAGCGATTAAAGCGCTGCTGCTTCTACCGCCCGCATCACTCGCAGCACATTTTCGCCCCACAGCTTGGCGATATCGTCTTCGCTATAGCCTCTTGAGACCAGTTCGCGGGTTACTTCCATCGATTGGGATGCATCATCCCATCCGGCCACCCCGCCATTGCCGTCAAAATCTGAAGCAATGCCGACATGGTCAATCCCGGCGACCGATACGGCGTGATCAATATGGTCAACAAAATGCGCCAGGGTGACTTCCGGATGGTGGGTGCGAAGCTCAACCAAGTCTTCCTGATAGGCGCGCCGGGTGTCCCGCGTGGCATTGGCGCGGCCTTCAGCTGTGTCCATTCCATGGCGGACACGCAAGGCCCGTTTGGCCGCTTCAAATTCTTCGGTGCGGCTGTTCACATAGCCCCTGAACGCCACCATCTGGGCGACACCGCCATTATCTCGCATGGCCAAGAGCTGTTCATCATCCAGATTGCGGGCATTGGCATAGGCTCCGTAAGCGCCGGAATGCGACGCCAGAACCGGCGCGCGTGACAGGGCCGTAGCTTCCATCATCGTGGTTTTGCCGACATGGGAAATATCGACCATCATCCCCAGATCATTCAGCGCAGGCACCAGTTCGCGCCCCAGATCGCTCAATCCGGGATCAATCTCGCTTTCACCGGCTGAAATATTCGGATTGGAGCTGCCACCAAACTGGTTATTGCCAAAATGCGTCACCGAGACATAACGCACACCGCGCTCAAACCACATGGGTAGATCATCAAGGTCAGGCCCGAGCGGATAGGCGTTTTCCATGCCGATCAAGGCGACCCGACGTCCTCTGGCCGCAATGACTTCCACCTCATCGGCGGTGCGGGCCAGGGAAATTTGCTCCGGATAGCCGCGGATCATCCGGTCAATAGCGATATATTTATCTTCAGCGGCTTGGCGGGCGGATGCAAACCCGGCTTCAGACACTTCACCCTGTCCAACATAGACAATGAAGAAAGCCGCATCGAGACCGCCAGCCCGCATTTTGGGAAGATCGACCTGGGCCCAGCTGAAGCCGCCGGGGTCGAGATGAACACTGGCATATTCATGACCGATATCGACATGGGTATCGATCGTCAGCAAGCTTTCATGAAAAGCGCGAAGGCCAGTTTCTGTCCGCAGATCGTGTGATGCTGCTGTCTGGGCCTGAGCAATTGCTGAGGCGGAGGTGTCTTCGCCCTGGCATCCGGCCAAGGTCAAGCTGGTCAGTGAGACGGATGCGCTCAACAGAAATTTTGAAATGGTGTTCATGGAAATCTCCCTTGTCACAGACTTGGCCCATCGCAGTTGCGAGCTCAAGTCTGTGACAGAGAAAACAGGGCTATAGTTTATAACCGGGCAGGTTGATCAGCTGCCGCGCATAACGCTGCCAAGCGGTCCAAGCACGGAGCCTTCACCCTGACCGCTACCTGTGACGGGAACATTGGCCATGATCCGACCGGCCAGACGAGAAAACGGCATGGATTGAATCCACACTTTGCCCGGACCTTTCAGCTTGGCAAAGAACACGCCTTCGCCACCGAAAATCATCGATTTGATATTGCCCGCTTTTACGATCTCGAAATCGACATCCTTGGTGTAGGCGACGACACAACCGGTATCGACATCAATCTCCTCACCAGCGGCCAATTCCTTTTCAATCAAGGTTCCACCGGCATGGACAAAGCACCAGCCATCGCCCTCAAGGCGCTGCATGATAAAGCCTTCACCACCAAATAGGCCGGTCAAAATGCGTTTTTGCAAGGCAATGCCGACAGAAACACCTTTGGCGGCGGCCAAAAAGCTGTCCTTTTGACAGATCAGCTCACCGTCAACATCGGGCAGGTGAATGGGAATGATCGTGCCAGGAAAAGGCGCGGCAAAAGCGGTGTGAGCCTTACCTTGTCCTTTATGAGTGAACACGGTCATGAACAGGCTCTCACCGGTCAGGAGCCGTTTGCCAGCTCCGGCCAATGCGCCCATGAAACCCTTGTTTTTCTTTGAGCCGTCACCAAAAACGGCTTCCATGTCGACGCTGGGCGATTTGTACATCATCGCCCCCGCTTCCGAGACAACGCTTTCGTTAGGATCGAGTTCTATCTCGACATACTGGATGTCTTCCCCACCGATTTTGTAGTCAATTTCGTGTGCGCCGCTCATGTAAATCCCCTGAATTTGAAAAATCGGGGACACGCTAACGCCAAAATGGTCAGGAAACCAAATCTAACTCTGGGGAAAACTCGATTTACAGGGCTAAAAAGTCCGAATCTTCGGCCGTTTCCCGGATAATACTGGCCAATTCTACAGGCAGTTTGCCATTTTTGCCTTTGAAACTGGCATTCTTGTCCAAGCTGACAACATCATCGGGAATCTGATCCCGGTCATTCCGGACCGAGCCCGACAATACCATCATCGGAGTATCCCCACACATGGATTTAGTGGTTTCATACGTGTCTGCAGGACTGGTTGAATCGGGCAGCCTCAAATCCAGCATGATCAAGTCAAATGTTTCCCTGATCAGCTTGCGTTTGGCGTCTTTCAGCGTGCCCGCAACCTCTATTTCAATACCAAAATCACCAGCTTCGCAGACCGCATGCTGGACCAGCATGGCATCGGCAAAATCATCTTCAACATGTAGCACACGCAGTGTTTGATCGGACATAGCATTTTCCCCTTAACGTGTGTTTTACAGGCGTTGCGTAACCGAACCGTTTACAAAAAAGGGAAAATTACAGGTTTTACAACTTTTGAGGGACGGGATGTCCGTGCCGCATGGCAGCCGCCAGCACTGTGTTTCTCAGCAGCATGGCAATTGTCATCGGTCCAATACCGCCTGGCACGGGTGTTATCCATCCGGCATGCCCGACGATGTCGTCAAAATCGGCATCACCGACAAGGCGGGTTTTGCCCTCACCGCGTTCAGGGGCATCGATACGGTTGATGCCGACATCAAGAACACAAGCCCCGTCCTTGACCCAATCGCCCTTGACCATCAGGGGGCGACCCACAGCCGGAACAACAATGTCAGCGGTGCGGACAAGCTCGGGTAAATCCTTGGTCCGCGAATGGGCAATGGTCACTGTGGCATTTTTTTCCAGGAACAGCATGGCCGCCGGTTTGCCAACCAGTATGGAGCGCCCGATAATCACAACCGATTTTCCCGACAGATCACCCAGCGCCCGTTCCGCCAGCAGCACGCAGCCCGCAGGCGTGCAAGGTCGAAGGCCCGGCTTGCCCAGCATCAACCGGCCCGCACTGGCTTCTGTCAGCCCGTCGACATCCTTGTCCGGGTCAATGGCATCGACCACCTTGTTGGCATCCATATGACCGGGAAGGGGCAGTTGAACAAGAATGCCGTCGACGCTGTCATCGGCATTCAGCTTTTCGACAATGGCGATCACATCCGCTTCTGAAGTGCCAGCCGGTTTTCGCACTTCAATCGAGGTCAGGCCTGCAGCCTCGGTGCGCTTCACTTTATTGCGCACATACACCTGGCTTGCCGCATCGTCGCCGATCAACACAACTGCCAGGCAAGGCGGGCGTCCCAATAATTGGGCTATTTCAGCCCCGGCTTCACCGGCGCGGGCATCTATTTCGGCAGCGATAGCCTTGCCGTCAATCAATTCAGCGCTCATCGGTGAACGTCTCCAGAAAATCCATGATAAGGATATGCGTCTCTGTATCGGCCGAAAGCTTGAGCACTTTCAGGCGAGAAGTCTCCCCCCGGATCAATTCAATATCACGTTTGGCCATTTTGAACTGTCTTGCCAGAAGGGCGATCAGAGCCTTATTGGCCTTGCCCCTGTCGGGTACGGCGCGCACGCGAATGCTGAGATGGGGTTCCTGATCTTCGCCCGCCAGAACACGGCCTTCAATCACATCCCTAGACGCATTCGGCGACAGGCGAACGCGAAGTAACAATCCATCATCAGTTTCGGTCAGCATGATATTACAGGACGCGCATCAACTCGGTGAGAACATAGCCCCGGACAAATCCGATGAGCAAAAGCAAGACAATGGGGGAAAAATCCATTCCGCCCAATGTAGGTACAACACGTCTGATCGGACCTAAGAGAGGTTCTGTAATGGAACCGGTGATCCTCCAGACCATGGCAACAAACTGGTTCTGTGTGTTGACCACATTGAAGCTGATCAACCAGCTCAAAATCACCGATGCAATGACCACAAACCAGAGAAGGCTCAAGACAGGATAGACGATGTAAATAATCAGGCCGTCGATAGGAGACATGGGCGGGTTTTCCTCGCTCAAAGATAAGTTTCCCTGCTTCTAGCCCGCTTGGCCCTCAAACGTCCAGAAGTCACTGCTTGTCTGGCCTCATTCTTTCATTATTCAGGCCTGTTTGCCGGGAAAAGGTCAAATTTTAACGACCGGCCAAACGCTCCATTTACCACTCTGTGTTACTGCAGGGCCATGACACATCTTCCCGGGATATTTCGACTGTTCAAAATGGCGCTGGCGCTCGCGGCGGCCCTGTCACTTTCCCTGCCTGCACAAGCCCTTGTCGGCGGCGGCGGCGGTGGTGGCGGAGGCGGCGCTCCGGCTCCTGCAGCGGATGATGGTCGTCGCCGCAGCATTACCTCGTCTGAGGATTATCTGCCCCTGCCCGAATTGATGACGACGGTTCAGGCTGATTTTCGATCTGCCGGCTTGCTACAAATCGAAGCCGGACTTGAGATTCATGATCACAACTTGCTTCGGAGGGCGGAAGAAAACATGCCGCGATTGCGCGATGCTTATGTGTCAGCGCTCAGCCTCTATGCGGGCATGAATTACCGGTTTGGCGATGTGCCTGATGCCAACCGGATCGCTGAGCTGATGCAAAACGCCACTGATCACGCCCTGGGCGAAGACGGGGCCATCATTTATATCAGCATGATCATGATCCACGCCGATTAAGCCTTATGACGCAATCTCATCCATAAATGCGGCCAGTGTGGTGTCGAGCGTGGTGACGCCGCCTGCATCATGGGTGGCCAGTGTCACATCCACCTTGTTCCAGACATTGAACCATTCAGGATGGTGGTTCATCGCTTCGGCTTTGACGGCAATTCGGCTCATAAACCCCCAAGCTTCATTGAAATTTGCAAATTGATAGGTTTTGCAGATCGCATCACGGCCTTCTACCGCTTGCCAGCCCGTCAATTGAGCGAGCGCCTTTTCAGCACCGATTTTTTCCATGACGCTTTCCCTGATATCCGGGATGTTTTTGGCCTGATCTGCCCGGCTGCACAAGCTTTGGCAGGCAGAAATACCCGTGTCAGGTGAAAATTAAGGGTCTTGGGCCCATTCTCCGACCAACCTTGTTTGGGAGAGAATGACCAATGACTCGATTTCTGGTGTCTGAAGAAAATCCGGATGGACGCAAGCTGGAGGATATCCTGCTGGAAATTCGCGGCGATATCCTGACGCGATGTACCAAAATTTCCGATGACCATCGCCCCGAAGCTTTACAGGTCATGGAAAACAATATGGCCATATTGCAAAATTTGAGCGAGGCCATCGAGCTGGCGATGGAATCCACCGCTTTGCTGGACCGGGCCTTTGGTCCCTCGCAAGCGGGCAAGGGCGGACCGCCCCGCATCGGCAAGGGCTGATTATTCAGCCGGCAGCGGTGTTGGCTCAATGCCGAGCGCTTCAAACATCTGAACATCTTCCAGCTCAGCCGGATTGGGTGTGGTCAGTAATTCCTCGCCAACAAAGATGGAATTGGCTCCGGCCAGAAAGCTGAGCGCCTGAAGCTCACGGCTCATGGTCTCGCGTCCGGCTGACAGGCGCACATCGGAGGCTGGCATCAAAATGCGGGCCGTGGCGATGGCGCGAACAAACTCAATCCCGTCCAGAGGCTTGCTGGTGCCAAGGGGTGTGCCGGGAACGGCGACCAATTGGTTGATCGGAACGCTTTCCGGTTGAGGGTCCAGACAGGCCAGTTCACACAGCAAACCAATGCGCGCGTCCTGGTCTTCGCCCATGCCGATAATGCCGCCCGTACATACACTCAGGCCAGCGCCGCGCACCCGGCCCAACGTATCCAGACGGTCCTGATAGGTACGGGTTGAGATCACCCGGCCATAATCTTCCGGCGCAGTATCCAGATTGTGATTATAATAATCCAGCCCGGCTTCGCGAAGTTTTTCCGCCTGCCCGTCATCGAGCATGCCCAATGTGACACAGGTTTCCATGCCCAGCGCCTTGACGCCGGAGATCATGTCACACACGGCGGCTTCATCGCGCGTTTTCAGTTCACGCCAGGCCGCCCCCATGCAAAACCGGGTCGCACCGCCATCCTTGGCTTTTTGAGCCGCAACCAGCACATCATCCAGCGGCATCAGTTTGGACGCTTTCAGCCCGGTGTCAAAATGGGCCGACTGATTGCAATAACCGCAATCCTCGGCACAGCCTCCCGTCTTGATCGACAGAAGCTGGCTGGTCTGGACCTGATTGGGCTTATGGCCCGCTCTGTGCACAGACTGCGCTGCAAAGATGAGATCAGCAAAGGGTGCGTTATAGATTTGCGCCACGTCTTCCCGTGTCCAGTCAGTGCGGACTTGGGAAAGCTGGTCTGTATCGGCAAGCAAATTGGTCATGGAAGGTCTGTCCCGGAAAATGTCATCGGAACCTAGAAACACAAGCGCTACTCGTCCAGATGCATCACTGCGCTGGGCCGGACGTTTACTGTTCTTGACCACGAGCGCGTTGATTACCAATCTGGCGCTTCAACCGGGATATGCCACGCCGCCGCGCCTGCTTGGCTCGGACAAGATTGAGCATTTATTGGCTTTCATGACTCTGGCCCTGCTGGCGCGCATGGGATGGCCGCGCCAACCCGTCTGGGCGCTGGGGATTATTTTGCTGGGCTATGGTCTGGGTCTTGAAGTGGTTCAGGCCATGGAGTGGGTCGGGCGCACCGCCTCCATGGCTGATGTGGTGGCAGACTTTATCGGTCTTGTGATCGGGTTTGTTCTGGCCCTGATCATCTCCCGGCGGATCAAACAGCCATAAAAAAGGCCCCGCCGAAGCGAGGCCTTTTCTGTTGGTGATGCAAGCGTATCAGCTGTCTTTTGCTGAGGCATCCGCGTTCTTGGCTTCCAGCTTGTCGAAATATTCCTTGGTCATCTTGAAGACCAAAGGTGACAGGACCAGTAGCGCGATCAGGTTGGGTGCCGCCATCAGACCGGTCAGTGTGTCTGTGGTCAGCCAAACCGTATTCATCAGCGCTGTGATGTTTTCACCGGCATAGAGCAGGCTTGTGGCACCGATGATCATGGCAATCCAGGTGATCCGGAAGGGCAGGATGATGCCTTCACCAAACAGGTATTCGGCACAACGCTCACCATAATAGGACCAACCGAGAATGGTTGTGAAAGCAAAGATCGCCAAGGCAATCGTCACAATATGTTCACCCAGACCCGGCAGGGCAGAACCAAAGGCGGCCGCTGTGATCGGAGCACCGGTTTCGCAAACCGCAGCCAGTTCACCGCCCAGAGCCAGAAGACCGGCATTGCATTCTTCAGGAATAACGCCCGAGGTCAAAATGGCCAGACCCGTGATCGTACACACCATGATGGTATCGATGAATGTACCGAGCATGGCGATAATGCCCTGATCGACCGGATCATCATTTTGCGCTGCCGCGTGAGCGATAGGCGCAGAGCCCTGACCGGCTTCGTTAGAGAAGATGCCGCGAGCAACACCGCGCTGCATCGCCAGCATGATCAAAGCACCGGAAAAGCCACCGGCAGCCGCATCAAAGCCAAAGGCGCTGGTGAAGATGCGAATAAAGGCATCAGGCACGGCATCGATATTGATGAAAACGACAATCAGGCCAAAGGCGATATAAGAGATCGCCATAGTGGGAACGATTTTTTCCGCCACGCTGGCAATGCGGGTAATCCCGCCCAAAATCACCATCCCGGCCAGAAGGGCGATAATCCCGCCGGTGATGTAATATTCGACGCCATAGGTCTCATGCACGGTGCGGACAACTTCCGCCGTCTGGATCGCATTACCTGTACCCAGACCGGCGAGAACACCAAAGATGGCAAACAGACCGCCGAGCCAGATGAAATTCTTGCCCATGCCGTTCTTGATATAATACATCGGTCCGCCGACGCGTTTGCCGCGATGGTCGACCTCACGGTATTTCACCGCCAAAACGCCTTCTGCAAATTTGGTGGCCATACCAACTAGGGCCGTCATCCACATCCAGAACAAAGCGCCCGGACCGCCAATGGCAATGGCCACGGCCACACCAGCGATATTGCCGGTACCGATGGTTGAGGACAGCGCCGTCATCAGGGCCGCAAACGGGGTGACATCCCCTTCGCCTTCTGGCTTGCGCCCTTTCATCAGCTCACCAAAGGCAAAGCCGATCTTGCGCAGCGGCATGAATTTCAGACCGATTGTCAGATACAGACCCGTGCCCAAAAGCAGGACCAGCATTGGCCAGCCCCAGACGAAATTATTGACCACGCCTACATAGTTGGAAACCACTTCACCAAAGCTGGCCGCAGCCACTTCAGTCGTCTCAGCAGCGTCTTGCATGCTGTTCTCCCCGTTGATGTTGTGGCGCGCACCTTAGGCAGTGCGGGGCAAGCTTGAAAGGGTGTTTCTGCGATTGTGCGTCAGAAAACACCCTGTTCGCGCATCAGAAAAGCGTGAACCAACCCGCTTGGGTTTAGTGTTGAGGGATTGGTTTAGCTCAACGCGGCTTGATCCGCCCGACATCAACCAATTGCTGAAAAATATCCACCAAGGTCTCTTTCAGCGGGCGATAACTCATCCCCAACTCACGGATGCTTTTTGAATTATCCGCCTTGAAGGCATGGCCGACATTCAAACTAACCACTTTGCGGGTCAGGGCCGCATTCAGCATCGGGCCAACCAGCCAGACCATGAATTTGGGCAAGGTGGATTTGGGAAATTTGTAAGCGTCGCCGTAATGCTCACGCAGGAGTGCCACCATTTCCGGGAAATCCGTATTGTGGCCTGATGTGATATGTCGGCCCTTGGCACCCGGCGTAAAGCCAGCCTTGATATGGGCGGCGGCGCAATCGCGTACATCGACCACACCCATGCCCATATTAGGGGCACCGGATGCCATCGTGCCATCGCCAAATTGTTGCATGATGGCATAGCTTTCCCCGCGCGTGTCGCCGCTCAACCCCGGTCCGAGGATAAAGGACGGATTGATCACGACCAGATCCCAGCGGTCCTGAGCCTCGGCGATTTCCCAGGCGGCCTTTTCAGCCAATGTCTTCGATAATGAATAGGCCTGATGTTTCAGCGTCGCTGTTTCATTCCACATCGCCTCGGTCAACACGCCGCCCGGCTGTTTGGCAATCTCGGCATTGTCTGAATAGATCGCCGCCATCGATGAGGTCATCACCACCCGTTTGACGCTTGCTGTGGCATTGGCCGCTTCCATCACGTTTTGTGCCCCGTTGACGGCGGGATCGATCAATTGCTTTTGCGGGTCCTTGGCATCGGTCAGGAAAGGCGAGGCCGTGTGGATCACCAGCTCACAGCCCTGCATGGCCTCATTATAGGAGCCCTTATCCATCAGGTCGGCCTTGAAATAATGAATTTGTCCGGACGTGCCCGCCGCCACCGCATTGAGGTGTTTCAATTTGTCGGCATTGTCAGGGTCGCGCACCGGTGCATGCACCACATAACCGGCTTCCAGCAATTGCTTGACCACCACACCTGCCAGATAGCCGGTCGCGCCGGTGACCATGACGGGGGCCATGGGGTTGATCTCGGTCATGGGTTTAGTCTCCTGAGGGTTGGACGGCTATGCCGCGCCAGAACATGTCGAAACTGATGGCGATGATTTCGTCTCGATCTTCGCTTTGCGTCGTAGAAATATGCTGAACGGTCGCGCAAATCTGGGCGATCGCCGCGCCGTGAAGAAGTTCTGGCGGCAAGGGCCGGATCAGCCCGGTCTGCATGGCCTCGCCAATGAGGGAAAAGGCGCTGCCAAACAGCTGCACCCCTTCGGGCAACGTTCCAATCTCGGCATCTTCTGACAGCTTCAATTGTTCCAGCAAGGCATAGGATTTGGGATTATCCACCGGCCATTCAATGGCCCGCTTCCAGCACGCAAACAATTGGCTCCGCAAATCCATATCCGGCTGATTTCCAGCCTCCAGATGATCCGACCAGCTTTGCTTTAGCGACAGATACACACCTGAAATCAGGGCTTTTTTGGACGGAAAATAATTAAACAAAGTTCCATTGGCGACACCCGCCTTTTTGGCGATCATCGCTGTTGGCGTATCCCAAAATCCGCGCTCGAAAAACAATTCGATCGCTGTATCGAGAAGAAGTCTTGCCTTATCGCTCATCCTGCCTGTATATCCATGACTGACTGATCAGTCAATTCTGAGTAAGAGGGCTGATCAAAAAGAGTCATGTCGTAAAAACAGGGGTTTGAATGATGGGTGAAAATACAGAGCAAATGATCAAACTGTCCGACCCGCTCACTCTGCCCTGCGGCGTTACCCTGCCCAACCGTCTGGCCAAGGGGGCGATGACCGAAGGTATTGCAGACCCGCACGGCCGCGCCACCAAACGCCATGCCCGGCTTTATAAAGCATGGGCGGACGGCGGACTGGGCCTATCCCTGACCGGTAATATGATGGTGGATGGGCGCTATCTGGAGCGGGCGGGCAATATCGTTATCGAAGGGCCGCAATCCGACGCGCAATTAAAAGCGCTGAAAGCCTATGCAAAAGCCGGTCAGGCAAAGGGCGGGCAAATCTGGATGCAAATCTCCCATGCCGGGCGGCAAACCCAAAAAGCCATCACCACCGAGCCGGTCGCCCCCTCTGCTCTCGGCGAAGTGGCCCTGCCCGGCGGCCGGTTTTCCGCCCCCCGCGCGCTTACGGGTGAAGAGATTGAAGATGTCATCGCCCGCTTTATCCATACCGCCACAATCGCCAAACAGACCGGCTTTGACGGCGTGCAAATCCACGCCGCCCACGGCTATCTGATCTCCGAATTTCTCAACCCGCTGACCAATCAACGCAACGACCAATGGGGCGGCTCACTGGAAAACCGCGCCGCAATATTGCTGAAAATCATTGAAGGCTGCCGCACGGCTTTGGGGCCGGATTATCCTATCTCGGTCAAGCTCAATTCATCGGATTTTCAAAAGGGCGGGTTTTCCCTGGACGATTGTATCAAGGTGGTTGCCCTGCTTGAAGCCGCCTCCATCGATCTGATCGAGATATCCGGCGGCAATTACGAACAGCCCTCGATGATGGGCATTGAAGGCCTGGAGCCCGTCTATCAGGACGCGGCCATGGTCAAGCAAAGCACGCGGGCGCGCGAGGCCTATTTCCTCAATTACGCCATCGCCATCCGCAAGGCGGTCAATGTGCCCTTGATGGTCACCGGCGGGTTTCGCTCCCGCGCGGCGATGATCGAGGCGCTCAATGAAGACAAGATCGCCTTGATCGGCATTGCCCGGCCCTTATGCGCCCGTCCGGACCTGCCCAATCAATTGCTCGACGGCTCAATCGACACCCTGCCATCGGATGAAAAAACGATGGCGCTGGGGCCGGGCTATTTCGGGCCAAAATCGTCCAACAATACCATTCGCGCCATTAATGGCTTTGCCAATATGGCCTTCTTCTATCGCAATATTCTGCGTCTGGCCGACGGCAAAAAACCCAAAGCCAAAATGAACCTTCTCGCCGCCTTCATCAAACACCAACAAGAAGACGCGAAAAACGTGAAGCGGCTGGTGCGGGGGTAAATTTGGTTTCGTCTTCCTCCGTTTACGGGGGAAGTGGGCGGCGAATGCCGCTCGATGGGGGAACGCCGGAACGGCGCTTGTTGGAAGTAATACATCGCTTCGCTCTGCCCCCTCCTTCTTGGACTTCGTCCAATTCACCTCCCCCATAAATGGAGGAGGACGAAGGTGATGGTTTAGAAACCCCCTGATGTCTTGATGGAACAAAGTCACTGAGGCAAACTGCTTACAAGACATGTAAGGATGAATCTTGAGATCTTTTCCCTAATTTGGAGAGCACCTCCCTCTAAGAGAGGCATGGAACGCTCATTTAGACTTTTTAGTCTAAATGAGGTCAAGCTTTCTGAGATACTCGCTCCAAAAGCTCCTTTAATAATTCTTGTGCGAGGGAAGATGATTGGTCCATATCAAAGACGGTTCTTGAAATTGTATACGTTTGCTCGACTGCATACCTGATACCAAGGCTTCCAATAGTAACATTCGGACTGGCTTCGAGACTGTCCACGACATAAGATAAATGTTTGGTCAGCAAGTTGTCTGGCCTGATGTATTCTTGCCCCTCCGCCGGAGGCATACTTTTTTGCCCGTTAAGTATGAGCGTTGAAGCATCTGATGGGGCACCATCACCGATCACAAGTAATACCCAGTGTGATGAGTTTAAAGAATTTGCGCGCTCCTGAGCCCACAAAAGAGCCTCACCATCAATATTTTCTTTTAAAATTTTTCTTGTTTTGAATGCAATCGAAAGCTTCTCAAGCCATTTTGGGTCAGGTCGAGTGCAATCGCGATATACAATATGTAATAGATCACAAACACGTCCTGGAGGAATTGGCCCTCCAACAGTTTTCCATTTATCGCCAGACTTTCCGCCATGCCAACTCGATGTTGTAAAGCCAAGAATTTCATAAGGCAGGCCTTGGCTATCAAGATGATCGCCGATGGCTTGGCATGCATCTACGACAGCAATGACGGGCCGACCTCGCATGGAGCCTGAGTGGTCAACTAGAACGGTGACTAACGGTTTAGTGTTTGCAGGAATTTGGGACAGAGGAGGGACGCTTTCAGTTGAAGGAGTTTCTGGCCATTGAGACGCTTCTTCTCCTGAAATTACCCTATCGAATTCTTTCGTGTAAGCGCGGTAATTTTTACCATCCAATCCGAATATTATTTCTTTTATTCTTTCAAAAAAAGACACGAAACCCCCAGTGTGTTTTCCATAACAAACTAGCCATATTTTAAAGGCTTTCTACCCCCTTCATTCGATCTGCTTATCCCCTCGTGAGTCACGTATCTACAAAAGCCACACCCCCCTATCCCTCCATCACCACAGAGACCGGCCGATGATCGCTGGTATGGGCGTATTGCGGCATGCCGGCATTGGTCAGCTCGTGCACCTCATGTTCAACCATGCCCGCACCGGAATTGATCTTGAAGGGCTGTGAGCCATCGACCAGGGATTGGGTGAATAATATGTGATCCAGCAGGATATGCGGATTGCGCGTCGGGTCGACAAAGTCGTCAAAATCAACGCTCCAGCGTAAATGTTCCGGCCAGTCAAACAGGGCGTGATTGAGGAAGCGCTTGGCAAAGAACACATCGCCCTGAAGGTTGGAAATCAGGTCGAAAAACAGATATTGGCGCTCGAAAAATTCCTTGCCCGGCCCGTCATTGAGATCACCCAACACCATTATGTTCGGCGCGGCGGCCTGTTCAAATTTGGCATCGATATAACGCCTCACATTGGCCACTTCCGTGGTCAGCTTGATCCGGGCTTTCAGCGCCGCCGAGATGAATTTCTGGCGACGTTGCCCGCCCGCCTTCCAATCGGATTTGCCCATGCGGACAAATTTGCTTTTCAGATGCAGGCCGATCATTTCTATGCGCTGGCCCATCCAGTCGAGCACCAGAACCTGCGGATGGCGATAATGACGATGGCTTTCCTGTTCAAAATTGCCCCAGTAATTCACAATCCATTTGTCCCCGGCAAAATCGGTATAGGCGGCGCGCGGTAACATTGAAGCTTGAGCGGCCAGGGCGGGTTTGACCAGAAAACGGATCCATTGCGTGCCGCGTTGCCGCGGTGCGCCCGGCGCGTCTTCAACCAGCACATAGGCCCCGCCCAGATCGTTCGCGCAGAAGGCCTTCACATCATCGGTCTTGTTGGTGGTCTCCAGCAGGCAAAACACATCGGCGTTCAGGGCCAGCATCTCTTTTGTGATCTGCTCGCGTCGGCGCTTGATCCGTTTCAGCTTGGTTTCACTGCCCTCGGTCACAAACAGCTTGCGCATATGTTCGATATTCCAGCTGATCACTTTCAAACGGGTCATATTTCTCCCCTTGGTCTGTATTGAGTCAGGGCACACTACCATAAATGGCAAGGATATGAAAAATACCGCTTGACGCGTGCGGCTATGTATATAACCATATGGTTATGGATCAAATTGACTTTACAAATTCAGGGCTAAACACACCGCCCAATCTGGATGCGATTTTTTCGGCTCTGGCGGACCCCACACGTCGGGATATCTTGTCCCGGTTGTCAAAAGGCCAAGCCAGCGTCAATGAAATCGCCGCCCCGTTCGACATCAGCCAGCCGGCCGTCTCCAAACATCTCAAAGTGCTGGAGCGCGCCGGCCTGGTTGAGCGCGATATCGACAAGCAAAGCCGCCCGGCAAGGCTGAAGGCCGAACCGATGGAGGCTGCCATCAATTGGCTGGACGAATTCCGGGTGTTCTGGGAGGGCAGTTTCGATCAGCTCGATGACATCCTCAACACGATGAAACAAAACGAGATAAAGGGAAAAGACGATGAGTGATGATGCCAAATATGTACTGGACCGGGAATTTGATGCACCGCGTGATATGGTCTGGCGGGCCTGGACGGATCCGAAATTGCTGGCCAAATGGTATGGTCCGGGCGTTGAAACCATCATCCATAAATTTGATCTCAAACCCGGTGGCGTTTGGCATAATGAGATGAAATGGGGTGAAAACTCCATGCTGTCCAAAGCAGTGTTTACGGAAGTTTCCAAGCCCGAGCGTCTGGTCTGGCACCATCATTCATCGACAGATTCTGATTGGCAGACCATCACTAATCCGAAAATGCCCGACTGGCCGAAAATCCTTCTAACCACGGTGACCTTCGAAGACGCGGGCACGAAAACCAAAATGCGCCTGACATGGGAACCTTATGAAGCCTCCGCAGCCGAGATCGCCTGCTTTGCCGGGGCGATGGCCAATATGGGCAAAGGCTGGGAAAGCGGCTTTGCCATCATGGAGGACATGCTCACCGACATGCAGGTGGGTTAGGGGGGCTTCGGCTTTCCTCCCCCGCTTGCGGGCGGAGGTGGACTGGACGAAGTCCAGGACGGAGGGGGTGGCGCAACGTCGCTTCGCTCCACCCCCTTCGAGCCCGCCTTCGCCTCTGGCTGCGGCGTCCCCACTTCCCCCGTAAACGGGGGAAGAAAAAAGCACCCCGAACCCGCAGGGTTTGCAAGCGCGCCAAAACTCAAAATATGTCCGCCCCATCGGAGACATGAGCGTCGCGAATTGTCGTGAGATCAAAAGAAATGGCGCACCCGACGAGATTCGAACTCATGACCTCTGCCTTCGGAGGGCAGCGCTCTATCCAGCTGAGCTACGGGTGCGTGGGGCGAACGCTTAAACGATGCGCGCGCCCCGTGCAATCAAGGTAATCAGTGCAATCCGGGCCATCAGGCAATACTGCCGTCACCCATATCACCGTCCATGTCCCCTTCATCGCCGCCGCCCGGTGAGCGCCGGGAGCTGAAATCATCGCCATCGGTTTCATCACGCCGACGACGGGCGTTCTGATGCTGGCTATTTCCCAGCATGCCCATGCCAATCGCGCCATCGCGATCAACCCCATCGACACCGCGATTGCGAAACCGGGCCAGCGGGCCGGGACGTGCCAGCCAGAAATAAACATAAAGTGCAGCCCCGGCGGAGGCGATCAAAAAGCCCGCAGCAAAAGCGGTTCCGCCGTCACCCTGAACCTGGATGAATGAGCCGAAAAACCAGGCCAGAAACAAAAACATCGGCACCGAGACCAAAAGCGCGAAAAATTTTCGGATGGTGAATTTCAAGATTATGCCCTCCCTCAATTGGCGTGTGTTTTGGTCTCATGATCATCATGATGGACAATGGCGCCGGAAAAAGGGCTGAAATCAGGAAAAATTGAAAAACTTACGCGTTTTCTGATTTATAGGTCAGGGACAGGAAAACATCTTCCAGATTGGCTTCCTCGGTGCGCAAATCTTCGATGCGCGCGCCAGAGGCCCGGTATTTTTCGATCATGTCCGCCACCGAGCTTTCTCCGCGTTTATAGGTGATGGCCAGGGAACCATCCTCGCGAATTTCCGCATCCAGGCCCGACAGGCTTTCTGGGATTGCGGTTAAAGGTTCAGCCGGTTCGATCACCAGAGTTTTCTTGTCGACGCGTTTGAGCAAGTCTTCCTTGGGCTCGCAGGCCACCACTTGTCCATGATCGACAATGGCGATCTCGTCACACAGCTCCTGGGCCTCTTCCAGATAATGCGTGGTCAGGACAATCGTCGTGCCATTGGCATGAAGCTGGCGCACATAATCCCAGAGCTGACGACGCAACTCGATATCGACCCCGGCGGTTGGTTCATCCAGCACCAAAACCGGCGGATTATGTACCATCGCCTTGGCCACCAGCAGACGCCGCTTCATCCCGCCCGACAGGGAGCGTACATAGGCATTGCGCTTATCGGTCAGGCCCACCGCGTCCAGCAATTCTTCCGTGCGGCGTTCGGCCTTGGGCACGCCGTAAAAGCCCGCCATCTGTTCCAAGGTTTCATAGGGTGTGAAAAACACATCCATATTGATCTCTTGCGGCACCACGCCGATGGCGGCGCGCGCGGCCCGACTGTCGGCATCGATATCAATGCCCCAGGTTCGGGCTGTGCCGCCCGATTTCTTCACCAGTCCGGCAAAAATATTGATGAAGGTGGACTTGCCCGCACCATTGGGCCCCAAAAGGCCAAAGATCGAGCCGCGGCGGATTTTCAAATCCACCCCCTTCAGCGCTTCTTTGGGTTCGGCTTTTTTGCTGCCGGCATAGGTTTTACGCAAACCGGTCGCTTCAAGGGCAAATTCGGGAAGATTTGAGGTGTTGGACATGTCAGCTCGGAATTGACGGCAATGGCAGGAAAGACATAACTAGGTATCTCAATCCGTCCTGTCCATGAGGGGCCCTCCATGCCGGAACATGCCGAACACATCTCAAAGCCTGAAACTCTAGTTGTGGAAGGCCATCGCGTCTCCTGCGATGGAGGCGGCGGCGCGCTCGGCCATCCGAAGGTTTTTCTCGAATTGGGCGAAGATGATTGTGTCGAGTGCGGTTATTGCGACCGGCGCTTCGTCAAAAAAGGCTCCAAGGCCTCTCAAAGCGGCTAAACAGCGCGCCTTACTTGTTAAAATTCAGCGCGGTTTCTGGGGAGAATAATCGTGGCACAATCCAACAGCCAGCGGATCGGTCTGGTCACAGGTCTGGTTTTGGCTATCGGCCTACAGCTGTTTCCGGCACCGGAAGGCCTGTCTGATGAAGCCTGGCTTCTGGCCTCGCTTGGCTTGATGATGGCGGCCTGGTGGGCAACAGAAGCCATCCCCATCGCCGCCACCGCGCTTGTGCCAATTGCGCTCTTTCCCCTGTTTGGCATCACCACGACCAGCGGGGCAACCAGCCCCTATGCCAGCCCGATCGTGATGCTGCTTCTGGGTGGTTTCATTGTCGCTTTGGCGATTGAAAAGTGGAATTTGCACACTCGTATCGCCCTGAATGTCGTCAGCAAATTTGGCGGCAAACCGTCGATGCTGGTCGCCGGTTTCATGATCGCCACGGCGATGTTGTCGATGTGGATTTCCAATACGGCCACCACTTTGATGATGATCCCGATTGCCCTGAAAGTGGCTCAGGAAGTGGAAAAAGAAGGCGTGGCCTCCAAGCATTTTGCCACCGCTTTGGCGCTGGGTGTGGCCTATGCGGCCTCGATTGGCGGTATGGCAACGCCAGTGGGGTCGCCAACCAATCTCATCGGTATCGGCTATGTACAAAACGAATTTGGCCGCGCCGTTGAGTTTACTGAATGGATGGCCATCGGCCTGCCTGCGGCCATGGTTGTGATACCGGTCGGCTGGTTTGTGCTGACCAAGATGGTGTTCAAGCTGAAATCCGTGGAAGAAAGCCAGGCCGCCCGCGACACCGTGGCTCAAGAGCTGAAATCCCTCGGCAAGATGACCACGCCGGAGCTGCGCGTGGCCCTGTTGTTTGGCACGGTGGCGATTTTGTGGATGGGGCGGGTTTTACCCGGTGAGCTGATCGGACAACCCGGAACACCCTGGGGCTGGAACCCGCTATTGGCCGCGATCACCGAACAAATCGGACTGCCGTTTAATGTTCAACTGGGAAACACCCAGATCGCCGTGATGGGCGCTTTGGCTGCCTTCCTGGTCCCGGCAGGCGGGCAATCCGGCAAGGGCCAGGCCCTTATGGATTGGGAGGGCGTGTCGCGCCTGCCGTGGAATGTGATCATCTTGTTTGGCGGCGGCCTGTCGCTGGCTGCCGCCCTGTCCTCAACGGGTCTTGCGGCGCATCTGGGCGGACAAATGCATTTCCTCGCCAGCTTGCCGCAACCGCTCCTGATACTGGTTTTGGTCGGTGTGGTCGTTTTCCTCACCGAGCTGACCTCCAATGTCGCGACCACATCGGCTTTCCTGCCGGTGATGGGGGCTTTGGCCGCAGGCGCGGGCGTGCCGCCGGAACAATTGATCATCCCGGTCGCAGTCGCGGCCTCCTGTGCCTTCATGTTACCGGTCGCCACAGCTCCCAATGCCATCGTCTATGCTTCGGGCGCGACCACGCAAGGCCAGATGATCCGCGCCGGTGTTCGCATCAATATCGCCGCCATCGTATTAATCACCGTGATCGGCTCCTGGCTCGGCCCGATTGTGTTTGCGGGTTAGGTGAGCTCGTTATCACCAGACCAGTTCTGACTGGCTTGCAAAATGCGCTCAATGCGTAATTGCTCGCCAGAAATCCGGTAAGCAATCAAATAACGGTCATGGATGGCAATGCGGATATCGGGGCCGATATCGTCTCGAATGCGGTTAGCTTCAGGGAAGTCCGTTAAGCGCTCGCAATGATCGAGTAACTCATTGACAAAACTATGGGCCCTCAACGGGCTATCCTGTGAAATATAGTCACCTATTACTTCAAGGTCAGTCCATGCCGCTTTGGTGAGGTGGCACTTCAAATTTCGCCACGCTCTTTGGCCATTTCCAGATATTTCTGAGAAAGTTGTTCCCGAACTTGGTCAATAGGAATTCCGGGTCCGCTGTCCATCCCTTCCTTGACGGCCAACCGAAGTTCATCCAGCTCGGTCAAAAATTGCGCCTCGCGCTCCTCAACCACACGCAAACCGTCGCGTAAAATCTCGCTTTTCGAATTATAGCGTCCGGACGCAATCAGATCGTCCATCATTTTCTCAAACCGCGCACCAAGGCTGTAACTGCTGGGCATAACAAATCCTCCAGAGCGGTATGATAGCATATGATAATAATTATCTGAAGGGTGTGCGCTCAAGTGAGTGCGTCTTTGGTCAAGGCACAGCACGTCCCCGATGACCGAGCCGCGACGGCGCGCTAGTCTTCCCCGACTCACCTTGGGGAATATAAAACATGGCCGTCCAAAGACCTGTTGATGCATCAAGCCACGTCTATCTGATTGACGGGTCGGGCTTCATTTTTCGCGCCTATCACGCCCTGCCGCCCTTGACGCGATCCGATGGAACCCCCGTCGGGGCCGTTCAGGGCTTTTGCAATATGATGTGGAAGCTGTTGGAAGACCTCAAGGGCGAGGATCAACCCTCGCATCTGGCCTGTATTCTCGATCATTCTGGCAAGACATTTCGCAATGATCTTTATGATCAATACAAGGCCAATCGCCCGCCTGCGCCGGAAGATTTGGTGCCGCAATTCCCCATCATTCGTGAGGCGGTGAAAGCCTTTGGCGTGCCCTCTATCGAGATGCCGCATTATGAGGCCGATGATCTGATTGCCACCTACGCCCGTCAGGCGGAAGCGCTGGGCGCGCGCGTCACCATTGTCTCGTCCGATAAGGATTTGATGCAATTAGTCTCCGACAAGATCACCATGTTTGATGCGATGAAAAACCGCCATATCGATGCCGATGGCGTGATGGACAAATTTGGCGTGGGCCCGGACCGGGTGATCGATATTCAGGCGCTGGCCGGGGATAGTTCGGACAATGTTCCTGGCGTGCCCGGCATCGGTGTGAAAACGGCAGCGCTATTGATCAATGAATATGGTGATCTGGATACGCTTTTAGAGCGCGCCGGAGAGATCAAACAAAACAAGCGCCGCGAAAAGCTGATCGAATTTGCCGATGATGCCCGCATGTCACGTGAACTGGTAACACTGAAAGTCGATACACCGCTGGATGAACAACTCGATGCCTTTGGCATGTCCGAGCCTGATCCTGAAATGCTGGTTAGTTTCCTCAAGGAGATGCAGTTTCGCACCTTCACCCGCAAGGTGGAAGAAGCCCTCGGCGGCACATCCTCGGCTTTGCCTGCCGATCAAACCGGCGATGCTACCGCGCCGATTGATCGCTCCCAATATGAATGCGTCACCACAATGGACGCGCTCAATCGCTGGATCGATGAAAGCCGCACGGCCGGTGTGATCGGGCTGGATTGCGAGACCGATGCCCTGTCATCGTCCGCGGCCGGTCTGGTTGGTCTTTCCATCGCTACGGCTCCGGGAAAGGCGTGTTATGTGCCGCTGGCTCATGTCGATCCCGACGGCACCGGCGATATGTTTGATACCGGCATCGCGCCCGATCAAATCCCGATGGATCAGGCGCTGGCCGTGCTCAAGCCCCTGTTTGAAGATAAAAGCGTTTTGAAAGTCGGGCAGAATTTTAAATACGATCTGTCCGTATTTACCCGCTATGGCATCACAGTCGCGCCCTATGACGACACCATGTTGATCTCCTATGTGATGGAGGCTGGTCTGCACGGGCATGGCATGGATGCGCTGGCGGAAATGCATCTGGGCCATGAATGCATCCCGTTCAAAGCGGTGTGCGGCACAGGTAAATCCCAGATCAGTTTTGACAAAGTGCCGCTGGACAAAGCCACAGAATACGCCGCCGAAGATGCCGACATCACACTGCGCCTGTGGGAGATATTGAAACCCGCCTTGGCCGCAAAACAAAAATCCATCGTCTATGAAACATTGGAACGGCCCATGCCTGCCGTGCTGTCGGCGATGGAGCTGGAGGGCATCAAGGTTGACCCGGCCCAGCTCAAACGCCTGTCCTCGGATTTTGCCATCAAAATGGCCGATGCCGAAACAAAGGCGCATAAGGCTGCAGGCCATGAGTTTAATGTCGCCAGCCCCAAGCAATTGGGCGAAATTCTGTTTGGCGAGATGGACTTGCCCGGCGGCAAGAAAACCAAAACCGGAGCCTGGAAAACCGACGCTGCCGTGCTTGATGCCCTGGCTGCCGAGGGCCACGCCCTGCCTGTGGCGCTGTTGGAATACCGCAAATTTGCCAAGCTGAAATCAACCTATGCTGACGCGCTTCTCGATCATATCAACCCGAAAACCGGCCGGGTTCACACCTCGTTTTCGCTGGCCTCAACCACGACGGGGCGTTTGTCGTCGACAGAGCCGAATTTACAAAACATCCCGATCCGCACCGAAGAAGGCCGCCAAATCCGGGAGGTGTTCATCGCCGAGCCGGGCCATGTTCTGGTGGCGGCGGATTATTCCCAGATCGAGCTGCGCCTTCTGGCCCATATCGCCGATGTCGCTGCCCTGAAAGAGGCGTTTAAAAACGGTGCCGATATTCACGCCATGACCGCCTCTGAAGTGTTCGGTGTGCCCGTGGAAGGTATGGACCCGATGGTGCGCCGCAAGGCCAAGGCGATCAATTTTGGCGTGATCTACGGCATTTCCGCCTTTGGTCTGGCCAATCAAATTGATGTCAGCCGCTCTGAAGCCAAGGCCTTTATCGACGCCTATTTTGAAAAATTTCCCGGTATTCTTGATTATATGGACAAGATGAAAACAGAAGCGGCTGAAAGGGGTTATGTCGAAACCATCTTTGGCCGCCGGGCCCATTTTCCAACCATCCGCGATAAAAATCCGGCTTCGCGCCAATTTGCCGAACGACAGGCAATTAATGCGCCCATTCAGGGGGCGGCTGCCGATGTTATTCGCCGGGCGATGATCCGCATGCCCTACGCTATCAAGGCCGCTAAGCTAGATGCCCGCATGCTGTTGCAAGTCCATGATGAGCTGGTGTTTGAAGTGCCGGAAAACCAGGCCGATGATCTCATTGCTCTGACCAAAAAAGTCATGTCTCAGGCTTGCCTGCCGGCTTTGGCCCTGTCCGTCCCGCTGGAGGTCGATGCCCGCGCCGGAGCGACATGGGGTGAAGCGCATTAGGGTGAAGTCAGTGAAAAGCAAATGCTTGTCATCCCTGACGGATGCCCGGACATGAAATGATCCGGGTGTAGATCAGGGACCTAGAGGGCTCCATTTCTGGGTCCCGGATATTCGCCCCGAATAAATCGGGGCATTCTTCCGGGATGACAAAATTATAGGGTTCCCCCTTGAATGACCTGAAAGCGTTTTCCCTTGACGCGGACAAATCCTGAGGTCCCATACCATCAAAACATTCAGGGATAAGTGTAAGGCGCTTGCCCTTACCCCACCACCTCACAGGAAAAGCCACGCCGACCGGTATCTGCGTCTTCAACGGATGTGCCGCCCATTACCACACGGCGATAAAGCGCCAGTCCGGTTTGGGTAGGGGAGGCGATCTGTTCATCGCGCCCGTCTCGAACGCTGACTGGAGGAATGCTGAGAGCTGAACCCGCCAGATGAAACAGCACAATACTTGTCGTGCCCTCAATTCCGTCCCGTTCTGCCTTGTCATCGCGATCATTGATCACGGCAAAATTATTGGTGTTGGCATCGTAAAAACTGACCGAGGCGTAAGAGCCATCCTCCGGCCAAGGCACATTGAGCACGACATTACCTTCACCCAGATCAAAGGCGCAGACCGAATAGAGGATATCCGGGCTGGGGCGGACGACGCTGCGTGTGGTCTCATCGGTCGGTGCGCCGTGCCAGACAGTGTTGATGGCCGCGGCGGTCTCAACACGATCCATAGCCTTGGCCATTAAAAAACCCGGCACCCAATTGAGCGTCAACCAGAAACCGGTCATCACCGCGACCAGTCCGGCCATCAAGGGAGCAAGCCAGCGCCTCATGCTTCGCCCTCACAGGATAGAAGCTCGATCTGGGGAAGGTGGGCCGTTGCAGCATCCATAATCACGCCTTCATCAGGGTGATACATCCGCAAAGTCAGATTAAACGCACCGGAATTGGCTGAGCTGATCCACACCGCGGGGCTGCGCGTTTGGCTGTTTGCGATAATCGCTTCAAACCCGCCCTCCGGAAAAGGCCCGTCAGTCGAAAAGGAAGTCGCATGGTCTGCCGAAACCGAATGCACCGCATCGCCATTGACGGCGAGATATTCATCCTCGGCATAAAGCGTGACACTCCACCAGCGCGCTTGCGGTGCTTCCTCAAACACAATGCGATAGCTGCAGGCTGCATCAAAACGCACGCCGGAGCTGTCATGATCGGCGCTGAAATAAATCGTTTCGCTCTGGCGCAGGGCCAGCAGGCCGCGCCTTGCTATGATCGCCCGGATCAACGGTGAGGCTTCCACCGATCCGATATGGCGATTGGTATACCAGCTGCCGACACGAATACCACCGAGCTCGGTCGGTCCAAAGACCAGACCCAGAGCAATGATGGCCCCGATGACCAGACCCGACAGGATGGTGATGAGAAAACGCGTGACCATGGGCTGAGCCTAAACGGCGCGCCTCGAACAGCAAGGAATTATTGTCAGATCAAGCCGCTTTTTGCTGGGCAGCGATCTGGCCCAACATGGACTGTATCGCACGCAGCTTGTGCTTGGTGTCTGCGCTTTGGGCTTCATTGAGCCCGGACTGGGACTTCAAGTGACGCAGCGCCCGCGCTTGCGCGTCCGTGCTGCAATCGCCCTTGGGCAGAGCGCCGGCGGTGGCCAGCTTCAAAAGCGCGGTCGCCTTGTCCAGCGCCGGACGGTCACCGGCTTCAACCGCATTGAGAATTTTGGTCTCGTCGATGACTTTCATGCCCATCTTGTCCAGTGCTTTGGAGAGCTCGTCCTTGTCCTCATCAGGGTAACTGCCCTTGAGAACACCGGCTTGATGTGAGGTCAGGGCGGCAAGACGCACTAGCGGTTTGTCCGGTCCTTTGACGTAAAAGCTTTCGGCATTATGCGAGGTCAAAATCTGACGGATATAGCCAGCGAGTTTTTTCTTGTTGGCTTCCCCGACCAGATTTTCTTCCAGCTTGACCAAACGGTCGATCTCTTCATTGGGATCACGCGAATGTTTCAAAAGTTCATCGATATTGTCCGGCGTCAGCAGGCGCGATGACCGCGCCGTAAACGCCATATTGAGTGCATCAATGGGCAGGATATTACCCGACCCCATCACCAACTTTCTGGCCAGTTCGCGCAGCAAGCGCACTTCGGCCTTGATACTGGTCGGACGCAAGCGGGTTGGACGCTCTAAATCCTTCAAAAGCGTTTTGGCGACCACCATCCGGCAAGCATCCAGATCATTGGCATTGATCATTTTGGCGATACGCTTGGATGTGGAGGGTGCCAGATTGAGAGCATCAGCCCCAAAATCACCGTCATAAAGGCAGGCCAAACGCTCGACTGTCTCGCCGAGATCCTTGCGTTTTCCCAACATGGCCTCAAAGCCCTGATCGAAGCTGATTACTTCTGACAGGCAGCTATCCACTTCAGCGCGGGCATATTCGCGGGCGTCATCGTCACCCGGCAGGCTGTCTGACATTTCCAGCAACACATCCAGCTTGGCGGAATAGCTGTTTTCTTTCTTCAACCGGTCGACCATGGCCGAGCGAAGCGCATATGTGCTGCTTCCGGAGGCGTGAAACTCGGAAGCGACCACATCGAATTTCTTGCCCTCAGGATATGCGGACAGCTTGTTTTTGCGTCCATCCTGATAAATGCGCTCCAGCGATTTTTGTACCAATTCATTGAGCTGTTTGACATAGCCATGTGAGCTGGCATCGCTGCCCTGGGCGCTGGCGACCGCCACTTTCTGCACGGCGTGTTGCAGCTCTGTACCGGAGCCTTCCAGCTTTTCCACCAGATCCGGCCGGTGCAGCAATTCCATCGGTATACAGCTGACCCGCTCCAGCCAGGAGGACAGGACCCGGCGGATGGTTTCGCGGGCATGGGGTTTGGTCAGATCTTCCGGTGTCAGGCAGGGCAGTTGGGCTTCGCCGGTCTTTTCAGCGATATAGCCTTGTTTTTCTGCACCGTCCTCAAATACAGCAACGGATTTAAAAACCCGGTCCACTGGATCAAATTGTTCCTTGGTGACCTTGACCGAGCCTTCCTTGTGCTCGGCGATGAGAGCAGACGCCAGTTTGATCGCGTCATCGCGCAAGGGCTTGGCATCAAACAAAGCCCATTCGGCTTTGCGATTTTTCTTGAAGAAAATTTCAAAATGCGTTTCGCCAGACATGCGATACTCCCATAGACGCAGGCCAGAGTGCCGCAAGAGCCTTAAAACCTCGTGAACTATGATGTTTTTGTGGCATGTGAAGTATAGCGCTTGGCGTGCACCCCCATGCGCGTCTATGGTTAAAGGCGAAACCACATCTGTGCGCCGGATTGTCGGCGTAATTCGCGGGAGCAGGCATGGCTACAATCGCCCTCGTCGACGACGACGAGAACATCATCACTTCGGTTTCCATCTTTTTGGAAGGCGAAGGCTATAATGTCAGAACCTATAATGACGGCGCTTCGGCACTGTCCGCCCTGGCGGATGATCCGCCGGATCTGGGTATCTTTGATATCAAGATGCCAAGGATGGACGGGCTGGAATTGCTGCGCCGTCTGCGCCAGACCTCCAATCTTCCGGTGATCTTCCTGACCTCGAAAGATGACGAGTTTGACGAGGCGCTGGGGCTCAATCTCGGAGCCGATGATTATATCGCCAAACCGTTTTCCCAGCGTTTGCTGGGTGAGCGGGTCAAGGCGGTTCTGCGTCGGGCCCGTCCTGATGGTGAACCTGATCCGATCTCGGGTCTGGAGCCGGGCGATGCCAAACCGATCGAGCGGGGCCGTTTATTGCTCGATCCCAACCGGCATGCCTGTTCATGGAATGGCGAGCCCGTTCGCCTCACCGTGACAGAATTTCTCATCCTGCAGGCCCTGGCCACGCGCCCGGGCTATGTCAAAAGCCGTGATAATCTGATGGATGCGGCCTATGACGATCAGGTTTATGTCGATGATCGTACTATCGACAGTCATATCAAACGGGTCCGGAAAAAATTCCGTGAAGTTGATAAAACCTTTGATTCCATCGAGACCCTCTATGGTGTGGGATACCGTTATAAAGAAGATTAAACCCAATAGTCTGGGGGCGGGGCTGGCCCGCGCAGGCGATGTCCTGCGCGGACTGTACCCGCGTGTCTCTTCGCGTCTGGCCCAACTGATCCTTCTGGCCAATTTTATCGCCCTGGGAGTTCTGGTGGTGGGCATGCTGGCCCTGTCTGAAACCCAGCGCGGGCTGGTTACGGCGCGTCTGGAAGCCTTGCGCGGTCAGGGCGAATTGATCGCCAATGTCCTCGCTGAAGGGGCGGCTGAAGAAACCGGCACGCCCGCGCTTCGCAATGATGATGCCCGCGCCCTGCTTCGCCAGCTCTATGTGCCTGAAGAGGCGCGTGTTCTGGTCTTTGACAAAAGCGGTGAGATCGTCGCCGACAGTCATCTTCTTGCCGATGTGTTTGAAACCAGCACTTTGCCGCCACCGGGGGAGCCCGGTCCGAATATCGCCGCATCCGCGCGCAGTCTACCGGGCCGAATTCTCGATGGCATGGCCAATATTCTTCGCTCCAAGCAAGAACGCGACGCACTGGATCGCGATCTGACTGTCGAGGTCCAGCAGGCCATATCGGGCGAAATTATTTCCGGTGTGAGGCGCGAAAGCGATGGGCGACGGGTTGTCTCCGTCTCTATCCCGATCCAACCCGTACGGGCTGTCATCGGTGTGGTCACAACGGAATCCTATGGGCTGGATGAATTGATCGCGGCGCAAAGGCGCGCGCTTTTGCCCTTTATCCTGATCGCCGCGCTGGTTACGGCCATGTCGTCCTTGGCTCTGACCGTGTTTATCGCCCGGCCCATTCGCCGTTTGGCCCGCGCCGCCAATGAAGCGCGCCGCGCCGGGGGTCGGCGAGTGAAAATGCCCGATCTGCGAACTCGCAAGGATGAAATCGGCGAGCTCGGCGTGGCCCTCTCGGAAATGACCGAGGCGCTCTATGACCGCATGGATGCGATTGAAAGCTTTGCCGCTGATGTCTCGCACGAGCTGAAAAACCCGCTGACATCCATCCGGTCGGCTTCGGAAATCCTGCCCATGGCCAAGGATGAGACACGCCGCGACAAGCTGCTGGCCGTCATCGCCGCCGATGTTGGACGGCTGGACCGTCTGATCACGGATATCGCCAAGGCCTCCCGCGTTGATGCCGAGCTGGCGCGCGAAGATGTCGGCCATTTTGATCTCTGCGGTCTGCTGTCCAATCTGGCTGAAACCTATAGCGAAGGCCGGGACAACAGCGCCAAGGTCGTGTTTGAAAGCCATGTCCGCAATGGTGCGGTTCTGGGCCGCGAAGGGCCATTGGGTCAGGTGTTTCGCAATCTGATCGATAATGCCCTGACCTTCAGCCCCGAGGGCGGGATTGTCCGCATTGATGCAAGGCGCGGACACCGCAATGGCGCGGTCTGGTTGGTGCTCACCGTCGATGATGATGGGCCGGGCATTCCCGAGGATAATCTGGAAACCGTGTTTGAGCGCTTTTACACCCAGCGCCCCAAGGGCGCGGCCTTTGGCACCCATTCCGGTCTCGGCCTGGCCATTTCTCGCCAGATCATCAAGGCCCATGGCGGGCTGATCAAGGCGGAAAACCGGAAAGATGAAGCCGGAGAGATTATCGGTGCACACTTCACCGTCGAACTCCCCGCCGCTTTGATGGGGTAGGGATGTTTAAGTGGTTAGAAAATTTAAGCCCCAAGGGCAGTGCCAAGAAGCCTGAGGTGAACGTTAAAATGACAAGATATGAACAATTGACCGGGAATTGTGAAGAGCGGATAGAAACCCTCCCAAACATTAACCAACAACTATTGGCCCAAGGAAATATTGCCAAGGTCGCCCAGAATATGAGGTCAATTGTTGAACATCAGATAAATCTCGGCCTGCTGCATTGGCGGCACGGGCTTGATCCCAGACCCGATTTTCAGGCGGCACAGAAGACATACCAAAATATTACAGACATTCTCGCAGAGCATGACCTGAGACCTGCGAATGCAGGTGCATTGGAAATATTTTACATTGCAATGGCAGCCATGGGCGAAACTTACACGCCCAAATTTCTTTATCTCGATACCCCGAATCGGCGTTGGCCGCTTTATCGAAACCACCTGATTCACCTTCTTCATGAAGAAAGGATGGGGCCTGAATTGGAAAAGGATCTTCCCAAGAATTTGAAGAAAAGTGGTTTGGTTGATCAAATATATACCACATTCTTTCAATTACTGGGAGACATACCGACAGACCTCTCACAGGATGAATTGGTCAAACAGGCCGAGATTAACTGGACCAATCGCCGGACCAATCGTTGGTTTTCCGATAGCGATTCATATGAGGGAAGCGGAGATTTCAACGATCTGTATGTCGATATCCAACTCGCCGCCGTATTGCGCAAAGTAGGCTGGCAAGGTGAAAGTATTCATAAATGGCAATGGGATTAACCAAGGGCGTTTAACGCTCAAGCTCGGGTCGAGCGCAGCGGAAACAAACAAAAAAGGTCAAGGGATCAAACAGACTCCCGGACACAAAAACGCCCACCGAAATTTCGGCAGACGTTTTTGTAATCAGCTCAGACAGAAGAAAAGGCTAGGCCTTACTTCTTGGCTGTGCGCTTTTCGATACCGCGGCCGGATGTACGCTCGGCGATACGGGCTGACTTGCCCTGGCGCTCGCGCAGATAATACAGCTTGGCACGACGGACACGTCCGCGACGCTTGACTTCGATCTCTTGCAGCATCGGCGAGTAAACCGGGAAGACCCGCTCAACGCCTTCACCAAAGGAAATCTTGCGGACCGTGAAGCTCTCGTTCAGACCACCGCCATTACGGGCAATACAGACACCTTCGAAGACCTGAACGCGTTCGCGATCACCTTCCTTGATGTGCACGTGAACGCGCAGTGTATCACCGGCATCAAAAGCCGGAATGACTTTGTCGCCCTGAACGCGGGCTGCTTCTTCTTGTTCAATCTGCTCGATCATGTTCATCGTGCATTCTCCTTGCGCCGCAAAAACCGACCCCACAGGTCGGGCCGGCGCGTTTTCGTCACCTGTTCAGCCTGTTCCTGACGCCAGGCCGCTATGCGACCATGGTCCCCTGAAACAAGCACTTCGGGTATCTCCAAATCCTCCCAAACGCGCGGTCGCGTATAATGAGGATATTCCAGGAGGTCGCCCTCGAAACTCTCATCCACGGCCGAAGCCGGGTCACCCAATACATCCGGGAGAAGTCTCACACACGCCTCAATGAGAACCTGTGCGGGCGCTTCGCCCCCGGCCAGTACAGCATCGCCGACACTGACCTCTTCCATCTCGCGTCCGTCGATGACCCTTTGATCCAGGCCTTCAAACCGTCCACAAAATACAATCACACCCGGACCATCTGCCCATTCCCGGACACGGGTCTGGGAAAGGGGTTTGCCCCGGGGAGTCATATAGATCAACGGCCGTTTCCGGCCTTGCCAGCCAGACTGCACCGCATCGATCGCCGCGGCCGCCACATCAGGCCGGAGCACCATACCGGCACCCCCGCCAGACGGAGTGTCGTCCACGGAGCGGTGCTTATGACGGGAAAAATCCCGGATGTCCACAGTTTCAAGCGCCCATTTTCCGGCCTTTTCAGCACCACCGATCAGGGAGACCCCCAGCGGGCCGGGAAAAGCCTCTGGAAACAGGGTCAAAGCCGTGGCTGTCCAGGGGAGATTTTGTGCGTCATCTGTCATGGCGCGGGGGTGTAGCAGAGTGTGAGCCGGATGGGGAGTCGGGGGATGTTTAGCAGAACATAGGAATCAAAGTTACAGCGACCTCCCATTCACCATTGTTCTTTTCATAGAGTGTTGTGCTTCCACTCGGGTCGCTGAGAACCAGAGCCAGGTCACCGGTTTCACTGAAGACAGGGCGGGATATATGGATGAATTCCAATCGTGGTATTTCTCTTCCAAGCCAACCACAGCTGCTCATATTTTCAAGCGGAAGATGTTCTGGATGGTTTTGAGGTAGTCCAGTTCTGCGAATGATGTCTTCCATGGTTTCGTTTATCCGTTCAGATATCATATCTGAACTCGACCACGCAACGTTCCCCATTTCCGGGCAATATACTTGGAATAAACTCTGATAATTCGCCCAAGAATCGTAGACCATGGCCATAGTCAGTTTTCGGGCGGCATTTTGACGCGTTCGCGCAATTTCATCTGTAGCCTCAGAATTGTACTGATCCTCCAATCTTGGAGTTAATGCTTGAAGCAATTGCTCAAAACTCGCCCATCTCCCAATTTCGTCGCGTTTGAACTCTGTAGAATAGTGAACGATATCGCCTCGCTCCGGGTCTATGTTAGAAGACATATGAGCCCCGATATCTCGGATCAATTGGCATTCCCAAACTGGGTTGTGTTGAGCATGAGCAATCCCTGAGCTGAGGGTAGCGAATACAGCCGCACAAATATTCTTATGAAACTTCATCTCGCCCTCCCATCGATTGAAATTGACCCGATCAATTGGCGAAAGTGTGGCAATTTCATTGAAACGATGAACATCTTTTTTGAGTGAGCCTTGATTGTCTTGAAGGCCGTTTGCCTCAATGCTTTTCTCTGCGTCAAGGGTATCACCGTTAAACGGCGGCTATGCCGCCCTTGACGCTGGAAAAGCCTGAGGCCTGATCTCGGCAAGACATTAAAAGGATTTTTCATGCGATAGGGTCTCATCCAAGCAATGAGAAACCTTCTATTCACCCGTCACGCAGCGGTTTATCCTAGTATTGATGAGATCGGTTTCCAGACTGAAAGTCGGCAAGACGCGGTCACTGACAATTTGCCCATGAGACATGCCCCCCAGCGTGTAACCGTGGGCGGCCCCACGGACGTCCATGATCTGTTCGCCCTGGTTTTTCATTGTGATATTGGGCCATTCCACGACCACACTGTCGGGGTCACACGGATCGACCAACCGGGTGAAGGCTTGCATCCTGTCACCCCGGGGCTCAACAGGTCTACCATCATAGCCAATGCCGTTGTAATTATAGGCATTATCTGATCCGCCGATCAGCACCGCACCAAACCCTGAAAGGGAATTACCCGGTACAATAATGCCGCGATAAAATGATCCTCCAGGAACGGGGCCAGCTGAAACCCATGTAATTTGAGACACATCTTCATCGACCCTGCCAACCCAGCAATCGGCGATGGCTTCAAAGCGTCTGCGTTCGCCAACTTCGGTGGGGGGAATGACGGCAGTGCCGCCGCAGATCAGGATGCGGCCACGACTATCCATCCCGCCCGCATGGCCAAAAACCGGCGCGCCGGGAAAGGGTGTGGCTTCAAACCAGATGTCTTCGTCCACATCATAGACCTGAACGAGATCGACATTATCCGTGTCGTGCCAACCGGAAACGAGATAGATATAGCGGTCCTCAAACGGCAGGGCGACTGTGTCATCAACAGGAACCGGCATGGAGGTGATCAATGTGTAGCTTTCTGTGACCGGATCAAAGCGCCAGACCTCCGGCGTAGATCGTTCCGAGCCATCTTCAGCCACCGTATAGCCGCCAAAGATATAGATTTGCTCGCGCACATTGACCGCAACCGAGGCCAAACGGCCAATGCCATCAGGAAGACCGTCAATCTCGCGGCACTCCCGCGCTTCAAGATCACAGGCATAGGCATCGCTTGTTACATCACGCCAGGTTTTGCCTTCATGCAGTCCGGCAAAGGAATAAGCCATCATCCGCCCGTCCACTATGGCCCCCGCGACTGCATTATTGGTTACGGGTTCGGGAAGGTGAGCCCAGGCCTCGACCTCAACCTCCTGGGCCTCTGCGTCTGTTGGTATGAAAATCAAAGCCGCCAGACAGGTCAAAAGGGATAGGGGTAGATTACGCATTTGCAGCTTCCTGACGCTTTAAGAGATATCTCTGTGTTTTCAGACACGCACATTTTGATTGCATCAGGTACGAGCAAAACTGGCAAGTTACGACGGGTTGTTGAGAAAATCGCGACACTATGAACCAGTTTTGAATCTTGCGCCCGGCCGATCCGATGGGCAAGCTATATCAGACTACACAAGGAGGGACTTTATGAACTCACCGATAGATGCTGTTACCTGGGTTGCGGCCCTGGACGGGGGCAAGGCCCTGATCTGGCGCAATGAAGGCTTTGACGATCACCCCAATCTTCAGCTGGTCGATGAAAAGTCCTTGCATAATCCTCCGGCCCGGGATTTGGCCAATGACCGTCCGGGACGCATGGCTGATACTGAACACGGCAAATCGTCCATGAACCAGACCGACGACCATGAGCAGGACAAAGCCCGTTTTGTTGAAATGGTGATTGATCAGCTGAACGGATCAGCGGCCAAGGGGGAATTTGACCGTCTTCTCGTTCTGGCTCCAGCGTCCGTTCTGGGCTTGGCCAGGCCGCGCTATTCCGAGGCCTTGTCGTCCCGTCTGATCGAGCGCGAACGCGATGTCGTGCATCAACCGACAGAGAAAATAGACGCGCAATTCATCGCGGCGATGAAGGGCTGATTAGTCAGCCTGCCCGGTTTTGAAAAACGCACCCACTTCCGTGATCAGGGCCTTTTTGGCCACAGCGACAATGTCTGCTCCGGCTTCCGGGCTGGCCTGGGCGGGATCAGAACCGATCCGTCCATCGGGGAAACTATGTCTGTAATCAGCGGCATCGGTAAACCCGCCGATGGGGGCGATTTTCGGGTTCATCTCGACCGTTTTGATTGAAGCGGGAAAAGCATATTGCGTCACCGAGACTTCAGACGGGGTGGCGTGCATGCCCTCACCGGTCGGGAAAAAGGATTTTCCCTTGGCCATGACGCCGGGCAGTTCCCACCAATTGCGCTGCATCAGCTTGATCGGGCAGGGATCACCGGCCAGAGACCAATTGGCATAATATTCGGCAAAGGCAGCATTGATCGTGGTGATGTTTCCACCATGACCGTTGAAGAAATATATCTGCTCAAAACCGTGGCGAACAAGGCTTTCAATCCAGTCATTAAGCGCCGCAATCATGGTTGAGGGTCGTAAAGTCATCGACCCGGCAAAAGCCATATGATGCTGGGCTATGCCGACATTGAAAGTGGGACCAACAAGCAAGTCTGCCTGTTCACCGGCTTCAATGGCGATCACTTCCGGGCAGATACTGTCTGTTCCCACAAGGCCATTGGGGCCATGTTGTTCGGTCGAGCCGATGGGAATGATGATGCCCTTGCAGCGGGTAAGGTAGGCCTCGACTTCAGGCCAGGCAGCATGGTGAAGTAACATGATCGTCTCCGGGAAACATCCTTCGGAGTTAAGCCGGTCAGCGGTTTAGCGCAAGCCCACCCGCGCCCTGCAATTACTGATATAGACTTTCTGAACGGGCCGCGGCTCACCTTCCGCTGACGCAATTGCTTTCAACATGTTCAACAAAGTGCCCATATCTTCCTGATTCATGGTCTGAGCGATCAGATCCATCATGCGATTGATGGCACTTTCGGCATCCGGCAAGTCCGATGACACCCAGGAAGCGTGCGCCAGAAGCTCCTCGGCTTCTTCCTCATTAAACTGGAAATTCTGCATGATTTCGCTTCGGATTGCCGTTTTTTGCTCAACGCTGACTTCGCCCGCACAGCGTGCCACGCCCAGCATCAAGATGGTGGCGGCCTCTCGTGGGTCATCCACAATCGCCAACCCCTTTTTGCCCGCTTTAGACTTGAAGCGCATTTTACGGGGAAGGTTGGCAGCCTCACCGGCCAAATCAGCCAAATGCCTAGCCCCTTCAGACGCCATATTGATACGGTGGACCACAAGACCAATAATGCCCAACAGGCTAATCAAACCTAAAATGATATGCATCACTTCCCCCAAAGCGCTGTGGCAGACAAACTCTACACGCTATGCATGCAAATGTGCCCCTATGAGGTGCAATGTCAATTCTTGCGGCTCTCCAGCCGGTAAATAAAGGCCGCAAAGCCGGCCAAAAAAGTCGCGATCACGAGCATGATGTGCATGGTTCCCCCCGGTAACACACAAGGCGCGAATCAGTTGCGCCTTCTGCCAACAGGTTTGCTTTGAAATCACTGCCCAAGCGTAAACAGGGGCACAGGCTTGCGGAAAAAGGCCTGATGGCCAGGTGATTGGCTTTGGGTGAAACTTGGGTAATGATTGCAATTCATACGTTTTCAGCCCGGAAGTGGATTATTCCATGCGCAGTCTTATCCTGTCCTCTATGTCGGCACTTTTGCTGGCCAGTTGCTCCCAATCAGACACAGCCCCTTCGGAGGAGGCGATAATGCCCGGCGCTGAAGCGCTAAATGGTCCCGCAACATCATCTGCGAACCGTATCGATGTGATTGACCGCGCCATCAATGATGCGTCCCGGCCCGAAAGTGACAGGGCTCTGGATGCCAACCGCCTACCGGCTGAAATACTCAACTTTGCCGGTATTGAAGCGGGTTGGAAAGTTGGCGATATCGTACCCGGAAATGGCTATTATGCCCGCATCCTCTCCACCGCAGTGGGTGAAGACGGGCATGTTTATGCCTTTAACCCCAGCTGGGTTGCTGAACGATTTACCGATTCAAATTCGGCGTTGGGAGAATTGGCTGACACCCGGATGAATATGAGCCGTGTTGTCGGTTCTATAGAGGCCTTTGGCGAAGGGATGGACACACCATTGGATGCGATCTTCATGGTGCTCTTTTATCATGATACCGGCTATGACGGCACAGACAGGGCCGCCATGAATGAGGCGCTTTTCAAGGCCTTGCGTCCGGGAGGTGTTTTTCTGGTCATTGACCACCATGCGCCTGAGGGCTCAGGTCTTGATTCAGTCCAAACAACTCACAGGATCGATTCCGCTGTCGTTATCGAGGAAGTGACCGCGGCCGGATTTGTCTTGGATTCTGAGAGCGGCATTCTCGAGAATGCCGATGATCCTCGCAATATCAGCGTTTTTGACGACAGCATACGCCGTCAAACGGATCGGTTTGTTTATCTTTTCCGCAAACCGGAATGATTCAAATCCATTGAATAACGGGTGCTATACGTCAAGCTGATGCCAGCGCTTGCCTGAAGCTGTTAAGCTCTTCATCCAGACGTCCGGCTGACTGATTGAGCTCTGAGGATGCTTGAGCAAACTCCTCAGAAGCTGCTGATGCGCGCGTTGCAGCTTCATTGACCTCGGTCATATCCATGGTCACGTTCGCTGTTGCCCCGGCGGCCTGTTCAGCCAGTTGGGCAATCTCCTGAGTGGCACTGCTTTGTTCCGTGAAGGCCCCTTTGACACTGTCAGAAGATTCCCTGAGCTCTTCAATAATCTCGGCGATCCGTGTCAGGGCAGAAGCGGCACCGCCAGAGGCCCCGCGCATAGCTTCAATCCGCCCCGCAATATCACTGGAGGCCTTGGAGGTTTGCTCTGCCAGAGCTTTCACCTCTGAGGCGACCACAGCAAAGCCTTTTCCGGCTTCGCCAGCCCGGGCCGCTTCAATTGTGGCATTGAGGGCCAGAAGGTTAGTTTGCTCTGCCACATCCGCGACCAATTCCATGATATTTTCAATTTCACGAGCGGCCGTTTCCAATTGATCAATGGAGCGCCCTGCACCTTCAGCCTCTGCGGCTGCCCGGGTGGAAACATCGTCCGAATTATCGAGGATTCGTGCCACTTCTGAAATGGACGCAGACATTTCCTGCGCTGCTGCAGCGACAGATTGAACATGATCACTGGTTTCAGCCGCTTTGGTAGCCGCACCCTCCGCACTGAATCGCGTGGCACTGGAATCAGAATGCAATTGAGTGGCCAGCCCATCAACTTGATTGGCGGCTCCAGTTATACCCGTGGCGACAGTACGCAGGGCTTGTTCAAACCCGGAAGCCAATTCTGCAATACGCTCATTATTCACGGACACATCGTCTTTGATCAACTGAGTAGATTGAGCGCTTTCCGCCGCTTGCAATGCGGCCTCCTGAGCCTGTTGCTTGCTCTCTTCAGCCTGTATCAAAGCTCTAGACATCTGGTGAGTGAGCCAAACAAGGACACCCGCCTGACCAACCACAACAACGGCATGGAACACGACTCTGAAGAAATTTGCTCCTTCCGGGAAAACGGCCCAAGGCAGGATAAAGTTCAAAGCCAAGTGATGAATGGCAATGACCACAGAAGCTGCCAGTATTGCCCTCCAGTCAATCAAACTGGCGACAGCTGCAAGACAGGCAAAAAAGACCATATGCATGTCAATCTGCCAGCCCGACCCGCTCATCGCATAGACAAGTGTTGCTGGCAGGGCGACACTTGCGGCCGCCGTCGTTGAGCGAGAAATTCTTGAATTGGGATCTGTCTTCCATGAAATAGCTGAAGCAATGGCGACGACGACCAAAAGCGCTGTCCCCGGGATCAATCGATCAGGTGCGGCAAAAAAAGCAATCACGGGATACAACACAGCTGAGGCACAGATAAAAAGGGTCAACGCGGTTTGCGCCTTCAAGCGAAGGAGGTCGAGGCTGTTCATATCTGAATCTCGCTTATGGTTCGATTTTGACTTGATTGATTGACATTCCGGACAAGGCATCCGCCCAAAGCGCCCGGAGGCAGCAGAAACAAAGCACCCTCCTGGCGAAGGGAGGCAATTGCTTCGGGGGCATCAATCTGGATGATGCCAATGTTTTGCAATGATCCAAATCTCACAACAGACAGATTGGCTCGTGCCGAAGCCAGCAAAACATCCCTTCGTGACCATCCGGGCGGGAAGATCACTGCGGCCTGTTCTTCATCAATGGGATCAAGAACCACAAGAAGCGGCGTAAAGACAATGCACAACCCGACAGCCAAGCCGGGCAGGAGCAATTGTATCTTTTGAAGCCATGTCTTCAACTGCGTGATTCCTTTGTCTCTGCTATGAGGAATCACTGATTTTGGTTAATGAAAGTCTTAGACAAGCTGGCTTTTTTTGACCCCTAAGTTCAAGAAACCATTTCCTCAAAAAGATCAAGTGGTTGCAAGACGAGAATAAATGCAACTGTCGCGAACACCGATATGGGTTTCCCAGGATTCTCGCATCCGGCCTTCAAATTCGAAACCCAGAACCTCCAAAAGTCGAATCGATGGCGCATTGTCCGGGTCGACATCGGCATAAATGCGCCGGTATTCCAAATTTTCAAAGCCATACTTGATAATTGTTTCTACTGCCTCACGCGCATATCCCTGTCCATGGGCCTCCGGATGAAGCAAATATCCAATTTCGGCCACACCGGACTTGCGATGCATCAAAACCACCCAGCCCAAAGCCTGATCCGGCTCTGTCAGTGGGGCTAAGGTAAAACAGGACACGCCTTCGCTTTTTATATTCCATTGAAGATATGCTCTGGCTTCTTCCAATGTGTCGATAGGGCCCCGCGACCAATATTTCATATTGGCCTCATCTTTGAGGGCCGGCCACAAAGGCTCAATATCCGCTTGGGTCATTGGGCGAAGCACAAGTCGTTCCGTTGTTAAAACAGGAATTGGTGCTAAAGACGGGCCTGATGTTTCATCTTCGGTGATTGCCAATTGGTCCGCCAAAACATCCAGGCTGATTTCATCAAAGCGCTCTTCCACACAGTCCTGCATGGTTTTGAAACAGTCATGGGAAAACCAGTCCCGGCCCTCAAAACAGGCTTTGCGGACATCGTCTGACGGCCAGCGGGCATAGGACCAGATCACATCGTCCGGCCCTTCATGCAAACAGGCCCCATAAGAACCGCAATTCTCGTGCAATAGCCGGGTGCCTTCAGCCCAGGCGTTTTTGAAATCCTGCAAGCGGCCCGGCTTTAGTTTCCAGCGATAAAGTACAGCATACATCATGAAGGAGAGATAAGGTCCATCCCCCGTTGAAATCAAGCCTCACACACTTTCAACTATGCATCTTTCCCGGCTTCGGCCAATCTTTGCTTTTTAAGCACAGATGCCCGGATTTTCTCGCTTTCCGACCGCAATTGACCACAAGCGGCCAAAATATCCCGTCCACGCGGAGTGCGAATGGGTGATGAATAACCAGCCCTGTTAAGAACATCGGAAAATTTTTCAATCTGCTCCCAGTCCGAACACTCATACGGGCTGTCAGGCCAAGGATTAAACGGGATCAGATTGATTTTGGCCGGAATACCCTTGAGCATGGTCACCAAGGCCTTGGCTTCAGCAATGCTGTCGTTTTTTCCTTTGAGCATCACATATTCAAAGGTCACACGCTTTGAATTGTTCAGGCTGGGATATTGACGGATCGCCTCCAGCAATTGCCCCAGATTATATTTGCGATTGAGCGGCACGAGCTCGTCGCGCAGAGGATCATTGGTGGCATGAAGTGATATCGCCAACATGGCATTTGTGCGTGTCCCCAGCTCGACAATCTTTGGCACAACACCGGATGTTGAAACCGTTATACGGCGACGCCCGATCGACATACCCTCTTCATCACTGAGGATGTCGATACTGTCACTGACATGGTCGAGATTATACAAGGGTTCACCCATGCCCATGAAGACAATATTGGTGATCTGGCGATTGTCATTAGTCGTTGGCCATTCGCCCAGATCATCGCGGGCTATCATCACCTGTGCGACAATTTCAGCCGCCGTCAAATTGCGAACCAAGGCCTGAGTGCCCGTGTGGCAGAATGTGCAATTGAGCGTACATCCAACCTGGCTTGACACACACAAGGCACCCGATTTGGCAACATTGGGGATAAAGACCGTCTCGCACTCAACACCGGGAGCCAATTCGATCAAATATTTGCGCGTGCCATCAGTAGAGACCAGACGCTCAAGAACTTTTGGCCGGTCCAGAGTGTAATGGTCGGCCAGTTCAGCGCGCAGACGCTTGGAGACATTGCTCATCTCTTCGAAAGATCTGACACCGGCATTATAAATCCAGCCCCAGAGTTGCTGGGCCCGCATTTTGGCTTTTTTCGGCTCAACGCCCGCCCCTATCGCAGCCTCGCGCAATTGCTCGCGCGTCATCCCGATCAGGGATGGTTTGGCAGGCTCAGCGGCATTTCCCCCCTCAATACGAGGAGCATTTGCATTGGACGCGGCAAGGTCTAGCGCCTGGGTCATGGCGGGCTTTCAATAGTTTCGATCAGAAGGCCGGGCGCAATATCACAAAAGAGCCGGACTACCTAATGCAGACAGATATTGCCCTAACCGCACAAGGCATCGACACGCTGGGAGGCTGCGGTCACACCAGACAGGGAAAACTCATAGGATGTCGCCACGCCCGCCTGTGTGGTCCCCGTCACACGCATGACAGAGCCCCTTTGCATAGCGCGAACCAGTCGAGCTTCATCATCGAGGTCATCGAGAAAGCCTTCCTGGCCATCAACAAACATGTCGAACCGATCAGAGCCAACCCGCACACGGGGAGGAGAGGTCGGTCGGAGATCATAGCCCACCAGAATATTGGGCTGGGCTTCAACCAGTCCAGACTGCCAAGAAGCTATAATAAAATAGACATTTCCATGTTCATGGGCCCGAGGTGCCGAGTCACGCGGGCGGGATAAAGCATAGCAAACCCGACCCGCATCGGTCATACGGGTAAAGACGCTCCAATCACTATATTCGCCTTGAAATTCTGGCTCTTCCTGAGCCCAGGCCGCGTTCGCGCTTCCCGAAAAAAGCGCAAGAACAACAAGACAAAAACGTAATTTCATGATGTTGCTCCACATTATTGTTCCCGTTTCATCATCATATCCGGCTTGTGACCGTTTAATGACCCCGGCTTGACCCATCCTGATCAC
>Ga0316207_10000749_pt1 | contig 46486 bp, 40 predicted proteins | sample 6weekpyrite_MG_FD_204943 | JGI IMG/M metagenome (GOLD analysis project Ga0316207, IMG submission 204943) | Microbial mat bacterial communities from mineral coupon in-situ incubated in ocean water Damariscotta River, Maine, United States -... | ecosystem: Environmental > Aquatic > Marine >... | reverse complement strand
TTGAGCATGCACCTTCAATAGCGCTATTGATAAAAGTTGACAGTGAATACCGCGAAAAATCTAATGCAGGAAAACTACCCACGATTGCACCAAAACGTTTTAATCCAGAAGGAAAGGCGTGGCTGTCTATTCTTCATGCTACGGTTGAGGGCTGGCACTTTACGGCGTTGTTTTCCAATACGTTACTCGCTCATCAATTAAAAAGAACAGATGATTGGGTGGTTATTTATTTTTATGATGAACATCATCAGGAAGGGCAGTATACGGTGGTAACTGAAACACGAGGCCCACTTACGGGTAAGCGTGTGGTAAGGGGGCGCGAGTTGGAATGTAGAGAGTTTTATAGTCTTGATGAAACATCAGGAGGCACTAAAAATGTTAGACATTAATCCAGAAATTTTATGTTTTATTATCGACAAAGCTCACCAGTTTCATGTTAAAGAAGCCGTAACCATTATCGAAGTACCAACCAGCCCAGCCGATGATTGGGCAAGACAGGCATTGGCAGATCATCAGGATGACTTAACTTATCAGGAACTGGTGACTACAATTAATGACCTTGATCCCAATCAGCAAGTGCAGTTGGTCGCTTTGATGTGGCTAGGTCGTGGTGATTTTGATGTGAGTGAATGGGATGTGGCCAAGGAAACAGCAGGGGATGCATGGAATGAGTGGACGGCAGATTATGTAATCGCGACACCATTAGTTGCCGATTATTTATCTGAGGGATTAAATTTGCTTGGTTATTCCTGTGATTGAAGTTTTATCTTATGGGGTAATTTAGTATCGTTTCAAAAAATAAAGCTGGGTGTCGCTGTTTAATCTTTTGCTGTTTAATTTTGCGTAGGGTGGATCAAGCGAAGCGGATCCACCATTATCACGAAGTCAGGTGGATCCGCTTCGCTTGATCCACCCTACGACTAATAACAGTTTTAAACCACATTACGTAAAGCTTCATGCTTATCAAGTAAGTTGCCCACAGCGCTCAAACAGGCCTGCAAGTTTGCACGGGTGCTATCTTCATCAACTGCACATGCCACGCCGGATACATCATTAACCGAGACGGCAATACTCGCCAGTGCCTTTGAAACGGTTTCATGGGTTAAGGCATGTTCATCAAACGCATTGACTGCGATAGTTAATCCCAGGTATTGAGTCAGTGCAGTCACTAAAGCTTCCAGTGCCCCCTGGCCATGTCCCATAAGCTCAACCACTTCGCTGCCTTTTTTAATTTTAAACTGTGCAATGGTTTGCTGGTTTTCTGAGTGCAATTTATAACCGGTTAATTGCCAGCCGTTGGGGATGTCCATAAACTGTGTTTCAAATAACTGCTTTATTTTTTCACTGGATATTTCATCGCCTGAGATTTCAGTCGCCGCCTGAACCTGCTGGCTAATTTCAGCTAATAACCATTTTGGTAATTCATATCCGTAGTCACGTTCTAACACCAGGCCAACACCGCCTTTACCCGATTGAGAATTAATACGCACAATCTCTTCATAGCGTCGCCCAATGTCAGCTGGGTTCACAGGCAAATAGGCCACGTTCCAGTGCTCAAGGCTATTTTCTTTGTGATAGCTAACAGACTTGCGAATCGCATCCTGATGACTGCCAGAAAATGCGGTGTAAACCAGTTCCCCCGCCCAGGGGTGACGCGGATGCACCGGCAATTGTGTGCAGTATTTAACCACTTCTATAATTTCCTGCATATCATGCAAATCAAGTTGCGGGTTAATACCCTGGGAATATAAATTCATTGCCATGGTAACAATATCCATATTACCCGTGCGCTCACCGTTGCCTAATAAAGTGCCTTCAACACGATCCGCACCGGCCATTAATCCGAGTTCTGACGCAGCTACACCACAACCTCGGTCATTATGTGTATGTAAACTCACGGTAATGTGTTCGCGTTGGTTCAAATGTCTGCACATGTATTCAACCTGGTCGGCGAAAACATTTGGCGTGGATGATTCCACCGTTGCAGGTAAATTAATAATGATCCTCTGGCCTTTTTCAGGTTGCCATACATTAATGACATCATTGCACACCCGTGCGGCATAATCCATTTCTGTGCCGGTAAAACTCTCCGGGGAATACTGAAATGCCCATTCCGTTTGTGGATAGTTAGCAGCATAGTCTTTTACCCAACGCGCACCCTGTACCGCAATGTCAGCAATTTCATCTTCGCTGCGGGCAAACACCTGCTGTCGCTGCACGGTGGAAGTTGAGTTGTAAACATGAACAATGGCACGTTTAGCCCCTTCAAGTGCTTCGAAGCTACGCTGGATTAAATGCTCACGTGCCTGGGTTAAAATTTGTATTGTCACATCATTGGGGATGTAATCACCTTCGATGAGTTCACGGGCAAAATCAAATTCTGTTTGTGCAGCGGAAGGAAAACCAATTTCTATTTCCTTAAAACCCAGCTTGACCAGCAACTTAAACATTTTCAGTTTTTTCGCCACCGACATGGGCTGTGCCAACGCCTGGTTACCATCGCGTAAATCCACACTACACCACAGCGGCGCATCGGTAATGCGTTTTTCTGGCCAGGTGCGATCCTTTAAACTGATTGGCTCAAAGGCTTTGTATTTTGTGTGATCAAAAGAACCCTGATCAATGCCTGCGTTTTTCTCTATACTCATCTCTTAAACCTTTTTTATGATCGGTCCATTGTTAGTAGGGGGAACTAGCTTACTCAAACAATATGAAAATTAATCGCGGTCATTGTCACAAAATTTTTAACGTGATGAATGGCTGCAAACTTCACGGCCTGTTAACCAATGACTTTAAATGTGTTTAAAACAATGAAGTAAAGTTTAATGGTTTTTCTCAGCAATATCTGTGCGAATTTCGCGTAAATTTAACTATTTGCGCAAACTATCGTTATTAAATTATAATATTTAGCAATATAATTGCGATAGGAGTTAAATTGATGGAAAAAACAACCAAATTTGATGGTTTTGATCGTCACATTCTCGATCTGTTGCAAAAAAATGCAGCTTTAAGTAATCAGGAAATTGCTGAGGAAATAGGCTTATCCGCGTCTCCCTGCTCACGGCGCATTAAGCACCTTCAGGAAAGTGGTGTTATTACAGAAACCGTTACCCACCTGAACCGACAGGCACTCAATCTGGATTTAATGGTGATATTGCTGATTCGAATGGACCGGCATACCCCGGATCGCTTTAAGGCGTTTGAGAAAAAAATTAAAAAGCTGCCTGAAGTGATTGAGTGTTTTCTTATCACGGGTCAGGATGCGGATTATCAGTTAAAAGTCGTGGTACCCGATATGGAGCATTACCAGAAAGTTTTATTGCAGGGCATTACAACCATTGAAGGGGTGAGTGGCGTTCGTTCAAGTTTTGTTTTGCAAAGTATTTTAGATACTTCGGCATTGCCGTTGGAGTATCTTTAGCGTTAATCAGGGGCAGACCCTGAGCTATCCCCACGAATTTTATCTAAAAGCAAAAAACAATCATCCGCAAATGAACGCCAATACACGCAAATACACGCAAAAGCTTTATATAAGGTGCAGTGCGCCGCAGGCGCACAAACAAAAAATTCGCGTTTCTTTGTGTTCATTTGCGGACAAAATGCTTTATCTTTTTGATTTTTAACTAAGTTCTGTGAGGATATCTCAGGGGCAGACCCGAATGGAACTTTATTAAATTGTAAAGCTAAATATGATAATAACACCGCACAGCATGAGCACTGTTGCGGTGAAAAATATCATATAACGTTTATTGCCGGGCGTTCTGATAACGTCCTGTTTTACATGAACAGCTAAGTTTTGTTTATGATGTTCAGTCAACTGTAAATACTCCAAATTTAGTTGAATATGATCAGAGTATCCCTGGCTCTAGTCTTCGCCATTCATGAACCCCAGCAGATGTAGCAAGCTAGTAAACAGGTTGAAGATAGAAACATACAACGTCACCGTTGCCATGATGTAGTTTGTTTCACCTCCATGAATAATATCGCTGGTCTGGTAAAGAATTAAACCTGACATGAGCAGTACGAACATGGAAGATACAACTAAAGACAAGGCCTGAATTTCAAAAAACATGGCAGCCAGTCCAGCAATAAAGGCGACAAGAATACCGACCATCAAGAAGCTACCCATAAAGCTGAAGTCTTTTCGACTGACTAATGCATAAGCCGACAGGCTTAAGAAAATAACACCCGTGGCGCCCATTGCGGTCATCACAAGCTCAGCACCGTTTGCCATGCTCAAATAACTATTGAGGATTGGCCCGAGGGTGTAACCCATAAAACCGGTTAGCGCAAAAACAAAAGCAATCCCTAAACTACTGTTACGAAATTTTGTGGTGGCGAACAGCAATCCAAAGTAACCACCCAGTGTTAATAATATGCCAGGGTGTGGCAGGTTCAGGCTCATAGAAATACCCGCCACTAGCGCACTGAACAACAGTGTCATGGATAAAAGCGCGTAGGTGTTTCTGAGTACTTTACGGGTAGCTGAAACGTTTGTTTGTGACCCTGTAAGAACATTATTCATTGATGTGTTCATAATAAATGGTTTCCGATTATTTAATAAATTTCAGCTGATTGTGTTTCATGCTGTTCAGTGAGTGATGCAAAATCAAACTGGGGAGTTGAACGGTTATTGTCTCGCTGTCGAGATAGTCGGCGTCCAACCGCACAGCTAACACGATCCGTTGCCCGGTCAATGGCTACATACATATCTGTTTCAATATCTTCGATTACCGCATCTTTTAGATGTGGCAGAACCACCTGAATCTGGCAGCATTTATCCTCACCTCCGCGTGGGCCGTTAATATCTGATAGTCGTACCATGATTTTCTGGATATGTTCATCTCGGCTACCCAAAGCAAAACGCAGACGTCTCTCAATGTAACTGCGTAGGGCTTTGGTGAGTGAAAAATTACGTGCTTGAATAATGATTTGCATCTTTAATCTCCGCTTGTATGTGTCTACTAAGAGTACAAATCTAAGATAGATGAACCAGAAGATAAGAAAAAGTCGATTATTATTTAGTTATAGATCGAATTAAGCGATGTATTTGAAGGCATGGTCAAGTTTCAGTTGCGATATTACTTTTTTAGCAGCAGCTGCTTTAGCTCCCTGATCTCGTCACGTAATGTCTGCATCTCCTGGTGAAGATCGGCCTCGATATTCTCCTCGGTCTGGTGCAGGGCTTCTACTGTTTCCTGATGCTCAGCGGCACTGTAGGTTTGCATCGCATTAACGATAATGGCGATAAACAGATTAAGCATGGTGAAGGTGGCCACCAGAATAAAGGGAACAAAAAATGCCCATGCATAAGGGGAGGTCTCCATCACCGGGCGAGCAATGCCCATAGACCAACTCTCCAGTGTCATGATCTGAAACAGGGTATAAAAAGAGTTGCCGAGTGTGCCGAACCATTCAGGATGGGATGCGCCAAAAAGATTGGTCGCGATGACCGCAAATACATAATAAAAAATCAGCAACATTAAACCGATTGAGCCTAGCCCAGGAATAGCCGCTAATAAGGCACCGACGACCCGTCGCATGGATGGCACCATCGTCAACAGTCGCAGGACACGTAGCACTCGCAAGGCACGTAAAACAGCGAAAGCACCGGACGCTGGGATCAGGGCAATAGCGACAACCGTAAAATCAAACAAACTCCAGGGATCTCGCCAGAAAGCTAAACGGTATACATAGATTCGTAGCACAATTTCCACCACAAACAGGGCAAGGATCGCCTGATCCAGAGCGAGTATGAATGTTCCCGCTTTGCTCATCATAACGGCTGAGGTTTCTAAGCCTAATAGGGCTGCATTAATCAGGATCAGCGTAATAATAAAACGCTGAACATAGGCGTGTTCTATCAGTGTCTGCACACGTGTATGTATTGTTGTCATCGGCTTTGTTAGTTTGATTTGTGTGATGCCAGTATTTTTTCTAGCGACAATCCGCTCATGTTATGGCGTGCTGGTGTAGTTGAAGCATGCATCATGATGAAATTACTGTATGTATCGAATGGAGAGCGATACCCGCCTATTAGCTTTCTGCAAAGAATAATAGACCGCTATCTGGACTAGCTGGCGAATATTAAACAGCTTTCTTGAACAATAAAATTCGAATAAATTTGTTGCTTACATCGAAATTTACGAAGCATTAGTGAGTCATTGATATATTAAGAAAACGTTTTATCAAATTTATTCAAGACTATTTGCAACTAAGATAAAACCGACTATTATTCGGGTATTGTTCGTATTTAACGAAGAGACTGTGGTCTTATGATTAACTATAAACACCTTCACTATTTCTGGGTGGTGGCCAATGAAGGCAGTATTGCCCGTGCCAGTGAAAGCCTGCATCTAACGCCGCAAACGATTAGTGGACAACTCAGCTTACTGGAAGAAAATTTAGGTGAAGCCTTGTTTAACCGCGTTGGACGTAATCTGGAGCTGACAGAAACGGGACGTCTCGCGTTGAGCTATGCCGATGAAATTTTTTCACTGGGTGGTGAGCTTGAAGAAATGCTGCACAATCTGCCGGATGACAGGCCATTAGTTTTTAAAGTGGGCGTGGCGGACGTGGTACCTAAGTCGATTGCCTACCGTCTGTTGGCACCGTCATTAAAATTAAGCGAAGCGGTGCGAATTGTCTGTCGTGAAAATAATCTCGATTCATTACTGGCCGATCTGGCTTTACATAAAATTGATCTGGTGATTTCTGATGGGCCTATTCCCCAGAATGTAAACGTGCGTGGTTATACTCACCAGTTGGGTGAATGTGGTATCAGTTTTTTTGCAACACCTGAGCTGGCAGGTCAGTTAAGTAAAAACTTTCCACAAAGTCTTAAAGGTGCGCCCTTGTTATTGCCAGGTGAAATGACCGTGGTACAGAGCCGGTTATTGAAATGGTTAGATAAACTTCGCATTCATCCACGTATCGTGGGTGAATTTGATGACAGTGCATTAATGAAGGCGTTTGGGCAGGCTGGCACAGGTGTTTTTATTGCACCAACGCCAATTGTGGCTGAGGTAGAAAAACAATATGGCGTGGTTGTTATCGGTACAACGGATGAGGTGCGCGAACAATTTTACGCCATATCCGTGGAGAGAAAAATAACACACCCAGCGGTAGCCGCAATCACAGAAACCGCTCGTGAGTGGCTCTTTCGTGAGGGCGCATTGTTAACGGGTCAGGTAAAAAAAGAATAGGCAACAAACAGGAAAAATAAATGAGTGTACAAAGTAAAATTGCAGCGGGCTTAAAAGGCAAAGATATTTTTCACGCGCCATGGGAGAAATCTTTCGACAAAATACTCACGCCTTTTGAAGAGTTTATCCACCAGCAAACCACCAGTGGCTTATTGCTAATGGGAATGGCTGTGCTCGCGTTGATATTGGCTAATGGGCCTTTTGCATCTGGCTACGCGCATTTTATGCATACGCCGGTTAGCCTGGGTGCGGGTAGTTGGGCGCTGCAAATGAGCCTGCATCATTTTATTAATGATGGGCTGATGACCCTGTTTTTCTTTATCGTGGGTCTTGAGCTAAAACGAGAAATCCTGGTGGGTGAGCTGGCGAATCTACGCAATGCGGTGCTGCCGATTGGTGCCGCGATTGGTGGCATGCTGGTGCCTGCATTGATTTATTTTGCCATCAATCCAGAAGGTGATGCTGCTCTCGGTTGGGGCATTCCCATGGCGACGGATATTGCGTTTGCTATTGGCGCACTGGCATTGCTGGCGAGTCGTGTACCCAAGGCCTTAATTACCTTTTTAGTGGCCCTGGCCATTGTCGATGATCTCGGCGCAGTTGTGGTGATTGCGGTTTTCTACACCGACACCATCGCATTCACACCATTGATATTTGCGGTTGGGCTTTTTTCTTTGTTGATGGTGTTCAATCTAATCGGTATCCGTAAGAGTACCCCCTATTTACTGGTTGCAGTGCTACTGTGGTATGCCATGTTACAGTCCGGTGTGCACGCCACTTTGGCTGGTGTGCTGGCGGCACTCACGATACCCGCCGTTCCACGCTACAAACCAGAGCTTTTTAGTGAACATGTAAAAGAGCTAATGCAACGCTTTGATGCCAGTCATCAACCCGGCAAGAGCATAATGAGAAATGACGAGTTACGCGCCGTCGTGCAAACACTGGAAAATGGAGTACACAGTGTAGAAGCACCGTTACAACGTTTAGAGCACGCCTGGCACATACCGGTTGCATACCTTGTTATTCCTATTTTTGCCCTGGCCAATGCGGGTATACCACTGGCATTCGACTCATTAGGCGAGACGATGAAACATCCGGTTATGCTTGGCGTCTCTTTGGGGCTGGTGCTGGGTAAGTTTATTGGCATCACCGGTGTCAGTTGGCTGTTATTGAAATTGGGCGTAGCAGTGCTGCCTAAAGATACACGATTCACCCAAATTGCTGGAGTTTCATTGTTAGCCGGTATCGGCTTCACCATGTCCATCTTTGTTGCTGAACTGGGTTTTGCGGGTCAGGCAGAGAATTTATTAATGGCTAAAACAGGTATTCTTGCCGCTTCTATATTAACCGGCGTCGCAGGTTATATCTGGCTTTATGTGGTGAGCAAGCCAGAATTGAAATAGCGCGGTGCTGCTACCCCTGGCGTTTAGCCGTGGGTAGGGCTATCTTGTTTATAGCAGCATTGATACCACAACCGGTATAACCACAGCAGGAGAAACGCGAACAGGATCAGTATCACCCATAGCCAACGGCAGGGGATGCATTGTTCCGACAGGGGGCCAGGTGGCACAACAACCGATTGTCCCCCCGTAGTGTCGGCAGCGTGGCACTCGTTACCCGGATAAGTGGCCTCAGTCTGCCAGACGCCTCCGCTGGGATTCACCAGGAAATCTTCGAAGCAGCCGTTTTCATCGGTCACAATATCATGGTAGATGGTCTCGCCGTCAGGTGCGGTGTACTCCAGTGTGATGTGCTCATAGGGGCGCGGCGGGTTAGTGCATCCCTTACTGTGCATAATCTTGCAACTCTGGGAATCGTCGATGTCGAGCAGCGACGGGGAGTCGATCGCGTGTGTAAGAGGTTGTTGTCTATCACACGGGCCCAATTCGGTCTCCAGGTCGATGACAACACTTTGCTTTAAGTTAACCTGAGCTGTGCTACCGCCGAGCTGCAACAGGGTATCGCCGCTAGGATACCAGGCGCTTACCGTGATGTATTCAGTGCTGCACACGGGGTAGTCTTCGGGTGCCTGGATCTCGACCTGGGCCAGCACGCTACCCCCAACATTGAGGTATGTTTTTTCAGGAATAACGTTTGCCGTCCAGCCCACTGGCACCTTGTCTGCGCGCAGGTAAACCAGGATTGGGCGGTCGTAGGGGTTGGCCACCTGAATTGGCTGCACCACCGGATCGTAGGGACTGTCTGAGGTGGTGTCATACTCGCGGATGTTTTCCTGTGTGACCTGGTTGTAGTCGTTAATATCATTCAATACATCGGCAATTTTCACCTTCACACAGGCATGCGGACCACTTTGTCCAGGAGGTACTGGCTCTGGGATCCATTCCACCCACACAGTTACGCCGTCATCGGTCACCGGTAAGGTCTCGATCACCTTTGAGAAGTGCTTGTTGAAGGTCACATTGCCACCGGTGTCCGGATCAACGCCGCCACCATCGATGCCCTGGTAAGGATCGGAGACCCAAAGGTCCACATGCACATTGTGGGCTATGCCCGGGCCGTGATTGTAGACGCGCGCGTAAATGCGGTTGGTTTGCCCTGGTTTCGGGGTATCACCGCGATCCGCCGGTTCGCGGGTATTGCCGACGCCGTCCAGTCCATTAACGGGGGAGTCCACCCAGATGTCCATTGAACGCCAGTTCTGATCATGGACATGGATCCATGCATCAACGTCGGTCGCAGGTGGCGTGTAACTAATCCGTACCTGATAATCCTCGGTACCCGTGGGTGTTAAGACCTCAACATTCAGGCCGGAGTCGTCGATATCAGTGAGGGGGGGATCGCCGATTTGCAGAGCGGCATTGGTGAGGTTGTTATCACCCGGTGTCGCATCCACAATGCGCAAGGGGCCAAAGCCCTGGGAGATATCTTCGTTAACGTAATAAACCAGTACGCCGTCTGAAGGTACATTGGCATCATAAGCGTCGGCTGCCTGTGCACGTGCTTCGATGTAGAAGGAGACGCGTTCGTTGAGGCGATCGGTTACCTCGGCGGTGGTGCCCACCTGTATCAGCTCGCGCTGGGCTCCATCTACCGACTGGCGACTCAGGGGAAAAGATTGAGGTGGAAAACTTACATTCGGACGAGGAATAAAGCGCACATCTGCATCATCCAGCCACTCGGGTTTCAGTTTGTTCCAGCCCATAAAGTGCACATTAGTGAAGTTACCGGCACCGTCATCAGCCATATTGCCCCAGCCATCGGCATAGGGGCGTGGAAATATCGCGCCTTCGTGGGCATAGAGATCCTCCATGCCGAAGTGATGTCCCAGCGCATGTGTAAACTGCGCCTCCTGGTGCTGGAATGTATGCACGGAGACCGATAACAGTTTGTTGCCGAAGGCCGTTGGCACATCATAAGGCCAGGGCCCAGTCGTGGCCCAGTCGTTCTGACCCCGCGTCTCGCCAACCGAGCCATCGTCATTGGTGATAATAAGCAATCGATCGAAATTGGAGAAAATAATGTCCGGACGATCGATCGCAACCACGTCAATGGCATCCTCAACCAGATCGATTAACACATTAGCACTGGTGCCATCGTAGTAGTTCCCGCGGGTTCCGGGTAACTCATGCCACCCCGTAGTGATGTGAGTCAGCGGGGCCTGGCCATAGGAAACCGCGGTCAGGTAGTTATTGAGGTTATTGATTGTGTTTGTAACATCTGCGGCGCTGATGGGGGTATCAGGCAAAGCATCTTCATTGAATCTTGCCAGCACCACCAGGGTATCCTGGCCGCCGGTGCCGGAGGGTATTTCCGGGCAGTCGGCGGCGGCATAAAAACCGCGGTTGATAAAGATCTGGCACAACGCTTCGAGGTGTGAGCCGTAGAATATCTGCAGGTCGGCTGTCATCACCGCGTCAGCGCCTTCTGCAAAACTAGGATTAGATGGCATATTGTAGTGGCTTTGCAGGGCAAGCCGGTCGGCGGTGGTTTTGCCCATGTCGGTTAGTATGTCCCATAGTGCTCCTGACCAGAGTTCACCATCCGTGTGTATGGCACCGATGTAGTCGGTAGGGTAGACCTTAGCATTGTCGGCGTTTCGGGCACAGGTAGCCCCGGCGGTATTCATCCAGTGGTTTAGCCAATCCCATTCGGCATAACAGGCCGGATCCCAGCCTTGCGCAATCGATGCATCCAGGTGGTTGCTCAAGGCCCAGTAATCGGAAAAACCTTCACCTATTGAGCCCGCGTGACCACCGCCCAGGTATGCCCCGGGATTCTGATTATCCTGGATTGAGTGTCCATATTCGTGCAGGATTACATCCGCATCCTCAGCGGCATCCGCACCACCATCGCCCATTCTCAGATAACCCGCTCCAATGGGAACAAATCTATACGATGCATTATCATCGGTGCGACCATGTGCATCCACACGAATCTGACGGTTGTTAGCATCAATAAAACCCAGGGTCTGGATATAACGCTGACTGCGGTCGATGTAATGGTAGATCATCACCTCCTCGAAACCATCCTGGCTGCGGTCGTAGTTAAATGTCGTCCCAGCTTCGGTTATTGTTGCCGTGCCCGGTGCGTGAATATCCTCGGATATAACAAATGGGCCGCTGATCCGGTGTACTCCGCCAACCGGATCATCCAGATCCCGAAGGGGAGCATTATTTTCATAGGCCCCTGCGGGAATCGCAGCGGCAGCGTCGCCATTGTCTACTAGTGTTATGTCATTCAGTACTTGTACGGGGTTGGGATTGAAAATGTTTCCAATGCCGTCTACTGAGTACACCTCGAAGTCGCGCACACGCAGAATCTCTCCTGTCTGCCCGTCCACAACAAACTCCATTATTCCATCCGGCTCGGCTTTAATGAGCACCTTGAACGCCACAGTTGCGCGCTGTCCCTCATCGACCAGAAAGACGATGCGCTCAACTTTGGCTGGCTCTTTTAATTTTAATTCTTTGCGCGTGAGGGGCGGAGGCTGCTGCTCATTTTTGGCGACAGGTCGCTTGGCGAGCTCTTGCAGGAAGCGCGCGATAGCTTTCTCCTTAGCCTCATCTTCACTAAGTGTAGGTTTCGTGGGTATATCGATGTTCGGCAGGTAGGAGTTAACAACCTGCAGAATGCGACCGTCGCGATCGAGATTTACTTTGACGCGGCCATTTTCAACGGGTAATCCCTGATAGGTTTGTTGTAGCTCGACATGTTGCCCGGCAAAGCTTGTGTGTTTACGTAGCAGCTTAAGATCGGCAAGGTCGGTTTTAAGCCCGAACAATGCAGCATTTGAATTTAGAAATGCCCGTGCACGCTCATCACCCTGAATCTTGCTCACTTGCCCCTTCTGAGCAAGAGGTTGCATTTTGTGACCAATAAGAGATGTCACGCGTGTCCCACCCCTGGACCAGCGCACCACCCAATTTCGATCGGATTGTTGAATGAAGTGCTTTAAAGTGACCTTAGCAGCTGGAGAAGGTGCATACTGAACAGGTTGGCGGTTTTGTGCCTGGGCGACTACGCCACTGTGAAGAAGCACCACTAATAGAAAACTAAATAACATCGAAGTGCGCATCAGATTTTCTCCTTACTATGTTCCGAGTTTAATAACTATGGGTACATATTCAGGTGCCAATGCAGGTTTCACATTACGATACAGGAAGTCTTACCATCACGTGACGAACCGTAAGCAATAACAATGTAACAACCTGCTGCAAGCTTAATTGCGTACACGGAATTACTATAATTATGATTGCTTTATAAATAATAAAAATATTACCAGCTAAGCTCATTGATTCACGTCAAGCATTCGACAAGTTTAATTAAAAAACAAATTGGCTTACTAATTTTCTGAGGTGCAATTAAACCAGTTATTCCTGTAAAATTTATAGATAACATTATCTTCACTACGCCACGGCCATTTATCTAAATCACCGGGCCGATAAAATGATAGTAATAAAAGATACAGTGACTATTAAAACAACATCATCCGATGTTTTTAATTGGTTTGCGCATCTTGATGAGAATTATTTATCATGGCACCCTTCGCATGTTTCTTGTCGTTATCTAAAAAAAAATACCCTGGAGGTAGGCGCGATACTTTATGCAGAGGAGTATCTGCATGGCAAGCTGCATAAACTTAAGTTTAATTTAACAAATGTTATTCCCAATCAGGGGTTTCAGTATCGTCTAATGCCGGGAATTAACGGCGGGTTTCAGTTCTTTGAAAATACAAAAGGAGTAGATGTCAAAGCCGAACTCAGAATAGGCTGGGATATACCCTTTATTGGCGCTTTTATAGATAAGATTATGAGTCTTTTATTATTTAATCATATTAAAGCCTTAAAGCAGCACATGAGAGAAGAGGGTAACAATTTGCGTAGTTTACTGGAACAGGGCAAGCCCACAAATAATAATATTCAGAACAATGCGGTTTAACAAAGCACATTAACATTGATCGTTATGCCCAATTAGTATTTTAAGCAGAATCAGGCCTGATTCTGTAATTTTTACCCTGAAATTTCTTTATGAATTTCAGGAAGAATTCCCATATAAAAAGCATAGAAAGCTTAACCAGGTGTATGCTAATGTTGGCTTTGTAATCTGTTTTATTAAATGGTAAATGGATTAATATTGATTTATTTATTTAAAAACAGTAACAAAACTGTAATAAAAACCATAAGAAATTATTATTTTAATTTCATAAAAATCTTAAAATTAAAAGGGAGTGAAAGATGGGAATATTATTTTTCAGAACAAGTTCATCATTGTTAAAACCTGCCAACCTAAGTATAAACAGAATGCAGATGTTCAGATTTTTAATTAATAAGGTGTTAATGCTTGGTGTCGTTGTCATGGCTATGTTGTCATCGGCTGCCTATGCCATTAATGGCGATTTTAATGGAGATGGATGTAGTGATAGTGCCATCGTAAGTGGTACTCGTATAATCATCACCCGGGGTTGTAACAAAGGAACTCGGACACATTTTTTTTCTGGACAACAAATTATTAATGGAGCTTATGAATTGAATGGTCAGCCCGGTCTTGAAATTGGTGTTATAGAATCCGGCAGGCTCGTTATTATTGATGACCGTATTAATACAACACGTAACTACTTTTTTAATGGCGGTTGGATAATTAACGGTATATATGAGCTTGATGGTCAGGCCGGAAATGAAATGGGAATTATCGAAACGGGCAGGCTAACCATACTTCATGATCGTAATGGTACTAAAAAATATTACTTCTTTAATGCTGGCTGGCAAATTAATGGTATTTACAATACCGATGGTGTAGCAGGTGCCGAAATGGGTATCGTTCAAGGCGGTAAATTCACTATTTTACGTGACAGGAATGGTACGCAAAAGGATTACTTTATAACAGGTGCATATAGCATTTTAGGCAGTGCTGACACCGACGGTGACCCTGGTGATGAGGTCGGTATCAATGCGGGGGAGTATTTTTATATTATCGATGATCGCGAACGCTACAAGCGTAACTACCGACTGGGAAGCAATTATAGCTTTACAAGCTATGGTGAGTTCAATAACCTCCCGGGCCTGGATCTTCGTTTTCAGCGACTGGTTAGTGGGCGGGTTCTAACAGGCACGATATTTGATAATCCAGGCTATATAGACTGGGATTAATAAACGCTCTTTCACCTCAGTAAGTTGGGGTGAATTTAGCAGCAAACAGGCCTAACATTTTATAGGTAAAATGTTAGGCCTGACACTGTAAACTGAAATTCACTGTAAAACTAACTTCATTTCATTGAAGTTGAAAGTTAAAGCATAATCACGGAAAACTTGATGGGAAATAAGTCCACCTACTTTGAATCCAAGTTGACCATTAAAAATAGAAATATCGTTTTCAAAAACCACCGCTTTTATATTGTGTTTGACTATTTTGTTATCACCACTTCCTAGTGAAACTTCATCTATTTCAATATTTAACCCCTTTACCATTCCACCACCACCTGCACCCATTGATGCTTTACTCCAGTCCATAGCAACATCTGCTTTTTTCAGTAAAGATTTAGAAGAGAGAAACCCGGCACCTGCAAGGCCTGTATCAATAAAGAACAGTGCGGGTTTTTGTTTGTTAAATGAGCCACGAGCAAACATAAGATGGGATTCAACTAAGTAAAAAGGGATTTCTTTGCTTGTAGACAAGGAAGTCTGCTTTGCAAATTTTGCCTTAGTCTCTTCAGTTAATTTTCGAAGCACAAGTTTGCTGTTTTTATAATCAATAGTGGACAAAAAATGCTTTAGAAATCGCGTGCCTATTGTTCCTTTTATTTCCATTCCGTTAAAAATAGATAGTGAAGTGGGTTGTAGATCAATCGCGCTAACAGGAATATTCTTAACAAGTAAACCACCTATACTCAGGGTGTTAATTTTTCCATATCCGGTTAAGCCTTTTTTTGTACCAGCATACTCCTGGGGGATTTCTCCTACAACTGTAGCACCCACTTCTTTGGCAAAATTACTATCTAAAATTATCTCCTCTCCACCCGTATCAATAAAAAAATTAACGGGTTTAGAGCCATTAACACCAACCTTAACAACAGGTAGAGGGTCAAGCACTACGAACTCAATATCTGTTTCATTTTCTCCATCGATGGTATAAGGCGTTTCATTCTCAAACAGAGCAAGTTGTTTTCCTCTTAAGTTTAATTCTTTAAACGGCCTAATATTAAAAGGGCCGGCGGCTTCAGCATAATAAACTGCGGCCTCTTTAAAGCGATCAGCCCTGAGATAAGTAGATGCTAGTCGATATTTAAGCTGGGCATTAAATGGCCAGATATTACCTAACCAGGATTTTTTTTCGGTTGCTTGTTTGAAGTAACGCTCGGCCTTTTCTGTGTCATTCTTCCAAAGAGAGAGGGTTGCTAATTTTTCTAAAACCTCGACATTATCTGGATCTGATTTTAAAATCTTAAGAAGAACTTTCTCTGATTCATCAAACTCTCCATTAGAAAATAATTCGTTTGCCGATTTTAAATTTTCTTTTGTTGTACTATTCATGGCATACCCACTAATAGAAAATAATGAATGGGGAAGGGAGTCAGGCCTTATATTTTACATGTAAAATCAGTACTGTCCCGTTAACTTGTTAACTTATAACGTGTCGTCATTCCCGAATGCTTCTGTCGGGAATCCAGTGCCTTTACAGCACCTAAGGTCGCTGGATCCCCGACAGAAGCATTCGGGGATGACGATTTAAATTATTATCTTTTATTATTTTGTTACTCTAAGTTTCATGCCGTTGAAAAATCAAAATCAAAATAAGTGTGATACACAAGATTATTAGACCATATTCACTTTTCTTAACGGGGCAGCAGTGATGTAAAATATAAGGCCTGACACTGTAAACTTGTTCAAAACAGTGCACACTGGTAAGATTATCTTCCTGAAAAAATAAACCTGAATTTGGAGGGTACATATGATTGTTCTAGCAACCTTCCGGGTAGAAAGCGAATAACGTTTAGTTATATTTTCCTGCCCGGTTTTTAAACCGGGGCACAATCATGCCCCTGATGAGTAATTCTACTTGGCGCTTTAGCGTCCGGGGTTCTTATGTCAAATTTTTATTCTCTACCTCAACTGGGGTGGCATGCATTTTTTCAACAACAACTCACTTTAGAAGAGTGGGAGCATTACACTATTGCGCGAGTTGTCGCGCAGCAACGTTCAGTAATACAAATATTAACTAGCGAAGGTAAACAGTCTTTAACGATAACACCAGGTATGCCGGTTATGACAGTAGGTGACTGGATATTACTTGATAGTGCGGGTTTTTTTTATCGAGCACTAGCGCGTTTATCTTTATTTTCCCGTAAAGCGCCGGGTAGCAAAGTTGCGACACAACTAATCGCCTCTAATATCGATACCGTGTTTGTTGTCTGCTCACTGAATCAGGACTTCAAACTTAACCGAATCGAGCGCTATTTAGCACTGGCAAATGAAGTCGGTGTTGAACCTGTTGTTGTGTTAAGTAAAGCTGACATTTGTGATAATCCCGAGGATTATGCTCAGCAGGTGCAGGCTCTTGACCCACTACTCATGGTGCTTGTGGTTAACAGTCTTGAGCTTGAAAGTGTTAACCAGCTTGCGCCCTGGTGTAAAACGGGTAAAACGGTTGCACTGCTGGGATCATCAGGCGTTGGTAAGTCTACGCTAATTAATACCCTGTCAGGTAAGACGTTACAGCAGACTCAAGCAATCCGGGCTGATGATGATAAAGGCCGACACACAACAACAGGGCGTTCACTTCACCTGCTTGCCGGTGGTGGGCTATTGCTCGACACCCCTGGTATGAGGGAATTACAGCTAGCCAGTTGTGAGCAGGGAATTGAAGAGACATTCACTGATATCAGTGAGTTGGCAAAACACTGCAAGTTCTCCAACTGCCAACACCAGAACGAACCGGGTTGTTCGGTGCAAGCTGCGATTGCCGCAGGAAAAGTGGAGCAGCGAAGGTTGACCAGTTATCTCAAGCTGATGAAAGAGCAGGCCTTTAATGCAGCGAGTTTGGCGGAGAAAAGAGCCAGTGAGCGAAATTTAACTCGTTATTATCGAGCGGTTCAGGCAGGCAAACAAAAATACCATAAGGAGTAAATTGTTGTGAGTACATTGCACTACATGGATGTGGTTGCCGTGACTTTAAGGTCTGCAAAGTCACTGGATCCCGGCTCAAAAAACTACCGGGATGACAGAAACTGGGAATTGTTTTAGCTACCCTTAACTAACAAGTCAAATACCGGGCACTTGTACACCCGGCAGCAAATAACATCGGCAAGTTTAGTTTGTATTATTAATATAGATAATATCAGGCACACCGATATCATTATCATAATTTCCGCATGCCAGATCGAGGTCACCATCATTATCAAAATCGGCAAGTAATACAGACCAGGTATCATCATTTCCCAGGCGCTGGCTGGCCAATGAAAATACACCTGCACCGTTATTGAGAAATAGTTGAGTACCTTGGAGGCTTCGGACGCCAACCACCAGATCCAGATCACCATCACCATCTAAATCACCTAAAGTGGTGCTCTTTAAAAACTGGTCCCCAAGAGGCTGATCTGACTCAAAAAAATGACCGTTACCATCATTAAAATAAACTCTGCTCTTTGACTCCAGCAATATACTATCATTGCCGGCAACCAGATCGAGATCACCATCCCCATCCAGGTCCCCTAGAGAAATGGATTCTGTTGGAATGATGGCAGCGCCATCTACTCCCTGGCTGGTTTTAGTGAAAATACCGCTGCCGTCGTTGAAATAAACCAGCGTATTCCCAGGGAGTACGTCTATATCCCCGTCACTATCAATGTCTCCGAGTGCGACGGGGCCTGCAAAACTACCAATCCCCCCCAGGTCTTGAAGAGAGTCGGTGAAGTTACCGGCTCCGTCGTTGAAATAAACCAGGGTAGAATCCCTGTTACCTTCGATGAGGTCTAAGTCGCCATCATTGTCCAGATCACTAAGGGCAATACTCCAGGTTTCCGATGGGCCCAATGACTGACCAGAATCGGTAAAGGTTCCAGTGCCATTATTTAGATAAACTTTATTACCCCTGATTCCTGAGCGATCTCCCTCAACCACATCGAGGTCACCATCTCTATCCACATCACCCACTGCGATGGATGTCTTACTAGTTGGATCAGCAAAATGTATTTGCTGACTAGTGAAATACCCCGCACCGTTGTTTAGGTACATAGTGGAGGAGTTCGCAATATTTGTAGCAAGTAGATCAATGTCCCCATCACCATCAATATCACCAGATGCAAGGGTAGTTGTTCTTGCAACAGCCAGTATTCGACTGGCCATACTCAGGTTACCTAGTGAGTCATTATAATGAAGTCGATTAGTGTGATTGAGGTTGCCTGTTACCAGGTCCAGGTCACCGTCATTATCGACATCGCCAAGCACCGTCGACTGGGTATTGAAATCTTGTATACGCTCCCAGCCTAAACCAGGCCCTGAATTGGTAAATACCCCATTGCCATCATTAAAGTAGGTAAAGTTTACCGTGAAATGATTCCCTTCATACAGGTCGAGGTCCCCATCCCCATCCAGGTCACCCAGAGACAGTGAGCGGGTATCATCTATACTGATAAGAGCCGTATTTAGACTTTGGCCTGAATCGGTAAAAATACCCTTACTGTCATTTAAAAAAACATAATTAGCCTGGGTAGTATTGCCCGTTATAAGGTCAAGGTCCCCATCACTGTCCACATCGCCCAGAACAATTGCCCGGGTATCGTTTGTGCCCAGAGTCTGGCCAGAGTCAGAAAAAATACCTGCACCATTATTAATATAAACTCGGTTAGCTTGAGCAAAATTAGCCACCACAATATCCAGATCGTTATCACCATCAATATCACCCAGGGAAATTGCACGACTATCATTAGTGCCAAGCGCTTGAGCGGAATCCGTGAATACGCCGTTGCCGTCGTTCATATAAACTCGATTAGCTTCGTTGCTATTACCCGTGATCATATCCAGATGACCATCGCCATTCACATCGCCGAGTTTAATTGACTGGGTATTTGCCATGCCTAAAGTCTGCGCAGTGTCGGTAAAAACGCCCGAACCATTATTGATAAAAACACGGTTGCTCTCATTGCTGTTGCCGGCGATTAAATCAAGATCACCATCATTGTCGATATCCCCAAGAGTTACTGACTGAGTATTGTCTGTTCCTAAAGTATAAGAGGGGCCAGAAAAATCCCCCGTACCCAAATTGAGATAAATTTCATTATTCTGCCCATCGTTACCCACGACCAGGTCAAGATCACCGTCACCATCCAGGTCACCCATCTCCACTGATTGGGTGGCTGATGTCTGAGTCATAAATGGAACCTGGAATATTGTTTTATCACTGTTCGTGGTGCAACTAACGATGACATTGCTAATATTGGTAGCGGAAATAGTACCAGCAGGATTACTTACCACACAGTCCTGAGTTGGGCTAGTTGGCTGAACCAGTATCGTAACAGAATAATTATTACCATCAGCAATTGATGTAACAAAACTAAAGCCACCATCGGCAGTAATATTCAGGTCATCCCCATTGTTGTTCTGTAAGACCAGACCTGAACCCGTCAGGCCTGAAACCGAGCCGCCAATGGTGTAGGTATTATCACCACCGGTGGAACTGGGGCTGCTGTCACTACCACCACAGGCTGAGAGCATAAAGATAAGAAACAAGGGAGCAAGGCCGCGGATAAAAAAACGAATAAAGCTATTCAAGAACACATTCCTTTCAAAAACAGGTTGTTAACCAGAAAACAAAAATAAACCAAAATAATTAAACACTAAAATAATTAAACATAAGAATTAAAATTACCAGGATACTCAACTTAACATTTGACTAGCGCAACCCGCAAGCTTAATTTTTTAAACTAAGAAAAGGATCACAACAGAACAGTGAGTTAAGCCTGCCCAAACCCCGTTACGCACAAATGTCACACAAGTTTTCAAGTTATGGAGGTAGCCATTAGTAGTTTCCAGTCAATAGGCAACAGTTATTTTATACGTGTTTTTCTCAAACCATTTGGATTAGATCTTACATTTTACATATAAAACTTAGGATTAGTTCGTGTGAAATTTTCCATGTGCAACAGCAAGAGTCATCTCCGCTATCTGAAACTGCGTGAAATTGAGTACTATTTTCAATTGAGGCTATATGCAATGAAAAATTATTACAATGAATGACTGGTAATAAGTTTTGTGAAATGATGGGCTCTTTATATCTTTTTATAAAGTTGCAATTGGTACAAGCAAATGATGAAGATAATACTATATCGATTATGATATCTATTATAATTTTATACATATTTTATACTTAGAATTAATGCTCGGCTTTGATTGTATTGAAGAATGATAATAACTATCTATTAAAAGCATAAAGTGATTCTGTAAAATTTTTAATATTGCAGCTTTCAGTAAAAAACTTTACTTTTATTTGCCTGCATTAAAAGCTATTTACCACAGAGGACACGGAGGTACGCAGAGGTTTTTATGGTTTGCGCAGCGTGCAACCCCATAAACTTAAGCCTTATCTCTGTGTATCTTTGTGTCCTCTGTGGTTTAATCTTTTTAGCTTCTGTAATGAAAGGTTGAGGTCCCTTTGCGAGCAATATGCTTTTTGCTTTTAAATAATATTCGTGGGGATAGCTCAGGGTCAGTCCCGAATGGTACTAAGTTAAGCCTGTTTAGCGCGGTTGATAACTGATTTTGTTTGTTCTTGCTAAGCTTTAGTGCTTTAAATATATTAATAGAAAAAGTAGGCAGTATAGCGTTGTAGGCTGGATCAAACGAAGCGGATCCGGCATTTTCTGGCCACAGTCTGGTGGATCCGCTTCGTTTGATCCAGCCTACGCTTTACATGCTAAGCCACGTTAACTTAGTGCCATTATGGTCAGATCCCCGATTACTCCGTATTTTAATTACCTGTTCCTGAAGCCATATCAATTCGTGAGTGCAGTATTACAACGTATAATATTTCAATAGATTACTAAGCCTGTACTGTTTAGAATTTTTTTAAGACTCATCAACTTCAAGGATTAACGAATAATTAAGCAGTAAATTGCGGGGCTGAGTCTGGTTATTAGGCGATATTAATTAAACGTTTGATAGAGATAGGTGGATGGCAAATATGAAATCTGTTAATACCCTGACAAATGATCGGTTCGCCTTCTTTCAGGAATTTTTGAAGCACCCTCTTCAGATTGGATCAATCATTCCCAGCTCTCGTTTTCTTGAGCGGCGCATTGTAGACGCCGCCGTCATCGCTTCAGCTAAGACTATTGTAGAACTGGGGTCAGGTACTGGAGGTACAACCCGAGCGATACTGCGCGCAATGCCGCCACACGCCAGACTATTGAGCATAGAAATTAACCCATATTTTCACGACCTGGTTAACAACATTGAGGACAACCGACTCATTGCACACTTTGGTAGCGCCTGCGGGCTAAAGGAAATTATTTCGATGTATGGACTCGGTGCTCCTGAGGTCATCATTTCTGGAATTCCATTTTCCACTATGAACCGTAAAGAAGGTTCTCAAATAATCGAAGCAGTTTCATCTCTGCTCGCCCCAAACGGACGCTTCGTAGCGTATCAGGTAAGCAAACGGGTCGTCACCCTGTGCAGGCCCTTTTTAGGCGCAGAGCAGATTATGCTGGAACTTCTTAACATCCCGCCAATGCACGTTTACAAGTGGGATAAGAGCAGTGCCTGATATTCTAAACACTTAAAGGGGCAAGCCCTTTAATTCGTCTACACAGCTTAGAGCTTAGGAGCTTAGTAGGACAGTCACAAAAGCTTAGCACAGCTTAGTAGGACAGTCACAATAGCTTGTTGATTATTTGTGATTGTATAATTGTGGGCAGATCACAATTAAATTGAAAAGGCGACGAATAATCCTGGTCTGTCCCTGAGCTATCTCCACGAATATTATCTAAAAGCATATCGTCTGCAAATGAACGCCAACACACGCAAATAAAAGCAAAAGCTTTATACAGACTGCAGTGCACGCATGGATGCCAGGAACTGCCATTTGCGAACAAAATGCTTTATATTTTTGATTTTTAATTATGTTTTGTGGGGGCGTCTCAGGGGTTGTCCCAACGCAGTAAGTTAAGAGAAGTGTTGATGGTGTAGGTTCGAATTTATTCCAACAATGCCTGTTATAGCGTAGTTATGTGCGAATAAATTTGCATCTGTTATTTTTAACAAAAAAGTTGAAAACTAATTATTAAAGTCGAGAACTAGTGGAAGGTGAGGCTATTTGTGCACGAACTCTTTATGTGGTCATGCTTTACAGGTATAAGCTGGCTCATATCATCTCGGAGACGTTATATCTCGTATAATATCGAAAGGTCGGCTTTCACAAAGCGTGACATTTAGTCTTTTCTAATACATATGCAAGAAACTAAGTGTAGACAGGCATTGGAAGGGTAAAGAATTCATTGAGGTTATGAAAAAGGCTGGAGTTTTACAGATTGAGTGGGTTGGGGTTTTATCTAGACTTTTGCTAAAAGGGTGTTTATTCTTCCTGTACTTAGTAATTTTTCTGTGATCCCAAAGGAATGGTAGCATGAGAACTGAATTCGCAAACAAGCCTGAACCGCAATTTCTACATAAGCGCTCTACGTCTCCCAAGAAATCTGAAGGATCGATTTTTCCGATCCACCCGGCCGATAAATTCCAGCAAACAATTGGTAACCAGGGTGTTCTACGCCGTTGTGAATCACGGCAGCTCAGAGTCAATGAGCCCAGTGACAGGTATGAACAGGAAGCAGTTCGCGTCGCAGATCAGGTCATGTGCATGCCGTCATCAGTGTCCAGGTTCGAACGAGCGCCAGTGATACAAAGAAAACCCACAAGTGAATTATCAAGTTCTGAGTTAAATAAACGCAATAAACAAAGTTCCTCAACAAGTATCGGCCAATTGCAGAGTGATTCAGGTACACATAATTTTTCCAACCGACAGGGACAAGCGCTTCTTAACTCTCAGGGAACCGGTTCTCCCTTGTCGAGTTCAGAACCTCTAGAACGGACACCCAGTCTAACCTCTAGAACGGACACCCAGTCTAACCTCTAGAACGGACACCCAGTCTAAAAAACTGATCTGAAAATATTATTAAAATGGTCTTCTTAAATTAAGGAAGTATTAGAATTTATTCTTCTGGTTTATTGAGATTAGAGAGTTAAAACTAAAGAATTTTTACAAGATTTAATATTTAACTGTTTTTAATCCGCAGTTAAATCTCAGTAGGGAACTGAAGTTGTTTTTATGTGGCTTATGATTTTTATTTACGGAAAATATTGCTCACAACAGTGCTTAAATACTGTGCGTTTGTAACCCATTTTTTCACAGGCCGTTTTCAAGTTTACTAGTGAGCCGACTAAGCCTTTTAATTTACTTTCAAAGTGGACGGATAGTTGCAACCAGTTTTCTTTTTCAAAGTTTAATCGGTTTAGTATCGGCGGTAAGTTTGCTTCTATTTTACCTCGTTTGTCTTTACGGGCTTGTTTTCCCGTCCACTCAACTAAGTCAATATAATCACTGAGTTTAAAGGGCAGGCCTTCGGGCATGTTTTTTCCTGGGTTGCCGATGAAGGGAAATAAACTTTTTGGCTGTTGACGTTTATTATTTGGATTGTGAGCTTTTATGGCGGTATCAATTCTGGTTTTTATGCTGGTATGGTCTGAGGTTTCGGGTGTTTTATTCATGTTGGCGCGTATGGGATTTAAGTCGACATACACCATGCAGGCTGCCAGGGCCGCTTCATCTAACAGGGCTTGTGATTTAAACCGGCCTTCCCAGAAACGGCCGGTGCAGTTATCTTCTTTATTGGCTTGTCGGGCGATGCCTTCATTTAACACTCTCATAAACCAGCTGATGTCCATTAACCGTTTGCGCCAGACTTCTAACTGTTCTTTTAGTGCATTGCGTTCTGTCTTGCTTAAAATATCACTTTGAAGGTAGCGTTGTGATAACAGATTTCCTTTATAAAGTTGATGCCATTGAGTTATGACTTCATCGTCACTCCAGTCTTCTGCCTGTGCTTTATTGATATGCAATACTACGTGGTAATGATTAGACATAATGGCATAGGCACAGATATCGATTGCAAATATTTCACCTAGTTCTAATAGTTTATCTTCTACCCATTGGCGCCTGTGTTCGTAGTTTTCACCGGTATTAATATCGAGACCGCAGAGAAAGGCTTTGCGTACGACCCGTGAGGTGCAGTGGTAGTAGGGTGTGGCGGCGAGTGACATTTGTGCGTAGCGGGGTTTGGGCATGTTTAATATCCTTATTTAATTTACACCATCGTGTTGAATGAAAAATTACGCTTACCGGGTGTACTTGTCAAATGGTATGTTGGGTGTCCGGGTAATCGTCCGGGTAATCGTGGGTGTCCGGGTAATCGCGGGTAATTGGTGGGGTAATTGCTGAAAAGCAGCTCGGTTTAACTCAATCGTTATGTGTAAAAAATGAAAAACAATATACCCGCTAAAAATATCAATGATGTAGAGTTTCAAGAATACATTACATTGTAAGAGTCATATGAAGTAATGAAATAGTATAAGGACACTCATAAAAGAAAAAAGCTTATAATTATCCTAAGTTTTTGTTTTTATAGGTTTCTTAAGATGGTTGGCCTATTAGTAATTAGTAGTGCTACGTCAAATTTGTGAGTAAATGAAAAAATATAGCGATCAAAAAATTGTAGACTCATGGAAATCCAATGTTGATCCTTGGGTATCTGCCGTTCGAATGAACGAAATTAAAAGTAGATACCTTATTACTAATAAAGCAATTATTGATGCTGTAGTTAAAAATAAAGTTAACTCAGTTCTAGATGTCGGCTGTGGAGAAGGTTGGCTGGTTCGAGAGTTGAATAAAGTTGGAATTTCTTCTTTAGGTGTTGATGTTGTTGAGAAATTTATAGATTCAGCTCAAAAAGAAGGTGGCGGTAGGTATAAAACTGTATCTTATGAAGAATTGTCGTATTCGGAGCTTCGCGAAACATTTGATTCAGTAGTCTGCAATTTTTCTTTACTTGGTAATGAATCGGTTACTGGTTTATTTAAAAAAATTCCTTCTTTGCTAAATAATAATGGTTTATTTATAGTTCAAACCATTCATCCAGTTGTTGGATGTGGTGATTTAAATTATGAAGATGGTTGGCGGGAAGGGTCGTGGGCTGGTTTTAGTGATAATTTCGTTGATCCAGCACCGTGGTATTTTCGAACTATGGAAACATGGAAAAACCTGTTTTTGAGTAATGGTTTTAGTTTTGGTGAAATACTTGAACCAATAAACCCAAAAACACGAGTTGCTGCTTCAATCATATTTATTGGAGTTAAAGACAACTAACAAGACTAATAAACAGGGGCAATTTAAAGCGTGGTTATTGGCGACGTAATAAATAAAATAGTATCCGGTAAAAAGTAGTTAAAATATTTATTACTACTGACAGAACGGTGTCAGTAGGAGGCCGCTATAGTTGTAGTTCATTTAATAATCGAGGGCTAAAAACAAAAATGCTCTACGAAAATACTTTACAGCAACTACTAAAAGCGAGATTTAACGATGAGTGGAAAAATTATTGAAATGGCAGCTATAAAGCTATTACCCGGAAAAACAGAACAGGATTTGTTGCGAGCATCAGAGAAATTTCAACAAGATTTTGTTAATGGTTTAAACGGTTTTATCAGCCGTGAACTAGTGCATGTTAAAGATAATGAATACGCAGATATAGTACATTGGCAAACCATGGAGGATGCTAAGGCTGTATTAACCCAGGAAATGAGTTCAGATGCTTGCATGGAGTTTTTTTCACTGATGGAAATGGATGAAAAAAACCCTGAAGCAGGTGTGAGTCATTTTAGATCACTTGCTGTATATGGGGACAAGTACAGCTAACTAGCGTATAGAGTCGGATCTGCAAGGTCTGTGCGGTGTCAATCAGGAGTGGTTTCGGTGTAAACCGAATCAAACTTCAAGTTCATCGTCAGTCGCTTGCCGCCCGCTCATGCTGGTTGTTAGAATCAGAGAATAATAATTATTATATGAGAGAAAATTTTTCACTGACACCCAATTAAATATGGGCATGATGTTGACCCGCTTTTTAGCGAAGAGATCAACGCTTGCGCGCCAATCCCAGCAGGCTGAGTAAACCAGCACCAAATAACCATACTGCAGCTGGTAAAGGTACAGCACTTGGTCGAACCAATGCGGCACCCACCTGGGTGCTGGCAACACCAGACCATGTGGTAACAATTTCCATTAAGTCACTTGTTAGTCCCCATGAAGATTTTGAGGTGTCAAACAGGTAAGCCATGGTGTAATGACCAAAGATGTTTTGTTCATTAAAAATGAAATGGGCTGAATGATCTTGCGGGTCAATAGAGAAGTTACCCCACATGTCCAATAGTGGAGCCACCACACCGTTGTTCTCTGTGTTCCAGCCACTGTCATAGTGAGCGCTTGAGATATCGTGAGTATCGTTAGTTCCATCGTAAACACCATTACCACCTGCATTACCCAGGAAGGTTATTACCTGGTCATAGGATGCCAGTGTCCAGCCTTCAAATTGCCCGCCGGCACCCATTTGGGATTCCACCACGCTATAGTCTGTGTTCACGGTTTGAGTCAAATCCAGCCAATCAAGGCCAGTATTTGTATCAGTTACAAAAGTACCGTTATCAATTAAAGCAGCACTTGCTAAGTTGGTGAACAGTGTCGTGGCTAGAAGGACTGGATAAATGCCATACTTCATTAAAGTTTCCTTTTTGTAATTGTTTTATAAATTTTAAATGAATAACCTAACAAATATTGCGCCATATTAATAACTCACTGATTTATGAAAAATATTTTTATTTAACAGGGGTAAGTATATGTGGTTCTGTAAACTATATCGACATTTATGAAGTAAAGGCCTGATTACAGGCGGGGGAAGATAGCCCGGTAATTGAAGGCTTTAAAATAAAATAAGGCACCCCGAACTTCCCCAAATTTTACACATACTTTTAATTCATTCCACTTCTTATAATATATAAAAAACCCGCCAGCAAAGCCGACGAGTTTAAGAGAGAGCATAATAATGAGTACTATCTTCTAACCCGAGTTTTCTCCTTGTCTGTGTTGTTATCGCTATCGGGGTCCGGAGTGGAGCTGGTAACACTAACGGTATTGCTAACACTGCGACCTTTGAAAGGGATGACCGTTATTGAAACAGTTTCACTGGCTCCGCTGTTGAGGTTACCCAGCAGGCAGGTGATGCTCGTGGTGCCACTGCAATTGGTGCCGCTAACAGACACAAAGTTAACATTAGATGGCAATCCATCTGTAAGTACAACATTTTCAGCAGTATCCGGGCCATTGTTTGTTACTTCTACAGTGTATGTCAGTGGTTCATCGCGTTTAACTTTTGATGAGCTAGCGTTGATGTTAACTTCTACATCCGCTTCAGTATCTGCAGCTGGTGGAGTTGATGTGTCCTGTACCAATGTTCCTCTTGTTACACTGTTATTGCTCAGGGTAGGGTCGTCTTCAGTTGCGCTGACACTCGCGCTATTCCAAATAGTACCGGCCACGTTGGGCCTGATTACAATTTCTACGTTGGCTGAGGTACCATCGGCCATGTTGCCCAGAACACAACCCACACCTGTTGTTGTGAAGGTGTTTCCATTAAATACATTAGTCGGTGTGCAAGTTCCCTGACTCGTGGTCACTGACTCAAACGTAATGTCGGCTGGTAACGTATCAGTCAAGGTCACCCCTGTAGCGTCTGCGCCAATGTTAGTAACAATAAGACTGTAGGTTAGCAGCTCACTTTTCTGCACCGGGCGAGGTTTGTCATCGATGGTAAGGCTTAAATCAGTTTGTACTGAGGTGCCACCACCCTCGAGCAATTCCAGATAGAACGAAGCAGGGATAAAGCCATCGGGGTCTAAGGTGGAGACAATTTTTCCATCCGTAACGTTATACATTATTACGGAACTGGTTCTACGTGCATGTCGGTCTTTTAAAAAAGTTGGAAATTTTGATGCGTCAATGGCTGCACACTAAACCATCCGCCCGAAGCACCACTATAGTACAGGCCAGGTTCAGAAGTGAACACGAACTGCTCACTCGGATCGAGCTGAATCGTCACAAGCGGGTGTTCTCCAGCGGGTAAATCTCGAGAAATTTCTGCCACGAGTGCCCCGGAAGTCCTGTTGCCGGATCAACACCGTAGAAACGGAAAGTGGCTCTAAACGGTGGATCTGTTTCGTAAAAGGATTTATAACCAATCCTGAACGAACTCACAACTTGGCTGGCACTAAAAGGCACATCATCTGCCCATTCCCGCGTACCGCCGGTAGAGTAGACGGGTGAAGTGGTAATGACTGAGGGAAATATATTGCTGTAGAAAACGCTCTCTGTCATTGCATGCAGCTTGGTGGCATTCAATGCAAGCCCTATAATAACAGTTGCTAAAAATAACTTTAATCTTGCAGTAAATATCATTTCTGTCTCCTTTAAATTATTTTGAATTGAGTAATAATTACCCGCACTACTTTATTGAGTTACTTCTGTATTCAATATATACACATATAAAGCAGGATTATTCCCTGTATGAAATAATATTTTTTAATGGAGTAGAGTGATTTAAAATCAAGGTGTAATTCCAGGTGTCAGGCACGAATGACACCTTGAAACCGTAGATAAAGAATTGCGCCGATATTATTAATGGGAGGCGGTGCTATTTAAAAGAATCCTATATAATTAAAGGAGTTTGTGACAACTAAGAATTTATAGCGTTCCCTCTGTGTCAGGGTGGTTGTCCGCGCTTCCTTTAATCTTCTGGTTTTTGGAAAGATTAATTACTAACAATGAATATTATAGAGGTTTAGTATGGCTGCATGGATTCCTTTAATTAAAACAGCGATGCCTTATGTAGTGCAGGTATTGTCGATTGCAATACCCGCATTTACGTCACATTCGGCTAACAAAAAAACCGGCGAAATTATACCGGGGCAGATAACCGAGTTACAAAGCGCTGTCACTCAAAATGCAGAGTCAGTAAAAATATTGGCAGAGCAACTCAAAGTGACGATTGAAGGTGTAGAGACTGCGGCCATTAATTTACAACAGGAATTAGATTTACTCAGGCGACGGAGTGTTATTGCTATTATTGTTGCGGTACTCAGTGCGGCTATTGCCGTTGTGGCGGTTTTAAGTAAATAAGTTTCGCCTGGATCTAATAGTTTATCTTCTACTCATTATCGCCTGTGTTCACAGCTTTAACCAGTATTGAAGTCTAGACCGTAGAGAAAGGCTTTGCGTACGACCTGTGATATGCAGTGGTAGTAGGGGAGTGACATTTGTGCGTAGCGGGGTTTGGGGATGATTAATTTTCTTATTTAATTTCTACGTAATACTTTCTTTAATCTTTTCTGCTAAAAAAGCATTGAACACTTTTACGCGGCTTACTCTTCGCATATCAGCATGTGTCAGTAACCACAATGGAATTTTAGGCAGCTTCGGCGTATTTTTAAAGCGTGTTAATTCGGAGATTGAATCACCGACAAGTGTGGGTAAACGGCCTACGCCGAGGCCATTTTTTATGGCTGTCGTAGTAGCAAGCACATCATTGGTGCGCATGACCAGTTCAATTGGATCGATGTGCTCATGTAACCAATTTGGTCTAGCGTTTTTATTGTCTTCGCCAATCCAGTGCAATGGGAAATTATTTGTGTTTTTTAAATAATTTTTTATGTAGTTTTTTTCACCATACACAGCGAGTTCAACAGCGCCGAGTTCGCGACCTATTAAATTCTCCGGTGCTGGTGCAGGTGTTACACGAAGCGCAACATCAGCTTCGCGCTGAGAAATATTATAGTTGCTATCAGATAGATCTAATAGAATCTCAATACCTGGGTGTGTTTCTCTAAACGCTTTTAGAATAGGCATGAGTAAATATTCGACCATTACAAGTGACGTTGTCAGTCGTATAGGCCCCTTTAATTCGACATTTTTACCCATAATGTTGCGCTCAATGGCAAAGGTTTCCTCCTCCATGCGCATCGCCCGTTGTAGTAATTCTTTTCCTTCGCTGGTGAGCTGGTAACCCGTACTTAGGCGCTCAAATAAGCGAACATTTATCTCTTTTTCGAAATTATTAATGCGGCGAGATACAGTAGATTGATTAACGTCGAGTTTATCGGAAGCAGCACTAACCGAGCCTGTTTGGGCAACGGCTAGAAAGAAACGGATGTTATCCCAATCATGCATTTGTGCATATCTCGTATGTAATTATCGGTCTACTAATGCGGTTATGCATTGATTATATTTATATCACCAAATCTTAATGAAGTCACTGTCGAATATTTTGATAGTAGACACGATCAAATAACGGGAGATATAACGATGCAAAGTAAACAACTGCTAGTGCTAGCATTTTTTACAATTTCAACTTTAGGGCTTGACGCGTGTGGGTCAAATACAGCAAAACAAAAACAGATTGATGCACAAAAGAAGGCGAGTTCTGTAACGGTTCCAGCATCAAGTTATAAACTGCCGCCAGTAAAAATTTCAACCACGTTTCCGTATCAATCAAAATATATAAAGGTTAACGACTCACGGATGCATTATGTTGATGAAGGTAAAGGTGATCCAGTTATTTTTATTCATGGCAATCCGACGTCATCTTATCTTTGGCGAAATATTATTCCCTATGTTACGGATCAGCATCGAGCCATAGCAATCGATTTAATTGGTATGGGACAATCAGCCAAGCCGGATATTAATTACACGTTTAGTGAGCATTTTCAGTATGTGGAATCATTTATCAAGCAGTTAGGTTTACGCAATGTGACATTGGTTGTTCATGATTGGGGTGCTGCGATAGGTTTTGAATATGCTCGACGTCATCCCGAAAACATTAAAGCCATCGCGTTTATGGAAGGTGTTTTACCACCAACATTTCCACAGTCAAGTTATGAAGCGATGGGCGAAGACATGGGAGGATTGTTCAAAATGTTAAGAGACCCGGTAAAGGGCAAACATATGGTGATTGATAACAATGGCTTTGTTGAGCAACTACTGCCGGCATTCACTAACCGAACACTTGGTGAGGCTGAAATGGAAGTGTATCGCGCGCCATATAAACAAAAAGCCAGTCGTAAACCGACACGGGTATGGCCACTGGAAATACCGATTGGCGGGCAACCAGCAAATACGACTTCTACTATGGAATCCATAGAACAGTTTATGGCGCACACAAAGTTACCGATATTAATGCTTTACGCTTCACCCGGTGCGGTATTGCCACCGTCAGCTGTGCCCTGGTATAAGAAAAAAATTAAAAATCTTGAAACGGCCTATATCGGACAAGGTTTGCACTTTATTCAGGAAGATCAACCAGAATCAATCGGTCGTGCTTTAAATGACTGGATGCGACGTTTACATAATTAATAGACGATTACCAATAGGAGATAACAATATGACTGCGTTTATAATTTTCCATTCTACGGTTAAAAACCCGGATAACTTTATGAGCTACGCCAAATCGGTTCCTGCTACACTGGAACCATTCGGAGGCAGCGTATTAACCAAAGGCAAAGTAGAGAAAGTATTTGCTGGTGAACATACGCATCAAAGTGTTGGCGTACTCAGCTTCCCCAGTCTGGAAAACGCACATGGCTGGTATGAGTCTGAGGCGTATCAGTCACTAATCCAAGAACGTGACACTGCGGCGGATATGCTGGTGATTAGTTATATAGAACCGACAGCCTGAAGCATTACAAATGGCTGTTGCATAAAAAATAATGATGCGGAGGAGAGTGTGTGATGAAAAAGTCACAATTCGCTGGATTCCCTGAAGACTTGTTTCAGTTTCTGGAAGCGCTTTCCAGAAATAATAATCGTGAATGGTTTAATGAAAACAAGCATCGATATCAAGAATCTATTGTTGAACCGGTAATGGACTTTATTTGTGCGATGGGTGATCGTCTGAACACAATTAGTGATAAATTTGTTGCCGATCCTCGTACCAATGGTGGATCGATGTTTCGTATTTATCGGGATGTTCGTTTCTCAAAAGACAAACGACCCTATAAAGAAAATGTAGGCTGCCAGTTTCGGCATGTTTCTATTAAAGGAGCGCATTCTCCCTGTTTTTATTTGCACTTGCAGCCAGGATATATTTTTGCCGGCGCGGGCATATGGAAACCCGATGGGCCATCACTGGATAAAATAAGAACCGCTATCGATGCACAGCCTGATAATTGGGAAAAAGTTATTAATGACAAGAAACTTATTAAACGCTTCGAAGAAATTGTAGGAGAAAGTTTGAAACGTCCACCACGAGGTTATGATGCAGAACATCCTTTTATAGAAGATTTAATGCGTAAGTCATTCTTCCTAAAATACAAAATGGATGACTCGCAAGCATTGTCGCCCAAGTTTATTGACCAGGTTGAACGGGCTTATATTGATGCTGTTCCATTATTGAGATTTATGACAAACGCACTTAAATTTTCGTTTTAGTGTTTATCTGGACACCCACCCTAAATGTTCTAAATGTTTATCTGGACACCCATCCTAAACGGTGTTTATCTGTGTTTATCTGGACACCCACCCTAAACAACACGTTACTTTCAACACTAAACAAATCATAAACTATTGATTTATTCATATTTTTATCAGTTCGTTAAGATGGATGTCTCGGCAAGCACGGTTAAGATGGATGTCCCGGCAAGCAGGCATGATTTACGCCCTGCATTGTTTTACTCCATAGTGTTGAATGAAAAATTACGCTTGCCGGGTGTACTTGTTAAATGATATGTTGGGTGTCCGGGTGATTTCTGGTGTCCGGGTGATTTCTACAGCCTCGTTAGACCACGGTAAATATCACTATGACCGTAGCAACCCATAAACCCATTGCTCTCGTTATTCTTATAGTAACCACTATAATTGGCTCAGCCTCGTTTATTGCCTTCCTGGTCTTTCTCTATGCAGGTTCCCTGAATTGGGTGAATCTGGGTATGAATGAAGTGGGGAGTCTCGCAGTTAATACGCTACTGTCTTTAGTTTTCTTCCTCCAACATAGTGGTATGGTCCGAAGGCCTTTTCGCCGTCGTCTAAGCGGTTTCATCCCATCCCATTACCAAGGGGCTGTGTATACTATGGTTTCAAGTCTCGTCTTGTTGGCATTTGTAATGTTCTGGCAGGGTTCAGACAGAATTTTGTTACAGGTAAATGGACTACCTGGCGGTATCATGCATGCCTTTTATTTACTATCCATTCTAGGGATGTGCTGGGGCATGTTGGCGTTGCGCTCATTCGATATCTTCGGCCTGGGTCCAATCCTTAAGAGTCTGGGGGCTAAGCCGTCACCGTCCATGCCTTTCACAATTCGTGGCCCTTACCGCTGGGTACGGCACCCCCTTTATCTATTCATGATCGTGCTTTTCTGGAGCTGCCCTGTCATTACCACCGACCGGTTGTTGTTTAACATTTTATGGACGATTTGGGTTATCGTCGGAACAGTTCTTGAGGAAAGGGACCTTGCAGAGGATTTTGGGGATGCTTATCGTGACTACCAGGCAAATGTGCCCATGTTGTTGCCACGGGGGATTCGCCCCGTTTATTCAGTTGGTAAATAAGGCAATACGGCCTAATAAGGCAAATTCACCAGGACCGTTAACTCGCTGGCGCTCGTTTCCAAATATAATCGAATAACAGTTAAACCTCAGCAGGGCACTGAAGTTATTTTTATGCGGCTTATGATTTTTACTTACGGAAAATATTGCTCACAACAGTGCTTGAGCACTGTACATTTATAAGCCATTTTTTCACAGGCTGCTTTCAAGTTTATTAGTGAACTGACTAAGCCTTTTGATTTGCTTTCAAAGTGGGCGGATAGATGTAGCCGGTATTGATGTCCACACCGCAGAGAAAGGCTTTGTGTACGACACATGATATGCAGTGGTAGTAGGGTGTGGCGGCGAGTGACATTTGTGCGTAACGGGGTTTGGGTATGTTTACGTCCTGTATTGTTTTGCTCAATAGTGTTGAATGAAAAATTACGCTTGCCGGGTGTACTTGTCAAATGGTATGTTGGGTGTCCTGATGATTTTGGGTGTCCTGGTGATTTGGTGTCCAGGTAATTTCTGGTAATTTCCCTCAACCGTTAAAAAGGAAATAAACAATGAAAAATTTATTATTTAGCTTATTACTGTTTTTATCTTTACCCGCAAACGCTGCATTTATAAATACAATCGATATTTCTCCTGACCCTGCATTATCGACTTCGGAGATAGTGGCTAATATCGCAGGTGATCTGGCTGATCCATCTTATTTCATAAGCTCTACCAGCTTAAATTTATCTGGCAATACTTTCATATATGATATTTTTAGTGACACATCAGGTGGGATTACCCCTCAGATTCTTGTTCCATTTGAGGTTTCTGAAATTCTTGGGACATTATTACCGGGTGAGTACAGTTTCATTGCCAATGGATATATAGGTGATCGCTTGACTAGCACACTAAGTACAACATTTGCAGTATCCGCGGTTCCATTGCCAGCTAGTATCTGGCTTTTTCTATCGGGTATAGTTGTTTTTTTTAAATATGGAAGGCGTAAATTAATTTTTTAAAAAACGACTGCCTGTTTTAATTTACAAATATTTTTTTTAAAGAATTACTTGGACACCCACCATAATATACTGATAAAAATAGCAATAAATCATTAGTTTACAATTTATCGTGTTTTAAAATAGTTGTGATTTAGTGCGGGTGTCCAGGTAATTTGTCCAGGTAATTTCTGAAAGGAACATAGAATGAACTTCAACCCCCTTCTTTTTATTGCTCTTATCTTTGCTCTCTCGTCATGTGCTTTTGTAACGCAGCCCATAAAATATAAAGAAACCAACGCTATTACTAAAGTAACTTATCAAAAAAATATAGATATTAACGGAACAGTGTTATTAGATGTAAATTGGGGGCGCAAGTGGGGTTGCGGTAGTTTTGAGAATGCTCAACTAATCAGTTTGGCTTTTGACAAGCAACCAATGAAAACTCTTAATAATGAAATTGAACCACCGCTCGTAATGCACAGCCCATCCCGGCTTATGGTCGACCCTGTATTTTTACATTATGCATATTCGCTAGAACCTGGTGAGTATGCAATTAGCGCAGTCAGTATTAAGGTGGCTGAAGCAGGTTCCAAGGTAGGCTTTTTTACTGCTCAAAGAGATAAACTGTATGTAAATGGTAAGCCTATTGGTGGTACTTTTACGGTTAACCCTAAAGAAACAGTATATATTGGGAGCTTCTACTTAGACTGCGCATATCAGCCTACATTGTGGCGTTATTACGTTGATGGTAAAGAGGCATTTGAAGCTCAAGTAAAAGCATATAATAATAGCTTTCCCTTTCTAGACCTAAGTGATGTCAAATTTCGCTTATTTAAAACCAAAGAATTTGGTAATGATTATGAGCTTGCGCCATAGCTAAACACCAGGTTATAACAAATTGCCCCAGTCGATAGAAAAAAACTCCGTTTTTGCTCCGGCTGGGCTCAACCGTTATATTTTTCATAAATCTAAGTTCATCGTAAATTTATGAGTAAATTGAAATCAATATTTAGAGAGTATAGGGATTCTGACTATGAAATCTGCGAAGAGCTAGTAAATAATGCCTGGAAATTTGATAGCAATTTTAAACCTCAAAAACTTGCTGATTTAGCGAAATGTATTTATACGAAAGGCTCAGTTATAGGGAGTAACTTTCGAAAGGTAGTTGAAATTAATGGCGAAGTGGTCGGGTTTATATTTGGTCTAAATGAGGCAACCGTTAAGCCTAAAAGAGACGTGTTATTTGGGCTAAGTATATTGTGGCGGCTATTGTGTATAAAAGGAATGACCTTTAAAGATAAAAAGAAACTAATCAACGCAATTAATACCCATGAAATAAATAGATCCAAAGTGGTTGGCAGGGGAAAAAGCGAAATAGTGCTTTTTGTGGTTGATCCCAATCATCAAGGGTTCGGGAATGGAAAAAGGCTGTTATCTGAATTTACTTCTCAGTGCAAAAAATCAGGTGTTAAATCTATCATTGTTGAAACTAACAAGCTTGGTGCCAGTAGTTTCTATGAAGGAGTTGGTTTCAAGCACATTGCTAATTTTGACTCTCCGCTTCACGAATATGCAACTAAGGGCGGGCAGGCTTGTATGTATGAGTACTCTTTAATAGAAAAAAATAAAATTGAATTAGGACAATCATAAAAAGAAAAAGGATTAAAATCATCCTAAGTATTTGTTTTTATAGTGGGCTTAAGATGGTTATCCTATTAGTATTTTGATATCGACACCACAAAGAAAGGCTTTGCGTACGACTCGTGATATGCAGTGGTAGTAAGGTGTAGCGGCGAGTGATATTCTGCGTGGCGGGGTTTGGGCATGTTTTACGTCCTGTATTGTTTTTACCTCCATAGTGTTGAAAGAAATATTATGCTTGCCGGGTGTACTTGTCGAATGGTATCTTGGGCGTCTGGGTGATTTACAAAAAATCGTCACTTTTGGCAACAGCTGATGTAGGCGTTAGCCTATCAAAGGAAATGAATGAAAATTATTAAACTTATATTCTGCACCATATTTCTGTCTTCATTAATCGGTTGCGTTTCCAATCAAGCTCGAACTCCTAGAATCGACAACATACCAATGTATGGTCAACCTGAAATCGTTCGCCCTGACTTCATGGAAAAAGGCGATAACGAATTCATTAATAAAGTAGCTAATGAATTTGGTGATAGGAAAAAAGCAAGTACCCTATGGTGGCAACAAGGTGATAAATTCGTAAATGAAGGGAATCTTGATTATGCCATGCGTCGTTATAATCAGTCATGGTTGCTAAATCCCGAAAACTATCAACCATATTGGGGCTTTGGTAGAGTAATGCTACAACAACGAAAATATAATGAGTCGATTAAGAATTTTGAAAAAGCAAAATCATTAATAGATGATGACTACCAAAAAGTTGCATTGCTATCCGATTTTGGTTCAGTACTATCCCATGCCGCAGTAAATTCTACTGAAGTCAATACAAAAAACGAATTGTATAGAAAAGCAGAAAGCAACTTTCTAGAAAGCACCAATCTAGACCAAAAATATGGAAAAGTATGGTTACAATGGGCTTATTCGCTATACCAACAAGGCAACTACAACGAATCAAAAGAAAAACTAAGCAAAGCAAAATCACTTGGGGAATCATACCCCAAACTAGAAGAATTGCTTAAATCAAAATAATGGCTAACGAGTAAGGATAGATCGTGTGTGAAAAAATCATTACATACTCGGCCCAAGCAAACGACACTTGGTCACTTACTTAAGCATTAAATTTAAAAATCAATTATGGTTAAAGTTAGTATAATGATACCAAGCGACTAGCTGCAGATGATTTGTTTGCTTCTGATTACACATGTTGTGTTTGCAGGCAAAGAGGTAAATAGTATTAGGATACTCATAAAATAAAAAAGCTTAAAATAATTCTAAGACTTTGTTTTTATAGGTACTTAAGATGGTTGTCCTATTAGTGTTCAGGCTCTGTTGCTATTAGCTTAATTTTACTAATATCAGCATATCTGTTCAGCTGGGTGTTTAATTGGTAGCTTTAAAAAGCAATCTAAAAATGTATAAGTGAGACATGGGGTCTCGTTAATTCAACTGTTAGGTTGAAAAGGATTATTAATAAGTATATGAAAATATATTGGACAATAAAGTCTGTTCCAGAGTTTTCTGGAATGAGTAAAAAGCAAATAAATGAAATATGGATGCCGTGTTACTGGAAAACCTATAAGCATTGGCAGCAATGGTTTATGCTGGGTATTTCTATATTATCTATAGTTGCACCACTGTATCTACTCGCAACTGGTTCTTTGCTTCATGTAAATACTTTATCATCTATATTAATAATTGTTGTTCCTGCCTTAGTTTGGTTTTTATGGGGGCATTACTCAATTGTGCTTGGTTTGCCATACATTAGAGAATCAATAAGTGACAAAGAGTAAACATAAAAATGTATAACGAAACACGGATCTCGTTAATTCAACTGTTAGAAGTAAAAAAATAAAAGATGGAAACACTGGCTTATATATTTATCTTCATATTTGCACTACTACTTGATATTGTAATTTCAGCAGCTTTTTTGTGGGTCGGGATGAAATTTGCGTCTATATATGCTGCAATGCCAAATGGTGGGCAATACTGTGAGTTCCCTGCACTAATAAAAGTAATAGCGGCTACAGTTGCAATATCATACATACCAGTCATAGGGCCCATTGCATCATTTTTTGCACTATTTTATTTTCTTAAGCAAGAAACGGATGCTTCAATACCTGAATTATTAATTATGGTTATTGTTTCAAGAGTTACAGCACTTATAGTAGTGTCGTTTGTCACTAGTATCTTTTAACAATTAAATAAACTCAGACTAATAACAGTTGGCTTGAATTACACTATTTATAGTATGCTACTAAACATCACAATAAATACCTGTTTACAGCTGTTTTTGTCTGGCTATTGGAGCGTTGAGTGCCCATATGAGCATAGAAGAAGTAGAAAAATCATTACCAAATGGATTGCATGATGCAGTTGTGCGAAAGCACGTTGTTGACTATGAAAAGCGTACAATGGAATTTAATATTGATGTTTGGGTTGGTGATCTTGACTCAAGCGTAGAAGAAGAAAGAGAACGTTATAAACCGGGTATCCTAAGGTTCGAAGGTTTGGTGTATTTTGTAATTGAGCCACCTTCAGAAGTAAAAGCTATATTCGGACCTTTTTCATTTAGCGCAGGTAACCCAGAGGTCGATAAAATAAAACCATCAGTTATTTTGCCCGAATCACCGGAGGGTACATTTCTAACTTTCTTCTTTATATATAAGCTTGAGGCTTTTATGTATATATGTGCATCTAAAGTAGTAGTATTAGGACACTCATAAAAAGAAAAAGACTTAAAATCATCCTAAGTCTTTGTTTTTATAGGGTTCTTAAGATGGTTGTCCTATTAGTAGTGCTTATAGTGTTGAATGAAAAATTACGCTTGCGGGGTGTGCTTGTCAAATGGTATGTTGGGCGTCCGGGTAATTTCCAAATCAATTAAAGGGATAGGATGAAAACTGCAGAGATTACGCCAACAGCGCAAAAGATCGATAAGCTGATTAAAAGAATTGATGAAGGTGATATAAAAATCCCTGCATTCCAAAGAGGTTATGTATGGAAACAGGAGCAAGTCTTAGATTTACTTGAAAGTATAGTTTCCGAATATCCAATTGGAAGTGTTTTACTTTGGAAAACCGATGAAAAGCTGAACTCAACTCGCAATTTAGCTGGTTATAAGATTCCGGAGAGAAGCGAGTCATATCCAGTAAATTATGCGCTGGATGGGCAACAGCGAATGGCCAGTATATACGGCGTTTTCAGCAGCCTTGTTGAGCAAGAGGATGATCCAACAGGATACAATCCTAATATTGATTTATTTGAAATATACTATGACTTTTGTAATAAGAAATTCATTGATAAAGCTAGTGTTGATTCGCAAGATAATGTAATACATCTTCGTAAACTACTTGACGTAACGATGTTAATTGATGCGCTATCAATTTTAAAAAAGGTATATCATAAAGAAGCACAAGCGCTTGCTTCGCAGTTTTTAAATTATGAAATACCTGTTGTAACAATTGAAAATCGAAGTAGAGATGATGTTGGTATTATTTTCGAGCGGATCAATAATACTGGAACAAAGTTAAGCGCGCTTGATCTCATGACTGCCTGGACATGGACTGATAATTTTCATCTATTAGAGTCATGTAATTTATTGTTGGAGTCACTTGAAGAAAAAGGTTTTGACAATATACAGCACAAAAATCTTTTGCAAATAATATCCGCTGTTATTCAAGAAACAACAATTAGTAAGAATATTTTGAATTTAAATGGAGATGAAGTTCGTGACAATTGGGGTCGAGTAGAAAAATCAATTCATAAAGCGATAGATTTTCTAGCAACGGATATAGGATGTCAGCATTTAGATTTCTTACCGTTTACACAACAGTTGGTACCACTAATTAAATTTTTCGATCTACTTGATAGGCCATCTGCAGAACAAATAAAAGTGTTAAGACAATATTTTTGGAAGACATCATTTTCAAATAGGTACTCAACTGGACAAACAAGTGCCAAAATGGATTATGATATAGAGCAATTAAAATTGCTATGTGATGGAAACCTAGCGGCCTTCGATGATTACCGATACACAGTCACTGAAAGCTTGCTTAATAATACGAAGTTCTCAAAAGCAAACCCAATTACGAGGGCGTTCTTATTGCTTATTGCAAAGCAAAGCCCAGTTGATTTAGTGAAAAATCAAAAAATTGATATAGGTATGTCATTAGCTCAATATAATCGTAAAGAATATCATCACGTTTTTCCTCAAGCTTTTTTAAAAGGAAGAGGATTGAGTCACGATAATATTTTTTGCGTGTTAAACTTCTGTTTTCTTTCCTCAGATTCAAATAAGGCTATTTCAAAAAAATCTCCTTCAGATTATTTTTTCAGCTTAGTTCCTGAAAAAGATTTTAATGAAATTCTTAACAGTAACCTTTTACCAATTAATAAAGATATTTATAAGTCGGATAACTATGAAAAATTTAAAGAACGAAGAGCAAATGATATTCTGGCAAAACTAGACGTTCTTACAAATTGATAAAAAAAACTTGAAAAACTTGGGGGTCGGACCAAGCCAAGTAACTGATTAGGCTCAATAAATACACTAAAAAAGGTCAAATTTATAGTTTAAAACATCTATTTTGCATACGAAATGGATGCTCTAAGGTTGTCGGCATCTTCTTAAACTATTATTTTTGAAGATCAATCGGTGACTCTAAGGCTAAATATTGAGTTATTTTTAAGTGTTAATTTATATATTTCAATGAGATACTTTGGTCCGACCCTAGATACAACTAAAAATGACATAAATAGTAGTTTGAAAAAATCGAGGTGATTACTCAATGATATCGCTTGTGAAAAGAGAGACTTTGATAAAGAAATCTAAAGTACGAGATATATTTGTACCAAGTTATCCAATTTCACGCGAGTCTCTTCTTTTTGGAAGAGAAAATGAAGTTAAAAGGCTTATTGGAAAAATTTCTTCACCTGGTGGGCATGCCGTATTGTTTGGTGATCGAGGTGTTGGGAAAACATCCTTAGCCAATATTGTATCGTTACACTATAAAGAATTAAATGGATCTGAAAAAGTATATACACACAGTTGTAATCCAGACGACGACCTTAAGAGCATCATGAGAATGACACTACTTAGATATGGTGTTGATATAAATATTAAGCAAAAAAGTACAACTCATGGCGATAATAAAAAAGCAAAAATTCAAATTCCTGTTGCTGGAGCAGAATTAGCCTCAAATATGTCGCATACTGAAACAATACAACCAACTTACGATACTTTAATGCCATCATATATAGTTGATACGCTTGGCAAACACAAGGGATTACTAATCATTGATGAAGTTGATGTACTTGAAAATTCTAGAGTTATACATGAGCTCGCAATACTCATTAAACAGTTAAGTGATAATGGGGCAGTATTTAAAATTATGCTTGTCGGCATTGCTCGAACAGTACAAGGTCTAATGCATGGCCATAAATCTGCAGGTAGAGCATTTATTGAGGTTAAACTTAATAGACTCAATGAGCGCGAACTGCGTAATATAATAATTGAAGGCGGAGAACGACTTGGTTTGAGTTTTGAAGACGAGGTAATATTGCATATCGCAATAATAAGCGCTGGTTACCCATATTTCACACACTTGATCGCCTTAAAATGCGCAGAGGAAGCAGTACTAGATAACAGAAAAACAATTAACATTAAGCACCTTCCACTGGCGCTAGTACAGGCTGCTGATGATGCTGAAAGTAGTTTACGCTCTATATATCAAGATGCCATTAATTTCGATGAGACCTCTTTGCACGCACAGTTGATTCATGCTGCTGTGCTTTGTAAAAAGACTGAGTTTACCACAAAAGAATGGGTGAAACATTTTAGAAGCAATACAAATGAAAAGCCTTCAAAAGATAGGATCATACAAGTTTTACGCGAACTTATCAGCTCTAAAGACGCAAAAATATTTGCACAAATTAAAAAAAATGTATTTTGTTTTCATGATCCACGAATGCCAAGTTATACACTACTTTCCACTTTCCACTTTCCAGAATGACAAATAAACATTGAAGTTTTTACATGGATAATAGGGTAACCGGGATTAAACACCGGGTCGGACCAAGCCAAGTAACTGATTAGGCACAATATACAGACTAAAAACGACCAAATTTATAGCTTAGAATATCTATTTTGTATACGGAATGGATGCTCTAAGATGAGTTATTTAGGACGCCCATAAAAGTAAAAGACTTAAAGTTATTCTAAGTCTTTGTTTTTATTGGGTACTTAAGGTGGATGTCCTTTTTGTGTTGCTTAAGGTGGATGTCCTTTTTGTGCTATTTGTGTCTAACAAGTTTCAAGCAAGGCCGCATAAGCTACACGAACTTTAATGTAACTATTTATCTGCATTAAGACGAATTATAAAAGTGTACTTTAATACTTAATGACGGAAAGATAGGCTTATAACATGAATAATAATTTAATTTCTGAGTGGTTTTTTGGGCTTTCATCTAATGTTAAGGGACGCACATTAATTTTTGGTTGCAGCGTTCTAGTTAGTGCGTGGTTTGTCTCAATGATCATAAAATATTCGCTAGTAGTATATGCCATAAGCTATGGTTTTAGAGCTCCGTTGGAAGGCTCGCCCGTTGAGGAAGTATTCACAACATTTATGGTATTAATTTTCTCGGTTGCTTTGTATATGGTAGCGTATGTAAGCTTGCCTTCTGTATACTTTTCAAGAAAACTAAACAAAGTCACAAAATTTTTGAAATCGTACATTATTAAATATAATCAAATTGTAGATTATATAAGCGAATTTATAACATTATCTGATGAATCAGAATCTCGGTTACAGAGAATCAATATGCCTCTATTACTATTGTCTTTATTATTAGTAATTATTCTTATACCGACCATCTATATCCTATTTACATTTGTGAATGAGACGCTCGATGTTTCCAATGAGCGCATTGAATTCGTAAAACTCTTTTTAGTCGTGCTTGGGATTCCATACATGTGGGCAACTCTCTATTTGGCCATACTCACCTTATTATACCCCGCTCACAGACAAATATATTGTGGCATTCTTGCAATTTTGTATAGTGTTATTATGTTTGTAATTCCCCTACATCCAGAGATACCAATATCACTACTTCGTTTTACGTCACACGGTGGAGGAATCGCGATAACAATTGACCTTGATGAAGCGCCTAAAAATTCTAAAGTGGGATGCAGGCTAAAACATTCGTCTCATTTAATGTTGCTAACAAATAAAGCAGTTATTCTTTATGAGCACAAGGAGGTAGAATTTTTGGAGATACCTGTAAAAAGAATTTGTGAAATAAGACTATCTCCAGAAAAAGAAGTTCGAATGCCAAGTAAATCCCCAAATTTTTGGCAGCTATTATTTGGATTCAAGATGGAACATGATAAATTAAGACAACCTTAGAAGGGGGGATCAAGCGAAGCGAATCCACCAGTACGAAGTCAAAAGCGCCGGATCCGCTTCGCTTGATCCGGCCTACGAGAAATTCTAAATAGAAAATAAAAATAATAAATTCATCAAGCCCACACCACTAAAAAATCCCACAAATATCCTTGACAAATATAACGCAACATATTTACAGTCATGATGTTCAAGTTCATGTTTTACAGAAAATACACATCCACAATTAACAAAGGAGAAGACTATCGAGAAACTAAAACCCTGAACCCTTAATAAAAGTCGCTGACTCAAGGTGTAGAAGCCACCTCAAGCCAGCTAACCACAACCACCTTTCATGGAGGCACTTATGGCTAGATCCAATTCTACGCTAGGATACCGCTTTGCCAAAAGCAATTTCTTAGCAAAAACTTACACCCTTCACTTAACTGAGGGTTTTACCCCCGGTTTTTCTTCGTTAGACCCCCAATCTACAGACGCTTATCTCGCTGAGCTTATGGAAACCCTGCGTTTGCATATTAATGATGTGCTGCGCGTTACTTTGCCTGTTCAGAAACGAAGTCGTCTGCTGCGTAATTACTGGGAGCTGGAATACCTGGTTAAGGAGGTGCGATTGTTGATTGATCCGCTTGTGCTGGCTCAGCTTGAATCGGGGCAGGCGCGGGGGGATGTTTCTCAGTCGCCGTAACAGGTTGAATACGTAGATTGGTATTTAGCCTGTGGTTGTTTGATCTGGCATCCTGTTTTGGGTGCCGGGTTTCCTTGTTTTTGGTGCTTGTTTGGGTTTGTTATAGAAGCAAAGTCGCTGGATTCCCGATAGAAGCATTCGGGAATGACGGGATAAGTGTTTTGGGGTTTGTGTTGATGCTGTGGTTTGCTTTCGTTGAATGGATTTGGAATAAAAGCAAAGTCACTGGATTATTAAACACATCCCTGTGTTTAACCCTTCGGGCCGTGCAGGGCACGTTTAAATTCGATCCTGTCGAATTAATTCCGGCTAGAAGCATGCCGGTATGACGGGAGAAGGGATTGGGATTTGTGTCGCTCTGTTGCTTACTTATGTTGAATGCACTTGGAATAAAAAGCGAAGTCGCTGGATTATTAAACACATCCCTGTGTTTAACCCTTCGGGCCGTGCAGGGCACGTTTAAATTCGATCCGGTCGAATTTATCCCGATAGAAGCATTCGGGAATGACAGGAGAAGTGATTGGGTTTATCACAAGCACTGGTGTTTACTTTCGTTGAATGCACTTGGAATAAAAAGCAAAGTCACTGGATATCGGCTAGAAGCATGCCTGTATGACGAAACAAAAGACAAGACTAATGAAGGAACGCTGCTATAACAATACACTTCTATCGGTAATGGCTAACTGACTAATTTACGTCGCCTGTTGATGTTTTCTATTAATCATTTTATGGGGATGTAAGCATGTCGAAAAATGTTAAAAAAAATTCACAGAAAAAACGTTCGTTAAAAGACCGGTTTCTTGAGGCGGTGATTAAGGGTGAGTTGGGTACGGTTGATAGCCGGGGAACGATTGTTACTATTAAGGAGTTTAAGGCTTATTTTTCTGATATTAAAACCCAGTATGTTTCTTCGTTTTTGCCTGCGGCTACAATTGAGCTAGGGCAAAATAGTTTTAGCCATACAAAGTTTGTGTTTCGAATTTCGAAAGGGGTTTATCTTTTGCACCCTGGGGTGTTGGTCGCTTATCGAAATTAGAGCAGTAAGATAAAACAAACACCCATCAAATGTAAATATATGATTGATGACTGGCTGATTTTCTGAACAGGCCACAGACAAAGTAAAGCTGGCGGCATTAAAACAGCAAAAGGCGTCCGTATTGGATAAACTGGCAAACATTATAAAAGATTAATTTAGATCAAATGTATCTACGAGCTTCTGCTCATACAATGTATTTGATATAGGTATAAAAAACTATCTAGCGAAATAGTTTATTAGTAAAAAATGACAAAATCATAGGGAGGAAATGACAATGCGTAACAAATATATTAAAACTATATGTGCTGTTTTAGGGGCATTTGTTTTTGTCAGTGCGCCTGCATACGCCTGGCATGTTAAAGGAAAAGTGCTTTGCGATGTTAACCAGAGTGGCTC
>Ga0316207_10000748_pt1 | contig 46519 bp, 47 predicted proteins | sample 6weekpyrite_MG_FD_204943 | JGI IMG/M metagenome (GOLD analysis project Ga0316207, IMG submission 204943) | Microbial mat bacterial communities from mineral coupon in-situ incubated in ocean water Damariscotta River, Maine, United States -... | ecosystem: Environmental > Aquatic > Marine >... | reverse complement strand
ATTACTTGTTCAACCGGGCTGCCTATGTAAGTACGAGTTGAATCATTTATAAAAAATGCCGCTCCTTCTTCAATGAGGCTGGTTGCAGAAAAATCTGCTACTAATTTTTTAGCTCGCTCGATTTCAACATTACTTTCTGCATATTTGCCTAACATGCGTAATAAAATAGCTTTGTCGGCATGATAAAGAAATAAATCGCTATCACTGTGACTATTTTGTTCAAGCTGTTTCAGTGCACGTTCTGGATTTTGGTTAAACAAGCTCTGTTGAATAGAGTTGTGTGATTGGCTATAACTGGCACAACCACCTAGCAGTAAAAACAGAAATATATTGCCGAGTGAAAAGAGAACAGGGCATATTCCTTTATGACACATATGCCGATGTTGCTTAATTAAAAGCGCAGCTTACTGTTTTTTATGACTTTCTTAATTTTCTTTTGTCCTAACCAAACCTTCCGATTATTTTTTAGACTAATAAGGTTTAAGTCAACCTGGTAATAACGTAACTGGGTACTTCCGTCCATATCGATAATTGTGTTGATACTTCCTTTTAGCATATAGTCGGCACCGCGTTCTTGTCCCATTGCTTTGCGGCTACTTTCAGTGGCATGCAGATCCTGGTCCTTACGTTCATCACGAATTTCTGAGCGTTCCTGGCTCGAGGCAACAAAATCAATTTTGCCTGAATTAATCATAGCGCGTTCGATATCGGCAACAAATGTTTTTAAATTAATATGTTCATGACTAAGGTTACGAATAGTCCCAACAATAGCAACGGGTGCGGATTTACTACGTTGGGTGTGTGTGCGATACCATGGTCGACTAAGCATATCAGTAATCATTTCTTCGGAAACCAAACGGGAATCGGTATCGTTCCAGGCTCCACTAAGGTCATGTTTCTCTTTTATATCCACCCGGGATACTTGAGTACCACACCCGGCTAATACTAATACCAGAGAAATTAAAACAAGAGATACAAATGAGCGGTTCATATTTTTCATCGTCTATTTCTCCCTGGCGATTTTGTCAAAAATGTTATTACCATGCTGGCTGATATATTGGCTCAAATCCTGATTCATTTCTTTTACTGAAACCAGAGTTTTTTTCATATGAGCCATATCGAGCTCGGCAATAGAAAATATACTGCCATCTTTTTTATTTTTCCAATGACCGATGATCTTAATTCCCGTTAAATTAATCTTGGTAAGGTTTTTTATTTGACGAGAGACAGCCTGTTGGCTCACTGCATCTTTTCCGCTACCCTGGGCCTCAGTGTAGTCAGTACTTACTATATCCATAAAAGAGCTCAAAATACGAGCGACCTCGGCACGAGCTCGATTATCGGCAGTCGATATTTGTAGGGAGTTATCACCTAAAGCCGGAGATTGCCCAACGCCATGAAACAGGCGCCCATCTTTATCATTGAGATATTGAGTTCCCTCATTAACCCAGTCTGGTGCATGACTCATGCCGAGGTCACTTTCAACGATAGTTTTACTACTGCAGCCTAACATTAATAGGGCGAAAATAAAGACTAAGCCGGCTTTTAAAGAAATGAGTAGGTTTTGCATGACAATCTCCTTAAGCGTCACTGTATATGTTCTTTTGTTTCATAAATCCTCTAACAACATAGCTCACTGTTGACATAAAATAAACAGTAAATTGGCAGAGATTGATTTTATGTTTTATTTATATATTTTTATTAAGAGCTCTATTTTTTGAACAGTTATTTTTGTATTACTTCTTTAATTGCCTGAATGCGTTGTTTGCTTAACTCATTCTTAATCTCTTTGCCTTGCAGTCCTTTGGCAACAAATTCTTTAGCGTCTAATGCTTTTGCTGCATTAAAGACTTTACGATATATAGCTGGTTGTTCGAATTTTTTATCTTCGTAACCTGTTCGCCCGCGAGAGTCGGCTTCGCACGCGAGCAAAAAAAGTTCAAAACGATCAGGGCGTCGGAAAGCATCCAGATATTCAAGTGTTTTTAAAAATGTATCGGCTCTGAGTTCGGCGGCGCGGTGATAATGCAGGTGATATTTTGCAACAATAACCCCAAGTTCACGGTAGTCATTCGGAATGCGGTAGCGATCACATAACGCCTCAACCAGGGGTACGCCACGTGATTCATGATCGATATGCTTTGGCCACTGTGCTTTTGGGCTTGTGCCTTTCCCCAGGTCATGCACTAATGCTGCAAAGCGTACTTTGGTATCATTGGATAATTTAGCCGCTTGCGTTAAAACCATCATGGTATGAATGCCGGTATCAATTTCGGGGTGATGTTTTTCTGGTTGCGGCACTCCCCATAGTCGATCTATTTCCGGAAAGAGCTTTTCTAATGCGCCACATTCGCGTAAGACTTCAAAGTATCGTGCAGGCGTTTTTTCTGCTAACGCACGTACGGTCTCTTGCCAAACACGTTCTGCTACCAGCGAGTCAACTTCACCGCTATTGACCATATTTTTCATCAGCATCAGCGTTTCATCTGCGATAACAAAACCAAGATCGGCAAAGCGCGCGGCAAAGCGTGCAATACGCAAAATACGCACCGGATCTTCAGTAAAGGCGGGTGAGACATGGCGTAATATTTTTGCTTTTATATCGGCCTGACCGTTATAGGGATCAATTAAATCCCCCTTATCCGACTGAGCGATGGCATTAATAGTTAGATCTCTGCGTGCTAAATCTTCCTCAAGCGTAACATCGGTGTCGGCGTGAAAGCTAAAGCCACTATAACCCGCAGCTGTTTTTCGTTCTGTGCGCGCAAGGGCATATTCTTCATTTGTCTCGGGATGCAAAAAAACAGGAAAGTCTTTACCAACTTGTCGGTAACCTTTTTTTAATAGCTTATCGGCTGTCGCACCAACAACGAGCCAGTCGCGATCCTTGGTGTTAAGCCCCAATAACTGATCGCGCACATAGCCACCAACAAGATAGATTTCCATAATATTTTAAATATTTTTTATGATATTTTTATCATTGTACCGTTTATTCTTCTTTTGTGCCTGTTCGGAAGTATTTTATGGGAGCGCAGATAATGAGATTGTTAGCCTGCAGGGGTAAAGAAGGTGCCTGGTTTTTGCGGGAGTGAATAATTTATAATACGTTTTGGATTTTCTCAACTGCGTCTTATTAGATAAAAAATATTTAACATAAATAAAGAGAAGTTATTTATCCTGATTTTTTACTTGGTTGACCATAATAATATCCCTGGCCCCAGGTCACGCCAATTTCACGCAAAACATCGGCCGTTTCTTCGTCTTCAATGTGTTCGGCTATGGTAACTAACTCTAATGATTCAGCCATTCGCTGTATGCCGGTTATAATTTTTTTAGCGCGCTCTTCGGTTGCTATTCGTTTAATTAGTGAACCATCAAATTTTAAATATGAAATAGGCAGGTCAGAAAGATAGGTTAGTGAAGAATAGCCGCTACCAAAATCATCGATAGCAAGTTCTAAACCGAGTTCAATTAAGGGAGACAGAATGCGTTGAATATCCTGAATATCATGAAGTAACTCTTGCTCTGTAATTTCAATGACGAGCGGTTTTTTATCAAGATTATCCATGTCATAGGCTGAAAAGGCTCTTTTGGCGAGCTCAACAATCTCTCTGACCAGCTCCGGGCGACGTAAAAAGTCGGCTGAGATATTTACAAAAAGAGGAAAAGAAGAACCATTTTTAGCGTAATTCATACAGCTTCGTACAATGGTAGAGCGGATAATCTTAAAATCAATTCGGTGTACTAACTGAAGTTTTACAGCAGCATCAATAAAATGTCCTGCGGCGAGTAAGCTTCCATCCTCTTCAAGTATACGTGCTAATGCTTCTTCTGCGACAGGTTGCTCATCGGTAAGGTTAACAATGGGCTGATGGACAGAAACAATACGGTGATTATTTAGTGCTTTTTCAAGTTGGCTGCCAACAGAAAATATATTGTTTGTTGCCTGCAAAGAATGATGGGTCCGATTACGACCTTTACTTTTTGCTTCATAAAGGGTGGCATCGACAACACAAAATAGTTCTTCCGGACTGTTACCATCATGTGGATAGTTTGCGATGCCAATACTGCTGCTAATAAAAATTTCTTCATTATCGATTATAAAGGCTTTTTCACAGATGCTATGACGCAATCTTTCCGCGATAATGCATGCATTGTTAAGCTTTGTATCAGGTAAGATACAAAAAAATTCTGCCCCTGCCCAGCGCCCGGCAATGTCGTTATCCCGAATGAATACCTGAATGCGTTCAGCTATAAGCTGTAAGATTTTATCGCCAACCATCTGGCCATAACAGTCATTGATTAATTTGAATCTATCGATATCTAATAAAAGGGTGGAGTATGTTTTTTTGGTGTTTTCTGCATGCAAATGTATGTTTTTAAGTTTTGTTTGTAATGCGGTTCGATTTAAAACACGGGTCAATGAGTCATAGTTGGCTTGATATATGAGGCTATGCATTATTTGATCATTTGCATGTTTAAATTGGCGGAAGATTAAAATGGCGGTATTTTCGTCAAGTGGTGAAAGACTAAAAGTAATAGGGAGAATGTTCTTATTTCTTGTTTGTATTTCTTGTTCTATAGTAGGAGCGATTAATTGTCCATACTCTATCACGCGCCTGATAAGGGCTTGATCCAGCGTTGAGTTTTCATTTAGCCTGAATATATTGGTAAAGAGTTGGTTTTCAGCTTCACGCTGTGCCCAGCCAGTGAGCTTGCAGGCAATTTTATTGATAAAGTTGATTTGGCCCTTCTTATTAATTGCAATAAGACCATCACCAAAAATGGAGCAGACATCATTATAGTTTTCATTGGGCGAGGTTTGTTTAGGTTGAGTTGATACTCCTGATTCGGTAACTTCATTACTTGTCGATAAAGCTGCTGTGACCGGTTTCAATCGGTCAGTGGCACGTTGCTTGGGGTGCATTGATCGTTTGCCTGCTCAAATGTTATATGTACTTATAGTAAGCATATCATAAAGATAGACTAAAAATGTAAACTATATCTCAGGAGTGTGAAATATTAATGATGCCAAGTTAAAGCGCCAATTATCGCTCCCTTTACTCGTTTTTTACGGTATTGGGACTATTTTAGGGGCTGGAATTTATGTTTTAGTGGGAAAAGTCGCTGGTACCTCAGGTTTTTATGCCCCCGTTTCTTTTATGCTTGCTTCACTGTTGGCAGGATTTTCTGCTTTTTCATACGCCGAACTGGCATCTCGCTACCCTCGTAGTGCGGGTGAAGCTGTTTATATTGAAGAAGGGTTTGCGATTCATCACTTTTCCATTCTTGTTGGATTGATGATTGTGGCTGTTGGGGTTGTGTCTACTGCGACTTTAGCGCACGGCTTTGCGGGCTATTTTAATATTTTCTTCAATATTCCCCCGGCTCTTATTGTCAGTGTCCTTGTTGTATCCGTGGGGCTCATTTGTGCATGGGGAATAGGGCAGTCGGTCATGCTCGCCGCCGTTATGACCGTGGTTGAGATTATTGGCTTATTAATTATTCTCTATGTTGGCCGTGAATCTTTTGCTCTTATACCGGACGCTCTGCCTGGCATGCTGCCAGCTTTCGAATATCCGGTTTGGGCTGGAATATTGATGGGCAGTTTTATTGCTTTTTATGCTTATATTGGCTTTGAAGATATCGTTAATGTTGCTGAAGAAGCAATCAAACCACGCATTAATATTCCCCTGGCGATTATTATTTCCTTATTTGTAACGACGTTTTTTTATATATTGATTTCTGTTGTGGCGATTATTTTAATTCCTCCGGGTGAGCTGGCTGAAAGTAATGCTCCATTAGCGATGTTATACCAAAGAACAACAGGCCAGCCCCCGTTAGTCATTACTATTATTAGTTTAATCTCGGTTATTAATGGTGCCTTAATTCAGGTGATTATGGCCTCGCGCGTGTTATACGGTATGAGCAGGAAAAACTGGTTGCCAGAGAAAATAGGACAGATAAATGAGACAACTCGCACTCCTTTAGTTGCTACCGCCATAATTACGGCAATAGTATTGTTGTTCGCACTGCTTTTTCCGTTATTAAGCCTGGCAAAGATCACAAGCTATATTACTTTGATTATCTTCATGTTAATTAATTTTGCATTAATAAAGATAAAATACTCAAAAGGTGTTCATGATGGCTTTACGGTGCCTTTGTTGGTGCCAATATTGGGAGGAGCTAGCACCTTGCTGTTTTTATTTTATTTATCCTTTTCTTTATAAATATAATGTTTTATATCTTTCTCTCAGGATATTTTTTTGAACTTTTCCCATGGTGTTTCTGGGTAAGCTCTCCATGAAGATAATTTTTTTAGGTACTTTGTAGCTGGCAATTTTCTCTTTGAGAAATGTTTTTATTTTTTCAATATCGGGTGGACTGTTGATGTTATCGGGAACAATAACCGCTGTAACAGCTTCACCAAAATCTTTGTGAGCCAGACCAATTATTGCTGATTCTTTTACTTCTTCTATCTGATCAAGTAATAGCTCTACTTCTTTTGGATAAACATTGTAACCGCCGCTTATGATCATATCTTTGTTTCGACCAACGATTGATATGTAGCCATCTTCGTTATATTCAGCGAGGTCGCCGGTGATAAAAAAACCGTCGTCAGTAAATTCTTCATCTGTTTTTTCAGGCATACGCCAGTACCCTTTAAAAACATTATTGCCTTTTACCTGTAATGTACCTACTTCATTATTTTTTACGGGGTAATTATTGTCATCGGCAATACGCACTTCTACACCGGGCAAAGGCAGCCCAACCGTTCCCGCAATGCGTTCACCTGTTACCGGGTTGGATGTGTTCATTCCTGTTTCAGTCATACCGTAGCGTTCAAGAATGGTGTGACCACTACGCTGTTGAAAATCTTTAAAAGTTTGCTCAAGCAGTGGAGCCGAACCTGAAATAAAAAGGCGCATGTTTTTACAACTGTTCTGGTTAAAACTCGGCTCTTCGAGTAAGCGAGTATAAAAAGTGGGTACACCCATAAATACCGTTGCTTTGGATAAAAGCTGAGTAATTAATTTACTATCAAATTTCTCGAGAAATAACATTTTGCTACCACCGAGTAAAACATTATGGCAAGCAACAAATAAACCATGAATATGAAAAATGGGTAAAGCATGTAATAACACATCAGTTTGTTTCCACTCCCATGCTTCCTGTAGTGCCAGGCTATTAGCAGCAAGGTTACCGTGGCTAATCATGGCGCCTTTAGGACGACCTGTTGTACCTGAGGTGTAAAGAATGACGGCGATATCATCTGAATCACAAGCAGCGTTTATAAATTCTGCAGGAGAGTTCCTGCTTTGTTTTATCAGACTACTTTGTTCATTTAAATCAAGTGTCAGAATATGTTGTAGGCTCTCGTTTTTAAGTTCGACAAACAAATTTTCTGTTTCAGTTTTACAGATGACAAGGGCGGGTTCTGCATCCTCTAAAAAATAGTGAAGTTCATTTTTTGTATAGGCAGTATTTAAAGGCAAATAGATAAAGCCCGCACGCAAGCAGGCAAGATATAAGAAAATAACATGGGGTGATTTTTCGACCTGAACCGCGACACGTTCCCCTTTATTGATCCCTAAATCGGTTAAAAAGTGGGCGATACGCGCCGTTTCCTGTTCCATGTAGGCATAGCTATATTCTTTCCCGCTCGCCATTTCGATGAAAGTCGCGCCTGGATCTTGAGGGAAATTCGCCTGAAATACACTATATATGTTGTTTTGCATTTTATTTATCTGTTTAATTGCCTGTGTGATTACTTGCAAGTTGACTCGCTACAGTTTAGATTGCATTCATAATTATGAATTACTACAATCCTACAATTCTAAACCAAATACCTGTTTAGTATCAAATTTGAAAGATTTAAAGAACTTAGGGATGAATAACGCATGACAGATCGTATTACCAGCCAGGCCTTGTATATGCAGGTGGCTGATCGCTTACGTGAGCAGATTTATCAGAATGAACTTGCGCCTGGCGATGCTATCGATGAAATGGCATTGTGTGAGCGCTTTGGAATTAGCAGAACACCATTACGAGAAGCATTAAAAGTGCTTGATAGTGAGGGCTTGATTGAATTAATTCCCCGTCGTGGCAGTTTTGTTCGGCGAATGGACATTGAGGAACTGAATGAATTATTTCCAGTGATGGTTGTTTTAGAAGGCTTGTGTGCGAGAGAAGCAGTAGAAAATTGTGCGACGGAAGATTTGCAACGACTTGAGACAATGCATGAAAAATTAGAAAGCTTTGCAGAGCAAGGTGATATCGATGGCTACTATGAACAAAACTTTGTTTTTCATCAGGCAATACAGGATTTATCAGGAAATAAATGGCTACAACGAGTGATTGGTGACTTACGCAAAGTTTTACGTTTAGCGCGTCACATGCAATTAACTATTCCGGGGCGGCTGGAATCATCTTTAAGTGAACACCGTCAAATCATGCAGGCGTTTAAAGAAAAGGATCCTGATTTAGCTGATCAGAATATGCAAAACCATTTAAAACAACAATGGTTTTCATTGGTTGATAAAAGTGAATCGAATACCCGGGTTAAAAATAAATAACAAATAATAGTGGTTTAAATTAAAAGTAGAGAGGAGAGCGCTAAATGAAAATAAATAAAATAAGTTTATCAACAGTTCTTGTTGCCGGTTTAATTGGTATATCGGGTGCAGCAAGTGCAGAACGTACTTTAAAAGCATCACACCAATGGCCTGGCGGCAAAGGTGATATTCGCGATGAAATGGTACAAATGATTGCGCGTGATGTTAATAATGCAAATCTTGGTTTAAAAATCAAAGTTTATCCGGGTAAATCATTGTATAAACCAAAAGAACAATGGGGTGCCATGACTAAAGGCAAGCTGGATATGACTGCTTTTCCTTTAGCCTATGCAGGTGGCCGTCACCCTGAACTAAACTTAACATTGATGCCGGGTTTGGTTAAAAACCATGATCATGCACTGCGTTTAAATAAATCTGCATTCATGCAACGTATTAAAAAAATCATGGATGATGCGGGTGTTGTTGTTTTAGCAGATACCTGGTTAGCCGGTGGTTTTGTTTCCAAGAAACAATGTATTTTAGAACCGGACGATGTAAAAGGTCAGGCATTCCGTGCTGCGGGTAAAGCGTTTAATCAAATGTTGGCGGGCGCTGGTGCATCGATTACTAAAATGCCAAGTTCAGAAATTTATTCAGGCTTACAAACAGGAGTACTTGATGGTGCCAATACAAGTTCTGCAAGTTTAGTTTCTTACCGTATTTATGAACAGGTTAAATGCTTAACAGCACCGGGTGATAATGCCCTGTGGGTCATGTACGAGCCTATCTTAATGTCCAAGAAAACATTTAACAGCTTAACTAAAGCACAACAAAAAGTACTCATGACAGCATCGAAAAAAGCTGAAAAATTTGCAACTGAAGGTGCAAAAAAAGCCGATGCCAAGTTAGTTGATGCATATAAAAAAGCAGGTGTTAAAGTGGTAACGATGACAGCCAAGCAAGCAGCTATGTGGCGAAAAATTGCAGATAAGACTTCCTACAAAGACTTTGCAGAAAAAGTGAAGGGTGGACGTGAACTTTTAGATATGGCGTTATCTGTCGAGTAAGCTATAGTTTAATTCTTGCTTCTATAGTTATTAATAAAAAACGATCGTTATAAATTATAACGATCGTTTTTTTAATTTAAAGTATCCGTTATGAAAAAATATATTCAGTTTGTTTCGAGCACTTCAAAGTTATGCGGTATTGTTTCCGCATTAATGATACTGCTTTCTGTTCTGGTTGTTTGTCAGATGGTTTGGATTCGATATGTGTTAGAGGAGTCATCAATCTGGCAAACCGAGTTTGTTACATATCTTTTAATTTCAGCAACATTCATTGGCAGCCCGTATGTTTTATTAACACGTGGTCACGTTAACGTTGATTTAATTCCTTTGTATTTAAAACAACATTGGCGATTACGGCTTGCTTTATTTGCTTCAGTTGTTTCATTACTTTTTTGCCTGATTATTACTTATACCGGGTATGAATTTTGGTATGAGGCATGGGAGGCAAACTGGGTATCAGATTCCATCTGGGAAGTCCGGCTCTGGATTCCCTATTTTTCATTACCCTTTGGCTTTACCATTTTATCATTACAATACGTTGCAGATATTTTAAGTTTACTGCGAGGCGACGAAATGCCGTTTGGTCTCTCTGCTGAAGATACAATGGAGAGTTCAACATGAGTACATTTGCGATAGGTTTATTAGTTGTTTTTGTCCTGATTTTATTATTATTAGCAGGCCTTCCGGTTGCTTTCGCGCTTGGTTCGGTGGCCATTATATTTTTAGTTATTTTTGACGGTATAAGTAGCATCGATGTCATTGCCGATACCTTGTTCGGCAGTTTGGGTGAGTTTGCATTACTTTCTATTCCTATGTTTATTTTAATGGGGGCGGCAATAGCATCATCCCGTGCGGGCAGCGATTTATATGAAGCGCTGGAGCGCTGGTTTTATAAAGTCCCCGGTGGTTTGATTATTTCTAACATTGGTGCCTGTTCTATTTTTGCTGCTTTAAGTGGTTCATCCCCTGCGACCTGTGCCGCGATTGGCAAGATGGGGATTCCTGAAATGCAAAAGCGGGGTTATCCCGACAGTCTTGCAACCGGCGCAATTGCTGCGGGTGGTACTTTAGGTATCTTAATTCCGCCGAGCATTACCATGATTGTTTATGGTATTGCGACAGAAACATCTATTGGTCGGTTGTTCATGGCAGGTATTATTCCTGGTCTGATGTTGACCGGTTTATTTATGGCGTGGTCTTTGTATTATGCTAAGCGAAAAGGTTATCACTTTAAAATTGGTGACACGGGTTATTCATGGAAAGAAAAATTTGAAATCCTGCCCAAAATAATTCCTTTCCTGCTTATTATCATTTTAATTCTTTATGCTTTATATGGCGGCATAGCAACACCTTCTGAAGCAGCAGGGGTGGGTGCGTTCGTTTGTATTGCGTTAGTCGTATTCATTTATAAAATGTGGAACATGCGTGAGCACTGGGAAATATTAAAGAGTGCAATGCGTGAGTCGGTAATGATTTTGATGATCATCGGAACCGCCGCGCTCTTTAGTTACATGATGTCAAGTTTGTATATTACTCAATCATTGGCTGAATGGATTGCTACTTTGGATGTTAATCCATGGGTCTTGTTATTAAGTATTAATATCTTTCTTATTGTGGCAGGGTTATTTTTACCTCCGGTGGCCGTTATTATCATGACAGCACCAACACTGCTTCCTATGATTGAAATGATTGGTTTCGATCCTATCTGGTTTGGTGTCATGCTGACGTTAAATATGGAGATTGGTTTAATCACCCCGCCCGTTGGTTTAAATCTTTATGTGATAAACAGTATTGCACCTAATGTTAAGCTGCCGACTATTTTATGGGGCGCTTTACCCTTCATGGTTTGTATGTTGATCGGTATTGTTCTGCTTATTATGTTTCCCGGAATTGCAACATGGTTGCCTGACTACATGATGGGTACTGCTCAATATTAAATCCCATTAAGGCATAACTGTTTATGGATATTTTATTTTTGCTTGCCAGTGGCGCCGTAGCCGGTATGTTTGCGGGGCTACTTGGTATAGGCGGCGGCATTATTATCGTGCCGGTGCTTGCTATGGTGTTTACTTCACAAGGAGTGAGTATTGATGTGCTGATGCACGTCGCCATTGGTACTTCGCTGGCGACGATTGTAATCACCTCTCTTTCCTCTATTCGTGCGCATCATAAACACCAGGCCATTGACTGGCAGGTTGTTCGGGTTATTACTATAGGGGTCTTTGTTGGAGGATTAATCGGTGCCGCTGTCGCAAAAATAATCTCCGGTGAAGATTTAAAATTGATTTTTTCAATTTTTATGTTTCTTATCGCGGCACAAATGTATTTTGGTAATACCACAAAAGCGCATCGCACATTACCGGCTAAACCGGGAATGATTCTGGCAGGGGTGAGTATTGGTACTGTTGCATCATTAATGGGTGTGGGTGGCGGTTCGATGACAGTTCCCTTTTTTACCTGGTGTAATGTCAGCATAAGAAAAGCCGTTGCGACCTCCTCTGCGATTGGCTTTCCCATTGCCGTTGCAGGTACGATTGGTTTTATTATTTCCGGCTGGTCGGTGGCAGATCGCCCTGTGATGAGTATTGGTTATGTTAATTTACCGGCTTTTATTAGTATTGTGGTCGCCAGTGTTTTATCCGCGCCATTAGGTGCGTGGATTGCGCACCGTATTTCTCCCGTTATTCTTAAACGTATTTTTGCGGCTTTTTTGGTTATTCTTGGAATAAGAATGTTAACGACACTATAAATTAGTATTACTCAATTTTGATCAATGTATAACCCAGTGCAATATAGTCATTAATGGTTGCCGGGCCGGCTGCGGCTACATCAACGTAGTCGGGGAATGCTTCCTCACTCACGCCTTTCCAGCCGGCGTAGGTTCCACAAACATGAAGTGGCACATTATCTTTTTGTGTCAGCTGTTGCGTGAGTGAATGTATTTTTTTGTATTTTTCTTGCTTGGCTTTTTGTAATGCAAATTGCTCATTGCCATGAGTAACAATAGCCACCTCCAGTTCCGGGAAGCGAGCGCGTAATTCCTTAATATAGTTTTGAGTTTCTGGTAGCGCCCATTGCAAACTGTTTGATTCACCGGTAACAATTTCAAAAACAACACCGGCAGGTGCTTCCTGAAGTGAGAGTATTTCTTCTATTTGTTCATTGGCATCCGCAGCATGAACGACGTGAACAAAGAACAGGCCGGAGAAAATAAGGGCGATGAGCTGTAAGAATTTAGTTGGCATTGACACGTCCTGTTGATTATTGGCTTGCTTTAACCCCCGGTCATTGACATGAAGCGAACCAGTTTTTCTGGCCTGTCTTTGAATTCATGTTTTTCAGGTTTCAAGTCTATCGCTTTTACTATGTGCTGTTTTAATTCTTCATCGCTAATGCCTGCACGCATTAACTTACGAAGCGGGTAGCTATCATTCTGACCAAGACAAAGATACAAAGTTCCGTCAACGGAAAGTCGAACGCGGTTACAGGTATCACAAAAATGTTGTGAAATAGGGGTAATAAAACCAATGCGCAATTCGGTATCATCAACACTGACATAACGAGCCGGGCCGCCGCCATTCATATTTGCTTTGGTTAAGGTGTATTTTTGCGCGAGACGATCATGTATTTCATCAAGCGGAATGTATTGCTTGTTGGCTTCTCGCCCGGTGTCTCCCATGGGCATGGCTTCTATAAAGCGTAGAGTGAAGTCATGTTCGATACAAAATTTCACCATGTCTTCAACTTCATCATCATTGACACCACGCATGACAACCATATTGATTTTTACCGGGTGAAAGCCTGCTTCTTTCGCAGCAAGCAAGCCATTAATGACTTTTTCAAGTTTGCCTCCACCGGTTATCTTTTTAAAGCGATCCGTTTGCAAGGTATCTAAGCTGACATTGATGCGAGAAATGCCCGCTTGCTTTAAAGGCAAGGCTTGTTTTTGTAAGCGGGTGGCATTACTGCTGATCGATAAGTCTTCAATGCCGGGTAAATTTGACAGCCTTTTTGCGAGTTCAGGAATGTTTTTTCTGACCAGGGGTTCTCCGCCAGTGAGACGAATACGTTTGGTGCCTAGTTCGCCAAATAGACGGATAATTCGCTCTATTTCATCAAAGGTTAACCATTCTTCCGGCTCACCAAAATCTTTAAAACCTTCAGGCAAACAGTAGTTACAACGTAAATCACAACGATCTGTGACAGACAAGCGTAAATATTCAATATTACGGCCAAACTTATCAGTTAATTGTTGTGACATATAGCAACCCTGTGGGCTTCATGGAATTGAACTGTATTAGAATCTGCTAATTATAGCGTAATGGGAAGGGGGATAACGTAAATAAATTCAATTTTTATAAATTATTATTGATGTGGAAATAGAAAGAGGGGTTCTACTGGCAATCCTTAACCCCTAAATACATGCGCACGAGGTCGGCGACAGAATTGACAGACATTTTACTCATCACACTGGCCCGATGGACTTCAACCGTTTTAACGCTGATCTCGAGTTGTTTTGCGATATTCTTATTTAATTGTCCGTCGACAACCAGTTCCATGACTTCTTTTTCTCGCTTTGTTAAAGAGTTTAAACGATTAAGGGTTATGTTTTGTGAGTTGTTTTTGAGGCGGTCGGATTTATTTTTATTTACTGCATTTTGGATGAGATCAAGTAATTCCTGGCCTTTAAAGGGTTTTTCAAGAAAATCGAGCACGCCTGCCTTCATTGCTTTAACAACAGTAGAAACATCACCAAAGCCACTAATCATAATTACGGGCAAATCAATATTATTTTCAGAGAGTTTCTGCTGTAATTCAAGCCCGCTGATACCGGGTAAACGCAAATCTAGGACAAGACAACCGTGTCCCCCATCAGAATATGAGGAAAGAAAATCACTGGCATTAGCATATGTTTTTGATTTGTAATTGAGCGTGCCGACAAGATCGCTTAGGTATTTAAGCATACCGGGGTCGTCATCAATAATATATATGGTCGCATTTTGCTTTGTCATCTCTTAATACCGAAACATTCGGTTTTTATCCTCAATATATAAAGGGCATTTTTAATATTTATGGTTTCTACACAAAACAGCTAATCGCAGAGGCAGAGATGCTTGCACCCTGTGTTTCAAAAAGCATTTCAGGGGGAGTGAAATGTCATTTAATACAGTGCAATCATATTTGGTATTTGTTGCTTATCATATTATGATCATTATTTATTGTAACTAGGGTTTTCCCTTATTTATGGGTGAATAAATTCACTGTTTAAGTTGCATTAAGGGTATTATCGGTCGGGAAATTAGATTCTTTATTTTTAAATAGTCTTTTTTAAATTTTCAAATTTGAGTAAAAATTACATATATAATGGAACACGAATCCTCCCTTTCTAACTGTTTAATGGTTAAAAACCTTGCTTGTTGGCGCAATGAGCAGGTTTTATTCAGTGGTTTGGATGTGAGCCTGAAAGGTGGCAACGTGTTATTTTTACAAGGCGAAAATGGTAGTGGCAAAACAAGTTTATTGCGTATTCTTTGTGGTTTTCGCTTGCCCGATGAGGGAGAAATTACCTGGAATAATATGCCCGCTTTGTCCAGGCCTGAATATTTTCAAAATATCTCGTATATCGGACATAAGAACGGCCTTAAAGATGAGCTTACTGTCGAAGAAAATTTAAATTTGATGCGTTCAATGGCAACGGTTACGGATATAAAAACGGAGCATGTATTAAAGAAAATTGGACTCTTTAAACAAGCCGATATTTTAAGTCAGCAGTTATCAGCAGGGCAAAAACGTAAACTTGCGCTGGCGCGTTTGATGATGACAAAAAATTCATTCTGGATTCTGGATGAACCGTTCACTTCTCTTGATAAGGCGAGCATTATTTTTTTTGAACAATTAATTAAGCAACATATTACTCAGGGTGGAATATTGATTTTAACCTCGCATCACGATATTGATTTAGCCGGATTAAATGTTAAACAGGTTAGCTTAACAAATTAATATGTTTAACATCTGGACTCAATTACTTAAGCGTGACTTATTGATTGCTTTTCGCCGGCGTTCTGAAATTATTCACCCGCTTATCTTTTTTACAATGGTTGTATCTTTATTCCCGCTGGCTATTGGTGATGACAAAATCTTGTTACAAAAAATTGCTCCGGCAGTTATTTGGGTTACCGCGCTATTGGCAACTATGCTGTCATTAGATAATTTGTTTCGTTCTGATTTTGAAGATGGCAGCTTAGAACAAATGACATTATTACAGGCCCCCTTATCATTTTTGGTTACAGCAAAAATTACCGCGCATTGGATTATTACAGGTTTACCTCTCATTTTTATTACGCCTGTGCTTGCCATGTTGCTTTATCTGCCAACTGAGATAGTTTCGACGTTAGTATTGACCTTGCTGGTCGGAACACCAACCTTAAGTTTAATTGGTGCAGTGGCTATCGCTCTAACAGTTGCTTTAAGGCAGGGGGGGGTAATACTGTCATTATTGGTTTTACCTTTATATATTCCGGTTTTAATTTTTGCGACATTAGCATTGCAAAATGTGGAACAAGGTTTTTCAGCAGAAGCACAGTTAGCAATGATGTTCGCCATTTTGCTACTCGCAGTTACTTTGTCCCCATTTGCAATTGCATCTGCACTTAAAGTGAGTTTGAATTAAAGTATGAAAATAGTTACCAATATTATTCGTTTATACCACCAGTTTGCGTCACCACCTTATTTTTACCGGATTTCAGGTTTGTGGTTACCTTATGTCATGGGGCTTTGTGGACTTTTATTTGCTTACGGATTGTATAGCGGATTGTTCCTCGCGCCGACTGATTATGAACAAGGTGAAGCCTATCGAATTATCTTTGTACATGTTCCTGCAGCATGGATGTCGATGTTCATTTATATGGTAATGGCGGCTACAGGCGTGGTCGCTTTAGTCTGGCGTTTGAAACTTGCTGAAGTTGTGATGATTAGTTGTGCGCCTATTGGTGCGAGTTTTACCTTTCTTGCTTTAGCAACGGGCTCAATATGGGGTAAGCCAATGTGGAATACCTGGTGGGTCTGGGATGCACGTTTAACCTCTGAACTTCTTTTATTGTTTTTATATTTTGGTGTAATGGCGTTATATAATGCGATTGAAGACAGGCGAACGGCTGCACGTGCAGTGGCAATTTTAGCCCTGGTTGGTGTCGTTAATATTCCTGTCATTCATTATTCTGTTGAATGGTGGAATACGCTTCACCAGGGGCCAACCGTAACAAAGTTTGATAAACCTTCTATTCACCTTTCAATGTTAATCCCGTTACTGGTTATGGCTGTTGCCTTTAAGTTATTTTTCATTTCCAGCTTGTTTATGCGTGTACGAATGGAATTATTAAAGCGCGAGAAAAATAGCAAATGGGTAAGAGATTTATTGGAGTTAAAATAATATGGAAGCATTGGATTTTGGAAAATACAATTTTTATATCTGGGCTTCCTATGGTCTGACATTAATGGTATTGCTTTGGAATATCATTGTCCCATTATTAGCAAAAAATAAATTAATAAAAGACATTAAGCGTCGAAACTATTTGAACAGCGATGGGTCAAATGATACCAATATCATAAATAGGAAATCAAAGTGAAACCAGCACGTAAAAAAAGATTGTTCTTTATTGTATTTCTTGTCGCTGGCGTAACACTTGCTGCGGGTTTTGCAATGTATGCCTTTAACCAAAACCTCATGTTTTATTTTTCACCGACTGACGTAAAGCAAGGTAAAGCGCCTGTAGATAAATTATTCCGTATGGGGGGAATGGTTGTTGAGGGTACATTTAAAAAAGAACAAAAGAGTTTAAAAGTTCATTTTGATCTTACTGATTATGAAAAAACAGTGAGTGTTGAGTATGAAGGCATATTGCCGGATTTATTTCGTGAAGGGCAGGGTATTATAAGCAGGGGCAAGTTAAACGCGGCTGGTGTGTTTGTTGCGGAAGAGGTTTTAGCAAAACATGATGAAAATTACATGCCCCCGGAAGTTGCTGAGTCTTTAAAGAAAAGAAAAAATACACTTGAAGGTAAATCGGGTAAAAGTAATTTACCTGCCGAAGCACCTGTTACAAAATAATAGAAGTAAAAAAATATGATACCTGAACTTGGTCATTTCGCATTAATCATGGCATTAGTCATGGCTCTTTTACAGTCCAGCTTACCTTTAATCGGTGCGACAAAAAACATTGATTCATGGCTTGCGCTTGCTAAACCGCTAACCCGTTTACACCTGTTTTTTACAAGCGTGGCATTTGCTGTGTTGGTTTACGCCTTTATCGTACATGACTTTTCGGTGATGTATGTTGCGAATAATTCAAATACAGCCTTGCCCCTGATTTTTCGCATCTCAGCAGTCTGGGGGGCTCACGAAGGATCGCTTTTATTATGGGCGCTCACTTTAGCTATCTGGGCGGGGGCAGTCACTGTTTTTAGCAAAAGTATCCCTAAAGATATGCTGGCACGCGTGTTAAGTGTCATGGGAATGATCAGTGTTGGCTTTTTACTTTTTATGTTGCTGACATCAAATCCTTTTGATCGTCTGGCCGTTGCGCCGGTGCAGGGACAGGACTTAAATCCTTTGTTACAAGATTTTGGCCTGGCGATTCATCCACCGATGTTATACATGGGCTATGTTGGTTTCTCGGTTGCTTTTGCTTTTGCCATTGCGGCAATGTTGGGTGGAAAGTTGGATGCAGCATGGGCGCGTTGGTCTCGTCCATGGACAAATATTGCCTGGTTATTTTTGACTCTGGGTATTTCTCTTGGTAGTTGGTGGGCCTATTACGAGCTTGGTTGGGGCGGCTGGTGGTTTTGGGACCCGGTAGAAAATGCCTCTTTCATGCCCTGGTTAGTGGGTACGGCGTTAATGCATTCACTTGCGGTAACGGAAAAACGCGGTACTTTTAAAGCATGGACTGTGTTGCTTGCTATTTTTGCCTTTTCTTTAAGTTTGTTGGGTACCTTTTTAGTACGCTCAGGTGTATTAACCTCTGTGCATGCCTTTGCAACCGATCCTTCTCGCGGTGTATTTATTTTATTCTTCCTGGTTGTTGTTATTGGCGGTTCCCTGGCATTATATGCATGGCGTGCTCCGGGTATTCGTAGCTCAACAACGTTTGAACTTTTTTCCCGTGAAACTGCGTTATTAATAAACAATGTTATTTTGGTTGTGGTCGCCGCAAGTATTTTATTGGGTACGCTCTATCCGTTGTTATTAGATGCTTTAGGTGTTGGTAAAATTTCAGTTGGGCCACCTTATTTTGAAAGTGTTTTTGTTCCACTCACAATTCCTTTAGCTTTATTATTAGGTGTCGGTGCCTTAATGCGCTGGAGGCAGGACACGCTGGCACGTTTAGTAAAAGCATTAGCCTCATTATTTGTTATCAGTATTATTATTGGTGGTTTACTGCCATTATTTTTTGACAGCTATCGGTTTGGTGCAGCAATTGGCCTGATGCTGGCAACATGGATTACCTTAACAACCCTGCAAGGTATCCGTTTACGCATTATTAATAAAGGCTACTCGTTAAAATCATTTGCAAGCATTCCGCGTAGTTTTTATGGCATGAGCATTGCGCATATTGGCGTCGCCGTTTTCATTGTGGGTGTTACCTTAACCTCGATTTATAGCGAAGAAAAAGATGTGCGCATGGTGCCGGGCGAACAATTTTTTTTAAATGGATATAGTTTCAAATTTAACGGTGTGAATTCAGTTTCTGGGCCGAACTATTTGGCACAAAAAGGACATTTGACGGTGAGCAAAGAGGGTCAGCTTGTAGCAACGCTGTCTCCGGAAAAACGTGTTTATCGGGTACAACGTATGCCAATGACAGAAGCAGCAATCGATGCAGGTATTACCCGGGATTTATTTGTTGCGCTCGGTGAGCCTCGTGGTGAAGATGGTGCGTGGAGTGTGCGCTTATATGTTAAACCCTTTATTCGCTGGATCTGGCTGGGTACCATTATTATGGCAATAGGCGGATTACTTGCCGCAACGGATCGGCGTTATCGACTGGCACCTAAAAAAGCTAAAGAGGTAAACGCATGAACCGTGCATTGTTGCCATTGTTAGCCTTTATTATTTTGGTTGTTTTTTTAGGGATAGGGCTAACGAAAGATCCGCGAAAATTGCCGTCAACTTTTATAGGTAAAACCGCGCCGACATTTAACCTGCCTCAACTGCATGATCTAAAGAAAACTTTTTCACCTGAAGACATGCTGGGGAAAGTCTGGCTGCTTAATGTATGGGCATCATGGTGTGTGTCATGTCGTGCAGAACATCCTGTTCTGAATAATATGGTGAGCAAGAATAAAGTAAACCTGATTGGTTTAAATTATAAAGATGAAGTGGCGGATGCACGTGGCTGGTTGGCTCGTTATGGTGACCCTTATCAGCTTAGTATCAGTGATCTTGAAGGTCTGGTTGGAATTGACTGGGGAGTCTATGGTGTGCCGGAAACATTTATCATCGATAAAAAGGGTGTTGTACGTTTAAAACATACCGGCCCGGTCACAAACAAGGATATTAATGAAAAAGTAATGCCGATGATAAAAATGCTGGAGCAGGAGTGATGAAAAAATTAATCGTTGTTGTTTCTCTGTTACTTGCTATGCCAATGTTACAGGCGGCGGTTGAAGTTAAGCCCTTTCAAAACCCGGAATACGAACAACGCTATAAAAAACTCATTAATGAGTTCCGTTGTGTAGTTTGTCAAAACCAAAATATCGCAGATTCAAATGCCGCCTTAGCTAAAGATTTACGCAAGCAGGTGTTTAAAATGATTAATGCCGGAAAAAGTGACGAGGAGATTATGACGTTTATGGTGACTCGTTATGGCGACTTTGTTTTATATCGACCACAGTTCAATTCGATGACCTTTCTTTTATGGGTAGGTCCATTCATTATATTTATTATCGGTTTGTATTTTTTAATTAATTTTATTCGTCAACGCAATAAAGTGGTTGTGACTGAATTAAGCCAGCAGGAAAAAGAAAAGATAAAAAAACTATTAGATGAAAAGGAACAAAAGCAATGATTACCTTCTGGATTTTTGCTGTTGTAATGATGCTCATTGCCTTAGTTTTTCTTTTAAGGCCACTCTTGCTTGAATTAAATAAAAATGATATTGATCGTTCCGCGCAAAATGCCGCAATAACCAAAGAGCGTCTGGATGAATTAAAAACAGAACTTGAACAAGGTACGATTTCTCAAACAGAATTTGAGCAAACAAAAGATGAGCTTGAGCATGCTTTAATAAATGATGTTGACGAATCATTTATTAAATCTAACTCAGCAAATAATAAATATTTCACCCGTTTAGCGCGATATATTTTAATTATTGGCATACCCGTTATCTCTGTTGGTTTTTACAGCTATCTTGGTCAGCCCGCTTTAATCGAAGGTGCTAAAAAACACACTGCTGTACCTGTCGGGCATGCATCAGGCGAAAAGAATAAAGAGTTACCTTCGGTTGAAGAAATGGTTGCAAGGCTGGTGGAAAAGTTAAAAGAAACCCCCGATAATGCTGAGGGCTGGTTTATGCTGGCACGCTCCTATATGTCAATGAATCGATATAAAGAAGCGATAGCGGCACTGGAAAAAACGAACAAACTTAACCCTGATAATCCAACCGTGATGTTGCGATATGCAGACGCTTTAATTATGCAAAATGGTGGAAAAATTAGTGGCAAGCCTTTTGACTTAATTAAACGCGCAGTTGAAATAAAACCGGATCATCCTACCGGTTTATGGTTAATTGGTATGGGGTATGAAGAACAAGGTGAATATCAAAAAGCGATTTCTTACTGGAATTTATTACTGCCATTATTAAAAGATAATCAATCTATTGATGAGGTAAACAATTTAATCCGTTCAGCAAAGAGTAAGGTCGGAATTTCAATGTCTGAAAATTCAACCGTAGCCGTTGCCAGGTCTAAAAAGAAAGCAGAGATATCATTAAAGGTTAAAGTGAGTCTTGCTCAAAGCATGCTTAACAAGGTATCGATTGACGACACCGTTTTCATTTTTGCAAAAGCGGTGAGTGGCCCACCGATGCCTCTCGCTGTCGTACGTAAACAGGTTAAGGATTTGCCTTTGCAGGTGACACTAGATGATTCGATGGCAATGCTGCCTGATATGAAACTATCGTCTTTTGATAAAGTAAACGTTACCGCCCGTGTTTCTATAAGTGGCAAACCCTTATTACAAAAAGGTGACCTCTATAGCGAGGAGAAAAGCATCAAGTTACCTTATGCTGGTTCTATCAATATTGAGATTGATACGCTAGCTGATTAGTAACCAAGTAAAACAATAAGGTATGGGAACACCTATATTCACAATTCTTAACTTACATTGATATAGCTTATATTAATGCTGCAAAACCAACCTATAGTCATTACATAACAAAAGTTTATTAGTTGTAGTCCATAATAATATAGCTCACCATATAGCAAAATATTTTGATAAAGATTTATTTCTTAACGATAAATTTAAATTAAGAAAACCGGCCTTGTGCAGATTGTCATAAGCGGATGCAAGATAAAGGTTCAGATTGGTAATTAGGTAATTGAAACCATGCTAACGGCGTTAAGTTTAATTTTTTAGAGCTTCACTTATTTGTTATAAACTCAGTTTTATTAATAAAAATTGCCTTGTTATCATTCGTTTGAATTACCTAATTATGTTGTCTCGATATTATATAAATATCTATCTAATAGTCACAAAAAACGTTATCTTCTTTTATATATAAATATAAAAATAATAACCTAGTAAAAGAGTTGGTTGGCTGCAATATTAGTGTTTAATGGTTTGTTGATGTAGATCAACTCTAATCTTCCAAACTGTACTATTATCATTATGAGCCTTAAATTAATTCGCTGAGGTAGACGTGGGTAATTTGACAAGAAGAGCTTTATTAAAAGCCAGGTTTAGTACTGTTCGGCCAGCTATAAGGTTACCCTGGGTTCTAAATGAAGAGCAATTTACAAATGGTTGCACACGTTGTTATGACTGTATGGAGGCTTGTCCTGAAAAAATCATCATCAAAGGTGATGGTGGCTTTCCTGAAATTAATTTTAACAAAGGTGAATGTACTTTTTGTGTGGAGTGCGTGAAAAGTTGCCCTGAAGATTTATTTTACCCGATTGAAGAAGTGCCCTGGTCTTTAAAAGCACAAGTGACAGAAGAGTGTTTTACCAATAAAAAAGTTGTCTGTGTTGTTTGTAAAGAGCAGTGTGAAGTAGAAGCATTAACGTTTATACCTAAAGTTGGTGGTGTCATGAGCATTGAACTTTCACTTGAACTTTGTAGCGGCTGTGGAGCATGTGCAAAGCCATGTCCGGCTAATGCAATTGAATTTAACTACATAAATGAATTTGAACATTAAGATAATGGAGAGTATGCATGAATATTAGTGGTGTTTTAGTCCATGTGCAGCCACAACGAATGGACGAGATTTGTGAAGAATTAAATGCTATCGCAGGGGTTGATGTTCATGCTGCGGAAAAGGGGAAATTAGTTATAACGGTAGAAAATGAAAAATTAAATGCGTTAGCTGATCAAGTTATGGCTTTCCAACATATTAAAGGTGTTATGTCTGTGTCAATGGTTTATCACGAAAGTGATGATAATGAGAATGTTGATATTGAAGATGTGCTCGCTGAAGTAACACCAGCTTGCACAGTTAACACTTGTAATGAACAACTTTCACAGGAGGCGTCATAATGAAGCTTAACCGTCGAAATTTTATTAAAACAAATGCAATTGCTGCCACTGCTGCAGCTGCAGGAATTACCATTCCCGGTATTAGTGCTGCTGCAGTTAAAAATGGTTCGAATAAAATCCGTTGGGACAAAGCTGCATGCCGCTTTTGTGGCACGGGTTGTAGTGTTCTCGTTGGCACAAAAGATGGGCGAGTTGTTGCAACACAAGGTGACCCGGATGCCCCCGTTAACCGTGGTTTGAATTGTATTAAAGGTTATTTCCTTTCAAAAATTATGTACGGTAAAGATCGTTTAACAAAGCCTTTATTGCGCATGACCAATGGCAAGTACGATAAAAATGGTGATTTCGCTGAGATTAGCTGGGATCAAGCCTTCGATATTATGGCGCTTAAGTTTAAAGAAGCGTTAAAGAAAAAGGGCCCAACCTCAGTAGGGATGTTTGGTTCTGGTCAATGGACCATTTGGGAAGGTTATGCAGCATCTAAATTATTTAAAGCAGGTTTTCGTTCTAATAACTTAGATCCTAATGCACGCCACTGTATGGCCTCTGCGGTAGGTGCTTTCATGCGTGCTTTTGGTTCGGATGAACCCATGGGCTGTTATGACGATTTGGAACATGCCGATGCCTTTGTTCTTTGGGGCGCTAATATGGCTGAAATGCATCCCATTCTCTGGTCTCGTTTAAGTGATACACGTTTAACCAAAGAAGGATCTGAAGTACACGTATTATCAACTTTCAAACATCGCTGTTTTGATTTGGCCGATAACGGTATGGTGTTTACACCACAAACCGATTTAGCCATTACGAATTATATCGCGCACTACATTATTGAAACCAAATCCTATAATAAAGACTTTATTGGTGACAATGTTAACTTTACTAAAACGGTAACGGACATTGGTTACGGCTTGCGCCCGGAACATCCTTTAGAAAAAGCTAAAACCGGAAAGGGTGGCAAGTTAACTAAAATTAGCTTCGAGGAATATAAAAAATCCGTTGCTAAATATGATTTGGAATACACTTCAAAATTAAGTGGTGTACCGAAAGACAAGTTACTTAAACTCGCAAAAATTTATGCTGACCCTAAAAAGAAAGTGACCTCTTTCTGGACAATGGGTTTCAATCAGCATACACGTGGTGTTTGGGTTAATGGTTTGATTTACAACATTCATTTATTGATGGGAAAAATTTCAGAACCCGGTAACAGTCCCTTCTCTTTAACGGGTCAACCTTCTGCATGTGGTACTGCTCGTGAAGTAGGAACCTTTGCTCATCGATTACCTGCTGATTTAGTTGTTAAGGTAAAAAGCCATCGTGATTTTGCCGAAAAAATCTGGAAGTTACCTGCTGGAACGATTCCACCCAAGCCGGGTTACCATGCGGTATTACAAAATCGTATGTTAAAAGATGGCAAGCTGAACGCATACTGGGTTATGTGTAATAACAATGTGCAAGCAGCGCCTAATTTCAATGAAGAAACCTATCCTGGTTATCGTAATCCTGAAAACTTCATTGTTGTTTCCGATCCATACCCAACGGTAACGGCAATAGCAGGTGATTTGATTTTACCAACGGCAATGTGGACAGAAAAAGAAGGTGCTTACGGTAATGCAGAACGTCGCACCCAATTCTGGCGTCAACAAGTTGAAGCGCCGGGTGAAGCGAAGTCTGATTTATGGCAGCTTGTTGAATTTTCAAAACGCTTTAAAGTTGAAGAAGTATGGCCTGCTGATTTAATTGCCAAACAACCCAGTGTTAAAGGTAAAACCTTGTACGAAGTTTTATTTAAAAATGGTCAGGTTGATAAATATCCAAAACAACAAATAACCGATAGTCGTGGTAATAAATACGATAACTCTGAAATGGATGATTTTGGTTTCTATTTGCAAAAAGGTTTATTTGAAGAGTATCGCCGTTTTGGTACGGAAGGTCCGAAGAAAGGTCATGATCTGGGTGAGTTTGATGCTTACCACAAAACACGTGGCATGCGTTGGCCAGTCGTTAAGGGTAAAGAAACTTTATGGCGTTATCGTGAAGGTTATGATCCTTTTGTTAAAAAAGGTGAGGGCGTTAAGTTCTATGGTAAGAAAGATGGTAAAGCAAATATTATTTTTGCTCCCTTTGAGCCAGCAGCGGAAAGTCCGGATAAAGAATATGATTTATGGTTATCAACTGGGCGTGTGCTTGAGCACTGGCATTCCGGTTCAATGACGCGTCGTGTACCTGAGTTATATCGTGCATTCCCTGATGCGGTGATGTTTATGCATCCTAATGATGCGAAGAAACGCGGTTTGCGTCGCGGTATGACCGCTAAGGTTGCAAGTCGTCGTGGTGATATTTTGTTGAAAGTTGAAACGCGTGGACGTAATCGCCCGCCTGAAGGTTTGATTTTTGTACCCTGGTTTGATGCTGGTCGTTTGATTAACAAGTTAACACTTGATGCGACTGATCCATTATCTAAAGAAACCGATTATAAGAAGTGTGCCGTTAAGGTAGAAAGAGCGTAATAATAAGGAGCAACTGTGTTTAACCAGCCATTGAGCCGTAGACGATTTATCGTCGAAACCGCAAGAACTGCAAGCGGTGTGGCTTTATTAGGTGTAGGACTCGGTTTATATAGCAAAGAGTCAAAATCATTACCTGTCTATGCACTGCGACCACCGGGTGTTAAAAGTGAAGATGATTTTTTATCAGCGTGTATTCGCTGTGGCTTATGTGTTCGTGATTGTCCTTATGACATTTTAAAGCTGTCTAAATTGGCTGAACCTGTTGCATTAGGTACACCCTATTTTGAAGCAAGAAAAATTCCTTGTGAAATGTGTGAGGATATCCCTTGTGTTAAGGCCTGCCCAACGGGTGCTTTAGATAAGGAACTGACAAATATCGATGATGCCCGAATGGGACTTGCCGTTATTGTGGATCAGGAAACATGTTTGAATTATTTAGGATTACGCTGTGATGTTTGTCATCGTATATGTCCTTTGATAAATAAAGCGATTACGCTGGAGCCAAGACATAATCAGCGTAGCGGTAAACATACTTTATTTATTCCTGTTGTACATTCGGATAAATGTACCGGGTGTGGTAAGTGTGAACGAGGCTGTGTTTTAGAAGAAGCGGCTATAAAGGTATTACCATTAAACTTAGCGAAAGGTCAATTAGGTCATCATTATCGTCTGGGTTGGGAAGAGAAAGAGAAAGCAGGTGAAAGTTTAGTGACACCTGATCGCGAGCATGAATATAACCTGCCTGAAGGTTTGAAGTATGAGCACGATGGTAAAGGTTTATTGAAGGATTCACGCTAATGACGGCAAACATAGCTGAGAACGTTGGTGCAGAAGCCGTATTAGCTAAAGGGTGGTGGCGTGCAAATAAATGGTTATTACTTCGGCGTACAAGCCAACTTTTAGTCATCGCAATATTTTTAAGCGGCCCATTGTTAGGAGAAGGTTACTGGATTGCGAAAGGTAATTTAACATCAAGTTTAACGTTTGATATTTTACCGCTAACCGACCCTTATGTTTTATTACAATCATTTTTTGCCGGACATGAACTTATTAGTCAGGCATTAACCGGCGCAGTGATTGTAACCGTATTTTATTTTTTAGTCGGCGGCAGAGTTTTTTGTTCGTGGGTATGTCCGGTTAATATTGTTACTGATACAGCGGATGGATTACGAAGGAAGTTTAATATTAAAGGTGGTGCAAGGTTTTCACGCGATTTACGCTACTGGATATTAGCGATGACATTAATTGTTGCAGTTATCAGCGGTAGTATCGCCTGGGAGTTTATTAATCCTGTTTCAATATTGCACCGATCAATTATTTTTGGCTTTGGTTACGCGGGATTAGTGATACTAGCCATCTTCATCTTTGATCTTTTATTAAGTCGACAAGGATGGTGTGGCCATTTTTGTCCGGTTGGTGCTTTTTATAGTTTGTTAGGCCGTATTAGCCTTATTCGGGTAAGCGCAGCAAATAGAGAGAACTGTGATGATTGTATGGACTGTTTTTTGGTCTGCCCGGAAAAACAAGTTATTAAGCCTGCATTAAAGGGTGCTGAAAAAGGAAACGGGCCGGTAATAATGGATAAGAATTGTACCAACTGTGGTCGCTGCATTGATGTTTGCGCCAGGGATGTTTTTAAATTTTCAAACCGTTTTAATAATGACACGTTATTGAATGAATCTAAAAAAGAGGAGGTTGCACCATGAAAAGGTCAACTGCAATGAGTATCTTAATGATATTGGGTTTTGGCTTATCAGCGAATCAGGCTTGGGCAGAGCATGTTGAATCTTTACGAGGGACTAATCCGATGGATGAACCTGCGAAAGCTCCTCAGGCAATGAAGTGGCAAAATGACCGCGAGCCGATTTCGCGTGATTATGTACAGCAGCCTCCTATGATTCCTCATAAGACGAAAGGCTATAAAATTAATAAAAAATTTAACAAGTGTTTAACCTGTCACAGTTGGTCAAATTACAAAGAATCCGGAGCAACAAAGATCAGTCAAACGCATTTCAGTGACAGAGAAAATAATGTGTTAGCGAATATCGCGCCACGCCGATATTTTTGTAATCAGTGTCATGTACCCCAGGTTACGGCAAAACCACTGGTTGAAAATACCTTCGATCCATTGCAAACAATAAAGCGTCATTAAGTATTTGAACTTTAAAAGGATTGGAATATGAGTTTATATAAAAATTCAAAAAAACGTCTCCAGGTTGTTTGGACACTTTTGAAAAAACCAACAGCAAAATATTCGCTGGGTACGTTATTAGTTGTGGGGTTTATTTCAGGAATTATTTTCTGGGGCGGTTTTAATACCGCGATGGAAATGACCAATAATGAAGAGTTTTGTATTTCTTGCCATGAAATGCGTGACTATGTTTATGAAGAGTACAAAGATTCTGTTCATTACGCCAACAGAACAGGGGTAAGGGCTACCTGTCCAGACTGTCATGTACCTAAGGAGTGGACCTATAAAGTTGTTCGAAAAATTAAAGCGACTAATGAACTGTTTCATAAGGCGTTGGGAACAATTGATACGCCTGAAAAATTCGAGAAAAAACGTTTACAGCTGGCAAGAAATGTCTGGAAAGAGATGAAAGCTACCGACTCCAGAGAATGCCGAAACTGTCATGATTATGATTCAATGGATTATGCTGAACAGGGACGGCGTTCTATGCAGCAACATGCCGAAGGGCTTGATGCGGGTAAAACCTGTATCGATTGTCATAAAGGGATTGCTCATTCTTTGCCTGCTATGTATGAGGTTGATCCCAGTACTGCTGTTGGGCATGAATAAAGAACATAGTTCTTAATTACTGATGTTTGATGCTGCAACGATTTCCAGAGTGTAAGTTGTAAAAATCTTTTTGAGAAATAGCAGATAAAAAAGCCACCTAAGAAGGTGGCTTTTTTTGTTTGTGTTATTACCAGTTATGTAGTTTGGTAATAAAGATTTTGTGGGTGGTTTGCTTGCGCAAAGAAGAACCAGCGTTCTGCAATCAAGCCGATGTATTGAATAATGAAGGCACCAATTAATGTTCCAGTGCTTCCTGACTCCATACCATTCCAAAGCAAGATAATAGGTAGTGGGAACACTAAAATCATAAAGCCCCATTTCATTACTTTCATAAAGTCAGCTGATTTATGATGGAAAAAATCACGTGTGTTCACTGAACCACCTTGCATTCCCATCGCTTTTTGTTGGATTTTTGGGTGACGAATACCAATAGCTGATTGAATGGTCGATTTTGCTTTAATGCGCGCGTTACGAATTAAAGAACCACCACGTGTTATAAATGCTGCAGCAGTAATAATAATCGCCCAGTTACCATATAAGCTTAATAGATCCGGTGCATTTGAACTGGCAAAAGCTGCGGCTAACGTGAAGCCTGATGCCGTACCCAATAACAAATAGTTTGCTACCGTTAATGCGCAGGCCCATTCCTGTAAGAATTTAATAGTCGCGTAAATCATACTGGTGCAAATAAAGAGTAAGAAGGTTGCAACCATTGCAACAGCACCAACTACTAAACTTAGCTGTAGTGTTGTTCCTGCTTTACTGGTATATAAAACCGTATCCCAGCCAAAGAAATGCATGAGACTGTAAATAAAAATTAAGCCCATTACCGCCGGTAAAACAATAACTTCACGTGACAGCCATGATGTGCGCCACATAGATGCTGCACGCCAGGCACGTTCAGGTCGGCCAAGGTGGAAGACAGAGGCGATTAAACCCGCCACTAAAAAGGCAAAGGCAATCATAGCGCCGGTACCATAAAATGCTGTGCTGTCCTGTGCAGGAACAAGCTGGACAGCGGAGTAACTTTGGCCGGTGAACAAGGCTAAAAACAAACCCTGACCTGCACCAATTAATGTTGTTAAAAAGATAACTGAAAATGCCGGATGCATATCTGTGTCTCCAAAAGTATTGTTATTAACGCAAAGGACGCGGAGGCGCAGAGGACGCAAAGGTTTTAATATATTGCCTTTGCGAACTCTGCGTCTTTGCGAACTCTGCGTTGAGCATGAGTATATCTATTACCAGGAAGTACTATCGTCGAGCGTTGTACCTTCGACCGGACCACTTGGACCACGTTGTTCTTTATTCAGTGGATTATCCGCACGTTGCAACTCATCTTCATGAATATGCATATGTGTTTTACGGCGTGGTAAATAATGATTGGATGGGTTTGTTCCCCATTCAGGCATTAACTGATAACCACCTTCTTCACGAATCTGTACAGAAACTTCTGAGTCAGGATCGTGAACATCACCAAATAAACGGGCGCTTGTTGGACAAGCCAATACACAGGCAGGTTTGCGTTCTGCTTCGGGTAACGATTCATCGTAAATTCTGTCAACACATAAGGTACATTTTTTCATGACCTTTTGTTGTTCATCAATTTCACGCGCACCATAAGGACAAGCCCATGAACAATAACGACAACCAATACACTTGTCATAATCCACGAGAACAATGCCATCTTCTTTACGCTTGTAACTTGCACCCGTTGGGCAAACAGGAACACAAGGTGCATCTTCACAATGTAAACAACTTTTAGGAAAGTGAACCGTTTCTGTTTTTGGAAACTCGCCAACTTCATATGTTTGTACACGGTTAAAGAAAGTACCGGTTGGATCCTTACCGTACGGGTTTTCATCAGTCATGAAACCTGCAGGACCCGAGGTATTCCACTCTTTACAACTTGTTACGCAGGCGTGACAGCCTACGCAAACATTTAAATCAATAACTAAAGCTAACTGAGTCATTATTTGGCTCCTTTAGTAAACATGCCGGCAAAGAAACCTTGTTTCTTGCGACGTTCACCCGTGCCAGGGACAGCGGGCATTTCATCAAATTGTGGGAACGATTCTTTTGGCTCATCGTCTTCGGCTTTGTAAACACGAACGCGAACATCGAACCAACCCGCCTGACCGGTAACCGGATCAGAGTTTGAAATGTGTTCACCACATTCATTTTTAGGTAGCTCTTCAGAAATCAGATGATTTAATAAGAAACCTTTCTGTGATTCGTTTGCATCACCGTCTAAGTTCCAGGCACCTTTTGCTTTACCCATCGCGTTCCAGGTCCAAACTGTACCGGGTTCAACCGCTTCTGAGTAGCGCGCTAAACAACGCACTTTACCGTGCATTGATTCAGCCCACATCCAGCCGCCATCTTCGATACCTTGTGCTTGTGCAGTCGATGGGTGGATATGCATATAGTTATGTGCATGAATCTGACGTAACCACGCGTTTTGTGAATCCCACGAGTGATACATTGCCATTGGACGTTGTGTTAATGCCGCTAATGGATATTTTTGTTTGTCGGTTAATTGCACTTCTAACGGTTCTGCATAGAACGGTAATGGATCGAAGTGTGTTTCAACACGGCCACGTAAATGCTCTGGTGGCTGCTTGCCATCAGATTTACCTTGTGCAGCACGACGGAACTTCATTAATACTTCAGAGTAAATATGAATGTTAATGGGCTCAGCATAACGCTGTAGTGAATGTTCCTGTGACCATTTCAGGTAACCGCGGTTCCAGTTACGCATGTACTGGTACGACTTGGGTAAATGATGGTGGAAAACACAGTTGTTCTTCTCGTACATTTCCCACTGGTTTGGATTCGGTTCACCTTTCATGAACTTCTCGCCACCTTTACCGCGCCAGCCGGATAAGAAACCAACGCCAGAACCTGGCGCTGTTTCATAGTTAACGATGAAGTCAGGGTAGTCACGGAATTTACGTGTACCGTCTTCTTTAGTGAATGCTGGCAGTTTTAAGCGTGAGCCTAATTCAATCAGTACTTCCTGGAATGGTTTACATTCACCTTTAGGTGGAACAACCGGAATACGAACAGAATCAACAGGACCTTCAAATTCAGAAATCGGACGATCCAACATTGAGATAACGTCGTGACGTTCGAGGTACGTCGTATCGGGAAGTAATAAATCCGCATACGCTGACATTTCTGATTGGAACGCATCACAAACAATCAGGAATGGAATTTTGAAAGTGCCATCTTCATTTTTGTCATTCAACATCTCACGGACTTCAGAGGTGTTCATGGTTGAGTTCCAGGCCATGTTCGCCATGAAGATCAATAAGGTATCAATGTCATACGGGTCTTTATTAACCGCATTGGTAATCGCGTTTTGCATCATACCATGAGCAGATAATGGGAATTCCCAGGAGAACGCTTTATCGATACGAACCGGCTCACCTTTGTCATCAACAAACAGATCATCAGGTTCTGCTGGCCAACCCAGTGGCATGCCATCTAATGGCGTGTTTGGTTTAACACCCTCTGGACCACGAGGTGTTTTCGCACAAGGTGGAATTGGACGTGGGAATGGCGCTTTATGGCGGAAACCGCCTGGGCGGTCAATCGTACCTAAAAGACTCATCAAGATAGATAAAGCACGAATTGATTGGAAACCATTTGAGTGTGCTGCTAAACCACGCATCGCATGGAAAGAAACAGGGTTACCGGTAATCGTATCGTGATCTTTACCCCAGGCATCTGTCCAGGCAATCGGTAATTCAATTTGTTCATCACGTGCAGTGATGCCCATTTCATGGGCTAATGTTTTAATGCGGTCAGCAGGAATACCAGTGACTTCCGCTGCCCACTCAGGGGTGTATTCTTCAACACGCTCTTTTAATAGTTGGAACGCCGGTTTAACCTGGCGGCCATCCGGCATGGTGAATTCGCCTAATAAATAAGGATCAACACTTTCTTCACGTGCATGCATCGGTTTGTCGCTGGTACGATCCCACCAAACTTTATCTTGTGCTTCAAAACATTCTGTATCTTGCGGGATATCGGTACGAACGAATAAACCGGCATCATCACTGGCCTCATCGGTGCTGACGAGCTCAGCTGAGTTTGAGTATTGAACGAGGAAATCACGATCATATAAGCCGGTTTTGATGAGTTCATGGATCAACGCAAGAATTAATGCGCCATCCGTACCCGGTTTAATTGCAATCCATTCATCGGCAATCGCAGAATAACCGGTACGTACCGGGTTAATTGAAATAAAGCGGCCACCATTACGTTTGAATTTCGATAACTCAATTTTCATCGGGTTCGAGTGATGATCTTCTGCGGTACCAATCATCACGAACAATTTAGAACGTTCCAGATCCGGACCACCGAATTCCCAGAAAGACCCCCCGATGGTGTAAATCATGCCTGCGGCTAAGTTAACTGAGCAGAAACCACCGTGTGCAGCATAATTTGGCGTACCGTACTGTTTTGCGAACATGCCGGTTAAGGCTTGCATCTGGTCACGACCAGTAAACATGGCAAATTTCTTTGGATCCGTTTCGCGTAAGTGGCGTAAGCGATCTTCCATAATTTGGAAAGCTTCATCCCAGCTGATTTCTTCAAACTGAGCTTCTCCGCGGTCAGCGCCTTCTTTACGTTTTAACGGTTTAGTTAAGCGGGCTGGAGAATATTGCTTCATAATACCCGATGCGCCTTTGGCACAAATTACACCCTTATTTAAAGGATGTTCGGGATTACCCTGGATATAACGAACTTCGTTATCTCTCAAAGTAACGCGAATGCCGCAACGGCATGCGCACATGTAACAAGTGGTATTTTTAGTTTCGATTCTGCCTTCAGGAGGCTGAATAGGGTCATGTAATACGGTCATATTGTGGCCTTGATTACTGTGATCAGTAGTGATAATTAAACAAAGCGCGCGATTATAGGTGTCAAATCACGCAGTGGCTAATCAGGTTTACTTGGTGCATTATAAAATCATTATATACTAAATTACTAAGAGATTTCATCTACCCCAAAAGGGTAAGATCAAAACCAAGCGATATTTTGTTAATAAACCTCTTTAAAACAAAGGGTTATGTAAAAATAAAGTCCGCTTCATACTATAGACGAGATAGCTTCTTTTTCCAGATTGTTATAGCGGCAGCAAGGTGTTTTTCATTAGTGATAGATAAATTTTATAGATATAGAATATTTCTGAGGCCAGTGCTTTTTGTGAGTTTACTAAGAAGCGAATTAAAACCGGGTCATAGACATATTTTGGGTATGTCTTGATATTGCCAGGGGCATGATCCATGATGAAGACCATATTATATATGTGCAAATACAAAGCCGTTTGTTCGCCGGTAAAAGTGTGTTTTTATCAATAATAAAGTTGAGGTCGAGATGAAAAGGTTTAACCCTGGTTTATTTTTAATTTCTATTTTTACAGTGTTGATTTTTAATTCCTCAGCGTATGCCGTCGAGACATTGCAATGGGCGGGTTGTGGTATTTCCAAAAAAGCCTTTATGTCAGAGCTATCTAAAGCTTATACCCAAAAAACGGGCATTGAGGTTAAGTTAAGTGGGGGTGGTGCGACAAAAGGGATTCGTAGTGCCGCAAAAGGAACGATACATATTGGTGGTGCTTGTCGCGTTTCATTAGAGCAGCACCCAGAAGAGCGTGATGCATTTCAAATTCCAGTTGCCTGGGATGCGCTAGTGGCTTTTGTGCACAAAGATAATCCAGTCAATAATGTCAGTTTTAAACAATTAAATAATATTTATCTTGGCAAAATTACAAATTGGAAAGAATTAGGCGGTAATGACGCGCCGATAGAACTGTATGTGCGACGAGGTAAATTATCGGGTGTAGGGCGCACATTGCGAGAATTAGTTTTTGCAAATTATAACCAGGAATTTAAGGCAACTTATGTTGTTAAGTCATCTGGCCCGGTTGAAAAAGGGGTTGTAAAAAATATTAATGGACTGGGCGTTTCAGGTATTAGTAGCGCAAAAAAACGTCCACTAAAATTATTAAAACTGGATGGTAAGGCACCGACATATGAAAACATTAAAAACGGTTCTTATGCGTTATACCGGCCGCTTTATCTTGTGATCAAACGGGGGAATAAAACACCCTTAGTACGTGACTTTGTAAAGTATGCAGTGAGTGATGAGGGTCAGGATATTATTCGTTCTCAGGGCACCGTGCCTTATGCGGAGGCATTGCATTTAGTGATGAAACAGCTTGATCAATATGAGCGTGCCAATACCGAAGGTTTATCTCAAACTAAAGCACAATAAAGTAACAAATAAAGAGGCGTAAGCCTCTTTATTTATGGGTGTACCCCTTTTTTATTTTTCGTTTGCGGGCTTAAAATGCTCTGTTTTCTGTTTTTAATCAGACAACAAGATTGCGTTGTTTTTATGTACTTTTTATAAACACTATTTTGATGAAATAAGAACTGTTATTTTTCCGAAAAAGCCATACTGGATACTATTCAGGCAAAAAAGTAGAGGGTATAAAATTTTTGAATGGGGGGGTAATGCATTCAATGTAGACGCTCACTCATTTTAGGAATATTCTAGTCGGCAATTAATTTTGGGGGTTTTCAATTAAGGAAGCTCTGGTTCAAGTCGCAATAAAATTTTGAGGATAACAAAATGTTCATGACCAACCCTTTTGACGCGCTTACGTCATTAATCTCAGCTGACGTTATGCAGATGTATATCGTCGTCATGGCTGTACTTGTCGCCGGCGGTACAATCTTAGACATGATGCATAAGAAAAGTGCCAAGTACTTTTTTGAAAATGCAGAAAAAGCAAAAGCAAGTGCGACGCGCACAGTTAGTGCTGGTGAGAAAGTCGGCCTTGCTGTTGGTACAGTAGCAAGCGAAGTACTGACTTCCAGTGAATTCTGTAATACGAAACGTCGAATTTCACATCTTTTGACGATGTATGGTTTCATTATCTTCGTAGCGACGTCGGCACTGATGATTTTTGAGTGCGACACGATTGCGACGTCGACCCTGGCACAGCTTTGGCACATTGGTGCAATCATGCTTTGCCTCGGTGGATACTGGTTCTGGTTCTTCATCCGTGTTGATGTGAACTCAGAAGGTGCTAAGTGGTACAAATTGGTACGTGCAGATATCTTTATCGTTTCACTATTCACGACAGCAACATTCGGATTAATCTGGTCTTATTTACAGTCTGGTGGTGCGCATGGTGCGGTAGCTGATATGGGTTGGACAACATTGTTCTTCGTTTTATTCGTTATTTCAAACACAACACTTTTTGCCAGTGTACTGTGGTCTAAATTTGCACATATGTTCTTTAAACCAGCTGCTGCTTACCAGAAGAAAACAACAATAGCGGACGGTTCAAGAGAGAATTTACCAGGTGAGTTCGATTTATCTTCTCCTGAAGTACAAGCAAGATTCCCGGATATTCCAGAATATATGGGCAAAAACCCAGAATACATGGGACCAGGGATTAGACGTGAATCACCAAACCATTACTAACATTAATCTAATAACAATTATTTAAGAAAGAGAGAATATATTATGCCTACTTTTGTATATATGACTCGTTGTGATGGTTGTGGACAGTGTGTTGACATTTGCCCATCTGACATCATGCACATCGATAAAACATTACGCCGTGCTTACAACATTGAACCTAACATGTGTTGGGAATGTTATTCGTGCGTTAAAGCTTGCCCACACCACGCGATTGATGTTCGTGGTTATGCAGATTTTGCTCCACTTGGTCACTCAGTACGTGTACACCGTGATGAGGAAAAAGGCACGATTGCATGGCGCATTAAGTTCCGTAACGGTAAAAAAGACATGGAATTACTCGCGCCTATTACGACTAAGCCATGGGGTACAGGTTACCCGGATTTAGCTGCGGCAGCAGCGCCAGCAGGTGACATGGTTAAGGGTGAAAACTTATATAACGAGCCTAAGTATGTTGCTATGAATGACAGTGCGTTAGCAACGCTTGAATCAAACGGCTTGGAAATTAAAGAAGGGGTGTACTACTAATGGGCTACAAGACAATTATTGAAGACGATATTGATATCCTCGTCGCAGGTGCCGGCCTTGGTGGTACGGGTGCTGCGTTCGAAGCAAGATACTGGGGTAAAGATAAAAAAATCGTTATTGCTGAAAAAGCAAACATCGACCGTTCTGGTGCAGTAGCGCAGGGTTTATACGCGATTAACTGTTACATGGGTACGCGTTTTGGCGAAAACAATCCTGAAGATCACGTACGTTATGCGCGTATCGATTTAATGGGGATGGTTCGTGAAGATTTAGCGTTTGATATGGCGCGCCACGTTGATTCAGCTGTACACCAGTTTGAAGAATGGGGTTTACCTATCATGCGTAACACGAAGACAGGTGCGTATCTTCGTGAAGGTCGCTGGCAGATTATGATTCACGGTGAATCTTATAAGCCAATTGTTGCTGAAGCTGCTAAGAAATCAGCAGATAAAGTATTCAACCGTGTTTGTGTCACTCATTTATTAATGGATGAAGCGAAAGAAAATCGTGTTGCCGGTGCTGTTGGTTTCAACGTACGTACGGGTAACTATCACGTATTTAAGTCTAAGACTGTTATCTGTGGTGCAGGTGGTGCTTCAAACATCTTTAAACCACGTTCAGTAGGTGAAGGTGCAGGTCGTGTTTGGTATGCACCATGGTCATCGGGTTCTGCATACGGTCTTATGATCGAAGCGGGCGCGAAAATGACGCAAATGGAAAACCGTATCGTATTAGCGCGTTTCAAAGATGGTTATGGTCCTGTTGGCGCATACTTCTTACACCTTAAAACGTATACGCAAAATGCTTATGGTGAAGAATACGAATCAAAATGGTTCCCTGAGTTACAAGAACGCGTTGGTAAAGAATACCTGGATCCAGAAGCGTCTCACGCGACTCATCGTCCAATTCCAACTTGTTTACGTAACCACGCAATCATCTCTGAGGTGAATGCAGGTCGCGGTCCAATCCACATGGTTACAATGGAAGCCTTCCAGGATCCCCATTTAGAGGAAATTGGCTGGCATAACTTCTTAGGTATGACGGTTGGTCAAGCGGTTCTTTGGGCGGCAACTGACGTTGATCCTAAATATGAAAACCCGGAATTAACCACTTCTGAGCCCTATGTAATGGGTTCACACGCAACAGGTTGTGGTGCATGGTGTTCAGGTCCTGAAGATGTTTCTCCGGAAGAATACTTCTGGGGTTATAACCGTATGACAACGGTTGAAGGTCTGTTCGGTGCCGGTGATGCGGTAGGTGGTACTCCACACGCATTCTCATCAGGTTCTTTCACAGAAGGTCGTTTATCAGCTAAAGCAGCTTGTAAATATATCGACGATGGCAAGGCTGAAGGTATTCGTGTTACTGATGCTCAGATCGCTCGTCGTAAGGAAGAGATCTACAAGCCAATGGAAACGTACACTGTAAGCCGTAACGAAATTGTTGCCGGTTCTGTTAACCCTAACTACATTAACCCACGTCAAGGTCTGGATCGTTTACAGAAACTGATGGATGAGTACTGTGGTGGTTTTGGTGTTAACTACATGACGAATGACAAGCTTTTAAGCATCGGTCTTAAGAAGATGGCAGTTCTGGGTGAAGACTTAGATAAAGTTGCTGCTGAAGATGTCCATGAGCTATTACGTGCATGGGAATTGAAGCACCGCTTCTTAACTTCTGAAAGTGTATTCCAGCATACAATGTTCCGTAAGGAAACTCGCTGGCCTGGTTACTACTACCGTGGTGACGCAATGAAGGTTGATGATGAGAACTGGCATGTATTAACGGTTTCTCGTCGTGATCCTAAAACAGGCGAATACACTATGGAAAAAGCACCTCTGTATCACCTTGTAGGTGACATCGAGGACAAAGACCTGGCTAAACTGAAAGCAGAAGGTCACCACTAAGTAGTGAAGAGCAGATAAAGGCTTGATTTTGCTGGTTTAAGAAAATCATGCGGAAAATTTATTTGTGCTAATAAAAGGACTGACATGTATAATGTCGGTCCTTTTTTTATCCATACCTATTCAGGCAGGGTGTATTTTTTCCCGGTATAGATAAGGTTAAGTAACACTGAATTTTATTGAGAAAGTTAGATGAACATTATTGAAAATACAGATGAAGAAATTTTAGAGCAAGCACACCCAATGTGGGCGGATCTTGTTAAGTATTCTAATGAAGGAAACTACGGCGCTTTCACGCGTAACTTCTCGGCTTCATTTATGAAGGGTGCCAACGAAGTTGAAATGGGCAAGCAGTTTGCGAGAAGTGATTTGGCAAAAAACCTGTCAGATGATTATGAATATCTTGGCATGATACGTCGTGGTGAGCATGTCACCGTTCTTTATAAGGTGATTCATAAAGAAAGCAAAGCTGAATGGCTGGGTCGACTTGTGCTCGGTTATGAAAAAGAGAAAGTAAAAATTTTTGGTGCGACCTTATTTTAGATTAGATGATTCCCTCCCCTTCAAGGGGAGGGCTAGGGTGGGGATGGTTTAAATTTGCCCTCCCCCTAACCCCCTCCCGAAATGGGAGGGGAAACAAAATTAAGGAATACCTGCTATTCTAGGATTTAAGTTATGTCAGATACAATTGCAGACGAAAAATTTGTCGAACTAAATTATAAAGTCGTTGATGATAAAACCGGCGATGTGCTTGTTACCGTTGATTACCCGATTGGGTATGTTCATGGCGTCAATGATGTTATGTCAGAAGAAGTGACCAAACATCTTTATGGTAAAAAAGTCGGTGATATTATTGATGTACCGGTCGATACAAAATTATTATATGGCGAGCGTGATGAGTCACTGGTCTTTACCGACCATATTGAAAATGTTCCGGAAGAGTATCGTGAAATCGGTATGACCATCACCATGGAAAATGAAAAGGGTGAGCCAAAAAATTTTATCGTGACACGTTTTGATGATAAGACTTTAACCGTTGATGGTAATAACCCGTTATGTGGCCGTGACGTCACTTTCGTACTGGAAGTTTTAACGGTGCGCGAAGCCACGGATGAAGAAGTTGATCTGGGTGGTGCAGTTGACGCCAATCCTGATTTGAATGACATACTTGAACGCGCAGAATGAAGTAGGCCCAATGAATTACAGCAAGCCAACCATATTTTACCCCGACAACCGGGCTCTTGAACGTGCGATAGCAACTTCACTCAGGGTACTTGGTGAAGAGGCGGCCGCATTAGCCGCTCCGGATACCGCGGCAACGGTTGCTGATAATTTTGTTCATACGCGGGGGTGTTTCGAACAGCAGAGTTTTAGCACAAATATTCTTGAACCGATGCGCGAGGCACTTGAGGCTTTGCTGACAGCTGAATATCGCGAGCAGGAGCCAGCAGCCTGGGCTGAGGTGCAGAATCGTCTTGGTCTTGTCCTTGCTGCTCTGGGGCAGCAGCAACACGATACTGCCCTGTATAAAAAGGCGATTGCGTGTTTTAACCATGCGCTGGAAGAGTTAAGCCAGCAAAGTGCTCCTCTTGAGTGGGCGGCAATACAGACCAATTTAGGTGCGGCATTCCAGGCTTTGGGCCGGCAGGAGTCTGATTCAAATGCATTAAATAAGTCAATTGATGCTTATACCAATGCATTACTGGAATGGTCGCGCAAAGAAACCCCCGAAGAATGGGCGTTAACCATGCATCAATTGGGCGCGACCTTTCATGCTTATGGCAAACTTCTTAAAGGTAATCGTACTTTTCAAAAGTCCGTGGTTTCTTATAAAAATGCATTGGCAGAGTTCGATGCCGATAATCACGCGTTAGAGTTAGCCGCGACGCACAATAATCGTGGTGCTGTATTGCATAACCTGGCTGAGTCAGAAGAAAACCCGGAGCGGCTCGAAGAGGCCATCAGGGCATATGAGACGGCTTTGACAGTATGCATGGAGCAGCAATTGCCGATTCATCATGCGGTGCTGTGCCGGGTAAACAAGTTTTCTGCACAAAGCGTTATGGCTGAATTAACCAACAATACGACACTTGCCGATGAAGTGGCTGATGAGTTTGAGATTATCCTTGAGTGTTTTCCGAATGCCCTGCAACCCCTTTGCGCAAAGTATTGTGAAGAGCAGATGGATAAGATGCGAAAAATGGCTGCAAGCGCCGCTGCTTAAAAATACTTTTTGATCCTGGTTCCTTCTCCCTTTGGGAGAAGGCTAGGATGAGGGCCTTTGATAAAACAATTAGCCAATCGACAGCTGTCCAGCTAAGTCGCCGCTTATCCCAGAGGAAGAGGGAGAAAGATCAAACCCGCTCAGATAGTTCGTAATCTATGTTAATAAATGCACCAATCTCAGAACAAAATTTGATTAAGCGTGCGCCAAAGCCGACATCGGGCTTCGTTTCATCCTTGTCAATTGATAGAGTTAATACAATGCCGATTCTTGGTGACAAGTTATGGCTTTTGCAAATTTCAATAATTTTGTCCTTAGCGGGTTCAATTTTTTTAAGAATTTCATCGTCGATAAGTTTGTAAATATCCAGCTCTTGCATATCAGAATTAACTGTTTCTGTGGAAAATTCCCATGAGCTAATGACAGGTTTATCCAGGCTACCGTTCATTCCGGCATTATTGGTTGATGTGGGCTCCAGGCCAATGAATTTTGTAACTAAATCCGGGTCGAAGTGATAACCAGAGAGTCCGAAAAAAGCGCGTCCTTTATTAGATGCCACGGATAGTTTCCTCAATTATGATTGTTGATACGGTGCGTGATTATAACTGATAGGCCGAATTGATACGGCACTTAATGTGAAAATAAAACCGGCTCTTGTCTGCTATCAAATTTATTGTGGAAAAAGCCTTTGATTAGATATAAGAATACCCGCTTAAAAAAATATTATAGAACTACCCTATTATGTTTCTGCCCCAAAAGAGGTAGAGTTATGGTCTGTTAGAGAGAGGTTTTAGGTTTGTCAGCTGAAGTAAAACAAGAAAAAAAGCGAGACCCCAATAACCCCTGTCTGTTTTGTACGGACCCTCGAGGGGTGTCTCTGCAGAATAAGCTTGCTTATAGCGCCCGTGATAGTTATGGGGTAAGTCCGGGTCATACTTTGGTGATTCCGCGCCGTCATGTTGCAGCGTTTTTTGATTTAACGCCAGAGGAAGTGGCAGCCTGCATGGAATTGATCAACGAGGAACAAAAGCAGCTGGATAAAGAGTTTAAGCCGGATGGCTACAATATTGGTGTTAATATAGGGCAGGCAGCCGGACAGAGTATTTTCCATGTCCACATTCACATCATCCCCCGCTACAGTGGGGATGTTGAGAATCCACAAGGTGGCGTGCGACATGTAATACCAAAAAAGGCGCACTATACGCGCTAGAACAGTATAATTTGGTCAGTTTACTGGGAGGGACTGACACTATGTTTATATTCCTCCCGCTATTATTACAATTAAGGAGTTAATATTATGGGTGAATTTACACGACCTAAGGTTCCAACAGGTGTAACAGAGTACGTGACTACGACACAAAAAGAGATTGTACCTGGACAGTTTCATGTAGGTTATACAACCGAATGGAAAAGTTTCCAAAAGGAAGTACCGTACCAAACGCCTAAGAAGCCTTAAGGTAATCAGTCGCATCTATCTCTAAGGTAGGCGACAAAGCTAAATTTAAATTTAGTTTATGATAAGCACGCTTTTATAGCGTGCTTTTTTTATGCTGTTTGCAGGCTGCATTATTATGTGCAGACTATTTTCAGATAGAAGTGTTTACAGTTATAGCCTATTCAACGAGCGGAATATATATATTAAAAGTTGTACCTTCACCAACAATGGATGAGAAATCAATCGCACCTGCCATAGACTCTATCATCTGTTTAGTGATAGCAAGTCCAAGTCCGGTACCGCCTTTTGCGCGGGTTGCTGAAGCATCATTTTGAGTAAATTTATCAAAGATAGTGTCAAAGAAATCTTTTGGAATACCTTCTCCTGAGTCTGTTACAGATATTTTAGCGTAGGGGCCTTTAATCGTTGTGCTGATAAGAACAGAAGTATTTTTATAAGAAAATTTTACCGCATTAGATAACAGGTTTGACATAATTTGATCGAAACGCTGAGGATCTACGTTTATCATCAGGTTGCTATCAGTTTCAATGAAATCTATATTGACATTATATTGCCTGGCATAAATCTTGTTCTCAGTGATGACTTTTTTCATTGCTTCAGTGAGGTTGACTTGTTTGATGTTAAAGTCTAACTTTCCTGCTTCAATTTTTTGCATGTCAAGCAGATCATTTATTACGTTCATTAAACGCTCTGTATTATTATATGCTGTTGTTAATAACTCCTCTGTCTTGTCAGGGTTTTCTTTAAGCACACCACTATTTACCAAACCTAAAGCACCCCGGATTGAGGTTAAAGGCGTGCGTAATTCATGACTAATATTACTAACAAACTCCACCTGCATTCTATGCGTTATCTTACGCTCACTAATGTTACGAACAATACAGTTATACATGATATTATTATTAACTATCATTTCATTTAATGTGATTTCTATCGGGAAATTTATCCCGCTTTTGTGGAGTCCTTGCTTTTCGTAAAACACATCGCTGTTTGTTTTTACACCTTTAAGATCAGAAATAATAAAATTTATTTTTCTGTTAACAGTATCCTTTGTCGTATAGCCGAATATTTTAGTGATTGCAGAATTAATTTCCTGAATATGGAAGTTATTATTTAAAGTGATAATACCGTCTGACATAGATTCTAAAATAGCGCGGTGTTTACTCTCGCTATTTTTTAGAACGCTGGTTTGTTCATTAACCATGCTTTGTAAATTTGTGTTTAATTTCAATAACTCTTTTCGTGAATTAGCAAGTGTTTCTGATTGTTGTGTTAAAAAGTTCATTTTCTTTTGAATTTCACTGGCCAGTTTATTGTAAGATGTTGTCAGGGCAGACATTTCATTTTTTCCTGACTCAGGGATGCGGATACTATAATCCCCTGAAGCGAGTTGTTCGGTGCTATGTTGTAAGTTTATGATTGGGTTTAATATTTTTAATTTAATGGCAGCTAAAGCAACAATAAAAAATAAAATATAGATAGCAAATAATAATAAAGATGTGTTTTGTAGTTGTTGTTCTGTTTCCATTAAGCGATTAAGCGAATGTTTGCTCATGTTGTATGCTTCAGACAACATGGTTTTTATACTAAGTCGTATTTGTGGATCTATTTGATCTTCTTTATATTTTATTGTTGATATGTTGCTGCTGAGTCTGGTTATAAATTTGTCAACCTGAGCATGATTGGATATTATTTTTTCCAAAGATTTGATGCCGTCATCGGTATAAATTTTAGCGGATATTTTATTGAGTAGTACTTTTAGAGCAGTATGACTGTTTTTCCATTGTGGCTTCATTTGAATATGTTGATTGTTTAAGTATTCAGTCGTGACGACTCTAAATTCCAACACATTCTGAATTAACGCTTGCGTGAGTTTATTTACTTCACCATGCGTCTGCAGATTTTGTGATGTTTGCCAAAATAAATAACTAAATATCAACGAAACGAATATAATAACTGAAGAGAAAGTTTTAAGTTTAAAAGATATAGTCATTTTTAAAGAAGGGTACTAATTTTTGTGGTTTAAGTTTTAATATTACAGAGGGGCTACTGGCAACAGTTAACGTACTGGTATATTTAGTAGTGCGTTCTTGTGTGTTTTTCTTAAGAACAAGTTTTTTAATGTTTCGGTATAGCCCCACTTTTTTAAAGTCGTTAAATTTTTTTACCAGTGGTGCCGTTCTGGGTAATTCGTTTATTGTTGTTGTAAGTGCCACATTGACATGTTTTTTTAGTTTGTCTTTTGTATTTACAGGCAGCCTTAAAACCAATATAAAAAATAAGAATAATAAATAAATTACCATTAGCTGTTCCTTAAATCATTTTATTGTAATTATATTATTAGTTACCTGTTTTTAATTATCGACAGAGAGGAGAGAAACTTTAATGTCAGCCACTGTTTAATTATTGTTTATGAGCGATAAATTTATTTTTATTATCCTGCAGACAGGACTTTTTCATGATGACTACAACAAACAATAGAGCATTAGAAAATAATAATGTTTTTTAACAAGAACGGTAATTTTTTATCAGTCGCGCTCTACGTTTATGGAATATTTTATTCCTCAAAAGTTGGTTTTATGTAAACTTTTTTTGTTCTATGGTTTATTTAATTTTTAAATCAGATAGTCTTAATTATCAGGCAGGTTGTTTGGTTTCCTTATTTTTAGTGAACCATTAACTGTATACAAATGGATTGGAGCCTAAAGATTATGATAATAGATGTCGGCAAACAAAGAGTTTTAATATTTTTTGCTGTGTTTTTTCTTTTTCTTTGCAGCCACAGTTGAGGCCTCGTTAAATTTAACGAAAGAAGAAAGGGCATGGATTAAGGAAAACCCTCAGCTCATTGTTGCTAACGAAATGGGTTGGCCGCCTTTCGATTATACAGAAAACGCTAAACCAGCAGGCTACTCTATTGATGTTATTCGTCTTATTGCAGATAAAATGGGTCTGCAAATGAAGTTCATTAATGGCTATACACGAAAAAAATTGTTGAGAAAGTTTAAAGCGGGTGAAATAGATATTTTACCGGCTATTTTCATCAATAATGAACAACGTAAAACGATTTCATTTAGCAAAAGTTATTATGCGCAACCATCAATAATGGTTGTTCATAAAAACAATAAAGACATTGCCAGCATTAAAAATTTAACGAATAAGCGGGTTGCCGGTGTAAAAGGTTATAGTATTAGCGAGGCGATTAAAAAAATAAAACCGACTTTTACGATGGTAGAAGTCAGTAGCATATTAGATGGATTAAAATCGGTTTCGCTTGGGTATGCTGATGCATTTATTGACAGCATTGGAATTATATCTCATTTGTTGGATAACAATTACATCCCTAATCTTAAAATTATTCATCAGGTTGAGTATCCTGAACTCGCTAATTCAGCCCTTCATATGGGCATGTATCCGTTGAATCCGTTGTTGGAGAAGGAACAACTTTTAAAATATTTTTTCCCGTCTCAAATTTAAATGAAAAAATACCTGAAGAGAATGTTTATGAGGTCACTCATAATGAAAGAATCGAAGGTAAACAAACAATCATGATCGTGGATGATGAACTGTCTCTTGCGGAATATCTCGATGTATTATTAACGGAAAATGGATATCAAACGAAATTTTTTATTGACAGTGAAAAAGCATTGCAAGAGTTCGAGTTAATGCCGGGTGGCTATGATCTCATTATAACTGATCAGTCTATGCCTAAAATAACAGGCAGTGAGATGGCTGAAAAAATAATGCAAATACAACCTAAGTTACTCATTATTATTTACTCCGGAAACCTCTCATGTTCAGACGATTTTTTAAACAGGATTAATGTACGGAAGGTATTGCAGAAACCTGTTGCCGCAAGTGAACTTCTGGATGCGCTAAAAAAATACCTTTCGTGATTTTATAAGATATTTTTTTGCTTTATTTTTGTATTATTTGCAAAAAAAAACCGGGGCAATGAAAATTGTCCCGGTTTTTTGCTGTAGCAAGCTTTAAATTAATTAAAGCGTTTGATAATAATCAATTAATATTTTAGCCACTTCAGGTCGTGAAAATTCTTTAGGTGGCGCTTCACCGTTACCTAACATTTCACGAACTTTGGTTCCTGAAAGTAACACAAAATCCTCTTTTTCATGATCAGGTGCTTCACACATCATAACAACTTTATTGAGCTTCTTGGACCAGGCAGTATGATCGGCTTTGAAAATTTCAATGTCCATTG
>Ga0316207_10000747_pt1 | contig 46572 bp, 35 predicted proteins | sample 6weekpyrite_MG_FD_204943 | JGI IMG/M metagenome (GOLD analysis project Ga0316207, IMG submission 204943) | Microbial mat bacterial communities from mineral coupon in-situ incubated in ocean water Damariscotta River, Maine, United States -... | ecosystem: Environmental > Aquatic > Marine >... | reverse complement strand
TAATGCGATCGATCGTCGTATGAGTAAGGACGGGTACTTATCGTGTGCTTCCTGTCACCTGGACGGGGGTTCCGATGAGCGTGTTTGGGACTTTACCGACCGTGGAGAAGGTCTAAGAAACACGATCAGTCTGAAAGGACGTCGTGGAACGGGCATGGGAAATATTCACTGGACCGCCAGGTTCGACGAGATCCAGGATTTCGAGAGCGAGATCCGTAACGTATTCGGTGGAGCGGGATTCATGTCCGATACCGATTTCAATGCCGGAACCACCAGCGAGCCTTTGGGAGCCCGCAAAGCAGGAAAGAGCGTCGATTTGGATAACCTGGCCACTTACGTTGCTTCCTTGAAGACGACCGCAAACTCTCCTTATCGACATGCCAACGGAACGTTAACGTCCGCAGCAGCCGCCGGTAAGAGCGCTTTTGCCGCCAAGTCTTGTAATACCTGTCATGCCGGTGCCGATTTTACCGATGGACTGCGTTATGACGTAGGCACCATCCAGACCAATTCAGGTCAGGGAATTTCTTCTCCTTTAGCCGATGTCGGTTTCGATACACCCACTCTGAAAGGTCTTTGGTTGTCCGCTCCCTACCTGCACAACGGACAAGCCGCCACTCTGGGTGATGTCTTAAACAATAAGACTCACGCAGGAAGCTTAAGTGCACAAGAGAAGCTTGATATTGAAAAATACCTGCTTTCCATTGATGATATCGAAGCGGCGCCTCCGGTTCCGGCTTCTTTTCGTTATGTTCGTTTCGTGGCAACGTCCGAAGTCCGCGGCAATGCCTGGACTTCCGTAGCCGAGATCTGGGCTTTGGATGATAATCTCACTGAGATTCCCCGTTCCAACTACCGCATAACCCACTACGATAGTCAGGAAACTGCCGGAGAGAATGCGCCCGCAATCGCTGCTATCGACGGAAACACCGGAACTTTCTGGCATACGCGATGGCAACGTGCTAACCCGACTCATCCTCATGAGATTCAAATCGATTTGGGTTTGACCACTCCCGTTTGTGGATTCAGCTATGTACCTCGACAAAGCGGCACCAACGGTCGTGTTGCCGATTACCAATTCTACATCAGCACCGATGGCGTCAACTGGGATACCCCCGTCGCTTCTGGAACTTTCCCGAACAATTCGGTTACCCGGACGGTAACCTTCGATTGTAGTGCTTCTACACCGACTCCGACTTCCGCATCCCCGACGAGGTAACTATTCTCGGCATCCCGCTCCAGTAAATCCCTGCCGTTCCAAAAAGCGACCGACTCGCAGGGCAATGCGGTGCACGAGTTACGTGAGATCGGCACTGGTCGGCAGCGGAACCGTGAAGCGGTTAGGCGTCCGATTACTTGAACTAATTGTTATTTTTGCCCAGCCCAGTGTTCCTCTTCAATCTCAGCTAACCTGGTTAATATTTTCTTATATGTAGCAGTAGATATATCAGTTATTTCTTCTATAGGCCTCTGGTTAAGAAAGTCAGATTTTTCAATGACGCTTATGGTCATAGCTTTGGCAGTGGTAAAATGAATGCCTGGTGTATAATTACTATTTGCAAGAAGATTAGATGACATATATATACTTACTGATAAAATTAATGATGCGATAATAATTGATAGGTCTTTCATGGCTTGTATTTCCTCATATTTAATTATTTAATTATTTAATTATCTACCTGACAGTATATTGGGCTGCGTCGTTACAATTAAATGATAGGCGGCCGCGGTCTGGTATTGATCGCAGCAGCTCTACTTTGGGGCAAAATGCTCCCCTCCCCTCTGACGCCACTTCACGATTTCTTTATACTATTTAACCTGCCTTAAGAAAGCTTCTATACCGGAGAAGCAAAGGCGTTGGTATGTGAAACGTGTCGAGAATTTCATTAAGTCCTAAAATGGCCGTAAGATCAAGACCCTTCCAGGGAATGATATAAGCCAGTATGTTGAAACAACAGGCCGTTACGGGATACGCATGCGCTTAATCGCATTCTCCTGACTGTTAATGCCATGATTACTCCGGTAGCGCCAGTCTCTCCATGAGGTAACACAGGCAGTCCTGCCGAATCACCTTCTCATTCAGTGTCAGCATCGAGGGCATCACCGCCTGATTGAATGGTACGTGCAGCATGAGTGGTGGACATAAGGCGCCTAAGCGATTCGACCAAGACCACTCCCAAGATCTAATTCAGCATAATAATCGATAAGTGACATTCTTGCATAACTCAAGCGATGCCACTTTTGGCGATAGTTGCTGGACACCAAATCATAAGGTAACGTAAGTTCAAATAGTGGCATTGATCAATCGATCCTGCCTATGGGTGGAATGCCTGGAAAAATACTAATGAAATCCTTACCCCTTTGTCGCCCATGAAATAGCGGTTGCTGAGGAATACGAATAACAAGGAATGAATAAAATTCAGGAAGAGAGAATAATGAAAAACACCACCGAGCCATCTAAATGTATTCTGCTTACCGGTGGCACCGGCTATATTGGTAGCCACACGGCCATCGTATTAGCAGAGGCCGGGTACCAAGTAGTTCTTTACGACAATCTATGCAACAGTAGTAGCAGCGTTGTCGACCGCTTGCAGAACATTACTGCTCAGCGCATGTGCTTTGTACAGGGTGATATCCGAGATACTGAGCTGCTTGTGCAGACCCTGCAGGCTCACCAAGTAGGGGCAGTAATTCACTTTGCTGGCCTAAAAGCGGTTGGTGAGTCAGTTGCCAAGCCGATCGATTACTACGCCAATAATGTGCAGGGCACCATTAGTCTGCTGCAGGCCATGCAGGCCACTAACATCAAAACCCTGATCTTCAGCAGTAGCGCTGCCGTATATGGTAATCCCCAATATCTGCCGATTGACGAAGCGCACCCGACAAGCCCCACCAACCCTTACGGTCGCAGCAAGCTGCAAATTGAAGAGATGTTATCTGATCTAGCTGTATCCGATGAAGCCTGGCGTATCGCATGTCTTCGCTATTTCAACGCAGTGGGCGCGCATAAGTCTGGTTTGATCGGAGAAGCGTCATGCGGGGTTCCTGATAACCTGATGCCCTACGTGGCACAAGTAGCTTGTGGCAGGTTGCCTCACTTGAATATTTTTGGCAACGATTACCCAACTCCAGATGGGACCGGGGTTCGTGATTATATCCACGTTATGGATATTGCTGATGGCCATTTGTCGGCGATGAATTTTCTCGATACGGAAACAGGCTGGCATCCCATTAATCTGGGAACGGGTCAGGGTTATAGCGTGCTTGAGATGGTGAAGGCTTTCGAGGCTGCTAGTGGGACGCTTATATCGTACGAATACTCGCCACCTCGTCCTGGCGATATTGCAACCTGTATTGCGAAAGTAGAAGAGGCAGAAAAATTACTTAAATGGAGAGCCTCTAGGGGGCTCAATGAGATGTGCTCTACGGCATGGTGTTGGCAAGTCAATAAGGTAGAACTATAAATTTAAAAGATTTTATTTTCCCGCATTGTACTGGAAACCAGAATGCTTAATGGTTTATGTACTCTTGCGTAGCTTACGAAGTTCGCTGATGGCAAGGAGTGCAGGGATTATCAGTAAAAACAAACCTCTGTCATGATATCTCGGATAATTACCTGATACGACAGCAAATAATAAGTCATTTGCCAAAAAGACGATAACACAAAATAGTCCTACTTTAATCACCTCCTGTGAACGGAAAAAAAGTGACAACACCAACAAGCCAATTGCGCCTAGAAAATAAGTGATTAATTTAAAGCTTTTCTGCATCAAACATCCCTGCGATTCATGACTCCATATTCCTGCCGCTTGTAAGCTTCGTGCATATTCAGCATTGTTTGCCTTTATCGCTGCTGCTTGATTATCTTGTGGTCCAAAGTCATCACTGCATGTAACTTTAAATAGGCTGAGGAAGTCACTGATGGTAGCTTTAGTGAATTCTACAGGCTTATTCAGGAGGGTATAGGTAAATAATTCCTTGCTGGCTGTTCTTCGCTCACCTAAGTCGATTTCTCTAAAAAAAGACCGCTCATCCCAAACAAAGCAATCCGGCTCATTACACCAGTCTAAAACACTCTCCTGGATATTTTCCCTGTGTGAACACATGAGAAACGATGGGTCATCGGTACATTTATGATCGATAGCCTCTGGAATCTGAAAAAGAATTTTTGATCCTAAAAGTGACCAGGACAATTCATGACTCCTATCATTGCCCATTAAGCCATTGACAAGGCTGGTAAAGATGATTGCAAGCAGTATGGTAGCTATAGAAACCTTAACTATCTGCAATCTCTCATTAAAAATGAGAAGAGCCAATATCGTGGAGATTATAAATAGGTAGAGATGGGATCCGTGCACAGTTATTGCGAAAGCAAGGATAAGAAACGGTGGCCATCTGAATGTCTTAATGACGGATAAAAAAGCTAATACAAAAATCACAAACCAAACATCGGCCATCACAAAACCGGCGAAAAAAGGTAATTGGGAAAAGATAATCAGCGCTGATAATTCTAAGATTCTGCCGCCTGTGAGATATTGAGCAGAGAAAAGCGATATTAGGTAAGAAAGAATAGTAGCCTGAATTAATATAACGGACCAGACGCCAAATACTGGATAGAAGGGTCTTGCAAGAAAATCCAATGTGATTGAGCGGCTAGCACCTGCCCCGACCCAAGGGTCAAGCCCCAAATAGTGAAATGAATCATTAAATAAAAGCGGATAACCGTTAATCAATGCAACAGAGAGGCATGCGGCAAATGAAGCGAGAAATACCCTCATAGATTCAGAGAGTTGTTCTTGTGCAATCATTATATTTAGCGTCCATGTTTTTTTCTGGGTCTAATTGCCTGGTGCATAGTAGCCAAAAAAATTTTATATAAATATAGATTTCGTATTGATCAGATGGAAATCCCCTGAGCTGCAATATATCATATTAAAGTGGCATCTTTAACAGAAATAAAGAATGAGAATTTAGGAATAAAATTCCTGTAATACGTATAAAGGAGACTGGAACTAATTGTATTTGATCACTTAGGGTCTAATTCCCCGCCGCTTGTGGCGTTGAGAATGATAGAGCTGTTAATATCCCGTCCAATTGCGGCGAAGATATTTACGTAGGGGGCTTTTTATTTTGCCAGAATTGCGGGCTTTGAAACCGAAATTTTACGATAAACCTCGTGGTACTTTTTTATTCAGTATCGATTTAGAGGACATCAGGTTAATGGTGCCAAATGATATGGCCTGATTTTGGCCATGAGCTGCGAATGATCTCCGGCGTAATGGAAATCCCAGTGACAGTGTCAGAGTTACCTCTCTTTCGAGTTCCTTATGCGGGTGAAATTCACTCAAGAATTATACCATTTTTCTTTATTCGATTATTGCTTAGGCAGAACTTTAATAAACATAAGCCTGTAGTCTCCTATCTTCATCCATACGACATTGACTATGCGCAGGAAAGATTTATGCATCCTGGAATTAATGAAAGTCGTATTTTCAACTGGCTTATGTATTTAAATAGAAAAAAAATGCTTGTAAAAGTAGATCGTGTTCTGGATCTCGGATGTTCAATACTTCCATACTCCCAATATATAGAAAGCATCCCTGCTGAAAATAGAATAGAATTAGTATCTTTGAAAGAATGTGGAAAACATTTCTTATATTAATTGTATTATATACACATAGAAAAGCATATTTTACTGAAGTCGGAAATATTTGTAATTAAGCTGGTAAGCATTAACTCCAAATGGGAAACAAATGTATCTATCTCGACGAGGCTGTCTTTTACCATGACACATAATTCTAATATTACTAGTTCGAGTCACCAGGGTTTATGCTCGGTTGTTATACCAGCATATAATGAAGAGGTGCCTCTTAAAATATATCTTCCTAAAGTTATTGAATTTTGTGATCAGTTGGACTGGCCCGTAATCATAGTGAATGATGGCTCTACAGACAAAACTCAGCAAGTGATCGAGTCTCACTCATATAGATTACTGACACTTATCAACCACAAAGTAAACCGCGGCTACGGTGGTGCTTTAAAAACCGGCTTAAGGGCTGCTAAAACAGAATATGTTGTGACAATAGATTCAGATGGACAACATCAATTGATTGATTTAGTTGGCATGCTTGATAAGATTCTTAGAACTGACGCCGATATGATCGTCGGAAGTAGAAGCAATGCGGCTCATAAAGGAAGTTTGTTCAGGCGCATAGGAAAAAATTTGATTCGTTCGATAGCGCGAATTCTTATGCACGTTCCAATACATGATTTGAACTCAGGACTAAAAACGTATCGTACGAAATTGGTACAGAAGTTTTTGGACTTATGTCCTGACTCTATGGCTTTCAGCGATGTTATTACATTGGTATTTCTGAGTGAGCGTTGTCGAGTACTTGAACACCCTATAGAGATTGGCCCAAGGATAGGAGGAGAAAGCACTATTGGTGTGCAAACTGCAACAGAAACTGTGATGGAGATAATTAATATAGTTGTCTTGTTTAATCCGATGCGCGTTTTCCTTCCCCTGACATTAACTCTCGGTTTGTTCGGTTTTCTTTGGGGGTTACCCTTTGTTCTGCGTGGCGAAGGTGTCCCGACAGGTGCATTGTTGGGCATTATCTCCGGTCTGATTTTTTTTCTAATGGGGCTTATTGCAGAACAACTTTCCCTGTTACGAAGACATTTGATTAAGTAAATCCTGGTATATTTGAAATATGCTTAAGACGAGCATTTTTAACGTGGAATTGGTAGTTAATGCGTTCTCCTAGGGTTCCCGGAATGGATATCAAAACAATTATAAAATTTTGCGTATCACTAGGTCTAATGGTATGGATTTTTCATAGTATCGATTTCGAAGAATTCCGTGTCACACTTACCTCTCTCCCGGGCGCTTTCCTGATATATGCGTCTGTACTTATATTGTTACAGATACCGATCCTTGCATACCGTTGGTTTTGCATACTAAATGCGTTTCACGAGCAGCCTGAATGGAAAATGTTATGTAAAGCAACGTATGTTGGAATCTTCTTTAACCAGGCTCTTCCCGGATCTGTTGGTGGCGATCTAGTACGAATTATGCAACTTCATGGAAATGGCGTGTCACTAAGAAATTCAGCGAATAGTGTTATCCTCGAGCGTCTTAGTGGCCTTTACGCCTTGGTTATTCTCATGGTCATTATTAGTTCAATAGTAGCGCCAATGCTGCCGGATCAATCTCTGGTTATCCCCATTCTGGCTCTTCTGGGTTTGGTAACGTTGGGATTTATACTGCTCGCTTATGCTGATCAGCTAGTTCCTGGCTGGCGTCCGTTCATTTTTATAAAGAAGGCACTAGCCAGTATACGCATCGATTATCTCAAGGTTCTTAAAAGCCCTGGCACAATAGTTTATACATTGATATTAGGGGTTATAGGCTGGTCGCTCAATCTATGGGCGATTTACATTCTTGGTGTTGGCATTGGTATTGATATTCCTCTCGCCGCATTCTTTTTCTTCGGCGGTTTATCAGTATTAGCCTCGGTACTGCCGATATCTATGGCTGGTTGGGGCGTCCGGGAAGGAGCCATGGTCGCACTTTTTGGCTTAATGGAAGTACCCTCGTTACACGCTATGTCGCTTTCCGTTACATTTGGTGTGTTGATGTTACTGACTTCCCTTCCTGCCGGCATTTTGTGGCTACGGTCCGATGAACGCAGTAAGCAGCGAGATCTCATAAAATAATCAAACAATGTCATCAACCCGATAGGATTGTCAGCGCACAGTGTTTGATTGGGAACGGTGGTTCTAACTGTGTGATTTAAGTGGGCAATTCCACACAGACGTTTTATAAGCAACTGATATTAAAAATAAAAGCATGGCTAAACCATTGACTCACAAGACGCGTAAACGTTTCGGCCAGAACTTCCTTAGCGATGACCATATCATTGCGCGTATTGTTGATGTCATTAACCCACAAGCCGATGACAATATGGTCGAGATCGGCCCCGGCCAGGCTACACTGACCCGGCGATTACTCGAGAGACTCGACGCACTCGATGTCATCGAGGTCGACCGTGACCTGGTCGCAAGACTCGAACCCTTACGCGAGCAATACCCCGGCCTGACGATTCACAGTGCTGATGGGTTGCGTTTTGATTTTCGGCCTTTGCAAAAGTCTGCTGATAAATAGCTGCGCGTGATCGGCAACCTGCTCATCAAAGACTTTTCATTAATATTTCCGCGATATGTTTTGAAGCTTCGCCATCCCCATAAGGATTCTGGCAATTTCTCATTGAATTATAAATATTCTCATTATTTGTCAATTTCTCCAGCCACTGGATAATTCCTTTTGACTGCGTGCCCACCACAGCGCCACCACCTGCAGAGATTACTTCTGGCCGCTCTGTAGTTTCCCTTAATACCAGCACCGGAACACCTAGTGTAATGGCCTCTTCCTGTATACCTCCGGAATCTGTCATGATTATCCAGGCATCTCTCAGAAGATGAAGCATTACCGGATAGGTTAACGGCTGTGTTAGCAAGATACGATTTTTATCTTGCTCTCTCATTGAGCCAATTTGTTTCAGTATTGCTTTTTTTATTAACGGGTTTGGGTGGATAGGCCATACGACAAATACATCATCATATCTTTCTATTGTTGCCTTCACGCTTGAAGCAATATCTTCTATCCCGTTATCCCAGTTCTCTCTACGATGAGCTGTAACAACGATTAAACGGTGTGATTTACAATATTCCTCATATTGTTTTAGAGGGAAATCCCTGAGTTCAGAAAATGGTTGTGCATTGACTTCCAGATGTTCTGCAGCCCATAGTGTTGCATCCACAATCGTGTTGCCGACAACATGGATTGCATCATCCGGAATACCCTCTGCCTCAAGATTTTTTCTTGCCTGTTTAGTCGGAGCAAAATGCCAACGAGCCAGCCTTGAAATAAGCTCACGATTTTTCTCCTCAGGGAACGGGTCATATTCATTGAAGGTGCGTAGGCCCGCCTCTACATGTACTACAGGTATTTTGTAATAAAATGCGGCCAATGCGGCTATAAAGGCGGATGAAGTATCACCCTGTACTACCATACATGAAACATCAGATGCTTTTAACGCACTATCCAGCTTTTCCATGATAAGGGCCGACAGGTGACCAAGCATTTCTTTTTTTCTGCTTAGTGGTAAATGCAATTCTGGTGATATTTTGAAAAACTCATAGAACGGCCAGGCCAATTCTTCATGTTGGCCAACATGCCAGACTACCGGATTAGCGCCAAGTTCTTTCAGGGAGAAATAGAGTGGAGACATTTTTATAATCTCGGCACGTGTCCCCATACACAATACTATTTTTTTATCGGTAATAATTATTTTGTCCCCCGGTCTTCTTCTCGTGTGACTTAATGGCTAGTAACGACACGATAGTTTGGTCAGTCAATCCAAATCATTAACCCCAAAAAAGGCGTAAATTTAAACAAGCATATGTATTTCTTATTATTGCAAAAATTACTGTCCCCAGTGACTACGATAACAGATACATCTACTAATGAAAGCAACTCGTATACAGGCTGAAAAAAAGACAGGCTGCTTGCTCGTTAATCGTCTACTTAGTTGCTGTTATGGTCCTGAAAACTCGCTGTCTCGGCAAGGTCAACCATGAACACGGCAAAGATCTTGCACCGGATTCATCCTGTGTGAATTTCTCGGCTTTGGAACTAGCCGCATAGCCAGTTCATGACATCAGTAATCCCCGAGTGAATTGCTCAGTAATAGCCGCTTGCCTTTTAACTCATCGGCGACTGCGAGCAGAACATCTGTATGTTTCGCCGACAGAATATTAGATCGTCTTATAGTTGCCATGCCGACTGCCAGAAGCGATAGATAAGTGCTGCGGCGCACCCTCGCGTAAGCTTCATCGACCTGAGCTGTTACGACGCTTTTTAATGCCCTGTAACCCATAGTCCCTATACGGAATTAGCCTTTTCGCCCGTCAGTCTAAATAAAGGTCACAAAATTTAACAACTATCTCATTATGTCTTTTTATCGATTAAATTCATATAGTTATGAAAATATCTCGATGTATATTCTTTGTTTTTTAATGAGATATGCTACACAAAAAGCCGATCCAGAGTTGTATTTACTCCTTATATGACTAGTATTTGAGCGTAAGAAGGTAGGGCATATGATTATTTGCCCATAGGTTTGTGTGTTCAAACAACCATGATGAGCGAACGTAATACGACCAAGTACCAATAACTGAAATCTTTTTTACACAGGAAGACCGGGCATTTCGTTATTTGCCTATAGATCTATACGCGGAGACAACTATGAGCCAGTTTATATTTAGAAAATTTTCCCTACTTGCTTTTGCGATCGTCTGGAGTATCAGTTTACTGATGACAACCCAGGCTCAGGCTTCAAACACGCTATCACCCCGTCACATCCCGTCCCCCATGGTTGGTGTCACAATTGATGCGATAGATAGTTTACCTTCAATTGTAGGATCCCTTCAGGCCCTTTCCCGTAAGCCCACAGCACGTATCGTATTTGATGAATGGATGCCTGCGACCCAGTACACCTGGGCCGTAGATGAGATCCACAAGGTCAGCTATGTGATGGGAGAATTGCTTGATTCCTTTTATGTAAAAGACTATTCCGTGGATGCCTATTTAAAAAGAACTGAAGAGTACCTTGACACCCTCGGCTCAAAGGTCGATGTCTGGGAAATTGGAAACGAAATCAATGGGAACTGGCTGGGCGATACACCTTCAGTTGTAGCTAAAATGACTGGTGCCTACGACTTGGTAAGCGAACGCGATGGTAAAACTGCATTGACGCTTTATCATGATCTAGAAACAAAATGGATGCTTTCCTGGGCAGAAAAACATGTGCCCGAGCGAATGAAACAGAACCTGGATTATGTCTTTGTAAGTTTTTATGAAGATGATAATAATGGCATTAAGCCAGACTGGCCCATGATTTTTAAACGTCTTGCAGTCATGTTTCCGAATTCAAAAATTGGCTTTGGTGAAGTAGGTACCAAATTCCGCGAGCGAAAAACTGCTTATATTGATCGTTACTACAATATGAAAATTGCGCAACAGAACTTTGTGGGTGGCTATTTCTGGTGGTACTTCAAACAGGACATGGTGCCTCAGAGCAAACCGCTCTGGAAAACCCTGAATAATGCCATTGCCCCAAAACAGACTTCAGGACTATAACCCCGGTATATCGAATCATTACACCACTTAAAGTGTAGAGCCTATAAAGGCTCTACACTTATTAGTTACAGCGTAGAACCGACAAGGCCTCTACCTCATCCTGCATATTCACAAATCGATAATTCAGACCCTTTATACCCTGAATCAACTTTTCCAGGTCACCTTCTCGCCCTTCATATTCTTTCACAAAAGGGTGAAAAAACACTAACACCACAGGGTCGGGCAAGATACCGGCAACTTTTTCCAGCGAAGATAGAATAACATTCAAACTATCCGGATTTGTTACATCCACATAATCGGAGGAAATACTAGGCACATATACCGTAGTATTTCTCTGCGTTAACCAGGGGAAATAAAATCCCCAAGGCCCTTTATCATAGAAGTATAGCGGCGGATGTTGCATCAGAGAAAACATCTCCTCTGCAACCTGTTGTTGTGAAGGGGAGATCTCGTAGTGAGGTGCCTCAAACATAGAAGGACTCAGGTTATTCTCAAGCATGACAGCACAGCCTTCTTTTATAACTTTTTTTGCAAACTCCTTAGCTGCCCTCGCCCCCATAGTCCGGTCATCATCCACAAAAAATTCAGAGCCATCACCAGAGCCCATACCCTTATTTCTGGGATCCTTACGCCAATGTTTATAGCCATGCTGAATGATTCCGACATGTTCGGGGTTTTTCTTAATAAATTCCAGCACAGGTAATGCCGCACCAATTTGAGCAACGTCCTTACCGTTGGCATCCACCATGGCCGGAATGATACCCAGGTGTACATATACACCCTGTTCTATCAGATAATCCGTTGTTTTCTTAAAACTTGTGTCACCTTCCGCATAATCATAACCGTTGATATCTTCCAGACGAAAAATTACCCGTGGATTAGGTTTATGCTCTCCAACCAGAAGCGACAATGAATCCATAATGACGGGTAACGCTAAAGGTGCACTGGCCTGGGAAAAAGGATTGAACGCAGAATAAATAATATTGCCATGTCGTATAAGCGCTGCACGATTTAATATGCCATGTAATTTCACGCTGGCAAGAACCTCGCCAAGTAAGGCAAATTCTTTCAGGTTTGCTCTGGTAAAGGGCAAGCCGGTCGCGGTTATCTCCGTACCTTTATATGTCATGCTAGTTACTGGTGGCGTCAGCGACAGGCCTTCCTCCCCTGAAATGGGGATATCAAATAAATGAGCCACTTGCGAAAAACCACTGCCCAACCAGAATAATGGTATGTTTCTGTCTGCAACCTCTTCCATAAGCTTGTACAAACTATTCGTATCATCAATTTCCTGGCTACCCAATACCAACACAACCTGATTTTTATTTTGCAAGTCCCGCCTGTCATAATTTCCTTGCAAGTCAAGGATTTTTACCCCGTGGTAAGAGGCAATCGCTTCTTTTAGTACCTTCGCTTCATTGCTATATGATTCATCAGAACTCACAGAAACAAATAGCAATGTTTTTTCACTACGGTCTACGTCATATTTAATAATATGACCTGTCTCAGCGTTTGCAGTGCGCAATGCGCTGATATAGCCATATTTCAGGCCAACAACAATAACCGACAGCGTCAGGATAAAACCCGCATACTTCAATAAATTCTCGCCGATGGTTTTATGCCAGCTCTGCTCTGCAGCATGAATTTTCGACTTAGCGCTATTTTCTTGGGGGGTCACTTATTTATCCTCTCCATATTTGATTTCAGATGCTTCAGCTTCCAGAGTGTGCATCTGGCTTTTAACTGTCCGAACCGTTTTACTCCAAGGTGTTTTTTTACCTTTTACCCATCGCCAGAAGGCATAAAAAAATGGCGTTACACTAAAGAACACGAAGGGAATGCTCCATACTAATATCTGTGTATGATATTTACTCCATCTGAGCTTCCTACTAACACCAGCCTTAAGCGTGGCATTATTAACCAGCACAGCCATCTTACTCAACAACTCAGGAGCAGAGGCTTCATAAGCCTTACGCCCTTCTAGCAAGGCGGTGCAACTGCCAGAATCCGCTTTTGTTACAGCCACACGAGCCAAGCATTGTTCAAAAACTTTTATAAATTCATAGAAATGATCAGGATGAATGCTTCCTGACGTCGCCATCTTCAGGCGATCTACATAGGCTTTGCTTACCTCGCTTGAATACTCGTCGTCCTTTTCATCTGCATAACGCAACTGCAAGCCATTAGTAACAAACCCTTCCGCCCCCATTCCGTCCTTGATTTTCTGGAGTGTGTTCTTAATCATGTTTACATAAGATGGGCTAAAGCACGCATTTTCAGCTTTAAGTAGAGCAATCAGTTCACCCTTGTTTTTATATAGAAAATTAACTGCCGAGGACTGTTGATACATATCATAATAACGTTCAAATGTTTTAACAAAGGCCATAAAATAAATCACGTTGCCAAAGGCCAGGAATAACGTCCACCAGGAAAAAACAGGTATTACCGGCAACAAACCCATATTAAAGGCAATAAGCAATGCGACGATAATAAAAGGTCCTGAACTTGCAAACAAAACACGCAGGGGATATATGATATACCAGAGTTTCTGGTCGAAAGGTAACCTGCTTCTTGTGATATACCCCATGGTCTGCAATGTTCCAAGGGACCACCGTGTATATTGCCGGAACATGCCTCCTGCTGTAGGCGGGACCTGTTCCATTTCAACAATTGGATGCCATGCCGCATTGACAGACCATTCGCTAAAATTTCGAATTCCCATTTCCAAATCCTCGGTCAGTTGCTTTGGATCAAATGTCAATAAGAAGCGCCTCTGTGCCTCATCATAGGGGCAGTCACGTATTAACTTGTTTTGATACTCAAAACCCTCAATACGGAAACACCAGTTTGTGCCCGCCAGTGGATGAGCCCATGCTTTTTTATGTAACAGCCGCGGGTATGACGTACCATGCGAAAACGCCAGCCACAGCCCCCCCATTCTGCACAAAGGATGTACGCTATCATAGTTCAATACTGGTGCTACTGGCCCCTGGAAACCCATCACGTCAGGCTCTGCCAGTATCCTGCCCGCGAGGTGCCTCATGATAGCCGTGGGCGCATCCGCATCTGCATCGTAAACAAGTACCCAACGAGAATTGAGCCTCCGGGTCAGCTGAAAAGTTTCCTCACAATTGTTTGTCTGGCTGAGCGCCTCAAATAAAAGTGGCCTGGACTGTTCCAGCTCTGTCTCCCGATTTACGGAATATTCTTCAAGGTCTGCAATCTGTCTTGCCTCTACAGAAAGCATAACCGAATAAAGAAATGCCTTTTCGTGAGACACGCCAAGTTTCAGTTTTGGATAATTAGAATTTGTTTGCTCAGTTTGTACGAGTTGCAGGAAGAAGCGCGATGCCTGCTGTTCGATAAAGCCAAGTAGTTTTATCCAGGTGTTTTCATCTAACTTCCCCGATCCAGCCGCGGCTTGTGTGGCTACTATCAGGGCTTTCAGCTGAGAGGTATGCGACAACGCTCCTATGTAATCGTGTTGTTCAGAATTAAAATAACGCTCGATAAACGAAACAAGTTTATCCTTGGTTTTTACACCTGATTTAAAGTCAGACAGAATCTTTTCTACCCGCCCCAGATGTCCGGTACGGCTCATTTTACCAATGAAATAACTGCGCTCATCCCGCTCGTTGTCCTCATGGATACACCGAAGCGCATAATTCAGGCCCCTGGCTTTTCCAATATACTGTTCACTGGCTGAAAGATTCCCCGGGAAAAAACCATCGTAACCTTCAGGTGTTACGATTGAATGAACTAACTCGACTCCGGCATCAGCATTAATAGCTGCAGCCACTCTCTGTACTACCTGGGTAGTTGACTCACTATTTCCCTCCACAGGTTCATCATCATACGTAACGACATGAATTTCATAGAACGTGCGAGGATAGTTCATGGAGGTAAGTCGATACAGGGTTCCCTCAATGACCTCGGTTTCCATATATGCGGGTACGATTACTTTGAAAGCAGGAATATCTCTTTGCTGCTCGCAGGCAGCTTCGCCAAGATCTTTCAATGAAAGGCTGGACTGTTTTCCATATGTCTTGGGAAATGTCTTGAACTGGTAGATACGCATGGCCATCCAGAACAAGTGGTAGGTAAACAAAGCCACAGCAAGACTATAGATAACATAGGATAAATCCATTATCTGATGCTACTCTGTTGAACCAGGTAAAAAATTGCCACGGCTGAGAACAAAACTGAATTCAGCAACACCATGATGATATGCCTATTCGACTTGCCTTCTTTCAGTTTCATGATTTCACCACATCAATCAACGAATTTGAATAATCTGCTTCATGACTTTCTCTGCAGGTTTTCCAAACGGAGTATAACCAATACTGTTAGGATCATCATCCTCTGCTGTAGAAGCAAAGAAATGCGCTCCTTTTATTTTCGGTGCATTTTTCAGAAATTTATGCAGCGCACGGTAACACTGCAATTGTTCGGTAAGACTCTGGGCCTTGCCTTTATGCGGCTTCCATGAAAACGGAAGAACACTGGAATATGGCTGGCTGGCGTAACCCACCTCAGTAAATTCGACCCTGAGTGATGGGTGTTTGTCCATAAAGGATCCCAACTTCTTATTTATCAGAGACCAGGATTGATTAAGCGTTTGAAGATCCGGATCTCTGTGCTCGGAAAGTGGCCAGTAAGCGGATATACCAAAAAAATCCAATTCATCCACCCAATTTATATCCAAGGAACTGTAATTTGCCCCGTAGCCCAGCATCCCAGAGAATTGGGCCTGCTCCCTGACCTTCCCAATAAGTGCACGCCAGTTTTTTTCATCCGGCTCCATGGATACGTATTCTGTGCCTATAATCAAAGCTTCTACTTCATTCCTCTTTGAGAACTCCGCTACTTCCAGAACAAGTGCCTGGTAGTTAGACCACCATTGTTGCCTGTCTTGCGGCCTGATCATGCCATGCCAGTCATTCAGCCTGCGTTTCTTCAAATTTAAAGCTAAATGAAGCTGAACCATTAAACCAAGTTCATGGGCATCCTGAATAATATTTTCAAGTGCATCCAGTCCTGGTGTCAGTTTCTCATCTGCGTGAATATCTGAAGAATGCACATCTGACTGATAAAAAGTTCTTACCAGGTTAACCCACTCGGCCCCGGATTGCTTAATGCGAACCAGATTCTTGTGCCACTTATCACTGTCATAGCCAAACCACGGACCATATGATGATTCCACATAAACCGGAAGGTGTACCCCGGTTCTGAAAACATCTTGACGCGCAGCAGCAATACGTTCCGAATAGCTCAAGCTAATCTTGTTAGCAGAAACAGGAGCAGGCACATTCCCAAATGCCGCTCTTATAGCCATAAGAAATGGGTAAATATCCGGCGCAAAGATATCTAGAGTAGGTGAATAACCAACAAATGTGTAATTGTCAGTATGTACAGCGCCTGGAATTAGCTCGCCTGATTTGGATCGAAGAAAGTATATAATCTTTTCAGGCTTCGACTCCATGAGTGTGGTGTCCGTAGGCTTCAGGGAAAAGACTTCCTGCATCTCTACTTCTATATAAGAAGTATAATCATGCTGAGGGAGAATGTTTATCCCTTTAGCGTCTAAAAATTTCTTGTTCAGCATCCAGCCGTGATAATTGATCCATAAAACTGGCTTGCTGGTCCTCTCCATGTCGTCGATAAACCCCTGACCAGGTAGTTTCTTATATTCACCGCCATAATAAATAAAGGCATCGAAGGCTCGTTCATCAATAACAGGGTTGTAGTCATCCATGGCTTTGATTACGACATCTGCGCCATATAATTCCTGTAAAATTTCAAGCAGGTGATTACCTGAATCAGCATCAGGTGTGATTATCAAAAACCGGTTGCCGGTCAAAACCGTATCAACTTTTGAATCCACTAATGATTTTTCGGCCGCAGCAACCGGGGCAAGCCACGTATAAAGCACTATCAACATAACAGCGCCAAAAACATGCGATTTTCTTTTCAAGCCACCCATATACATCAGTGTCAAATTAAGCGCTTTGGCTTTCGCGTCAGCTTGCCGCCTCCTTCTAAATGAGATCGACTTCATAAAAAAACAGCACCACAACCGTGAGTGCCGGCAAGTCCATTTAGATGATACCGACATTTACCCCAGGTCACGAAGTTAAAACCTTGCGCAGAGGCATAAGCTTTCGGAAATGTCATAAATTGCTAAGGTAGTATCGTCACCCTAAAAACGGTGCAAATAAACCCAACTATATATAGTACATACTGGCTCTACTACACCACTTCATTAAGGCAATATACCTGTTACCAACTTACAGCATGCTGAAGCTCGACGATAGAACTGCTCTCCGAGCCACCTTGCTCATAGAAGTTCCTACCTGTACGTACTTCAACTGCGAAATCATAATTCCGATTTGGGACCCACCTGGCTCCAACAGCTAATTCTGCATAGGTATCAAGATTTTCCTCGAGGTCTGTACCGTAAGAAAGGTGTAAAAATGCATCAACATCGGTTTTTCTTGTTTCAATCAACCTTATCCCTGGTCGTACAGTTAGTAAAAAATCAATGTCATCATCATTACCCCCAAGCGAGTAAAATGAGAGCGAACTGTAGACTGAAAGAATGAAACGATTTGGTGTTGTGTCGGTGCTGCGACAATCATACCCCATGTTCCAATCCCGATAAAAATCAACCCCGGCAGTAAACTCATCCCGGGTTCGGTGCTCTATCAGGTCACGGTACACCCCGGCCTCTGCATAAACTGACCAGTGATCCGCAAAAGACTTGTTTCCACCAACACCGATTCTTGCAACATTTTCATAAAAATCTTCGGGGAAACCTCCCACTAGACCACTACGGTTATCCCTTGTAACACCTGCATAGGCATAAACCTCGGCGTCATCCCCTATAGTCCTACCATAGCGAGCCTTCGTATCAACATAGAGTGTATCCCCTATGCTCTGCCAGCCAACGGTGGTGCGCAGATCGGCAAAATAAGGGTCTTTGAAGTATTTGTTACGGCTATACTTTAACCATTCCATTTCTTCACAAGCCTTCACCCTGCTTTCATAATTTTTTGAATTGTCGGCTTTGCTGAATTCCCAGTATGCATCACGTTTACGATTCATATCTAAGTAGGTATAGCCAATATCTAAGGTCAATTCATCGCTTCCCGCGCCCATCTCTTCTGCTGTGCGATAGGCCTGTATTGCCTCTTCATATTTTCCTGCACTGCGCAGCTTATGACCTTTGTTAATCCAGTATTCGCCATCCTGCTTCACTGTAGCAGTGGCTTGAGCCAGCTTTAATGATGATGGATTGGATTCTGCTATTACCGCACTGGGTGCCAACATCAGTGCGATCGCCAGACCAGAACTGATATGTTGTATTATATTCTGCTTGTTAATTAACATGTCCCTCTATCCTCATCATAATAATTAAAGATGATCTCTCAGATGTCTTGTGCATCCGTTTACTGCATCGCGTGGAAGGATTCTGCATTTTCTCAAAACCCACGTTCTTCAGCCTAGTAATATAGTACTACAAATACAGCACCTATCAAATAAGCTGAGTTTACAGCTATGTCCCACACCCACCCTCAACGCCACCGGTGTCAGCCGCTAGTATGGAACAGTGTAAAACCCGATATAAAATCATCCCCGTAACCACCGCATTTAATGATACCAATTCTACTCCAACTTTTTCTTGACTCATATCAAACTTGAATGCAAAAATCATCGTTACAGGCACGAAAACATCGGTTGGCGCATAAATCGCTGTGCGTTTGTATTATCAACAGCCAGACACTCGTCTACACGACACCATTCGTCGAGCTTTTTTGTTTTAATAATGGTCGTATTCCACCCTTATCAACATAATGACAGAAGCGTGAATATCCCAAGGGCGTTCCTATATCATAGAAAACAGCCTGTGATTCATAGGCGCCGACAACATTTTGCGTGATAAGTGTAGGATATAGGTCGTCGGTCAAAGAGGCTTCAGGTGAATCTGATATGAATGACAGTATTTTTCTGCGCGCCATCAGTACACCGGTATCGAGTGTTAGCCTGTTTTTATCGGGGTGGTTTATTTTATATCCCACTACCTGAGCTTGATCATCAATAACCAGATTTGGTTCAGAATCCTCACCTTTCAACTTATTATGCACGGAAATTTGTAACAAATTTTCAGGATGCTGATTAAAATTCAGTCGAAACCGATCAATATTCAACGGGTGAAACACATCTCCACACTGAATAATCACTTCTGGGTCATCCAGGTCTTTCATGACATGCTTGACGCGTGCTGCTGTTAGTACCGGCCCGGCATTATCGTAGGATATTTGCAATCCATAACGGTGGCCATCACCAAAATAAGATACGACCTGTTCTGCCAAATGATCGACACACATAATTATTTTACGGATTCCCTGTGCATATAAGCCTGAGAGCAGAAATGACATAAACGGGTATTTCTCACCATGGTAAATAACCGGCACCATGGGTTTTGGCATTTTATCGTGAGTTACGCTACGTAATCTTGTACCAAGCCCACCGGCAAGGATGATGACAGTGGGCATTATGGGCAAAATCGTTCCAGATCAGGCTTCTCAACAAGCGATTCCTTAAAACTAAATTCATCGCCCGTATGCGCACAATAAATATTGACACCATGACGGTCAAACCGCGCTCTCAACATGTTTTGCACCTCATCTACTTTGGAAAGAAGTTGTGAACCAAAGTGAGAAATAATGGCCGTTTTTGGTCGGACCCGATCAATTATTTCACACACACCCGCATAGCCAAGATGATTCTTCACAAACGAAACCTGCTCCGATACAGAACCTTCAGTATCGGTTATTGAATCAAGACCCAATGTATTCATGTTCATCCATACTAGATCCGCACCCTGATACTGTTCTATCAGCTCATGGAAAAATTCAGTATCACCTGTATAAGCTAATTTTCCAAATGGTGTAGAAAAGATAAAACCACTCACCTGCATGCTTGAGTGCCTTGCCTCTACCGAGGTAACCTTTACATTTTCTCCAATGGCCACTGTTTTCTTAGTCTGGATAATTTCCCCATCATATCGTTTGGCTTGAGTATCCTGCCAGTAAAGCGTACCAACATTGCCCTGCCATGCGTACGCAGGTAACGTAAATCCGTAACGGGTCGCCGCTGCATTTTCATAGTCCACTAATGATGGAGGAACCAGAATATTCATATCCGAATTAGAAACCAGGTTTAGTTGTAACACCGATGCAACAACCGAGCTAAGATCGCCAACATGGTCATCGTGTGGATGAGAAGCAATGACGTCCGTTACCTGGTATGGATCAAATCCTGCTTCCATTAAAAAGCTAAGACTGTTATTTCCAGGATCAACTATTATATTCCTGTCACCGAAGCGAATCAGCATTCCCCCTGAAGGTTTACCGTGAATAATAGCGTCACTGCCTCCCGCATTTCCAATGCAGGTGATAGCAAGACCTTTTCTGTTTGTTTTGCGCGCACGACCGATCCCCGCCAGTAACGCCTGATATTCCTTCCGTTCGAGTTCAAACAGTTTGTACTCATTATCGCTGAGTTTCATAAAACACCCTGTTATATGGCACATACCCACTTAGCACTTAGTACGTTTAGTGAATAGCCATGACCTTTAGTATTTATTCTTCGTCGTCATAAAAATAGTGTAATACAAAAGACGCGCTTACCAAATCCCGTGCCCCCCAGATTAAGCAACTACTTTTCCATCTAATAAAATCACGGGCATTAAATCGTCGTGCCGGTGTTTCAACTTCTAAGGTCTCACTTGGTCGTTCATTTTACCTGTTAATTCTTTCTGGTTATTGGATTGCTAAGCACCTGGTATTCACGGTAGACATTGATCAAGACCAGCATCCAGACAATGCAGCCACCAATAATCACCCAGCTCAGGTCGGCATGGCCGGAGGCTATCGCCGTCCACTGGGTCAGAATAATAATAAGCATAGAACCGAAAATCTTGAAAATCCGATAACCAAACATATCAATCCAGGCCTTGGCCCGATACATGATCACGGGATCGACCGGGATATATAACAGCTCCTTGGAGGCACGATTGATGGAGTAAGACAGGCCGCGATCACTGATCTTCATGGTCGCCGCTGGCCAGAGTGTCGGCTGCAGAACAAATCCATACGATGACGTCGCCAGTGCCAACGGTTGTACCAGTAAGCCAGCCAACACACCGAGATAACGTAACACCAATGGTGTAATCAATACATTGACGAAGATCGATACCGCGCTCAGCAAACTGAAAAATAATGACAGGATTGCCGTGCGTTCTTCACGCTCAGGATACAAGGATTCGATAATTCTCAGGTATTGGTATTCAACCAGTGGCGATACCAGTTGCGCCATTAATAATGCGGCAGCAATCAACAACAGGTAACGATTGTGACTCAGGGCACGCCAGCCGTTTTTGCTTTCTGCTTTCGAGATATCAGGAACAGAATCATTCGCATACATTTTGAAACGTGCCATCATACGGGTCAACACATAAATAATGCCAATAATGAACGCTGCCACCAGCAGCAGATCCGGCGTTTGCAACGGGGTATAGTTGATAACCAGTGCCGCGGCACCACCACCGGCTACCCCGCCCACCAGCCCACCGGTGCCAACCATGCCGTACCAACGTTTGCCTTCCTCGGTACTGTAAATAGTATTAGTCAGGCTCCAGAACTGTTCGACCAGGACCACGCCGATGATGTCCACAAACACATAGAACACGATCGGCACCACTTCCCCCGGGAACACCAATAACAGCCGAATCACTACCAGCGACACAATGAACACCACGCAACTGCCCAACACCACCTGCAAGCGGCTGTAATGATCCAGAATGCGGTGATACACGCTAATGAGCAGAAATAGGCTAATAGCAGAGGCTATCCAGATATAAGGGAGTGAGTCTGATCCCAGGGCCTCCAGTACCAGCGAACGGCTAGCAGGCTTGAGGTGGTATAATGCCATGATTATCAAGAAGAAATTGGCAAATAATACCGCAGTACGCAGAACCGGGTGCGCCATCTCGGCAGCGTTTGACGGGGTTTGAGTTGAAAGTCGCATTTAGAACCCTATATTAGCAGTGTGATGCAGTTCTTTGCGAGAAGGTTAATTTTATCTATACTTTAAGGCATATATGCTAATTAAAAAACTCTCCATAGCATTAATCATGGCGTCGTTGTTCACCGCGCCGGCAATTGCTGGTCGCAGTCTGCCACGTCTGGCAGACAATAAGGATCATCGTCTACAGAAAGACTTTGAGCACGCCTTGACTGATCTGGGACTCAGCAAAGCTGCCAAACATGGCAAGCTGGCCGTTGCCCTCGTCGACATCACCGATGAGCAACATCCACGTCTTGCTACCATCAACGGTCGCGACATGATGTACGCCGCCAGCCTGCCCAAGATTGCCATCCTGCTTGGTGCCTTTGCACGAATTGAACGCGGCGACATGCAACTGGATGAAAAGACCCGTGCAACGCTCGTGAAGATGATTCGTTTTTCCTCGAATCGTGCCGCCACCGAAATGCTTAATCGTGTCGGCAAAAAATTTCTCGCGGAATTATTGCAGTCACCACGTTATGCACTATATGACAAAAGCAAGGGCGGTGGACTTTGGGTTGGTAAGGAGTACGGCAAGGGCGCAGCCTTCAAACGTGACCCATTACATCAGCTGTCCCATGGTGCCAATGTATTCCAGGTTGCCCGTTTCTATTACCTGCTGGAAACCGGCCGTTTGGTCTCTCCGGAATTAACCCGCGAGATGAAAACCATTCTTAGCAAACCGGGGATCAATCACAAATTTGTCAAAGGCCTGAGCTATAACCGCCCGGGTTCAAAGATCTACCGTAAGTCCGGCAGCTGGAGACAATGGCACGCCGACAGCGCCATCGTAGAACGCAATGGCCACCGCTACATCGCCGTGGCATTGGCCAACGACAGTAAGGGTAGCCGTTGGTTGGAACAACTCATTGTCGCCATGGATGACCTGGTCATGGAGTCAGGGTCGAGTACTAGTAGCGTGGCGTCGCTTAATTAGCCTGTGTAAACGCGTACCTATACTCTGGTGAAGTACCGCGGCATTTTCCTTCAGCACATTCGACGTCATCACCACCATGTAAAACAGCCCACCGGGCTTACCCGCGGGCGACTCAACAATAGCCACTGAGTTGAGCAAGTTCAGCACGTTACCGCGGTACTTGCGGCACCTGAAACCCGCTTCGCTCCTGCAACGATAATAAGAGCCCGACTTGAAGTACAGCGCGGCATCATAGAGTGCCGGTGATGAGGCGTAGCGGATACGCCGTTGGGTGATGTACAACAGGCGCTTGATTTCACGGCTGGAGAAATCATCCACCACCTTGCCCTGTTCGAGGTGTAACAAAAACCGAATCAACTCGCGGGGCGTGGCATAACTGCGTTGCCCTGGCACACGACGTTTACCTTCTGCGCTGAAAAAACTGCCCTGACGAAAACGCTTGCTGTTCAGGCCACTGGCATCAACCCCGTCACGGAATGCACGAGCCAGGACCTCGCCAAGTTTCGCTCGCGGTGTGTGACTGAAGAAATCTTTTTCCTCGTCCCTGCCAGGCGGATAATCACGACCAAACTGTGACAACATCATCATGTGCTTGATCGACATGGAGGCCGCCGCATTGGAACTCGCCGAAAGCATCCAGTCGAGATACGACCAGAGATTGGCCTTGTCACCTTCACGAAGTTTGCGGCTGTACAGACGTTGCGACTGCGGTTCAAAGAATGGAACCTTATGGTGGTCATGGCGGATAAACTCATCGGCCACAACCTGTGAATCATGTAGTACGCGTTTACGTGCATTGATATCGTCGGGATATGCTTTAGCCAACGCTTGGAACACGCCCATGGCAACGCCCAACTTGCCGACACTACCAGGAGAGAAAGGTTTATCGGCATGATGTTCGGCATACACGGGATGCTTAATATCGCTGAGGTCAAGTACAGCCACGCCAAAATCATCAGCGCGACCCTGCGACAGCTCCTGCAACAAGGCCACCAACTCACGGGAGAAGTCGGTGTCCATAGCGGGTACATCAAACTCTGTGCGCGAAGTCAGTCGCAGATCCACCTCAGCACTGGATAACCGGGCACCGCGTGGCAACACACGTCCACGGGTCTTGTTGATCTGTGCCTGTCGGTAACCCTCGAGACGTTCGATGCCGGTCACTGCCGTGCCATCAATCGGGTAGGCAAACGCAGCTGGGGGCAACATCAGTAACGCAACTAAAAACACTATGCTGTGTATCGTCTTCATCAGCTACTCCGCTGGCACATCGTCAAGCACAACACGCGGTTGCACACTGTCATGCAAACCGCCATCCATGTTTTTCAGATACTGATTCTGTTGCGCACGGCGACTTGCCAGATATGGCCGCACCTGAAAAAGTATCAACTTGTTTTTATCATAACCGAATTCCACATCGGCCGCCGCGACCTGTCCCTGTTCATCCAGCAGAGGAAATCGCCGCGGCAGTTCACTGGCCAACCAACGCAATTGCCGGATATTCTCTGCCGACAACACGCTATTGTTTCCGCTGACTGGCAAACTGTCCAAACCACCTTGTGCATTAAGCACCCGTCGAACCGGGCTAGTTGCCTCGGCGAGTAGCTGTACCTGGCTGCTGTCCATCTTGATACGCACCTCTTCAGCGGCTTGTCCCTGTACGGCGCCGCCAATACCTTCATTCGTTGCCACTGTGATCCAGCCGGGCGTATCTGCCGCGACATCGGCCGTGACCATGACACCCGATTTGTCGACTGCCACACTTGGCATAAGCAATACAGAAACGTAGACATGTTCCGGTTGCAACATGCGCTTTTGTCGCCATTCAAAGGCGCGTTCACTGAACGGTGAAGCCCACACACGTTTGATCGCATCAAGCAATGCAGCAAAGCCTTTCACGTTTGGCACGGTCAGGTTCAGACCGGCACCGGTAAACCCGGGAAGGTCTTCCATATTGGTATCACTGCGCACGAACAGCGTAAGGTTTTTGTCTTCACCAAACTGTAGGCTCAGGGCCGCGCGCAATTGCTCACTAAATCCCGGCCCCGGATCACTGTGCAGGATCCAGTCGCGCATCACCTTGAGGAATGCTCGGCGGGCCTGCCGCTGTGTTTCACCAGAGAGCGTATTCATGCGCCGATATTCTGCCTGCATCCATGCGAACATACTCTGTCCCGACTCGTTTCTAGGTTGCTGTAAAAACGCATGAAACACGCCAAACGGAATCACAATACCCGGCGGCACATTATCAGGGAAATGGTGCTGCAGCTCACCAAGATTGGCGGCCTTGGGGCCGGCAATGCGCCCGGCATCCACCGCGCGCAGTCGCCCCAGGTCGAGCAAATCGCGAACCTCTAGATCCAGCTTGCCCAGGTTTGCCTCGATACGTTCATCGACCAGGGGATCGGTGTTGCCAAAAACGTCATCCCATTGCGGCCCGTCCTCATCGAGCAGTACCCGCCCACCTGGACTCACTGCCATAACAATTTTGTCGCCATCATGGCTCCGCAATAAGCGGTGTATGTTGTCATCAATGACGACATTAGGAATACCAAGATTACGGGCCAGTATCTGGATATGCGAAAGCGCATTGCCCTCGCCGCGGGTGAGGATCCCGGCGACCGGTGGCAGTTCCGGTGTTGTCTCAGGCAGTACGTAAATTTCATTCGTTAGTGATGTTTGACTATCGGTATCCGTGTACAGAACACCGCGAGCCAGGCCAGGATTTAGCATGCGCAGGCCGCTACCAACTGCTTTGCCAAATAGATCGTGGCCAAGCTGCGCAAGGTGATCGGCATCAATTGTTAGTCCATCCAGTAACGCAGAACCCAATAGGATTGCCCCACCGCGTAACTGATCCGGGATGAAACGGCTGGTCTTCGCCTCGATGCTAGCAAGGTGTTCAACCGTGGTTGCGAAATGAAATTGGTAATTGCGATCAACCCAACCACTCAGTCGTGACAGGTAACGAAGATGTTGCCGGTATGCTGACAGGCCAATGTTGTCATGCAGTAATTGTTTGAGAGTCTGAGATACATTTTGCCACTGCCGTAAACTAAGTTCGCCACAACCGTACAACGCCATCACGACATCCTTGAGTAACTCGATACGCTGGCGGCGGCTTTGGTTGGCAAGCCCTGTTCGTAACTCAGCACCAGCGGTAAAGACCTCGCGTTCCAGAGCGAGGCTGGCATCCAGTGCATTCAGCCATTGCGCTGGGGTCTTCAGGTAGGGAAATTCATCACGCAACGCGGCTAGTAGGCGTGCCGCAATGTGCATCCGTGCCGCCGGGGTAGGATTCTGACTGAGCAGGTGGCGGGCACGGCGGAATTCATCCGCGATCAACTGTCGAGGCAAACTATGCACCACTGCGGCCAATGCGGCATCAATCTGCCCCCGGCGGTACACTGCATCGATCGCATCGGCAAGCTGGTAGTAGCCCTCTGCCTCACTTTTACTCACGTGCTGTTCCGTATAATTACGCACACGTGCAGCATCGCCAGCATCGGGCAGGGAGTGGATCTTGCTACGCAGCTTATTGAATTCTGCATCCTGCTCACCAAGCCGTGTCGATAACTGTCGTACCCGAGCCACATCCACACTCGCTGCGCCATGCGGCAATAGTTTCGCTGCGGTTCGCAACAACAAAAAATCCCGCGACTGGTTTTGTTGTGATTTGCTAAGCGCAATGAGTAACCGACGGGCGCCGGTGAGTTCACCCTCAACCTGCAGGGCGCCACGGTAGTAACGCGCACCACGGAATATCCAGCCATCATCAGCTGATATCAAGTAGCGTTCGAGGAGGATTTGTTTGAGCTGTTTCCTCTGTCCGCTTTTGTTAATGAGGGCCTTTGTATCCTCGGCGGCAAGCACATTGCCTATGTAATAACCGGCCTCTCTGAGCAAGCGGGCCTGTTCATTCCATTGACCATGCTGGATCCCTCCACCATGCGCAACACAGGCACCGGCTTTTGGCGGTAACACTGAACCGTCCTTGCAATACCAGCGGATCTTGTCGAATGGCCCTTTTTTTGAAGACTTGAAGTCCTTTATCCAGCGGGAAAAATCATTATTCGTAGCGGCTGGTCGACTATCTGTCGCCCATCCCGTGGCAGAGAAACCGAACAACAGAATGATAAGAATGTATCGCATAACTGTTAGCAAAATAACATCCAGAAACTACTTACTGCGTAAGTATAACCAAGTTTTAACAATGAAGCGGCGAAACCTGTTCCACAGTGAAGCGCACAATTTAATGCACCTGTCAGGGTGTATTAACTATTAGCCATTTTTCCCTTGCGCTCTTTGGTGAACTCCCACCATTTTTTAGCTGGCCCACCTTCCATATATCGTACAGCCGAAATAAACACATCAATGACACATGGATCTTGTTGTTTGCATGTGACATTGCAAAGGTCACTATACATCTGATAAGGATCCTTGCCTATTAACTCAATTGGCTCCTTTATTCCCAAAAGAATAAAATTCTTTTCAATCATTTTACCAACGTTAGGAATGTCTTGAAGGTTTTTAATTTCATTCCGTGGCATCTGTTTCATTCCTGTCCTCTAACACTGCGCCTGGCAGGAACAATTTATCCTTGCCATAAACCAGCCCCTACGGTGTAATGATAAGAACTATTCTATAGAAGCCTAACCATGCGTAAAGCCATATTCATCTTCACCCCCCTGTTGTTACTTGCGTTATTATTGCCCACCGCGCACAGTGAGGTAGCAGCGGAGCCGGTAACCGGTCCCCTGGAAATAGTACGGTCGGCATCCGAGGCTATTCTTGGCCGGGTGATTGCTGATAAGGGCCTGATTGAAAAAGATCGCGCTCATATAGTGGGGCTTATAAATGAAATCCTGATCCCCCACATTGATGACAAGGTCATGGCCCAACGCGTGCTTGGCGAGGCCTGGAAAACGGCCTCTGACGATGCTCGCACCCATTTCACCAGGGAGTTTCGTCGCTACATGGTGCGTTTTTATGGCCAGGTGCTGCTCTTGTATTCCGGCGAGAAAGTCGAATATTCATCCGTGGAGAAAGCCTCACAAACCAACGTGCGCAAAGTAAGCAGTTTAATTTCACGAGGAGGTGAGCAGCCCATTGAGGCAGCCTATCAGGTTGAGTTGAACACAGGCGAGTGGAAAGTTACCGATATACTCGTTGACGGCATCAGTATGGTGAAGAGTAACCAAGGCCAGTTCAAACACCTTATTGCACGTGATGGACTGGATAAGGTGATCGCAATGCTTGAAACACGTAACAACCGGCCATTTCGATGAACATATTGACGCTACACCACTAAAAAGGAACAGCCGTGACTATTGCGCACCTAAAACATGACTTACTGCGTTTTTACAATATCCTGGTGCTGCGCAACGCATACATTTCTCTTGCCATATTAGGCGTACTGCTTGGTGTTGCCATTGCCGGTATTCAACACTTTCAGCTAGACGCCTCCTCTGACTCTCTGGTTCTTGAGAACGATGCCGATCTACGATACTACCGTGTCGTGAAGTCCCGCTATGGTTCCGATGATTACATGGTCATCAGTTATACACCCGAACAAGACATGTTTTCCGATGCCACGTTACACGCTATTCGCGACTTGCGTGATAAGTTAACGGCACTGCCGCGGGTTAAATCCGTGGTCACCCTACTTGATGCGCCCCTGTTCCTGAGCCCACCCGTCTCCCTGTTCGCCATGGGGCGTGATTCCCAAAACCTGGAAATGGAAACCGTCGATCGAACCCTTGCACGCAAGGAGTTAACCACAAGCCCCTTGTACAGTGAGCGGCTACTCAGTAGTGATGGCAAGACCACTGCGATTCAGGTGAACTTCAAATCCGATACGGTACAAAGCAATTTATTAAAGGAACGCGATCGTCTGCTGGAAAAAAAATACAGCACCGGTCTAAACGCGAGTGACGCAAACGAACTGGCAACACTGAATAACAACATTCGTCAGGAAAACAATCGCATTCTGCAACAGGATGAAGAAAATGTTGCCGCCCTGCGTGACATCGTCACCCGACATAACACCAAAGCCGAACGTTTCGTTGGTGGTATACCGATGATTGTGGTTGATATGATCAATTTCATTCAGGGCGATCTGCTGGTGTTTGGTATCGGCGTTGTGCTGATGATGGCTTTGACCATGGCAATTATTTTTCGCAGCCTGCGTTGGGTCTTGCTACCAACCGCATTGAGCCTATTGACCGGCATTGTTATGACCGGTGTGCTTGGCACGCTCGATTGGCGCGTGACGGTCATTTCCTCAAATTACTTTTCCCTGTTGCTAATCATGACGCTGGCCATCGTCATTCATCTTGTTGTGCGCTACCGTGAATTGCACACCATGAACCCAAACATGGATAAACATGAATTGGTTTTGCTTACCATGCGCTCCAAGGCACTGCCTTGTCTGTTCACAACATTAACAACCGTGGTTGCCTTTGGCTCACTCATCGTCAGCGATATTCGTCCGGTTATCGACTTTGGCTGGATGATGGCCATCGGTACCGTTCTGGGACTTGTACTCACCTTCTTGCTGTTTCCCATGATCATGAGCCTGCTGCCGCAGATGAACAAAAAACCGCTCGACACACGCCAGCCGGTAACGACGTATTTCGCGCGGCTCACCGAGCACCATGGCAATAAAATTTTACTTGCCACCGCCGCGCTCATGATCTTCGCTTTTCTGGGCTTACCGCAACTGAGCGTAGAGAACCGCTTTATTGATTACTTCAATAACGACACCGAAATCCATCAGGGCATGAAGAACATCGATGCCAGACTTGGTGGCACCACTCCGGTAGAAGTGATTGTTGATGGCATGGGCAAAGCCTATTGGAACAATCCTGATGTACGTGATCAGGCCGCAGGGATTCATCGGTTTCTTGATGCCCTTCCCGAAACCGGTAAGGTGTTATCGGTAGACACCATCATGCGTGTGTTCGAAGAGGTCAACGTCGGCATTCCACTGGATAACTTCTACCTCAGTTTAATGCGTAGGCAGATGCCGGATGAAGTAAAAGGCCAGGTCATTACCCCTTACCTTTCCGAGCAACACGATCAATTGCGCTTTACCTTAAGAGTAAGAGAGTCTGACCCTAACCTGAGTCGTCAGGTCTTAATCGAAACCATACGTGACCATCTGGTCAACGACATGGCGCTACCCCCTGAACAAGTCCATGTCAGCGGTATGCTGGTGTTATATAACAATATGTTGCAAAGCCTGTTTCAGTCGCAAATTCTAACCATCGGTGCCGTGTTGCTGGCGGTCATGTTCATGTTCGTGCTGGTATTCCGTTCACTACGTCTGGCGATGATTGCCATTATCCCGAATACGATTCCAGCCGCGGTTGTTCTCGGTGCCATGGGCTGGTTCGGTATTCCACTGGACATGATGACCATCACCATCGCTGCTATTGCCATTGGTATCAGCGTTGACGATACCATTCATTATGTACACCGCTTCCAGGAGGAATTTAAAGAAGACCGCGACTACCTGGCCACGATGTACCGAAGCCACGCCAGCATTGGCCGGGCGATGCTCTATACCACGGTGATTATTACCGCCGGTTTTTCCGTGTTATCACTTTCCAATTTCGTGCCGACAGTCTATTTCGGTTTGTTTACCGGCTTTGCCATGGTCGCGGCATTAGTTGCCGATCTAACTGTATTACCAAAGCTACTGGTGATGCTGCGACCACTGGACGAAAAAATGGCCAACCTGCATGAAGTAAATCAGGCCATGTTCGGATGGCTTGGCACCGGCGGCTCTAAACGTTGAAGCGATGACAGATATTCAGCATCAGTACACTTTGACTATAATAAATAAGGGCTATCAATTCGTGCATTACCCACGTGCTGTACCCTATAATAGTACCTTACTACGTTAGCCTACCTTTGCAGAGGAAAATGAGCATGTCGCAAGGACGTACTGTTCCTATCACGCTACTGGTCATCATTATTGCCAGTGGCATCGGTTTCTTCTACTGGCTGAACCCACCACAGCAGTCGGGCAAACCGCGTGGTTTACCGCCCGCGGTGATCGCCGCTACCGAAGTCACCGAGGAACAATGGCAACCTACCCTGCAATCGGTTGGTTCACTGGTCGCCACCAATGGTACCCAGGTGAGTACCGAGGTAAACGGCATTGTCAGTGAGATCGTATTTAATTCCGGGCAACCTGTTAAAAAAGGCCAGGTACTGGTTCGTTTGAATAATTCCGTGGACGTCGCTGCGCTGGAGGCGCTACGCGCTGAACGCCGGCTTTCCGAAGTGCAATTCAAACGCGCCAGCAACCTGCTGAAAAAGCGTGTCACCTCAAAATCTGAATACGATGAAGCGTCGGCACGCTTTGATGCGACACGTGCACGGGTTAAACAACAGCAAGCGGTAATTCAACGCAAGGTGATCCTCGCGCCTTTTAGCGGTGAAGCAGGTATACGCCAGGTCGATCTGGGAGAATACCTTGAGGCCGGTACTCCGATTGTCAGTTTGCAGGCACTCGATCCCATCTATGTCGATTACACCCTGCCGGAGCGCTATCTAACCCGGGTTAAAACTGGCCAGCAGGTTAAGCTGAAACTGGATGCCTTGCCAGGCAACAATTATAACGGCAAGGTGAGTGCCCTGAATCCGGATGTGGATACACGCACAAGAACTCTCAAAGTGCGCGCCACACTCGACAACCCGGGCGGCATGCTCCGCCCCGGCATGTTCGCCGAAGTACAAACCATTACTGGTGAAGCCGAGCCCGTATTAACCTTGCCCTACACGGCAATCAGTTTTAATACCTATGGCAACTTTGTTTTTGTTATTACCAAGAACGACACCGGTATGCCCACGGTAAAACGCACCTCGGTTGAAATCGGTGAAACACGCAATGGGCGTGTCAGGATCAGCAACCTGCCCATCGGCACACAGGTGGTGCGCACCGGGCTGGTGAAATTGCGTGATGGCATACCCGTCAAGATCGATAACCAGGTTCAACTTAACGACAAGGTCATCAGCGGCGAATGAAGTTCACTGATCTTTTCATTCGTCGTCCCGTGCTGGCCACCGTTGTTAGCCTGTTAATCCTGTTGCTCGGCCTGCGTTCAATCGGCCTGCTCGAAGTCCGCCAGTTTCCGTTAATAAAAAATACCGTTATCACCGTAACCACCGCCTACCCCGGTGCCAGTTCAGAACTGGTTAAAGGGTTTATCACCACACCCATTCAACAGGCCATGTCAGAGGCCAATGGCATCGATTTTATTTCCTCAACCAGTTCACAGGGCCGGTCAACCATCGAAGCGCAAATGCGCCTTAACTATGATCCCAATGCCGCCATTGCTGAGATCCAGGCCAAGGTTGCCAGTAAACGCGGCGAATTACCGCCTGAGGTTGAAGACCCTGTCATCGAATCCACAACCGGTGATCGCACTGCCCTCATGTACCTGGCATTTTACAGTGACAGCATCCCGCGCCCGCAGATCAGTGATTACGTTCTGCGTGTCATTCAGCCACAACTGCAAGCCCTGCCCGGCGTTGCCAAGGCGCGCTTGTTTGCCTCGCAGTTTGCCATGCGCATCTGGCTCAACCCTAAACGAATGGCCGCCCTCGGTATCACCGGCGAAGACGTGGTCAATGTACTGCGCGACAATAACTACCAGGCAGGTATCGGCGCGACCAAGGACAAGTACGTGAGTATTAATCTTGTCACCAATACTGACGTCAATGCGCCAAAAAACTTTTCAAGACTGGTGCTGCGTGCGGATGAAGACGCACTGGTCAGACTAGAAGACATCGCCAGCGCCGAACTGGGTGCCGATGATTACAACACCACAACCTGGTACAAGGGGATCCCTTCCGTCTTCATTGGCATTGAGCCAGCCCCGGGTGCCAACCCGATCACCGTTGCCGATTCCGTTAACAAGCTAATCCCCAAAATGGCCGAACAGTTACCGACGGGGTTGTTGGTCAAAGTGCCCTACGATGCCAGCCAGTTCATCAAGTCATCGATCAGCGAAGTCTACAAGACCATTATTGAGGCCGTTATCATTGTGCTGGTGGTCATTTATCTCAGTCTTGGATCACTGCGTGCGGCCATCATCCCTGCGGTCACCGTGCCGCTGTCGTTGATCGGCGCGGCCTTTATCATGTACCTGCTCGGTTATTCACTTAACCTGCTCACCCTGTTATCCATGGTGCTGGCAATCGGCCTGGTGGTTGACGATGCCATTATCGTGGTTGAAAACGTGCACCGTCATATTGAAAACGGTGCGCCGCGTTTGCAGGCCGCACTACAAGGTGCGCGTGAACTCGCCATCCCTATTATTGCCATGACCACGACGCTACTTGCCGTTTATGCACCGATTGGCTTTCTCGGTGGTTTAACGGGTGCACTGTTTATTGAGTTTGCCTTTACCCTTACGGCTGCCGTGTTGATTTCCGGCGTTATCGCCCTGACCCTGTCGCCGATGCTTTCATCGCGGGTCTTAAAAGAACATGGCAGTGAAGGCCGCTTTGAAATCGCCGTGGAAAAATTCTTTACCCGCCTCGCCAGCAGTTACGGCCGAGTCTTACATAAAACCACCAACGTAGTTGGCGTGATGGCGATGCTTGGCCTGCTCATCCTCGCTTCCAACTTCCTGATGTACACGAACAGTAATAACGAACTCGCCCCTGACGAAGACCAGGGGATCCTGTTCTTCAGTGCAACTGGACCCCGCACAGCGACACTCGAATACCTGGAAGCCTACGGCGAACAAATCCAGTCGCTGTTTGAAAGCTTTCCCGAATACAATGACAGCTTTTATATTCTTGGCCGCAGCGGTGGCAACATCTTTGGTGGCTTTAAAATGAAAGCCGAACAACAGCGCGAACGATCACAAAACGAGGTCAAGGGCCCCCTGTTCGGGGCATTCGGCCAGGTCGCTGGCCTGCGTAGCTTCGTGTTTCCGAGACCCAGTATCCCCACACCTTCTCGCGGTGCGCCGCTGCAATTTGTTGTCACGACAGACCGTAGTTATGAAGAACTGGTCGAGGTGGCTAACCAGATACAGGGACAAGCCATGGCCAGCGGCCAATTCCTTTTCCTGGAAAAATCTATCGACATCGATCGCCCCATTATCACCGTTGATATCGATCGTGACCGAGCGGGTGATCTTGGTATCAGCATGGCCAGCATCGGGCGTAACCTTGGCACCTTGCTGGGGGGTGGCCAGGTTAACCGGTTCAGCATGGAGGGCCGTAGTTACAAGGTCATTCCACTGGTGTCGCGTGATTTTCGTCGCGATGCCGATTTGCTCAAGGATTATTACGTACGCAGTGCCAGCGGCGATCTCGTGCCGTTATCCACCATTGTCAGTTTAAAACAATCGGTTGAACCGACAGACCGTACCCAGTTACAACAACTCAATTCCCTGACCATCCAGGGTGTCACGGCACCCAATGTTGCGCTCGGTGATGCCATCGAATTTTTAGGCCAACTCGCAGAGCAGAACCTACCCAAGGGATACGGCTACGATTTTCTTGGTGACTCGCGTCAATATACCAAAGAAGGTTCCGCCCTGACCGTGACCATGTTGTTGTCTATCCTCGTGATCTACCTGGTACTGGCGGCTCAATTTGAAAGTTGGCGCGACCCGGCAATTATTCTTGTCTCAGTACCCCTGGCCACTGCTGGTGCACTGATCTTTATTATGCTTGATGTTAATGCGCTATCACTGAATATTTATACCAAGGTAGGTCTGATCACCCTGATTGGTGTCGTGGCCAAAAACGGCATTCTTATCGTTGAGTTTGCCAACAAGCTCCAGTTGAGCGAAGGCTTAAGTAAACGTGCCGCTGTAGAAAAAGCATCTACTATTCGCCTGCGCCCGATCCTCATGACATCTATCTCGCTGATCGTCGCTATGGTGCCGCTCATCGCCGCTACCGGTGCAGGAGCGGTTAGCCGTTCGCATATCGGCCTGACGATTGCCGCCGGTCTCGGCATTGGTACCTTCTTTACCCTGTTTATCCTGCCCGCTTTTTATATCCTGCTGGCAAAGGATCATAACCAGCTAGAAGTTGCCAACGAGCCTTAATGACAACTAAAAAAACACGTTGAACGTAATAAAATCTAGCCAGGAAATTTGCTTTAAAAGAAAAAAACAATTTAAGGGGTACTGCCCCCTTTTATTAGACCCCTTTTATTAGACCCCTTTTATTAGACCCCTTTTATTAAACTATTATGTCGAAGACTTACTAATATTTTCGACGTGTCTTTTCCGATAGCCGCCTTGTCAATGTCAGGGAATGCTGTTGACAGTATTGATACGATAGATGATTTTGTCATCGGCTCTGTCAACAATTCCCATACCCCTGAACCAATCATGTCTAAATGATAGATGGATTGACCATCCGGGCTGGTCAGGAAACTTTCTCCTTCAATTTTTATTTTTTGCACACCTTCATTTTGCATCAAACAATCTTTCGCCATTGATTCAGATGTTCTATTCTGCAATTCAAGCGCATAAGGTTTACTTTCCGCTTCGTTTGACTGACTTGGCCAACGTGAAAAATAGTCTTTTAAGAGACTGACCGCATCATCAGTACGGTCATAACAAATCTTGACACACTGAGCCTGTGAAATAGCCTTGCTTAGTGTTGAAAGTATACGAGAACCGTCGATTTCCCTCGCAAAATTCTGCTTGATTAATTGCTGAAAAATAACGGCTGCGGGCAACTCCTCTATCTGCACCTGTATCCCCTCACGACGTTCTAACAGTACAAAAGCGCCAATGTCGAGTAAATCATTTTGAGCCACTCTCAATTCTTTTTCTAATCCCAGGTAGGCATAGCGCTTACCTTGTAGCGTGATATGAGACTCAATAAAATTCGCGGATTGTAAATCCGTTGTGTCTGGTATGGGTGTGCGCAACCGTGGTGCAACACTAAGGGGTTTTCCTTTGCATTCATCGAGCGCTAAGGGAAAAACATCATCGCAAAAATACCGGCAACCAGCTGCCGTTAGGCAGGCAGTGAGTAAACTTTTACCTGCTCGATATTGACTTGGGAAAACGACCAATTTCCCATTAATAACAACTGATGCTGCATGAAGATAAAGCGACTCAGAATCACTAAAAGATTTGGCCAAAAGAACTTGAGCGACTAGTTCACAAAGAATATCTACCTTGTCAGTGTAACGATTAACCTCACTCGACCAGGAAGTCGATAAGCGATATTCACCAGACTCAAATTCAATCGTAATTAACGGTGTTACATGGTGCTCTCCAACGCTGTAACACCATTCAGGAAACAACACTGAGAACGATTCGGCCAAATGCTCACAATCAATTAAGCACAGAGGGTCATTCAAACTCTCAAAATAAAGATAAAGTGGCTCACTCATGTATTAAAAAGAACTTGGAATTTTTTCCATCACTTAAGAATTAATAAAACAACACAATGCTGCCATTGTAGGTTCTACAATAGCAGCATTGGAAGTTACTCTACAAACTAATATTTGTGTCAATCCCTAAAAATTTAGGGACTGGCTTTACTAACCTGATACGTCAGGAGCACTTGGTCCGCTAGGTTTACTTGGGGCACTTGGTACGCTCGGCTTACTTGGAGCACTTGGAGCACTTGGAGCACTTGGAGCACTTGGAGCACTTGGAGCACTTGGAGCACTTGGAGCACTTGGAGCACTTGGAGCACTTGGAGCACTTGGAGTGCTTGGAGCACTCGGGGTGCTTGGAGCACTTGGGGTGCTTGGAGTACTTGGGGTGCTTGGAGTACTTGGGGTGCTTGGAGCACTCGGGGTGCTTGGAGCACTCGGGGTGCTTGGAGTGTCAACACTTGTTGACGGAGCGCTCGGTCTGGTTGCTGCGTGGGCTGATTGACTTAATGTGGTCAATACCGGTGCTACATAAGCAGCGGATGCGACTAGACCCAATCGAGCAAGTGCCTTACGACGGCCAGTATCTATTTCTTCGTTAGCTTCAATCTTCTTTTTCATCTTAATCTCCAAAATGCAACATTACGAATATTATCTAGAAATATGTTAAATACTTTTGTTAAACAGTTCACATAAAAGAGGCGAACGCTTAATTAGTGAGCGCCAAATTTCTATAACCTTACTCATTACACGAACCAACACGGTAAAAGGTTCCATTAATTTGAGAAAATTACTCAAAAATGATGGAAATCTGGTTAACTCACAGGAAGGGAATCGAAATCCACGGGGGAACTAACAAAAAAGCAGATACCAACCCATTCATAACTGATTGATTAAAATAGAAAATATGGCGAATCTGATAAGATAAATGAAGCTACAGTTGAGCGAAGGCTTAGGTAAACGTACCGCGGCAGAAAAAGCATCTATTATTCACCTGCACCCAATCCTCAAGACATCTATCTCGCTGATCGTTGCCATAGTGCCACTCATCGCCGCTACCGGTGCAGGGGCGGTAAGCCGCTCGCACATCGGCCTGACGATTGCCGCCAGTCTCGGTATTGGTACCCCCTTCACCCGTTTATCCTGCCTCTTTTGTTGCTACATTTTAGGCTCTTTCCCGAATACTTAATAGCCAAGACCAGCCGTCATTGCATTGACGTAGGCCGTCATCTTTGCCGCATTGTCGCAGTCTTGAGGGTCTTTCATTTCTCCGCTGTTGTACTGATAGGCAACGATATAATCAAGCATCCATATAAAACCACCGCCCACACAGGTCTGGCCTTTGAACTGCCCCATTAATTGCTGCACGCCTGATGGGCAGTCTCCGCCCCAATACTGTGGAACACCATTGTTATAAACTAAATACCGGCTCCAGTCGCTGGCCAAGATGTAACCAGCTGTGGGGAATCCAGGGATAGCCTGCGTAATGGCGCTGGCCCAATTGGAAGGATTGTTTCCACTGCCACCAGAATAACATTGTAAATTCCACCATTTCACTGCGCCCGGGTTTGAGGTATTAAGAGCCTTAAGTGAATCCGTCCAGAATGACATAGAAGTATAAGGGCAAAAAGTGATGCCGAAACCTATGTCTATGAGCATTTGATTGAAGGCCAGAAAAGAGGCCGAGTCATATTCATCTTCGCAATCCATGTCCATAATGCTGATAGATGGAAATGTCTTTCGCAAACACTTCAAATTTTCCATCAGGTTGGTAGCAGAAAATGAATTTCCATTATGCTGGTAAATCTTCATAATTGTTTGAAAATCCATCACTCCCCCACCACCTCCAATCGATGCACATAACTGAGTGACAGTACCGCCGATCATACTCTCGACCAAACCAGGCCAACTTGAATCACCGACATAGACACCTTTTGAAATAACAAGCGTATCGTTAAAATACAGGTCACCCATGATCTGTGTTGGAGAGATTTTATAATCACGCCCGATATGGAAAAGACCCAGGATGGCCGTTGTGAAACCAGATTGTTTAAGCTGGCTGATAGTTGTGCTCACTGGTTGTATCGGCGACGTAGTAGGGTAAATACAACCAGAAGCATAGGCGGCTATGTTTAATACTGACATACGAACTCTCCTTATAAGTATGTATAGTTTAGGTTTAGTGTAAACGTAGTGAGCTTATTTTAGTTTATTGCGCATGTGATTTCTTCATCCGGCGAGATTTTCATAAACTGTCATAATTAAATTTACCTGAGACTAATTCAAGATAATTAAAAGCACGTGATGAACGATTTTGCGTTAGGCTATGTAATATCAAATCCATCACATAGCGGGAATCTGATTGGCGAATTATTGCCGCTTCAAATACCCGTTGGTACTTATACTATCGTAGAAATATTCCGTCGTTAGTGCAACGGGTTTGTCGAGAGGGTCGCTTTCTCCTGAACATAGAAAATAGCCAGTATAGCCACAATGCCATTCCCGCATGCGGTTTACTTTTATCCGTCAGGTAAGAAAGAGATGGAATTTAAGGGGGTGGTAACAAATACTAATGATTCTCATTTGTCACTGACCCCTTTTATTCTTTTATTTCTAGGCATGGTGGATATGAGCTGTCTATACTAGAACAATAAAACCAACAGGTACCAAGATGAAAGACCATAAGGCACTCATAGATAAAACCGTTGCCGCCATCGGTGAAGTAATACTCGGTAAGGAACAACCTACCAGGCTGGCGCTTGCCTGCCTACTAGCCCGCGGCCACCTGCTGATAGAAGACCTGCCGGGTCTCGGTAAAACCACGCTCGCTCATACCCTGGCGGGTGTTCTCGGTCTAGACTTCCAACGCATCCAGTTTACATCCGACCTGCTGCCAGCAGATATTGTCGGCGTGTCGATCTTCGAGCGTGAAACAAACAACTTTAAATTTCATCCAGGTCCTATCTTTACGCCATTAGTGCTCGCTGATGAGGTCAACCGTGCCACGCCGAAAGCACAAAGTGCCCTGCTCGAAGCCATGGCGGAACAACAGATCACGGTTGATGGTGTAACCCACCCTTTGCCCGAGCCGTTTTTTGTTATTGCTACACAAAACCCGCTTCATCTAATCGGTACCTTCCCCCTCCCCGAGTCACAACTCGACCGATTCCTACTACGTATCGAAATGGGTTACCCTGATAGTCAGGCCGAACGTGCCCTGCTAACAGGTGAGCAACGCCAACATATGTTAAAAAACATCAATCCCGTCATGGCGCTTTCGGAACTAAAGTCGTTGCAGGCAGATGTCGACAGTATCCATGCGTCGGATACGCTACTCGATTACCTGCAGGCATTGATCGCCTTCACACGTACAGATGCAGCCTACCAAACAGGCCTGTCACCACGTGCTGGCCTTGCACTACTTGCCGTTTCACGATCCTGGGCACTCATGCATGGGCGTAGTCACGTATTACCCGAAGATATCCAGACCGTACTCCCTGCCGTTGCCGGGCATCGCCTGCAACTACGTGACGATCAGGGTACTGATAGTGGCCTTGATCCGGTACGCCATCTGATGGAATCCGTGCCCCTGCCAGTATGAGCAAAACATGGCAACAACGGATTCTTCGCGTTCTAAAGGCACTTAAGCTTGAACGCTTTTTTATAGGTGATGGACCATCGAGAAAACCCGTCACCCTGACCAATCGCAGTGTTTATATCCTGCCGACCCGTGAAGGCATCATCTTTGTGCTTGTGCTGCTGACAATGTTACTCGCTGCATTTAATTATCGTAACAGCCTGCTATTCATGCTCACCTTTCTACTTACAGGGCTTGGTCTTGTTGCTATGCTCCACACCTGGCGCAACCTTGTTGGATTAACTTTCCAGGCTGGGCGAGTCAGCCCTGTGTTCGCTGGTGAAATAGCACGCTTCCAGGTACAACTGAATAACGCGGCTCAACGAGCACGGCTTAACCTACAGCTGCATCCGGATGAACACGGCGAAAACGTGCAAACCGTGATCGCCGATCAACCCGGCAATAATACAGCCCTGCTTGATCTGCCCTGCCCGGCGGCTCAACGCGGCCTGCTTGACCTTGGTCGCTTTACCATCAGCACCCGCTTTCCACTCGGTCTATTCCGCGCCTGGTCCTACCTTGATCTCAACATGCAGGCGGTGATCTACCCACGACCAGGCAAACCATCGTCACTCCCCCCGGCCGAGACAGGCCGCACACGCGGTAATGCTCAGGCGGGTGAAGGCATGGATGATTTCAAATCATTACGAGAGTACATCCCACAGGATTCGCCGCGGCATGTTCATTGGAAAGCCTCTGCACGTGGCCAGGGCATGCTGACCAAAAAGTTTGCCGGTGAAGGATCTGTTGAGCGTTGGTTAAACTGGGACAGCCTCGCTAACCTGGGTATCGAAGCCCGCCTCAGCCAGCTCTGTCGCTGGGTACTGGATGCGGACAAGGCTGGTGAGCGCTATGGCCTCCGCCTACCGGGAATTGAAATAGCCCCAGCGCAGGGAGAAAAACATCTTTATCACTGCCTGCAAAGCCTTGCTCTTTACCACGTTAAACACCGATGAGTCGCCCAGAAAAAAATCAGCTGGCCCTACAACTCGGTCTGCGCCCCGTGACGGTAAGCTTACTATTTATCAGCCTGGTACTCTTGATCCTACCGCATATTATCCGCCTGCCCCTCTGGACCCTTGCAGCCAGTTTTTTCTTTATGTTTTGGCGCTTCCAGCACGAGCGTCGTGGTTGGCCACTGCCCGGGCGCGCATTGCGTATCCTATTAATACTGCTGCTCCTGGTTGGCCTGACCATCAGCTTTGGTAGCCTCATCGGCCGCATTCCATTTACTGCGCTTTTTGTCACGCTGGTTGGACTGAAGTTTATTGAACTACGTACTCACCGTGACCTGATGCTTATCCTGTTTCTTGGTTACTTTATCGTCATTACGCATTTCCTCGACAATCAGGACATTGGCATGGCCGTCTACATGTTTGCGGTAGTCATGCTACTAACAACCGCACTGGTGAGTTTTAGCCGTAAACAGGACATCCGTTTGAATGAGTTAATGGGCGACTTCCGACTGGCCGCGGTCATGTTACTTCAGGCCATCCCGATCATGCTGGTGCTATTCATTTTGTTCCCACGCCTATCCGCGCCACTGTGGGCGATCCCAACCGATAGCGCCAGTGCGGTCACCGGTCTTTCAGATGAAATGTCTCCTGGCCAAATAAGTTCACTCACCCAATCAACTGATATTGCTTTCCGCGTCGATTTCCACGGTGAACGACCCGATAACAACCAGTTGTACTGGCGAGGGCCTGTCTTTGCCAGCTATGACGGGCAGCGTTGGTCGAAAGGTTCTGCCTACCCAAGGCAACGCGTAAAACTTGAGGAGACAAGTGAACCTGTGGAATACACGGTGACGCTCGAGGCGAATAACAAACCCTGGTTATTAGCGCTAGATCTGCCAACACATATGGTGACTAATGTTGATGCCCCTTATCCTCTGAACACAAGTGGTTTTATCCCTGGTGTAGGTCAAATTTCCTCTAACTATGAACTCTATGCAGATAAACCAGTTTCGCAACGAAAACAATACCGTGTGATATCCAGCTTACAATACCGTACCCCTGAGCTGAGTCAACGCCAGTGGCAAGAAACCACCAATGTCCCCGACAACATTGGCCAGAAGCTCCTTAATTTTGCCACACAACTGCGGCAACAACACCGTTCTGATCGCGCTGTTATCAACGCCATGCTCGAGTACTTTAGAAACCAGGAATTTTATTACACCCTGCAACCAAGGCCACTAGGGCAAAAGCCTATGCAACAATTCCTCTTCGATACGCGGGAAGGTTTTTGTGAACACTATGCCTCGGCCTTTACGATCGTCATGCGTGCGGCCGGCATACCGGCTCGTATCGTTACCGGTTACCTGAGCAGTGAAGTGAACCCCTACGGCGATTATCTTGTCGTGCGCCAAAGTGATGCGCATGCCTGGTCAGAAGTATGGCTCGAAGAAGAAGGTTGGGTACGTATCGATCCAACAGCCAGGGTTGCCCCGGAACGCATCCGCCAAGGTCTAGATGCACTTCCGGAATTCAGTACCAGCCCCGTGTTACTCGGTGACAACACGGCACCGGCGCGTGCCTGGCTAAAACTGAGTCGAAGCTGGGATGCCATGAACCATGCCTGGTACCAGTTCGTGCTTGGCTATGACTACAAAAAACAAAAAGAGCTACTGGAAAAATTCGGTCTCGCACAGAGCCACATAGTGCAAACAGTGATGATAATTCTGGTCATTATCGGTGTACTCATTGCCGTGTTCTCATTCTTCATGCTCCGCCCCGCGCGCAAACATGACACGATCGGTGCGCTCTATGATCGTTTCTGTAACATGATGGCCAAACACGGCCTGCCCCGTCTCGACCATGAAGGCCCGAGTGATTACCGTTCACGGCTTGTTGCAAAATACCCTGCACAGGCCCACCTGTTCACCACAATTTTCAGCAACTATATTCGTCAGCGCTACAGTAAGCGGCCGCAATCCGGTGCTGAATACCGTATGCGCAATGCACTACGTCTTTTGCAAAAGACGCGCAAGTAAATGGCGTAATTACAGTTTTTACTCTGACCCCCAATATTCTTAGTAATTGATACCAGGCCATACCTACTTTATTTTTTATTTCTTCCTTTATTAGCTATGTAAGAACGATAGACCGCATCAGTGACAGTGCCTTTATGTTTTGGCGGCAAATAATTTTCTGGCTCGACACCATCAAAATATTCCTGAGGAACGCTATCATCGATCGAAGGTAGATCCGGACCATAATTAGGCTCAATGCTACTATCAATTAGGCCGGTAAACGTTGGCGCGGAAGAAACTCGAGGTGTGAGACTTTCTTGTAAACAAAACTGATCGCGCAATGTTGCAATAATTGAAGTGTGATCGAAATAAGAGCCCTCATCAGGCCGCAAAACTTTTTGCGCGACATAGGGGTTAATGAATATCGCGGGAACGCGTGGCCCATATGAGGTGTAAGGAAAATTAGCAAAACCACCTGGGTCAGCAAATGGCGAGGTCGCCTCACTGGGTGCGACATGATCAAAAAGCCCGCCATGTTCATCGTAAGTTATCATAAGCAATGTTTTATCGAAGACGTCTTTATTACTAGCCAGCGTTTGAAATACATCTCGCAATAATGCCTCACCGTGTATCACATCAATCGGCGGCAAGCCTTCATCTGTCGTAGAACCACCCGGGTGATTACTATTGGGCGGAATAAATCCATCTGCCGAATATTTTTGATAGCGTGGTTCAATAAAACTGTAAGTGGGTAAGGTGTCATGTGAAACATCATAGGCAAAGTCAGCATAACCTGGAAAATCACTTTTCAGTTTGTAAACATTGCCACCTTCTAACCAGTTCCACCGATCATGAACGTACTTTAAAAAAGCAGATATAGGCACTTCGCCATCGTAGTAAACTTTCCACGCAGTACTAGCTGAATTACTGTTTGCTTCATCTAATAACTCAAATACGGTTTTATAATCCAGTTGTCCATGAAAAGGATCGAGATCATCGTAGTTAGGGTACTCACAATTATTAAGGTATGAACAGTTTTTCCCTGACTTTGTATAAAAACCGGGCGTACCACAATGCGCAAAAAGACGATTAGGCCACGTTTGTACTGGGCCTGAGCCAAAGTAACAATCACTAACGCCATAGCTTTTCGCTAATGCCGACGTTATCGGCATACCGCCAAGCGCAGTCGACGAATAATATTGCATAATGTTGCTGGCTTTGTCGGTATCATTTCCTCGGGTCTTAATCGCTTTTGCGTAATTGGTGACAAAGCCATCCATCTTGCCACCATTAATTTGCTCTTCCATATCATCGTGATCTTCGTTGGGATCCGGAAACGGTTGAATTTGTGCCGCCTTAATATCTGGATCAGTAAATGCGGCAACGGTTCCACCTTTACCATCTGGATTAGACCAACCAGGCGGCACGCCATCAAAATCGGGGCCGTATGGATACAGATCACCAAGCACATTATCGAAAGAACGATTTTCAAACATAAGCACCACAACGTGTTCTATGTGGCCAAGCGGTTTTGTGTTGCTCATAATATTAGTCCCTTAATATTGTACGAACGAATTAGATTTATTTTTGTGGATCAACGGCAAAACTAATTGATCTCTGATTTGGTAATAATATACCCGAGAGTTTATAAATACCACACTTAAAAAAGACTTACGCAAAATACGTAAGCAATAAAAAGCTCCACATAACTAATGATACTTCCGTTAATCGAATGTTTACGGAGGCAAACATTATTGAAAATAAAAATTATTATTTCATCTCTGGCGTTAACTCAGGAAAATACCAAGACTCTACGTGCTCAGGAATTTCCCACGACAAATCTGAACGCGATGATGTTTCACTTAACAAACCATCTTCTTTAAGTTGTGCAAGTAAACGTCTTGCTGTGCGTTCTGCCATCCCTTCACATAAATTAATCGCTCGCGTACGTGAAATTGCCCCCTCAACAAAGGCACTGTGTAATATATTTATGGCAGCGTCTTTAAGTCCACCATAACCCAGCACACGATTATCATTACGCGCTTGCACATAGGCAATAATACGATCGCGCATATTCTTTAAATTTAACAACTCGCTAATGTACTGCACTTGATCTTTCGCCGTGTCTAACATGAATTCACAAAAACCAATCAATGCAGATTCGCTTAGTACACCGCGCCCATCCAAGTTGCCATTGCGTGTGGCATCGGCATTGGCCAATGCCGATTTATACTGCACCGCACTGCGCGCAAGGCCGCGACTTAAACACCATACCCCGCTGCTCTTCATACCAATTGCGCGTAATGCCGCATCGGTAAACAAACGGATCACTCGACCATTACCATCAGAAAACGGGTGCACCCAAACAAGGCGATGATGTGCGCATAAGATAGCAATAATTTTTCGATCGCCTCGATGCTTGTCTGGGTGATATACCTGACATAAAGTATCCATCAATGAAGCAACATGATCTTGGTCTGGTGCAATATGTTGCCCAACACGCACCTCATGATCGCGCCATGCCCCCGGCACAACTGTTCTCACTATTTTATTTTCTGCATCCTTAATTTGGTGCAGTGCGTCAGGGATCTGTATATAAAACTCATGATGGATCGCTTGAATAAATTCAGGTGAAAATAACGTATCCAAACTAACGTCTTGCGCTGCAATCCATTCCTGCACATGAATATGAGCCAACGACTCCAGCTGTAAATCCCGCTTTGCAGCATCCTGTGAAAAATCACCCGCTTGCGCCTGGCGAATATCGTGTGGCTGAGTATTGTTGCCTTCAATCAAATTAGAGTAATACGAATTAATCACAGCCATGTGCTGAGTAATCGTCAGCCGTGTTTTGTCCGACAATTGACCGGTTAGCTCTGCTGCCGAGACCATCAATTCGGTGGCCTTATCAGGCACCTTTGATCTTGCCAATGCAGCATCAGAGGGTATGTAAGGTGTAAAAGCTGGTATCAGATTATCCATCACCCTATTTTGGCCGGTTTGTTGGCCAATTTCAAGGTGATTATATTGTTGTTTTATATGGTATTTATAATATTATTTTAAATATTCAGCATTTAAATGGCCGGTTTTATGGCCGGTTCAAGAATTAATCACGATTATAGGCCATAACTCAGCGAGCACTTTACCTAAGCCGCTCAAACGACACGTCCATAAATCAGGTGTTATCTGTCATTTTTGGGCACCCTACATATTTGAAAATCATCAAAATAAATTTGAGCGGCACCACCCTTATTGCGAATATGACTCACAATCGCTTCAGAGGTATAAATCTTTAGTGGTTGAAAGGTAG
>Ga0316207_10000746_pt1 | contig 46577 bp, 44 predicted proteins | sample 6weekpyrite_MG_FD_204943 | JGI IMG/M metagenome (GOLD analysis project Ga0316207, IMG submission 204943) | Microbial mat bacterial communities from mineral coupon in-situ incubated in ocean water Damariscotta River, Maine, United States -... | ecosystem: Environmental > Aquatic > Marine >... | reverse complement strand
GATGAATTACAGCTCAAGGTTAAAACCAGCGAAGAGTTCGGTCGCGATGGCGGGCTAGGTATCCTTAGCGATCCTCGTGTCATCGAAGCTGCTTTCAGTAAAGATGTGCTAGAGCAGGGAAATAACAGCGAGCTGTTAGAACTCTCAGATACAAGTGTGGTGGTGCTGCGCGTTAAAGAGCACAAGCGTCCACAACCACGTCCGCTCGAAGATGTCAGAACACTGGTTACTGCGCAGGTGAAAAAACAGAAGGCCACGGACGAAGCCAAACGTATCGGCGAAGAAATTCAGCAACGCATTCTTAAGGGTGAAAGCTTTGATGAGCTTGCCAAGACGTATTCATTTGAATGGAAGAAGCCCGGCAAAATTGATCGTAGCAACCGTGACCTGGATGCGGCATTGACACAGGCGCTATTTAAAATGTCCAAGCCTGATGCCGAAAAGCCTGTTTATAATGGCATCACCTTGCGTTCGGGTGACTATGTATTGATCGGACTGTTTGATGTTGACGAAGGTGATATCAACAAGCAGAACGAGACAGTAAAGAGCAAGGCACGTGCAGCGCTGTTGCGTGAATACAGAACACGTGAGCTGGCGGCATACAAAAAACAGCTTAAGAATGAAGCGGAAATCAAGGTTTATAATAATAACTTCTAAATATTTTCTGATGACGTCAGAGCTGACGTAAATCAGAATAAGGCAGGAAAGCCATGAAGCTAAAACTGCATACGCAAATTTTCATTGCCTTGATTCTGGCAGTGATCGCGGGTTATCTCACCGGCAAAGATGCTGCACTCTTTGGTGTGAGCTTCTACTCCATCTATGATTTTTTCGGCACACTCTTTCTCAATGCCCTGAAGATGATCATCGTGCCATTGATTATGGCCTCGATTATCAGTGGTATTGCAGGCATTGGCTCCGGTGGCGCATTCGGGCGTCTCGGCGGCAAGACGCTTATTTATTATCTCAGTACCAGCTTCCTCGCCATAGTCGTGGGTTTGATCCTGGTGAATCTGTTCGCACCGGGCATCATTGATGGCAAACCCGCAGGTGCGGTCACCGGAGCATTAACCGCCGATGTCAGTACTGTCTCGGACAAGATACAGGGTCGGGGCGGTGGTGATGTCATGGAAGTGTTTCTGCGTATGGTGCCACCAAACATAGTCAGTGCGGCAGCAAATGGTCAGATGCTAGGGCTGATCTTTTTCAGTTTACTGTTTGGCTATTTCATGACGCGCATTGGTAATACCTATGCTGAGCATATGTACAAGTTCTGGAATGGCACCTTTGAAGTGATGATGCAAATCACGCTCTTCATCATGAAGTTCACGCCGTATGGTGTGTTTGCCTTGGTGGCAAAGGTAGTGGCCGATACTGATCCGGGCAAGTTCGCCGAGCTGGCACAATCCGTGGGCACATTCTTTATCACGGTTTTACTGGCATTAGCCATACATATGTTTATCACGATGCCGTTGATATTACGTTTTGTTGCGGGCGTGAACCCACTACGTCATTTTCGCGCTATGGCACCTGCATTACTGACCGCGTTTTCAACCGCCTCATCATCGGCAACGTTGCCTATGACGATGGAACGTGTTGAGAAAAATGCCGGTGTATCGAATCGTACTACCAGTTTTGTGTTGCCATTAGGCTCTACCGTGAACATGGATGGTACGGCGCTGTATGAATGTGTTGCTGCAATGTTTATTGCACAGGCCTACGGGCTTGAGCTGTCATTTACGACGCAGCTAACAGTCGTTATGTTGGCGCTGTTAACGTCTATTGGTGTTGCCGGCATTCCCTCGGCTAGTCTGGTGGCAATTTCTGTGATTCTGACATCGATTGGATTGCCCATTGAGGGTATTGCCATGATCTATGCCGTCGATCGCATTCTGGATATGTGTCGTACGGCAGTGAATGTCTTTAGTGATTCCTGTGGTGCTGTCGTGGTAGCGCGTAGTGAAGGTGAAACACCGCTTTCTGATGAAGTCATGCAGGCTGCCGAGGAGAAGGCATGAAGGCTCTCTGGAATGGCAGGGTGCTAGCCGAGAGTGACAATACCGTTGTGGTCGATAACAACCATTATTTTCCACGTGAGTCACTCAACATGGATTATTTTCAGCCAAGTGACAAAACCACCGTGTGTGGCTGGAAAGGTACCGCGAATTACTTCTCAATCAATATCGATGGAGAGCTGAATCAGGATGCGGCCTGGTATTATGCCGCCCCGAAAGAGGCAGCAGCCGAGATTAAGGATAGTGTCGCTTTCTGGCGTGGTGTTGAGGTGACGGAATAACGCAGTCGCTATTCGGCGGCTTCCTCGTCTTTTACGTCACCGGCAATGTCCATACCGATGATGCTATAACCTGAATCCACATGCACAACCTCACCAGTGACACCTGCAGCCAGGTCTGAACACAGAAATGCCGAGACATTACCGACATCATCAATCGTGACATTGCGGCGCATTGGCGCAGTATGTTCGACGTGACTGAGCATGTCGCGAAAGCCACCAATACCAGATGCGGCGAGGGTACGAATAGGACCTGCTGAGACACCGTTCACGCGTATGCCATCAGGACCGAGTGCCTGAGCCATATAACGCACATTGGCCTCAAGACTGGCTTTTGCCAGGCCCATGACATTGTAGTTGGGGACTGCGCGTTCGGCACCGAGGTAACTCAGTGTCAGTAATGATGCATCGCGACCTTCCATCATGTTACGGCCGGCCTTGGCGAGTGCAGAAAAGCTGTAGGAACTGATTTCATGGGCGACGCGAAAGCCATCACGTGTAACAGTATCGAGATAATCACCACCGAGCTGATCACGTGGCGCAAAGGCGACAGAGTGAACCAGAATATCCAGATGATCCCAGTAATCATCGAGTCGGTCAAAGACATGCTCAATTTGATTGTCATCGCTCACATCGCAGGGGATGGTCACTTCAGAATCGCATTCTGAGGCAAGTTTTTCGACACGATCCTGGAGTTTTTCATTCTGGTAGGTAAAGGCCAGATCGGCGCCTTCACGATGCATGGCCTTGGCGATACCCCAGGCAATCGAACGTGTGCTGGCGAGACCGACAATGAGAACATTTTTACCAGTGAGAAAACCCATATGACACCTTTTCGTTGTTAATTATGTAGCGTGCAGTATGCCCACAACATTCTTGTCTGTATTAAAAACGTATAATGCCTCATGGGAGAAAAAACGCAAGTCAGCGGTCATATAGAATAGTCGTCAATCTGTGGAAAATAGGTAATAATGACAGTCCTATGCGGAAGGGAATGATAACAATAACGACCCTGAAAACAACGTTGCTGATTGCCGCCGGTATCCTGTTGGCAGGCTGCTCGGATTCCGTCTGGAATAATCCCTATCCTTCGTCTGATGCAAAAAGCAACATTCTGTATAAGTCTTTTGAAAAGCGTCCCAAGCGTCTTGATCCGGTTAGTTCATACAGCTCAAACGAATATGAATTCATTGCACAAATATATGAACCGCCACTGCAATACCATTACCTGAAACGCCCCTATACGCTCATCCCACGTACCGCAAAATCGCTACCACGTGTGAATTATTATGATGCTCAGGGGAACGAGTTATCAGCAGATGCACCGATTGAGAAGATTGCTTCTAGCAGTTATGTGATCAGTATTCAGCCAGGTATTAAATTCCAGCCCCACCCGGCGTTTGCCAAAGGTGCTGACGGTGAATTACTTTACCATAATCTGACGGCTGAACAGCTTGAAAAAATCTATGCCCTGGGTGACTTTGAGAAAACCGATAGTCGAGAACTGACCGCAGCAGATTATATTTATCAGATAAAACGCCTCGCTGCGCCGAATGTACATTCGCCCATCCTCGGTATTATGGCTGAATACATCGTTGGGCTGACGGAATATGCAGCAACCTTGAAGAAAGCCTACGAGATCGTCAAAGAAAAAACACCTGACTATGAATTACCCTATCTGGATCTCTCCAGTATTAATTTTCCGGGTGTCGAACAGATTGATCGCTACACATACAAAATTAATGTCAAAGGAAAATACCCGCAGCTGCAATACTGGCTGGCGATGCCATTCTTTGCCCCGATGCCGCCTGAGGCCGATCGTTTTTACACCCAGGCGGGTTTAAAAGATAAAAATATTATTCTCGACTGGTTTCCGGTGGGTACCGGCCCCTATATGTTGACCATCAACAACCCAAATCGTCAGATGGTACTGGAGCGCAATCCGAATTATCACTTTGAGGCCTATCCGAGCGAGGGTGAGCCCGGTGATGCTGAGGCGGGTTTATTAAAAGATGCCGGTAAGCAACTGCCGTTTATTGATAAGGTGGTCTACAGCCTGGAGCGCGAGGCGATCCCTTACTGGAACAAGTTTTTGCAAGGTTATTACGATATCTCCAGTATCAGTTCGGACAGTTTTGATCAGGCGATTACCATGACCAGCTCTGGCGATCCAACGTTGACAGATGAAATGCAGGGCAAGGGCATTCGTCTTTCCACCGCAGTAGCGACTTCAACGTATTATACCGGCTTTAACATGCTTGATCCGGTAGTCGGCGGTACTTCTGAAAAAGCGCGCAAGATACGTCGTGCCATTGCTATCGCGGTTGATTACGAAGAATACATCTCGATCTTCTCGAATGGTCGTGGAATTCCGGCACAGGGGCCCATCCCGGGCGGCATCTTTGGTCACCTCGAAGGCGAGGCTGGCATTAATCCCTATGTGTATGACTGGGTGAATGGTAAACCGCAACGTAAACCATTGAGTGAGGCGAAACGTCTGCTTGCTGAAGCGGGGTATCCTGGTGGGCGTGATGCAAAATCGGGTGAGCCACTGTTGCTGAATCTGGACACGGGGCAAAGCGGTCCGGATGTCAAGGCGACACTGGACTGGTGGGCAAAACAGTTTAAAAAGATTGGCATTGAGCTGGCCATTCGCAGTACGGATTACAATCGCTTTCAGGAAAAAATGTTAAAAGGTACTGCGCAGATCTTTCAATGGGGCTGGAATGCAGATTACCCTGATCCGGAAAACTTCATGTTTTTGCTTTATGGCCCAAATGGTAAGGTGAAATTAAAAGGCGAGAACGCCGCGAATTATAGTAACCCGGAGTTCGATAATCTGTTTGTGCAAATGAAAAATATGGATAACAGTCCTGAGCGTCAGGTGATCATCGATAAGATGGTCGATATTGCTCGGCAGGATTCACCCTGGTTATGGGGGCTGCATCCCAAAGGGTTTAGTCTGTATCACGCATGGTATAGCAATACCAAACCGAATTTGATTGCGAATAACACGCTTAAATACAAGCGCATCCAGCCTGATCTACGTCAGCAGAGACGCATTGAGTGGAATCAGCCTATCATGTGGCCGGTGTATATTCTTCTTGCATTACTGGTGCTGGCATTATTACCTGGTATTTACTCCTATGTGCAGAAAGAACACCGCAGTGCAATGAACAAGGAAGGCGCCTGATGTTTGCCTATATTGTAAGACGCACACTGTACGCGATACCGTTGCTCATCGGCGTGAACCTGATTACGTTTTTATTATTCTTTGTTGTTAACTCGCCGGATGATATGGCGCGTTCCCAGCTGGGGAATAAAAATCTTACGCCTGCCGCGATTCAGAAATGGAAAGAGGCACGTGGTTATGACAAGCCGGTTGCCTATAACGAATCTGCTAGTGGTGCAAACAAATTCACGGAAACGATATTTTTTGAAAAGTCGGTGAAGTTGTTTGTATTTGATTTTGGCACGGCCGATGATGGTCGTGATATTAGTCATGATATCGCTGAGCGTATGTGGCCGAGTCTGGCAATTGCGATCCCGAGTTTAATAGTGGGCTTGTTGCTAAATATAACGCTGTCGATGTTGCTGGCCTTTTTTCGTGGATCATACATTGATGTGACGGGCGTGATCCTTGCCGTAACGCTGTTATCGATATCGGCCATGTTTTATATCATCGGTGGTCAGTATGCGATCAGTAAGCTACTACATCTGGTACCTATCTCTGGTTATGACGATACGGGTCTGGAAGCGATCCGCTTTCTGATCCTGCCTGTGATTATTGGTGTGATCTCGGGGATTGGCAGCGGCACACGTATCTATCGAACTTTTTTTCTGGAAGAAATCAATCGCGATTATGTCAAGACCGCACGTGCTAAAGGTTTGTCAGAGTCCTGGGTACTGTTTAAACATGTATTAAAAAATGCCGGCCTACCTATCCTTACCGGCGTGGTGGCAGCGATTCCACTATTATTCCTCGGCAGCCTGCTAACGGAATCCTTTTTCGGTATTCCTGGTCTGGGGAGTTATACGATTGATGCCATTCAATCACAGGACTTCGGTATTGTACGCTCTATGGTGTTTCTGAGTGCCGTTCTGTATATCCTCGGCTTACTGCTAACTGACATCTCCTACACGCTGGTGGATCCGCGTGTCAGGTTAAATTAGGTACAGACTGGTGAACTTCCTCGCAGATATAAAATTCACCCCGCTCTGGTCTGACTGGCTGGTGTATCTACTATTTTTCACGCTGGCAGTGGCATTCTTTTATGTGCGCCGTCATGAGCACCTGCTTTCCCCCTGGCGGCAGATAGCACGCCGCAAGCTGGCCATGATTGCATTGATTGTACTGAGTCTCTACGCAGTGATTGGGTTCATTGACTCCATTCATTTCAAGGTAGCCCTACCCAAGCAAGATTCGTCACAGCAGACACAGTATTCAGCAGAAACCTTGAGCGTTCTGGATGTGATCCTGAAGCCTATCCGTGAAAATGATGAAAAAACCTTTTCTGCACCTTTTGCCTTAACGCTGTTTGCAAAAGAAAACATCGATGTTAATGGTAAAACGATTCGTGATTATCCACGCCTAAAATATGGTGGTGCGCATCTAGAGTCGGTTGATGAGCGTGCTGCGGATGTATTCACGCGTTTCCTGCATGGCTCTGCTCGCGCATTAGTATTGCTTGCCGTGTTAGTGCTGCTTGCGTTGATATACGATGCCAGACGTAAAGGCATTATGATTGCCGCGGCTATTCACCGTCTTGTGAGAGGCGAGTACGAGATACCGGCACGTACAATTGTGCTGACTATTGGTCTGTTCATCTGGGTAGGCATGGTACTGGCGCATCTCGCTCCTTACTATCATGTTCTGGGTACCGACAAGGTGGGCCAGGATGTGCTGTATCTATCTTTAAAGAGTATTCGTACCGGCCTTATCATCGGCACCTTGAGTCCCGTTATCATGTTGCCATTTGCGATTTTACTTGGTGTCATGGCTGGGTATTTTCGGGGTTGGGTCGATGATGTCATCCAGTATGTCTATACCACGTTGAATTCCATCCCCGGTATTTTACTGATTGCCGCATTTGTATTGATGATTCAGGTCATCATTGATAATAACCCGGATATGTTCAGTAACCTGGCGGCACGTGCCGATGCCAAGTTGCTCGCATTGTGTTTGATTCTGGGGATAACCAGCTGGACAGGGCTGTGCCGTTTATTACGTGCCGAAACCCTGAAGTTGCGTGAAATAGATTATATTCAGGCATCACTGTCGTTTGGTGTGCGTAATATGCGTATTTTGACACGTCACCTGGTACCCAATGTCATGCATATCGTCATGATCATTGTGGTGATCGATTTTAGTGGCCTGGTGCTTGCCGAAGCCGTGCTGGCCTATGTGGGTGTTGGCGTAGACCCCTCTATTAACAGCTGGGGTAACATGATCAACAGTGCGCGCCTTGAAATGGCGCGTGAACCGATTGTGTGGTGGTCACTGGTGGCCGCGTTTATGTTTATGTTTGTTCTCGTGCTGGCAGCGAACCTGTTTTCCGATGCCGTGCGTGATGCCTTTGATCCACGTTTGCGTAAGTAGAGATTATGTCAGATAGCTTATTAAAAGTGACTAACCTGAAAACCTGGTTTGATACCGCGCAAGGTGAGTTGCGTGCCGTGGATGGCGTATCATTTGATATCAAACGAGGTGAAACCTTTGCGCTGTTGGGAGAGTCGGGCTGTGGTAAATCCATGACGGCGCTTTCCTGCATGCAACTGGTGCCGGAACCGGCAGGGCGCATTGAGTCTGGCCAGATTCTGCTCGATGGCGAAGATATCCTGAAGTATTCAGAAGTACAGATGCGTAAGGTGCGCGGCAAACGCATAGGCATGATTTTTCAGGAACCCCAGACATCCCTGAATCCGGTGTTAACAGTGGGCGACCAGATCCGTGAAACCGTGATGCAGCATCAGAGTGTTAATAAGCAGGCAGCGAAGAAACGTGTTCTGGAGCTGCTTGATGCGGTCGGTATACCTGATCCGGCGCGTCGCTTCGATGAATATCCGCATCAGCTTTCTGGTGGTATGAAACAACGCATTATGATTGCGATTGCATTGGCGGGCGAACCAGAACTCCTGATCGCCGATGAGCCGACTACTGCTCTGGATGTGACCATTCAGGCGCAGGTGCTGGAACTGTTAAAGAAACTTCAGAAAGATACCGGCATGGCTATTCTGTTGATTACCCATGACCTCGGTGTCGTCGCAGATATGGCGGATCACGTCGCCGTGATGTATGCCGGTGAAATTGTAGAGCAGGCCAATCATCAGGACTTTTTTGCCAATCCGCAGCATCCATATTCACAGAAACTGTTTGAATCATTACCAAATACCATGAAACGTGGGCAGAAGCTTGCGGTGATTAAGGGCGTTGTACCGTCACTCGCGCAACGTTTCGAGGGTTGTCGATTTGTTGAGCGTTGTGATTTTGCCTCAGCTGTGTGTAATGAAATCATTCCAACCTGGTTACAGCAGTCAGATGACAGGGGCGTGCGCTGTCATCTTGCTGATCCAGAGCAGGCAGGGCGTGTTACTCGACAAGCTGAACAGGAAGAACTGCATCAGCACGCAGAGGCTAGTGCTGCATCGAATGATACCTTGTTATCTGTTAATCAACTCAAGGTGCATTTCCCAATACAGAAAGGGCTATTAAAGCGCACTGTTGGATATGTAAAGGCCGTGGATGGGTTATCGTTATCGATTGATGCGGGTAAAACACTGGCGCTGGTCGGCGAGTCTGGCTGTGGTAAAACGACAGTCGGCAAAGGCATCCTGCAATTACTGAATATCACGGCAGGCGAAATTGATTTTGATGGCATGGCCTTTCATAAACTCAAAGGAAATGAACTGCGTCAAAAACGCTCTGATATTCAGATCATCTTTCAGGATCCTTATTCATCGATGAATCCACGCATGATGGTGAATGACATCGTTGCTGAGGGCATGCAGGCGCAAAAGATTGAAAGCTCCAAGTCGCGTCGTTGGGAAAGGGTAGCGAGCTTACTAGAACAGGTAGGTTTATCGGCAGACAGTGGTACCCGTTACCCACACGAGTTTTCCGGTGGCCAGCGTCAGCGTATCTGTATCGCACGTGCACTGGCAGTCGATCCCAAACTTATTATTTGTGATGAACCAACGAGTGCACTGGATGTTTCGGTACAGGCACAGATTTTGAATCTGTTAAAAGATTTACAGCAGTCTCTTGGGCTTTCGTATTTGTTTATTACGCATAACCTCTCCGTGGTGGAATACCTCGCGGATGATGTCGCAGTGATGTATCTTGGACGTGTAGTAGAAACAGGGCGCGTCGATGAAGTGATGAAGAATCCACAGCACCCGTATACCAAGGCCTTGTTGTCTGCGGTGCCGGTTGTCGATAAAACCACACAGCGCGAGATTATTCGTCTCGAAGGCGATCTGCCTTCACCAGCTAACCCACCCGGTGGTTGTCATTTTCATCCTCGTTGTAACCAGGCCATGCCGCAATGCCGTGAACAATATCCGGATGCGATGCAGGCCAGTGACACGCATAAAGTTGCCTGTCATCTGATGGCGAGCAGACTTGATTAACGATGACTCAGCCAGTTCTTATTTTTGTTTATAACGCTGATACCGGTTTTTTTAATCTGGTCAGTGATATTGCGCACAAGATGCTGTCACCTGAAACTTATGCCTGCAATCTGTGCAAGATAACGCATTCAAACTTTGGTATGCGTGAAGAATGGAAATCTTTTTTTGCCGAGCTCGATGCTGAACTTGAATTTTTGCACCGTGATGAGTTCATCAAGAAATTTAGAATGGAAGATATGACGCTGCCTGCGGTATTTGTACTAGTCGATGAAAAGCCTGTGGAGCTTGTTCGAGCTGACGAGATAAATGCCTGTCATGATACGCTGTCCTTGCAGATGTTAATCAGCGACAAAAGCGCTGCGTATCGCAATAGTACTGAGTAGCTTTACGATTGTGAACGGTATGCCGAATGTTCGTATAAGAACAGCCAATATTGATGATCTTGAAGATATCAAACGCCTTTATCTCGCGGCATTTGATCAGTCCGAATCCGAGATCGTGGCAAATGTAGCAGTCGATTTACTCAATGAAAAACAGACTCCCGATATAATTAATCTGGTTGCAGTTGATGATGAGCAGATCATCGGTCATGTTTCCTTTAGTCCGATTTTTCTAAAGACGACAGGCGAGCACCTTGGCTATATTCTTGCGCCATTGGCGGTATTACCCGAACATCAGAAAATGAAGATCGGAACATCTCTCGTCGAACATGGTGTTGATTTGCTGGCAAAACAAAATAGTTACCTGATCTTTGTCTATGGTGACCCTGGTTATTATGGTCGATTTGGTTTTGCCAGTGAGTTGGCATCAGCATATCAACCGCCTCATACACTGCAACAACCGCAAGGGTGGCTTGCAAAAAATGATAATGCCGCAGTTGCCGTAGAGACTAGTGAAATCACCTGTGTAAATGCGTTGAATGATCCTGACTTATGGTAACCAGGTTTATTGTGAGCATTTTGATATTTGTTTAATAAAAGTCTTAATTGGGACTCGTAACTGGGAGTAGCGTTAGATGTCGCCATTTTCAAAAAGACAACAGTTTTTTGGTCTCATCACCTGGCTCGTTATTAGTTATAGTGCTTCGGCAATTGGTGCGCTTGCATCTATTCAGGCAGGTGCGTTCTATGCAGAGCTCGTACAACCAGACTGGGCACCGCCAGCATGGTTATTTGGCCCAGTATGGACAACACTGTATGCGCTAATGGGAATTTCAGCCTGGTTGATCTGGCGCGTGGCTGGTTTTAATGCGCATCGCCGGGTTTTGATTTTATTTTTCGTTCAGCTGATATTGAATGCACTCTGGAGCTGGCTGTTTTTTAGCTGGAGTTTCGGGGCGCTCTCAGTGATTGAAATTATGCTTCTATGGGCATTCATTCTTGCCACAGTTGTTTCTTTCTGGCGTATTCATCGACTCGCAGGGATCTTGCTTATGCCTTATTTTGCATGGGTGAGTTTTGCTGCCGTGCTTAATTATTCACTCTGGCGACTTAATCCTGGGATACTTGCATAAATAACAGATAGTTTTTTACACATTTCTCACAGGGATATTCGACTATTGTGATTGCAGTTATGTGACCTTATTTATTGTCCTAGTATTTATCCAAGCCAGACAGAGCTAAAAAACAAAAATGGAAAAGATAATCGGTAAAATTCGCGAGTTTTTACAACTCGAAGCAGCCAGTGGAATATTGCTGCTTATTGCTGCCATCCTTGCCATGGTGGCTGAGAACTCACCACTGAATGGCTTATATGATTCATTGCTAAATACGCCAGTGGCTGTTCAATTTGGTGAATTTGAAATTGCCAAGCCGCTGTTGCTTTGGATTAACGATGGTCTCATGGCGATCTTTTTCTTTTTAATCGGTCTTGAGGTCAAACGTGAATTTCTGGCGGGTGAGCTATCTGATCCGGCACGCGTGGTATTACCCGTGATTGCAGCGATTGGTGGCATGGCCGTTCCAGCCATGATTTATGCCTACATTAACTGGGGTGACCCTGTCGCCATCAAAGGCTGGGCCATACCATCGGCGACCGATATCGCCTTTGCACTGGGTGTGCTGGCCTTGCTGGGTTCACGTATACCACAGTCACTGAAACTCTTTCTGATGACGCTGGCAATTATCGATGACTTAGGCGCAATTCTGATCATTGCTGCGTTTTACACAACTGACTTATCAATCACCTCACTTGTGATCGCATTTGCTTCTATTCTGGCTTTGTTCATTTTGCATAAAAAGCGTGTTCTGAGTCTGGTGCCATATATTTTAGTAGGCATTGTTTTGTGGGCGGCTGTTTTAAAATCGGGGGTACACGCAACCCTTGCTGGCGTGATCACCGCATTTTTTATTCCTTTTCGTGCTGAGCCTGGTGAAACACACACGCAGCTAGAAAAGCTTGAGCATGATTTGCATCCAACCGTCGCGTATTTCATCCTGCCATTGTTTGCATTTGCCAATGCCGGTGTACCACTTGCTAACTTTTCACTTGATATGGTGCTGCATCCAGTACCGTTGGGCATTGCGTTGGGATTATTTATCGGTAATCAGGTTGGCATATTTGGTTTGAGCTGGATAGCTGTCAAAGCGGGGCTGGCTAAACTACCGAATGATTCAAGCTGGATTCAGTTGTATGGGGTATCAATGCTTTGTGGTATTGGTTTTACAATGAGCCTGTTTGTTGGTTCGCTAGCCTTTGAACAGGGTGGGCCTGCCTATGGCGTCGATGAACGTCTTGGTATTTTGATAGGCTCCTTCCTTTCAGGTGTGTGCGGCTACCTTTTGTTACGATTTGTCTCAAAACCAGCCTAGCATCAGACTGCCTGGAGCGTATGCGGCATAGAATTCATGTTACGCGTGGTAAGTGATACTCTATTGCAATGCGCTTCCTGAGGAAATTATTGACTACTTTACTGATTGCAGTTGTTACGATGCTGGTAATGTTTTCGATTTACAGCCTTTTCAATGAGCGATTTTATAATCAACTAGCTTCATTTCTGGGAATGCGTGATACGCCTGAAAAGGTCGCTTTTCTTTTTCCTGTCATAATTATCGTAGTGCCGCTTGCGCTTGTGTATGTAATTAAAGTCACGCGCAAGAAGGGTGAGAAATAACGAGTTAGCAAACGATATCATGACTACTCTAACGCGCGTTGAAAATAATAAAGATATCGCCCTAGTTGTCATGCTGGCAAAAGAAATCTGGCATCAACATTTCACACCCATTATTGGCATTGCTCAGGTTGAGTACATGCTCGACAAGTTCCACAGTGCTGCAGCGATAGCAGAACAGCTCGATGAAGGCTGGCAATACTACCTGGCCATGTTAGATGGTCATTCGGTAGGTTATACCGCGGTTATACCTGATATAGAAAACCACCGCATGATGTTGAGCAAGTTGTATGTCTTACAAGCTGCTCGCAGACAAGGAGTCGGGAAGACAGTGCTGGATTTTATCGAGCAGAAGTGCCGTAACGATAAAATTGATACGCTCTGGTTGACCGTTAATCGTGGTAACGCTGCGCCGATTGACTGGTATAGAAAACGCGGCTTCGAAATAGTTAAAGAAGAAGTGAAGGATATTGGCGAAGGTTTTGTGATGGATGACTATATTATGCAAAAGTCCATAAGGTGATCAAAAAGCAGCCTGACGAGTGATATCGACAAACAGTTTGATTCGCTGTCCCGGCTGCAGGTATTTCTTCGCTGACAATTTGTTCCATTTCAGCAGGTCTTTCACGCGTACTTTAAACTTGCTGGCGATACGTGCCAGTGAATCACCATTTCTGACGCGATAGTTAATCTTCTGGATGATGGGCTTATGTTTTGGCCTGGCAGGAAGGCTTGCAGCTGCCTTGATGACTTTACCGGGTTTCGTCCAGACGACGAGTTTGTCACCCACACGCAGCACGTCGCGTGGTGAAGAGGCGTTCCATTTTGCTAGTCTACGCACATTTACTTTGTAGAGTCTGGCAATGTCCCACCAGGTATCACCCTGTTCAACCTGATGAACAATTTTGATACGACCTGATTTCGGCGAGTTAAGTATCTGGCGTTTGCGTTGATCTGCACTCAGCGAGTAGGTTGGCAAACTCTTTGTCGCGACGGGAATAAGCAAGTCTTTGCCGGCGCGTATACTGTTGCCACGTATTTTATTAATCGAACGTAGCTGGGAGATGGTTGTGTGATAACGTCTTGCGATATGTCCGAGTGTCTCACCGTTACGTATCTTATGACGTTTCCAGCGCATGCGCTCGGATGGCTCGAGAGCAGCAACGCGTTGTGAAAATACCTCTGCCTTTTCAGTTGGTACGATTAAATAGTGAGGCCCTTTGGGTGAGGTGGCCCAGCGGTTGTAGCCGGGGTTGAGCTGGTAGAGTTCGTTAAGACTGATCTCAGCCATTTTTGCTGCTAATGCCAGATCAAGCTGGCCTTTACCAATATCTACCCTGGCGAAGTAGGGAGTGTCTTCAATCGGCTTAAGATCGATACCGTACTGTTTAGCATTGCGCACAATTTCAGCAATCGCGAGCAGGCGTGGCACATAGCCACGTGTTTCTTTTGGCAAGTTAGAGCTTAGTGACCAGAAATCGATCGGTTTGCCTTTTTTCCTGTTTTTACGGATCGCCTTACGGACATTACCGGCACCGCTGTTATAGGCCGCAAGCGCCAGTAACCAGTCGCCTTTGAATTCTTTCTGTAATGCCTTCAGGTAGCGCAGCGCGGCACGTGTCGAGGCATAGACATCTCGACGGCCGTCATACCACCAGTTCTGTTTCAGACCATATAATTTGCCGGTGCCAGGGATGAACTGCCAGATGCCGGCAGCACGACCATGTGAGTAAGCAAACGGCTGAAAGGCACTTTCAACAACCGGTAGTAGCGCAAACTCCATCGGCATGCCCAGCGCTTCGGTTTGTTCAACAATGTCGTAGAGGTAGGGTTGTGCACGTGTGGCTACACGATCCAGATACGCCGGGTGTCGTTGGTACCAGTCAACTTCACGTCGTACTTTGCGGTTATCCACGTACGGAATAGTCATACCATTGCGAAGTCGTTCCCAGACATCGGTAATCGGCGCAGGTGTATTTTTTGTCTGCTGTGGTACAGACAGACTTGTTTTCAAAGCGGCAGCGGGCTGAAGCTCGCTGGATTTTATTGCTGCTTTGACCTGAGATGGCTTAACAACCTCTATGTGAGTATTGCTTTGCCCAGTAGAGTGGACAGTGTTTTTTTCCTGCGGTGGTGTGAGCGTATTACAGCCACTGAGAATTAACACTAAGGCACTGTTTATTAATATTTTTATATAATTATTCTGCATATTTTTATGTGTCTCTATTCGTCGCCCATAGTAGGGGCTGAGTGTGATCAGGTCAACTGTCATTCATATAGTAAAGCGGCCGCAATACTGGCAACAATGTGAACATCTGCGCTATGCTGAAAAATAATGAAAGGTCGGCCTTACACTCAAAACTACAGCTGTGGCAGTGCACGTGATGTGCGTGAACGCCTGCATCAGTGGTATCAGCATTTCCTTGGCGAGCAACTGTTAGCGGCTGAGAGCACCTGTCTTGATGCAATGATCACCGATCTGTTTGGTTACCATTTTCTTCAGATTGGCGGCCTGTGTGATGACTATTCTCTCAGTGATGCCAGTCGTATTCCGCACCGTATTCACATGGAGCTGGAACTCAGGCGTGGCTCGGATGATACTTCAATGTTTGCTGATGCAGCGGCCTTGCCTATTGCTCCAGAGAGTGTCGACATGGTGCTGTTACCCCATGTGCTGGAATTCCATTCCAACCCACATGAAATTCTGCGCGAAGTAGAACGTGTGCTGGTGCCCGAGGGGCATATTGTGATCCTGGCGTTTAACCCACTTAGTCTGTGGGGGCTGGCACGCCTGATGCTGGGCTGGCGTAAACGAGTACCGTGGTGCGGGACATTCCGTACCATGACACGTATAAAAGACTGGTTGCAGCTGCTCGGTTTTGATATCACCGAACAGAAGGGTGTATTTTATCGCCCACCGTTTCCTCATGAAAAAACCATGCAGAAACTGGCCTTCATGGAGAAGCTGACAAAATTTGATTTACCCATCGCACATGCGACGACCATACTTGTTGCGCAGAAACGTACAGTGACGTTAACACCGGTTAAGACACCGTGGCGTTCGCCTCGGCTTGTTGCCGGTACGGCGGTCGAACCATCAACGCGTGGTATGGGACGACGACGTGGTTGAGTTATTTACCGATGGCGCCTGTCGCGGTAACCCCGGGCCGGGAGGTTGGGGTGCGTTACTGCGTTTCAACGGCGTTGAAAAAGAACTCTATGGTGGTGAGCCTGAGACCACCAATAATCGTATGGAGTTAATGGCTGCTATTGCGGGGCTGGAATCGCTAACACGATCTTGCGAACTAACATTAACAACGGATTCCAAATATGTGATGCAGGGCATCACTGAATGGATGCCGCAGTGGAAAAAGCGTAACTGGAAGACAGCCGCAAAGAAACCGGTTAAGAACGTTGACCTTTGGCAACGACTTGATGCGGCGACGCAAGGTCATACAATAGACTGGCAATGGGTAAAAGGTCATTCGGGGCACGCAGAAAATGAACGTGCCGATGCACTGGCAAATCAGGCCATTGATGAAATGCTGGCTTAATAGATTGAGATAAAGGGTAACAATGAGACAAGTAGTACTGGATACAGAAACAACCGGCCTGGATCCGCAACAGGGGCATCGCATTATTGAAATCGGTTGTGTGGAACTGGTGAACCGTCGCCTGACGGGTAATAACTATCATCAGTATCTGCAACCTGATCGCGAAATTGATCCTGGTGCTATCGAGGTACATGGTATTACCAACGAGGCGCTCGCTGACAAACCGCGCTTTCATGAGATTGCTGATGAGTTTCTGGAATATGTACGCGATGCCGAACTGGTTATCCATAACGCACCGTTTGATGTCGGTTTTATCAATGCCGAGCTATCACGACTTGAAGCAGGGAAAGGTCGCGTCAAAGATCATTGTAAAATACTCGACACACTGGCGATGGCACGTAATAAACATCCTGGGCAGAAAAACACGCTGGATGCGTTATGTAAACGTTACGAGGTCGATAACTCGAATCGTACTCTGCATGGCGCCTTACTAGATGCGGAGATCCTCGCCGATGTTTATCTGATCATGACGGGCGGCCAGGCCGCACTGTCACTGGGTGGCATGCACGATGAAACAGGTATGCCACAAGGCCAGCCGATACGTCGGGCAAAAGCCGATCGCGCACCGCTGCGCGTGGTGCAGCCAAGTGCGGCGGAACGTGAAGAACATGAAGCCTATCTGGAGACTTTACGTAAGGCATCAGGTGGCAAGTGCGTGTGGACAGGAGAATCCTGAAAAATCTGCTTTAATAGAAACTATGAGTAAACGCAGCGTTGTAATTATTGATGATGATGGCGATATTCGCAGTTTTCTGCGTGTGATCATTAATGCCGGAGATTATATTGTCATGGGTGAGGGCGGCAGTATTGCTGCGGCGAAAAGCATTCTTAGTGAACGTGTACCGCACATCCTGTTACTGGATATTAATCTTGAGGGGGGTAGTGGTCTCGATGTGCTTGAGTACCTGCACAAGCAGTACCCTGATACGAAGATTATTATGATCAGTGGTGATGCTACGTCTGATAACGTCAAAAAGGCGTTAACCCAGGGTGCAGCCGGTTTCATTGCCAAACCTTTCAAACACGAAACCGTGATTCAGGCGCTCGACCGCGTATAACAACACGCTGGATTCAAGCGGCTCGGGCACAGGATAGTCTGTTAACGATACTTCAAAGTCAGCCGCGAGTGTGCGCTGCATGCTTAAGTGGGCTCGCCCTCCCTGTCTCGCCCACATCAAAGGCGCCTTGCTCATTACCTCCCTGTATCGCGGCGGCGCCAATGACGCTGCAGCGCATCACCCGCATCTGACTGGCCGGGGTATGGCTGTGATAGGCGTCTTTGCAAACGTGCGCGCCAGGGATGGTGAAAGCGCGTTTGCATAGATTCGAGCACAACAAGGAAGTTGGGCGAGATTAAGCCGAGGACAGCCACATCCCGGGCAGAAGGCAAATATTAATGCTGAGCCAGGCTGCTTAAATCTAATAATACTAACTGTCAGACGGCGTAGTAACGGTTACCACAAAAGTTATTTAACCCTGCTGTGCCTGCTGCTTGGCAATCTCTTCTCTGACATTATCCATGTCGAGTTCTTTCACCTGGCCAATCAACTGGTGCAGTGCAGATTCTGGTAGTGCTCCTGCCTGTGAAAAGACAATAATCTGTTCACGAAAGACCATTAGGGTAGGGATGGAGCGAATGTTGAATTCAGCACCGAGCTGCTGTTGTTCTTCCGTGTTTACTTTACTGAACACGATATCAGGATATTCTTCGCTGACCTTGTCATAGACGGGGCCAAATGATTTGCATGGGCCACACCAAGGCGCCCAGAAGTCGATGATGACGATGTCATTATCGGTAATAGTTGATTCAATGTTATCGGGGGTGAGATCTAATGCCACGTTCGGCTCCTTACCAGATTAAATATTAATACATTCTAATGTACGGTCGGGAGCAGTGAATTTCAATGGTTTTCTGGGTTTTTCTGCTGTTGTTGCGCCAATGCCCAGTCAATATGCTCGCGCACCAGCTCCGAGGCGACATCTCTACGTTGTTGTAAGGCCTTAATAAAACTCATATTGTAAGGTGCATTGCCCATCGCGACAGCAAGATTGCGTTGCCAGCATTCATAGCCTATGCGGCGTATCGGGCTGCCCTCGGTGCGTTTCAGGAAGGTTTCCTCATCCCAGCCAAACAGCGCCAGCATATCGCCTTGCTGCAATTCATCGCGCGCACTGAAATCGCTGATGCGGGTTGGTGTCGCAAAGCGATTCCATGGGCACACCAGCTGACAGTCATCACAGCCAAAGATGCGATTACCGATGAGGGGACGCAAGTCTTCGGGAATGCTGCCGCGTAGTTCGATGGTCAGATAACTGATGCAACGGCGTGCATCAAGCTGATAGGGAGCAACAATGGCCTGGGTAGGGCAGACGTCGATACAACTCGTGCAGGTACCGCAATGTGCATCAAGGGGAGGATCGACCGGCAAGGGCAGATTGGTATACAGCTCACCGAGAAAGAACCACGAGCCGACATCTTTGCGTATCAGGTTAGTGTGTTTGCCTATCCAGCCGATACCGGCCTGACTGGCAAGTGCCTTTTCCAGCACGGGGGCGCTATCAACAAAGGCGCGATACTGCAGTCCATCAATCTGCTCGGCGATTTTGTCAGCCAGTTGTTGCAGTCGTTTACGCATCACCTTGTGATAATCACGTCCCAACGCATAGCGTGCGACATAGGCTCGTTCCGGTTCAGCCTCAAATTCTTCAATGCTGGGCGTATCCTGCTGGTAATAATTCATACGTACTGAGATGACGCGTAGTGTTCCTGGTTCGAGTTCCTGTGGACGTGAACGTTTGACGCCGTGGCGTTGCATGTATTCCATCTCGCCATGAAAGCCGGCATCAAGCCAGTTCATTAAATGACGTTCATGTTCATCGAGCTGGATGCTAGATACACCAAGCTCTGCAAACCCCAATCCCTCGGCCCAGCCACGGATATCGTCGCGCAGCTTGAGCAACGTGTCTTGTGGCAGGGAGAGTTTGGTCGTCGTCATAGAGGTGATTTTAAGTGTCGTTTGTGAGTATGATAGTCGTTATGAGTAAACTACCCAATGCCTTATATCGTGCCGAACAGGTCAGAGAGCTGGATCGACTGGCTATTGAAGAGCATGGTATCCTGGGTGAACAATTAATGCAGCGTGCTGGTCAGGCTGCATTCTCACTATTACAGCATCACTGGCCGAGTGCACGTTCCATTGCCGTCATTTGTGGGGGTGGAAACAACGGTGGCGATGGCTATGTCATTGCCAAGCTGGCAAAGGATGCTGGCTTGCAGGTCAGTATCTATGCCGTGATTGATCCTCAGCGCTTGAAGGGTGATGCCGCCAGCATGCATGAACGTTGTCAGCTGGATAATATGGCTGTCCATACCGCTGAGCAGATTCAGTCACTAACAGGATATGACGTCATCGTTGATGCGCTACTCGGCACCGGTCTGAGTGGCCCGGTCAGGGATGATTTTGTCTGTGCCATTGAGCATATCAATCAAAGTCGTCGCCCAGTACTGGCAGTAGATATCCCCTCTGGCCTTAGTGCCGATACCGGCGCGGTGATGGGGCAGGCAGTTAAGGCCACTGCGACCATAACGTTTATTGGTCTTAAGCAGGGGTTGTTTACGGCAATGGGGCCAAGCCATTGTGGACAGTTACACTTCGATAACCTGCGTGTCCCCCCACAGGCATTCCTGCCCGTGATCCCTGAGGCAGCGCGCCTGACCATGAACTCACTGAGTAATCGCCTGGGTCCGCGTGCACCTGATGCACACAAGGGTCACTTTGGCCATGTGCTGATCATTGGTGGCAACATCGGTTATCAAGGCGCTGCACGACTTGCAGCCGAAGCAGCAGCACGGGTGGGAGCAGGGCTGGTCAGTGTTGCAACACGTGCCATGCATGCCAATACGCTATGCAGTGATCGCCCCGAGATCATGGTGCATGGCGTTGAGAGCGTGACTGATCTCAATACATTACTGCAACAGGCGAGCGTCATTGCGATCGGGCCCGGTCTTGCTCAGGATGACTGGGCACAACATATGCTTGGGGCGGTACTGCAATCAGATAAACCCGTAATCGTCGATGCAGATGCGTTAAACCTGCTGGCACTTGAGCCAGCACGACGTGACAACTGGATCCTGACGCCGCACCCGGGTGAAGCCGCACGCATGTTGCAATGTCAGTCAGTCGAAATTCAACAGGATCGCTTTGCTGCAGTACATAAGCTGCAGCAACAATTTGGTGGCGTGGTGGTGCTGAAGGGTGCTGGTACGTTGATCTGGGCGGGCGACGAGCCCGTGGGTGTGTGTGACTATGCCAACCCGGCAATGGCCAGTGGCGGTATGGGTGACGTACTGACGGGTGTGATTGCTGGTTTGCGGGCACAACAACTTGGTGAGGCACGTCATAATCTACTCGCCGCTCGACTCGGCGTCTGTGTGCATGCTGCCGCGGCAGCCTGGTGTGCAGATGAGGAGGGCGCGCGCGGCATGCTGGCACTGGATCTGATGCCTTATCTTCGTGACGCGGTGAATCCAGATTGAATTAATCGGGCTGAATGAATGGAGATTTATATAGATTCCGCTGAGGGCATGCTGAGGTTTGCCGCTAAATTAGCCAGATTTATTCCCGAACAGGCATTTTTTGTGTTTTTACAGGGTGATCTTGGGGCTGGCAAGACAACACTGGTACGCGGCCTGATCCAGGCGCGAGGTCACATTGGCAATGTAAAAAGCCCCACCTATACACTCGTAGAGCCCTATGATTTGCCTTCCGGGCGCATCGCCCATTTTGATCTGTACCGTATTGCAGACCCTCAAGAGCTTGATTTTATTGGTCTTCGTGATTATCTGCGCGACTACCCTCTGTGCCTGTTCGAATGGCCGGAAAAAGCCGCGGGGATGCTACCAACCCCCGATCTGCGCATAGAAATCGACTATGCCCCACCGGGCAGAAATTTACAGTTGCATGCCGATACGCATAAAGGTGAAGAAGTTCTGGAAAAACTTGCCAACTATTAAGGTTGAGTTTTAAGAAAATGGTGTATATATTTAAATAATATAAGAAAACCATTTGAAACCGCTATGCACACACGTTTCAACAAATTGCTATTTAGTATCATATTGCTGATTTTTTCAGCAGCAGTACAGGCAGCCAATGTCGATGTGCTAGGCGTACGTATGTGGCAGGCACCGGATAACACGCGCCTTGTGTTTGATCTCAGTGCTCCTGTGAATCACAAACTCTTCACACTGAATAATCCCGCTCGTATCGTTCTGGATTTAGAGAACGCTTCTCTGCAAGATCGTTTACCAACACTGGCGGGCGCAGAGCAGTTGCTTAGAAAGATACGCACGGGTAAGCGCAGTGGTGATGATCTGCGTATCGTTCTGGATATGAAAGATACGGTGCGGCCAAAGAGTTTCTTGCTCAAGCCGAATGATACCTATGGTCATCGTCTGGTGATTGACCTGTTTCATCAGGGTAAAAAAGTAACAAAACCAAAAGCAGTTATTTCAAGCAAGGCGCCAGAGCCTAATCGAGATATAGTTGTTGCCATTGATGCCGGACATGGTGGTGAGGACCCCGGTGCACGTGGCGCAAGAGGTACACGTGAAAAAGACGTCGTACTGGCTGTTGCAAAGAAACTTCAAGCCATGGTCAATAAAGAGCCGGGCATGCGCGCAGTGCTGACGCGTCGTGGTGATTATTTTTTAAGTTTGCGTAAACGTATCGATATCGCACGCAAAAATCGTGCGGACATGTTTATCTCTATCCACGCTGACGCCTTTCATAATCCAAAGGCACGCGGTTCATCGGTGTATGCACTGTCTAAACGTGGTGCATCCAGTGAGGCAGCGAAATGGCTGGCGAATTCAGAAAACCAGTCTGATCTGGTGGGTGGTGTGAGTCTGGATGATAAGGATGATTTGCTGGCATCGGTATTACTCGATTTGTCGCAGACCGCGACCATCGAAGCCAGTCTCGATATTGGCTCAAGCATACTGGGTGGTCTGAAACAGATCGGCAAGGTACATAAGAAACGCGTGCAGCAGGCAGGCTTTGTGGTACTGAAATCACCAGACATTCCATCGGTGCTGGTCGAGACAGCATTCATTTCAAACCCGACTGAAGAGAAGCGCCTGCGTAGTGCAAGTTATCAGCGCAAGATGGCACGCGCCATGATGCGCGGTATTCGTAATTACTTTACCAAGTTCCCACCTGAAGGCACGCAACTGGCACGTCAGCACACGATTAAACGAGGCGATACCTTGTCTCAGATTGCCGCTCGTTACCAGGTGTCGCTGCAGAAATTGAAGAACGTCAATCGGATTCGCGGTGATCAGCTTAAGATTGGCCGTACACTGACTATCCCGTTTACTGGTAGCTAAGCCAGGCTTCCTACTCATTCTGAACCAGCACGAGATTTTACCTTCCTGCCAGGAGTGTGGCTGTGATCAGCTTCATCTCGCCCAACGTCCATGTTGGGCTCGAATCTATGAAAACGCGCTTTACCTTCCCTGGCACACTCGTTTTCAAAGACGCTGATCCCCGCCACACCCTGGTCAGTCAGGTGCGAGTGATGTGCTGCAGCGTCATTGGCGCCGTCGCGATACATGGAGGTAAGAGCAAGGTGCCTTTGATGTGGGCGAGACAGGGAGGGCGAGCCCACTTGAGCTTGCAGCACATACTTGTGGCTGACCTTATTTAAGACAGGGCGAGATTAAGCCGAGAACAGCAACACCCAGAACACAAGGCTTTCCTGCCTGCCTTTGTTTTATCTCATCAATGGATGCATTAAGCTATGCGACTATGGTCGCAGTTGTGCATCAACAGTCTCGTATTCAACGTTTGCCCGAGCATCTGGCAAATCAGATTGCTGCAGGTGAAGTGGTTGAACGGCCTGCCTCCGTTTTAAAAGAACTCCTGGAAAACAGTCTTGACGCCCATCCCACTAGCATTGAAGTGCATTTAGAGCAGGGTGGTCAGGCGTTGATTCGCGTCAGGGATAACGGCCACGGTATTCATAAAGACGACATCGCACTGGCACTGGATCGCCATGCCACCAGCAAGATATCCGAGTTTGCGGATATGAGTAGTTTACAGACACTGGGTTTTCGTGGCGAAGCCCTGCCAAGTATTGCAGCCGTATCACGCTTTAGTCTTTTTACACGCCAGCTGGCTGATGAATGTGCCTGGAGTGTGGCGACAGAAAAAGGCAACGAAGGATTAGAGATAAAACCTGCGGCGCATCCCGTAGGAACGACAATCGAGGTGCGTGATTTGTTTTTTAACACACCCGCGCGTCGCGCCTTTTTACGCAAACCAAAAACGGAATGGCTACATTGTCTGCAGGTGTTCCAGCGTATTGCAATGAGTCGTCCTGATGTTGATATGAAGCTGTTTCATCAACATAAACTTTATAATCATTATCCGGTTACTGATATGGATGATCCGCAGGTAGCGCGCATTCAACATTTGTGTGGCGCGCGTTTCCTGAAACAGGCTTTCGGCGTTGATAAGTCCATAACAGGTTTGCACATTAGTGGCTGGATAAGTCAGGCAGAGGCTGCACGCAATCAGGCAGACATGCAGTACGTGTATTTAAACGGACGCATGATCAAAGATAAGCTGGTGTTACATGCAATCCGTTCAGCCTATCAACAACATGTCTATCATGATCGGCATCCTGCTTTTGTTTTGTTTCTTGATATTGATACCCAGTCCGTCGATGTGAACGTGCACCCAACAAAACATGAAGTGCGTTTTCAACAGGCAACACAGGTGCACGATTTTATTTATTCGGCTATTAACGCTGTCCTGCAGCAGGTACCGCCAACTAATGACACTGTTGATAGCACGCATGTTGCGGAGACAAGTTCTGCATACGTAGCGAGTACAGCAGAAAATAAACCGGTGACGCCAGAAGCTCGCCTCGTTAAAACCATTGACGATCGTTATGTACTGTATCAACAGCAGGGTGATTACTTTGTACTGGATAGCGTTAAGGCATATGTTCATGTTTTTGAAAAACGCTTTAGTCGCTATGCTGACGTAGTGTCATCACAGCCATTACTGTTGCCCGTGTCCGCTGCATTTTCAGAGTCTGTATGTGGCGAGGCAATGCAGCAGGCTGCGATGATAGAGTCCTTTGGTGTTGTTCTTGAACGCCAGAGTCCAACGCGACTCATGATACGTGAATTACCCATAGCATTGCAGGCGGTGGACACAGATGCGTTTTGTCAGGCACTACTGTTGCTCATTACACAAAGTGCTATCAAAGATCTGCAACAGCTTATTACGCTTGCGAGCCAGCATGTTCGTATCATTACTCAGAGCTCACAACTGCAAACCTGCCTCAATGAATACAGCCAGACTATTGAACCATCTGATGAGCTGGCAACGCGTGAACTGTCAAAGACGACACTGCAACTCTTGTTTAAAGATCCCATCTGATGCCAGTACTTAAGGACGATGTTGATAAACCCATAGCAATTTGTCTGATGGGCCCAACAGCCAGTGGCAAGACAGCACTGGCCGCTACCCTGTACGAACAGCTCAATGTCGAATTGATCAGTGTTGATTCCGCGCAGGTCTATCGCGAGATGAATATCGGTACCGCGAAACCGACAGCAGAGGAGCTGCTGCAACTTCCACATCGCCTGATAGATATTCGTGACCCAGCCAATGCTTATTCTGCGGCGCAGTTTCGTGACGATGCACTTTTGGCCATGCAGGAGATCAACACTGTTGGCAAAACACCATTACTAGTGGGTGGCACGATGCTGTATTTTCGCGCCCTTGAATATGGACTGGCACCACTGCCGGATGCTGATGCCGGCATTCGTCAGCAACTGGATGCCGAGGCGGCCGAGATAGGCTGGCCGGCGATGCATGCGCGCCTGCGTCAGGTGGACCCGGTGACAGCCGAGCGGCTGCAACCTACCGATCCGCAACGCATACAGCGTGCACTGGAGGTCTACGAACTAACGGGTGAGCCCTTGTCGGTACTGCAACAGCGCCAGGAAGAGGTCGAGTTACCGTTCCAACTGGTAAAACTGGCGTTGATGCCGTCAGACCGTGCCGCCTTGCATGCGCGTATCGAACAGCGATTTCAGGTCATGATGCAGCAGGGCTTCCTTGAAGAGGTGCAAAAGTTATTTCAACGCAATGATTTGCATAGTGATTTCCCCTCGATACGCAGTGTCGGCTACCGCCAGTTGTGGCAGTACCTTAAAGGCGAGTGGGATCTGCCTTTAGCTGTCGAAAAAGGCACCACAGCGACCCGACAACTGGCGAAAAGACAGCTGACATGGATACGTAATGATGACAGCTGGCAGAAAATTGATACAAATATCAAAAATCTGCATGACGAGGCCTTGAAAGTTATCAAAAATCACCCCATTTAATGAAAATATTGTTATATTATTGATAGTTGTGGCTTGTGCCAGATGAACTTTGCACTGCAGTGGCCCTCGAATAACTATTAGAATAAGGAGAACCAGGATGCAAAAAGGGCAGACACTTCAGGATCCATTCCTGAACGCATTACGAAAAGAGCGTATTCCGGTATCAATTTTTCTCGTCAATGGTATTAAATTACAAGGACAGATCGAATCATTTGACCAGTTCGTGGTACTTCTCAAGAATTCGGTCAGCCAGATGGTATATAAACATGCAATTTCGACCATTGTTCCAGCTCGTCACGTCAAAATGCCGGGGCCTGACGATAACAAAGACTGATTCCACACCATTCCGAGGGGATGCGGTTGTTTGAGCGTCCCCAAAGTGGTGAGCGAGCTATCCTCGTTCACATTGAATTCCGAACCGATGATAAACGCGAAGAACTCGATGAGTTTCGCGAACTCGTCGTGTCTGCCGGTGCTGAACCACTGCATGTAATCACCGGTACTAGACAGCGACCGGATCCCAAATATTTTGTCGGTTCAGGCAAGGCAGAAGAAATCCGTGATGCGGTCAAAAATCATAAGGCCGAGGTGGTGCTGTTTAATCATGCACTGTCGCCAGGTCAGGAACGTAACCTTGAGGGTCTGCTGAAATGTCGTGTGCTCGACAGGACCGGATTGATTCTGGATATCTTTGCACAGCGTGCCAAATCGCATGAAGGTAAGTTGCAGGTAGAACTCGCTCAGTTGAAGCATTTGTCGACACGCCTGATACGCGGCTGGACCCATCTGGAACGTCAGAAGGGTGGTATTGGCCTACGTGGTCCCGGCGAAACCCAGCTCGAATCGGATCGACGTATGCTCGGTATTCGCATCAAACAACTTAAAAAGCGGCTTGCCAAGGTGCAGAGTCAGCGCCAACAGAGTCGTCGTTCACGCCAGCGTAATGATGTACTGACAGTATCACTGGTGGGTTATACCAATGCCGGTAAATCAACACTCTTTAATAGGCTGACTGGTGCTGATGTCTATCAGGCTGATCAGTTGTTTGCGACGCTTGATCCAACGTTACGGCGTGTGAACCTGTTTCAGGATGAGCATATTATTCTGGCGGATACCGTTGGTTTTATACGCCATCTGCCGCATGACCTGGTAGCGGCATTTCGATCGACGCTGGAGGAAACCTGTGAGGCGGATCTGTTGTTACATGTGATTGATGCCAGCAACGAACAACGTGAGGCATGCATTGAGCAGGTCAATGATGTGCTCAAGCAAATCGATGCGGATGAAATACCGCAGATAGAAATTTATAACAAGATCGATGCGATGGAACGTGTTGAGCCACGCATTGATTATGACGAGCAGGGGCAGGCCAGGCGTATCTGGTGCTCAGCGAAAACCGGTGCCGGTATAGACCAGTTGAAAGAGGTGTTATTGCGAACATTACGTGAAAATCACTGTCATGAACCTAAGATAGGGGCGTCAGATGACGAAATTGAGCAGGATGACGCAACATCGGTGGAGCAGGTGGGCTAATCAGGCATTTTCCCTGTAAACTGCGGGCTGATATGTTGCGGTAAGTGCTTTAGCCTCATACAATTCACAACACTTTGGCGCTATTGAGCGCGATAGCAAAATTTGGAGCAATTTATGGCTTGGAATGAACCGGGCGGTGACAAAAAAGATCCCTGGGGGCAAAACAATAATCAGGATGGACCACCTGATCTAGACGAAGTTGTGCGCAAGATGCGTGACAAGTTTGGTGGCGTATTCGGCGGCAAATCTGGCGGTGGTTCAGGTAAGTCATCAGGCGGTGGTATGTCAGGACTTATCATTATCGCTCTTATTGGTCTCGGATTTGTAGCACTGTATAACGCTACCTATGTTATCGAACCTGCGGAACGTGGTGTTGTTATGCGGCTTGGTAAATATGTCGAAACCCTGCAACCAGGTCTGAATTTCCAGCTACCTTCACCAATCGACCGGGTCTTGCGAGTTAATGTTGACCAGGTACGTGCGGTAACCATTGGCACGACCAAGGCAGAGTCCCTAATGCTGACACAGGATGAAAATATCATTGATATCGAATTCACCGTTCAGTATCGCATTAACAATGCCAAGGATTACATGTTCAACGACCGCGACCCCGATCAGTCACTGCGCCAGGCGACAGAAACTTCAGTGCGTGAGATCGTAGGTAAAAGCAAAATGGATTTTGTCATTACCGAAGGTCGTGATGTGGTCGCTGACAAAGCTAAGTTACTGGTGCAGGAGATCCTTGATAATTACCAGACCGGCCTGGAAATCGTAGAATTCAATATGCAGGATGCGCAGCCACCCGAAGAAGTGCAGGCCGCATTTAACGATGTGGTGAAAGCGCGTGAGGATGAAGAGCGTTTCAAGAACGAGGCCGACGCCTACGCACGTGATGTGCTTGGTAAGGCACAGGGTGCAGCACAACGAACATTGTTAGACGCTCAGGCTTATAAGAGTCGTGCCGTCGAATCTGCTTCGGGTGAGGCGTCACGTTTCGAGCAACTGCTTACCGAATATCAGAAGGCGCCTGAAGTGACACGTGAGCGTCTGTATATTGAAACAATGGAAGGCGTGTTGAGCCAGACCAGCAAGATCATGGTAGACACCAAGGGTGGCAATAACCTTTTGTATTTACCACTCGATCAGCTCGTCGGTCGTTCAAATGGTAAAACCGCCCGAGATAGTTGGTCTCCATCATATGTGGAGAAATCACCACCGAGTACGATTACGCCACCAACTACACGTAGTAACAGTCGTCAGCCAGGAGGTCGCTAATGTCACAGGGTAAAGGTATTGTACTGATTGTAGCGGGTGCGCTGGTTTTATTACTTCTGAGCCAGGCGCTGTTTGTTGTCAATGAGCGACAGGTAGCTATCAAATTCAAGCTTGGTGAAATTATAAAAACCGATTTCACACCAGGACTATATATACAGTGGCCGTTCGTAAATAACGTCAGGATGTTTGATGCGCGTATCCAGACTCTGGATGCGAAGCCACAGCGTTATCTGACGTCGGAAAAGAAAAACGTACAGGTAGATTCATTCGTCAAGTGGCGCATTATTGATGTCGCGACATTCTTCACCTCAATGGGTGGCGACTATTTGCGAGCCAATCAGCAGTTGTTTCGTATTATTGATAAACAGTTACGTGATGAATTCGGTAAGCGTACCATTCAGGAAGTGGTCTCTGGTGAACGCGCACAGATCATGGATATCCTGACCTTAAACTCCCAGACGCAGGCAAAGAAGTACGGCATTGAAATTGTTGATGTGCGTGTTAAGCGTGTCGATCTGCCAACAACAGTCAGTGAGTCTGTGTTTGACCGCATGAGTGCTGAACGTGATCGTATTGCCAAAGAGTTCCGTGCTAGAGGTCGCGCAGATGCCGTGAAGATTCGTGCTGAAGCAGATAGACAATACACGGTGACACTCGCTGAGGCTTATCGTGATGCTGAAATGACGCGTGGTGAAGGTGATGCCAAGGCTGCAGAGGTTTATGCCAATGCCTATGGTAAGGATGAAGAGTTTTATTCTTTTTACCGCAGTCTTAATGCCTATACAACGACCTTCAGTAATAAGGGCGACATCATGTTACTTGAGCCGGATGCTGAATTTTTTAAATATTTTAATCAGTCAAAGTCCAATAAAAAATAAATCTGGTTATAATACGTAAAAAGTCGGATGATTTCTCATCCGACTTTTTTATGGAATCTATATGTGGCAGGACTTTCTTAATGCGCTGGCGCTTGTCTTTGTCATAGAAGGCATCATGCCTTTTCTGGCACCTAAGAAATGGCAGGAAATGATGCGTCAGGCAACAGATTTAGATCCAGCCAATATGCGCTGGTTTGGCTTTATTAGTATGTTGATTGGTGTCGTATTGTTGTACCTGTTGAAGTAAACAACTGGATAGAATTATGAGTGTAGAAAACCCCTGGCTTTTACCACAAGGTATTGAAGAAATCCTGCCGGAACGCGCAGAGCATATTGATCGCCTGTGTCGTCAGATAGTCGATTGTCTGCATGGCTGGGGCTATGAACTTGTTATGCCACCACTGATCGATTACATCGAGTCGTTATTAACGGGTTCAGGCAATGATCTCGATTTAAAAACTTTCAAACTTACCGATCAAATTTCCGGCCGCATGATGGGTGTGCGTGCTGATATGACGCCTCAGGTTGCGCGCATTGATGCTCATAGCCTGAAACGTGAAACACCAACACGCCTTTGTTACGTCGGTCAGGTGCTGCACACGCGCGCCGATGGCTTTGCCGGTAATCGCAGTCCGTTACAGGTCGGTGCCGAACTGTATGGTTTTGCTGGTAAAGAAAGTGATGTCGAGGTCATCCAGCTGCTGGTTGAATGTCTAAAGGTGACCGGAAACAACGATATCTACCTCGACCTGGGAAATGTGGCAGTTTTTCGTGGCCTGACCGAGCATGCCGGGCTGAGTCAGGCACAACAGTCTGCACTGTTTGATGTGATGCAGCGTAAGGCTATTCCAGAGTTGCATACACTGATGCAGGATTGGCAGATCGCAGAAGATGTGCATGAGATGTTTCTACAACTTATTGAATTAAATGGTGATGTCAGTGTGTTAGAGAGTGCCCGCGAGCGTCTCGCCGGTGCCCCAGAAAAAGTGCTTGCCGCTATCGATACGCTGGCCGACATTGCCGCAGATATTCAGAAACTGCTGCCACAGGTCAAATTGAACATAGATTTTGCAGAATTACGCGGATATCACTACCATACCGGGCTGGTTTTCTGTGCATATCTTGCAGGACACGGACAGGCGGTTGCCTGGGGTGGACGTTACGATGATATTGGTGCCGATTTTGGTCGCGCCAGACCGGCGACAGGATATAGTCTCGATCTGAACGCCCTGATTAATCTCAGTGCGATTGAAGTACAAAAGGTGGCAGCTATCAGCGCTCCCTATGCACCGGATGATGTAAGCCTGCAGGAAATGATCATGGCTCTGCGCAGTGACGGCAGGCGCGTGATTCAGATGTTGCCCGAGCAGCAGGGTAGTGTGACAGACATGGGATGTACGCAGAAACTTGTGAACGATGCCGGTACGTGGACACTGGTATCAATTGACTAATCATTTACTCGAAGATGTAGAAACATTATGGCCAAGAACGTTGTTGTAATCGGTACCCACTGGGGTGATGAAGGTAAAGGTAAAGTTGTCGACCTGTTAACAGATCGTGCCAGTGCGGTGGTACGTTTTCAGGGTGGTCACAATGCTGGTCACACACTTGTCATAGATGGCGAGAAAACGGTTCTGCATCTGATTCCATCCGGTGTTCTACGTGACAACGTGCAATGCATGATCGGCAACGGTGTGGTCGTAGCACCTGATGCACTATTAAAAGAAATCGATGAACTTGAAGAAGCAGGTATTCCTGCAGCCTCTCGTTTGAAGATTAGTGAAGCCTGCCCATTAATTCTGCGATATCACGTTGCACTGGATCAGGCGCGTGAAGTTGCGCGTGGCAAAAAGGCCATTGGTACCACGGGTCGTGGTATTGGTCCTGCCTATGAAGATAAGGTTTCACGCCGTGGCATTCGTCTTGGTGATCTGCTGGATGTTGAGCATTTCGAGACCAAGCTGAAAGAAGTCATGGAGTACCACAACTATGCGCTGGAGAATTACTTCAAGGCCGACGCGGTTGATTACCAGAGCGTACTCGATGAAGTCATGGGCATGCGCGATCGTCTGATTGCGATGATTGGCGATATTCCTGAAATGCTGTATCAGGCACGAAAACGTGGTGAGAGCATCATGTATGAAGGTGCGCAGGGTACATTGCTCGATATCGATCAGGGTACCTATCCGTATGTGACGTCTTCCAATACCACGGCAGGTGGTGCCGCCTGTGGTAGTGGTACTGGCCCGCTTAACTTTGATTACATTCTCGGTATTACCAAGGCCTACACAACACGTGTTGGTGGTGGACCATTCCCAACAGAGCTCTATGATGGTGAAAACCTGAAAGATGCTGATGGAGAGCATATGGCAACCAAGGGACACGAGTTCGGAGCAACGACTGGTCGTCCGCGCCGTTGTGGCTGGTTTGATGCCGTGTCGCTACGCCGTGCGATTCGCGTCAACAGTATCAGTGGGCTGTGCATTACCAAGCTTGATGTGCTGGATGGTCTGGAAACAATTCGTATCTGTACCGGTTATCGTTACAACGGTGACATTTGTGAAGTTCCGCCGGTTGGTGCAGAGGCTATTGCTGCATGTGAGCCTGTTTACGAGGATATGCCAGGATGGTCTGACTCGACGGTCGGTGCTGTTGATTACAATGCGCTACCCGAGAATGCGCGTGCCTATCTAAAACGTATCGAAGCGCTAGTAGAAGCGCCGGTGGATATTATCTCAACTGGCCCAGATCGTGTTGAAACCATTATTCTCAGACACCCATTTGATGCTTAACGAATAGCTAGCTGACGGGTGTGGCTATTTTAAATATTAGCTTTTTCTGATATTATCGGTTTCCTCTATGATGCAGGCGATAGCAGTCGCCGGTTGCAGCGCATCAAATCTGTTTCAGAAACTGTTCTATCGGACATAGTGGATGTTTTCAAAACTTAAAAGCATCAACCAGACTACACTTATCGCGGCCATGATCTTCGCCATGGTGGCAGCGTATCTTACGCATATCGTACCCACTGTCGAGATCGCCTGGGTTGCCTGCATACTGTTATTAACCATCTATCTGTTTGCATTTGAAATTGTCAGTGTTGATGTCACGGCACTCAGTATTATGGTGTTACTTGGTGTTACCAATTTACTTGCTCCGGTGATGGGGCTGGATAAGGGGCTGGTTGATAGTAATAGTTTGTTTAATGGGTTTGCATCGAATGCGGTGATGTCAATCATTGCTGTGATGATTATTGGTGCCGGGCTCGATCGCACAGGGCTCATGAACAAGGTCGCGGGCTTTATTCTAAAAGTTGGCGGGACAGCAGAAAGTCGAATTATCCCAATTGTCTCTAGCACCGTAGGTGTTATTTCTTCGTTTATGCAGAATGTTGGTGCGGCAGCACTGTTCCTTCCTGTTGTATCACGTATATCAACCCGTACAGGCTTGCCGATGTCACGCCTGCTCATGCCGATGGGTTTTTGTGCCATTCTTGGTGGCACCATGACGATGGTTGGTTCATCGCCGCTAATTTTATTAAACGATTTAATTATCACGTCAAACACGACACTTGATGCAAGCCAACAGATGCAAACCTGGTCATTGTTTTCAGTGACACCTATTGGCATTGCGTTGATATCCACCGGGATTATCTATTTCGTTGTCTTTGGTCGCTTTGTATTGCCAAAGAAAGGTAAGGAAAAAATTGCTTCAGCCAGCAATACTATGGCTTATTACAAAGATGTTTATGGTATTGATTATGGCTTTTTTGAAGTTGTTGTACCGCCTTACAGTAAGCTCGAAGGTATGACACTGGATGACATTGAGCCACGTCATGCCATTCGTATTATTGCCTCACAGCGAGGCAATAAGGACGTTCGAATTGGTACCGGTAGACTGGCACGTGATGTCGGTGTTGAGCCGGGTACCGTGCTTGGCATTCTTGCAACAGAAGAACACGTTAAAGAATTTGTTCAGTATTATGGTCTGGTCATGCATAAGGAGATTCAGACCTTCGTCGATACATTATCATCTGCAAAATCCGGTATTGCTGAAATCGTTATACCGCCAGGTTCCAGCCTCATTGGTAAGAGCGCGCGCGATGTTTGGCTTAGGAAAGCCTACGGTGTTGCTATGGTCGCACTGCATCGTGATGGTGAGACTATGCTTGAAGGTACCGGTATTCGTGACATGCCATTTGAGGTCGGCGATACGCTGGTAGTTCATACAACCTGGGTGGCACTTGCACGGCTTGAAAAGGATCGAAACTTTGTTGTCGTGACAACGGATTACCCTAACGAAGAGCTTCGCACTCATAAGACTGGCTTCGCATTGTTTTTCTTCAGTGTCGCACTCGCTATGGTACTGTTTTCGGATTTGCGTCTATCTATCGCACTACTGACGGGTGCTGTCGGCATGATTCTCTCGGGAGTATTAAAGATTGATGAGGCCTATGACTCAGTCAGCTGGAAAACCGTGTTTTTGTTGGCATCTTTGATTCCTTTAGGGCTTGCTGTCGAAACATCCGGAACTGCCAAGTGGGTAGCTGACCAGGTGTTAGTGGTTGTTGGAGATATGCCTGTCTGGGTAATACAGGCCGCTGTCGCAGTGCTAGCAACCTTTTTCACGCTGGTGATGTCAAACGTAGGTGCAACGGTATTGCTTGTACCATTAGCGGTGAATATTGCACTTGGCGTAGGCGCAGATCCGGCATTATTTGCACTCACTGTCGCGATTGCTACATCAAACTCTTTTTTGATTCCAACACATCAGGTGAATGCCTTAATCATGGGGCCTGGCGGCTATCGAGTGCCTGATTTCCTGAAGGCTGGCGGCATTATGACAATACTTTTTCTGGTTGTTACGCTGACTATGCTCAATATTTTCTACTGATTTTTTCTTTCGCTGACGCCATTTTGGTCATCAGCCTTCCCAAGCCTAATTTGCTCGTCTAGTATAATAAGAAAAAGACCTTTAGAATTAGTAAAGTATTATCCTTCATAAACAAATACGATAAAAAAATTGTGTGGCGGGATCTACCCTGTTGTATGCCACCTGCAATGGTGAGCCTTTAATCGATGCGAGCAGATGTAGCAACACTATCAGGCCAGGATGACCTTGATGAAAAGGTTTATGCCGAGCAGATTCGTCTTCTATATCATTCTTCAGCGGTTTCGGCTTTATCAACGATTCTAGTAGCCAGCATTTTTGCCTATGTCCAACATACAGTAATTGATCAGACCATCGTCATATTCTGGTTAATTGCCATGATCAGTATTTCACTTATTCGTGCCGTGATGTCATTTATCTATTTCCGCGACGCAGAGCCAGGTGTCGAATGGGGAGCCAGGTTTGTTACTTGCTCGACAATCGCGGCAATCGGTTGGGGTGCTGGCGCTATTTTGTTGTACCCAGCTGGAAACATTGCGCATGAGTTTGTAGTGGTTTTCATTGGCCTCTATATAGGTGCTGCAGCACTGAGCACTTTATCTGTTTATCGTTTGGCATTCTTTTTATTCATTATTCCTTTGATTTTACCAATTGTTATTATTTTGCTTATTCAGGGGCAGGAGTTACATTTTTTCATTGCAGTGATGATGGCTATGGGTTTGCCTTTTTATCTTCGCGCAGCCAATAATGTTTATCAGAATACAAGAGAGAATATCTATCTCCGTCTACAGGCATTTGAAAATGAAGCGAACCTGCTCCATGAAAAGGAAAAAGCAGAGCAGGCAAATAGAGCCAAATCGGAATTTTTATCACGCATGAGTCATGAGTTGCGTACACCATTGAATGCTGTGCTAGGTTTTGGTCAGCTACTACAGATGGATGAAAACAAGCTTGATGAGTCTCAAAAAGAAAATGTACGTGAGATACTTGACGGGGGGCAACATCTTCTTACATTAATTAATGACGTGCTTGATTTGTCAAAAATTGAATCAGGCAAGTTTGATGTCAGCATGCAGGAAGTCGAAATTGGTGCAGTTGTCAGTGATGCGGTCATGCTTGTCACGCCGCAGTTAAATGAAATGAACATCAGCATTGAAATTCAATCATCAAATAAGACAATTATCGTTTGCGCTGATCGACTAAGGTTAAAGCAGGTGATGCTCAACCTTTTGTCAAATGCCATCAAATATAACCATCCTGGTGGACATATAAATGTAATGTTAACTGAACAGCCTAATAGAAGACTGCGAGTGTCTGTCAATGATACAGGTGATGGCATATCGAAAGAAGACATCGGGCAACTGTTCTCTGCGTTTGTACGACTCGAAGACAATACGCATGTTGAAGGCACTGGTATTGGACTTGTTATAACCAAAAATATTGTCGAAATGATGAATGGAAAAATTGGCGTAGAAAGTTTCCCGGGCGAGGGTAGTACTTTCTGGTTCGAGCTTGAAATGTGCTGAGATATTGGACGTTTTTTTCTTAATCAAGATCTAAATTAGTACCCTATGCGTTATAGTTGTATAATCCTTTTATATCGCTAATATAAACCACAAAAAATTCCTATCATGAATGTTCAAAACGATACCTCATCTGAATGGTATTATAAAATCCAGCTAGCTGAAGATGATTTTACTAATGGGCCATTACATTCAAATCTTGCCCTGACTCGTCGTTTGTTATCGCAGATTGATTTAGATGGATTGAATTGTCTGGACCTGGGTACTCAAGAAGGTGTTATCCCTGTTCTTTTGCAACGAAATGGTGTCGCTAAAACTATCGCTTATGACCGCTGGCAGCTTGAAGAGCGCATAAAGTCTGTTCAAAAGGCTTATGATGTAAACTTTGACTACATCTCTGGTTTGCAGTTAAGAGAGCTTCCTAAAGAACTGGAAAAATGTGGTGAGCAGCATTTTGATTTGGTGGTTTTTTCTGGTGTTCTCTATCACCTGATTGATCCATTGGGGATACTTTCTCTGGCAAAAAGTTTTTGCCGTGTAGGTGGTGTATTTGTAATAGAGACGGCTATCACTAACTCAAATGGAATGAGCTTGCATTTCAATGCAGGAGGGAAGCTATATGGAAATTATGCCAATTATTTTTTGCCAACGGTCGACTGCCTGGATTATTTTTTACGTATGCTTTGCCTTAAACCACTCAAGCTCGAGCATATAAGTGACAGTACTCAGGAAACCAAGCGCGTCGCTATCCTGTGTCGGGTAATGCCAGAGCCTGTAGATCAGACCGGTGTGGTTAATGATGAATGGTTGCATTCAGCTCGTTTTGAACGTGATTTGATGAATGAATATGGTGTAGATTTACTGCCAACTAGAGACAAGTCTGATGTGCCGCTCATCAATGAAGAAATGACCGATAAAGATGCGAAGCCTTTGTCAGAGATGATTAGCGAAACGGATGAACTAAAGCCAGAACAGCATGAAATGATGCTGACACTTGATGCCAAGCTTTAAGCCTGCAGTAAAATTGCTGGATAAATAATAAAGAAAATACAAGTAGATATAATGGTGCCGAGGAGAGGACTTGAACCTCCACGGGGTTGCCCCCACTAGCACCTGAAGCTAGCGCGTCTACCAATTCCGCCACCTCGGCTGTGCTACACTGCAATATCTCAGCAGAGCCGCGCACTTTACAGTCAGATTTTCATGATGTCAATTCCACTGTTTGCCGAGCTAAATACAGGCCATAATACCCACTATGAGTAAAAAACATACAAAGAAAAAGTCAGGCAAGAAAGACCCCTATGCGGGTCGAGAAGCTGCCAAATACGCCAATCCAATCGTAAGCCGCGAGTTTATTCTAAACACGCTGGAGTCTTGTGGTGCACCGCAGTCATTTGAGGCACTCCAGCGGACGCTGAATATCCATAAAGAAGATGATGTCGAGGCGCTGCGCCGCCGTCTCGGTGCGATGGTGCGTGATGGACAGTTAATCAGAAACCGACGTGGTTCGTATGGTCTGGCTAGCAAAATGGATCTCAAGGCCGGTAGGGTAGTAGGTCACCCGGATGGTTTTGGCTTCCTGATTCCAGATGATGGCAGTGATGATCTGTTTCTGTCAGCGAAGCAGATGCGTAGCTTGTTGCATGGTGATCGTGCGCTGGCCTGTGTTGCTGGGGTTGATCGGCGAGGTAAAAAAGAAGGTGCGTTAGTAGACGTGTTGTCACGTGCCAATGAGGAAGTTATTGGTCGATTTTACCGTGAGCGAGGAATGGGTTATGTGGCTCCAGATAATAAGCGCATAAGCCAGGATATTCTTATACATCCTGATAATCAGCAGCATGCAGAGGAAGGCCAGATTGTGATGGCCGCAATTCTTGAGCAGCCAAACAAACGTAGCGCACCTACCGGCAAAATTACCGAGGTGCTCGGCGATCACATGGCGCCAGGTATGGAAATTGATATTGCTATTCGCGCACATGCACTGCCATTAAAATGGCCCAAGGGTTTGCAAAAAGAACTCGACAAGATTGGCGGCGAAGTTGATCCGGATGTAGTTACGACAAGAAAAGATTTACGCGATCTACCATTGGTGACTATAGATGGCGAAGATGCGCGTGACTTTGATGACGCTGTTTATTGTGAGCCGCATGGCAAGGGTTGGCGCCTGATCGTGGCGATAGCGGATGTCTCGCATTATGTTGAACCCAGCACGAAGCTGGATGCGGCTGCACAGGAGCGTAGCACGTCGGTATATTTTCCCGGACGAGTGATACCTATGTTGCCCGAGTTACTATCTAACGGCCTATGTTCACTTAATCCGGACGTGGATCGGCTATGCATGGTATGTGAAATGTTTTTTTCGCATACCGGCCACATGAGTAATTATAACTTTTATCCTGCAGCAATGCGTTCTCATGCACGTCTTACCTATACACAGGTAGGCGAATGGTTGATGGATAACAAGACGCCTGAGGATGCATTACATAAAGAGCTACTACCGCATTTGCAAAATCTGCATGCGTTGTATGAGTTATTACAACTACACCGACAAAAGCGTGGTGCTATCGATTTTTCAACAACTGAAACACAAATCATCTTCGCGGATGACAAAAAGATTGAACGAATCGTTGCCCGAGAGCGTAATGATGCACATCGCCTTATTGAGGAGTGTATGATTTCAGCGAATATCGCTGCAGCAGATGCATTATTAAAAGCTGAAATGCCAGTGCTGTATCGTATTCATGAGGGGCCCAGTAGCGAAAAGCTTATTGACCTGCGTGAGTTTTTGTCAGAACTTGGTTTAACACTGGGTGGTGGTGATGAACCAGAGCCACGGCATTATGTGAAAATACTGGATGTAATTAAAGATCGACCGGATGCGCACCTTATTCAGACGGTATTGCTACGCAGCATGCAACAGGCTGTATATAGTCCGGATAATATTGGACACTTTGGTTTGTCTCTAAGCCATTATTGCCATTTTACATCTCCCATAAGACGCTACCCGGATCTACTTGTGCATCGCGCTTTAAAGCATTTGCATAAAGCCGGTAATAAACATGACTATTATTATAACCACGAACAAATGGTCAACTTTGGTGAGACCTGCTCAATGTGCGAACGACGTGCTGATGATGCTACGCGTGATGCGACCGACTGGCTGAAGTGTGAATATATGATGGACAAGATAGGACAGGAGTTTGATGGCACTATCACCAGCGTTACCAGCTTTGGCCTGTTTGTGGAGCTTGACGAAATTTATGTTGAAGGCCTGGTTCACATCACCTCATTACATAATGATTATTATCATTACGATCCAGTAAAGCACAGGCTATGTGGCGAACGTACTAATAGCTGTTATCGACTCGCTGACAAGATCCGTGTTCAGGTAGTGCGAGTTGATCTGGATGACAAGAAAATAGATTTCGCATTGAGTACAGAGGAGTCCTGAGGTGGCTAATGATAGTTATCTTTTTGGCTGGCATACAGTGGACGCTGTACTGAATAGAGCAAGTGAAAGTATTTACGAGATCTACGTCGATAAACAGCGTGATGATGAGCGCAGTCGCCAGTTACAGTCACAGGCAGACAGGCTTGGGCTCAGTATTCAACGTGTAGAAAAAAAACAGCTTGATAAGTTTGTCACGGATGCAAATCATCAGGGTGTGGTATTGCGCTGTCGTTTACCGAAGCCACGCAATCAGAATGAAATAAATGATCATATTGTCGAGCTTGATGAGATGCCATTTGTACTTGTGCTCGATGGGGTCACTGACCCACATAATCTTGGTGCCTGCTTACGTAGCGCAGATGCCGCCGGTGTAAACACTGTTGTCATTCCCAGGGATAAGGCGGTGGGTTTAACGCCGGTAGTCTGTAAGGTCGCCAGTGGTGCGGCACACGTATTACCGATCTTTCAGGTTAGCAATCTGGTGCAGACGATGAAATTACTACAGAAGCAGGGTATCTGGTTCTATGGCACCAGTGGAGAAGCTGAGCAGTCTTTGTATGAGACTGAGTTAACGGGGGCGTTGGGTATAGCTATGGGAGCAGAAGGCAAGGGTATGCGTCGTTTGACAATGGAGCAATGTGACTTCCTCGTCAATATTCCTATGCAGGGCTCTGTATCAAGCCTGAATGTGTCGGTGGCCACCGGTGTTGTGTTGTTCGAAGCCTTGCGGCAACGCCAATAGACCAGCGGAGCTTAGTAGTGCGCGGGTAATTTCTCGTTGATGGTGATCGTGCCACTGGCAACCGTAATATAGCCGCCTATTGTCAGATCTTTGAAAATCCGACTGACCATTTCACGTGATGCACCAACCATATTGGCAATATCTTTCTGGGTCAGTTTTTCGGTAATGACGAGCTTTTCGTCAACTGGCTTGGCAAATTGCAGCAGTGTACGAGCCACACGACCATAGACATCCATTAAGGCAAGACTTTCAATATTCTTGTTAGCGTCACGCAGTCGCTTCGACAGACCCTGAAGCATGTTCAGGGTGATGTTGTGATTGTCATCCAGCAGCGAACTGAATTCTGGCTTGGTGATGATACTGAACTGTGACTGTAACATGGTAATCACGCGTGCAGAACGGGGTTCGCTATCGATAAGTGAGAGCTCACCAAAATAATCGCCAGGTTCCAGAATACTAATAATGATTTCTTTACCATCCTCATCACTGAGAACAATTTTTACTTTTCCGGAAAGAATAAGGTAAAGCGAGTCGGTATCATCGCCTTCGTTAATAATGATCGTGTTTTTCGGAAAACTGCGTTTGGTTGCCAATTCACTGATGGCATTCAAATGACTTTCATCGAGTCCCGAAAAGAGGGGGATATTTTTTATTGTAATATCTTCAGGCACGGTGGACATTCCCATGGCTATCGTTATTTTCGCCTATCATAACGAGAGAATGCCATATAAGCAAAACTGCTTAGCAAAACAAGCAGTTCCAGCTTCACACCCCGTTCTGCACATGGGTCAAACCCGACAGTAGTAGCGTCCCTCCTGACCCCTAACGATGGCCTATCCCCCAACAGACATCCTTATCGAGGCTCAGGCAACCACCATCGGGTTTGACCCATATGCAGAACTTAATTCCCTGCATTTCGTGGTTATAATAATCACAAATTTCAATATCTTAAGAAATGAACTGTTACTGCTTCGAAGCGTGACATAATACCCAGGCAAGTTTGAAGGCAGTCACAGTTTTGTGGCTTGCATGTTGCTCCCTTAGCCGGTAAAATTCCGCGCTCGCTATCACTGATAAGCGAATACAATTTAGTTAACTCCTTGCTTTACCAACTGTTTTGGGAAGCTTTTAACCCGGAAGGAGCATTATGAGACACTACGAAATCGTGTTCATGGTCCACCCTGACCAAAGTGAACAAGTCCCTGCGATGATTGATCGTTATCGTTCAACCATCGAATCTAAAAATGGTGCCATACATCGACTCGAAGATTGGGGTCGTCGTCAGCTGGCATATCCCATTAACAAGATCCACAAGGCGCATTACGTGCTGATGAACATTGAGTGTGATCGTGACGTGCTGGATGAACTGACAGCCGCGTTTCGTTTCAACGATGCCGTCATTCGTAACCTTGTCATCAAACGTGATGAAGCCGTGACCGATGTGTCGCAACTGGCGAAATCCAAAGATGACCAGCGTGATGAACGCGCACCTGCTCCTGAGCAGGAAAAGGCTGATGCATCAGATGATGCTCCCGAAGCCGATGCCCCCGCAGCCGCTGAATAACAGGAGATACCAACATGGCACGTTTTTTTAGACGCAGAAAATTTTGTCGCTTTACCGCTGACGGTGTGAAAGAGATTGATTACAAGGATCTCGCGACATTGAAAAACTATGTCACTGAAAATGGCAAGATCGTCCCAAGCCGTATCACTGGCACCAAGGCGAAGTACCAGCGTCAGTTATCGACAGCGATCAAGCGCGCACGATACCTGGCATTATTGCCATACACCGATTCGCACTAAGCGACACCGAGGTGAACGAACATGAATGTCATTTTACTTGAAAACATCAAGAACCTGGGTCAACTCGGCGACAATGTAAACGTCAAGCCAGGTTATGGTCGTAATTTTTTAATCCCATCAGGCAAAGCGGTACCTGCGACAGAAGCTAACGTTGCGAAATTTGAAGCACGCCGTGCGGAGCTTGAAAAAGCAGCTGCAGAAAAACTGGCCGCTGCCGAAGCACGCGCTGCCAAGCTGGCAGATAGCAAAATCACTATCCAAATGCGCGCTGGTGACGAAGGTAAGCTATTCGGCTCTGTGGGCACTAGCGATATTGCAGACGCAATTACAGCGACGGGTGTGGAAGTAGCACGTAATGAAGTGTTACTGCCTGAAGGCCAGATTCGCCAGATAGGTGAGTTCGAAATTAAAATTCAGTTACATACCGATGTGGATGCGGTTGTTGTACTGATGGTTGAAGCCGAATAATATCCTCAATAATAGCTATCTGAGTAGTAATCTTAAGGCGTCTGAGATTTTTTCAGGCGCCTTTTTTATGCTCTACCGTAAGTGATTGTTTTCCTGTGAAGTGGATAAATCAGTGGCTGATACTGGCTTGCTGATCGATTCATATTGAGGGTAGACTGTGATGTCTGACACAGCGTCTGATTTTACTGTCGCTACACTGATAAATATTACAATAAACTGATTAAACTTCATGGCTGAACTAGTAAACGTACCTGCGCCTCAAGATGCGCAGACCCAGTCTCTAAAAGTGCCCCCGCATTCCATTGAGGCTGAGCAATCTGTGCTTGGTGGGCTAATGCTGAATAATCGCGCCTGGGAAGAGGTTGGTGATCTAGTCTATGAAGAAGATTTTTACCGTCGTGATCATCGTTTAATCTTTCGGGCTATCGCGGAGCTTGCCAATAAGGAACAGCCGCAAGATGTCGTGACACTTTCCGAATTTCTCAATGATCACGGGCAGCTCGAAGAAGCGGGCGGACTAGCCTATCTGGGCACCCTGGCAAACAATACCCCAAGTGTTGCGAACATTAAGGCCTATGCGCAAATTGTTCGTGAACGCTCCATTCTGCGTCAGCTTATCAGCGTCGGGGTTGATATTAGTGACTCGGCCTTTAACACAGAAGGATTGAGCAGCACCGAATTACTCGATGAGGCCGAACGTAGGGTGTTTGAAATCGCCGAGCAGGGTTCGCGTGGTCGTCAGGACTTCTCAGATATTCGAAAATTACTGGTCAATGTTGTCGATCGCATTGAGCACTTGTCGCAACTCGATAGTACGATTACTGGTCTTGGTACCGGTTTCTCTGATTTCGATGAAATGACGTCAGGATTGCAACGCTCCGATCTGGTGATTGTTGCTGGACGCCCCTCGATGGGTAAAACGGCTATCGCAATGAATATTGCTGAGCATGTGGCTATTAAGGACAAGGTGCCGGTCGCTATATTCAGTATGGAAATGCCGAGTGAACAACTTGCCATGCGTATGATGTCATCACTGGGGCGTATCGATCAACATCGTGTGCGCACAGGTAAACTCGAAGATGATGACTGGCCTCGACTAACCTCCGCAACCAGTATTCTTGCCGAGAGCCCTCTATTTATTGATGATACACCGGCATTGACGCCGGCTGAACTGCGCGCACGTGCACGACGTTTAAAACGTGAGCACGGTGAACTTGGGATGATTGTCATCGATTATCTACAATTGATGCAGACCTCGAGTCGTAGCGAAAACCGCGCAACAGAGATTTCAGAGATTTCACGCTCCTTGAAATCACTTGCCAAAGAACTCAATGTGCCAGTGGTGGCACTGTCGCAGTTGAATCGTAGTCTTGAGCAACGCCCAAACAAGCGTCCTGTTATGTCGGACCTGCGTGAGTCTGGCGCGATTGAGCAGGATGCTGACGTTATCGTGTTTATTTATCGCGATGAAGTCTATAACGAAGATAGCCCGGATAAGGGTACTGCGGAAATCATTATCGGTAAGCAGCGTAATGGTCCTATCGGTACAGTGAAGCTGACATTTCTGGGGCGTTATACACGTTTCGAAGATTTTGCGCCGGACTTCTATAACGAGAATTTTGAATGACTAATACCGCATCGGCGGAGATTTCATTATCAGCCCTGCGGCATAACCTCTCCATTGCCAGACAATCTGCTCCCAACTCACAATGCATGGCCGTTATCAAAGCCGATGCCTATGGGCATGGCATACTCAATGTAGCAAGCACACTGGAACAGGCTGATGCCTTCGCCGTCGCACGGCTTGAAGAGGCATCAGCGCTACGTCAGGCAGGCATAACAAAGCGCATCGTTATTCTTGAAGGCGTGCAAACCAGTGAAGAACTCGATGATGTATGCGCACATAAGCTAGATATTGTTATCCATCATGATACGCAGTTAAAGGTCTTACTTGATACTGCACTGAATGAGCCTGTATCCGTCTGGATAAAACTGGATACGGGCATGCATCGACTGGGTTTTCAGACAGAGCAGTTCTCTGATGTGGTTCAGTCTTTACAAAGTTGCCACTGGGTCAAACAACCGCTACACGTTATGACACATTTTGCGTGTGCCGATGATATCAATGATGCCTATACGGAACAGCAAATAACGACATTCAAACAGGCTACCAATGATTTTAGCCTTCCCACAAGTATGGCAAATTCAGCCGCTACATTGAGCAAGCAAGAGAGTCATGCAGACTGGATTCGGCCCGGTATTATGCTCTACGGGAGTTGTCCTTTTATTAATGGTAATGCCAACGACTTGCAACTAAAACCAGTCATGACTTTGCGCAGTAAACTAATCGCTATTAATAACTTTCAAATGGGTGATCACATTGGTTATGGTGCTACCTATACCTGTGATAAAGATAAGCCTGTTGGTGTTGTAGCTATCGGCTATGGTGATGGCTACCCACGCCATGCTACGACGGGCACTCCTGTCTGGGTAAATGGCAAACGCTGTGCGTTACTGGGGCGTGTCTCCATGGATATGATCAGTGTTGATTTAAGTCCTTGCCCCGAAGTCAAAGTCGGTGAAGATGTTGAGTTATGGGGCGAGAATATATCAGTAGATGAAGTGGCACGTTATGCGGGTACTATTGCTTATGAGTTGTTGTGTGGCGTAACCCAACGTGTGACAAAAATATATAAAGATTGATAATGGCAAAAGCGAAGAAAATTTATACCTGTTCTAATTGTGGCGCACAGGCTCCGCAATGGGGTGGCCAATGTGTCGATTGTGGTGAATGGAATACCCTGTCTGAAACCATTAGCGTGAAAACCGCATCACCCGCAACGGCACGCTTCAGTGGCTTTGCTGGTGATAAAGGTGTGGCACGCTTACAGGATGTTGTCAGTGAAGCTGAGCCGCGAACCCCCTCAGGCTTACCTGAACTTGATCGCGTGCTGGGCGGTGGTCTGGTGGCGGGTTCGGTTATCTTGCTTGGCGGCGATCCGGGCATTGGTAAGTCGACATTATTATTGCAGGCAGTTGTGGCGTTAGATCAGAACCTGCAAACCCTGTACGTCACCGGTGAAGAATCTCTACAGCAAGTTAGCCTGCGCGCGCAACGTCTTGGGCTGACTGCTGAGCGTATGCGTCTGTTAAGTGAAACGCATGTTGAAAGTATTCTGGGTTATTTACAAAAAGAACGCCCCGACGTGCTGGTGATTGACTCTATACAGACAATGTATACCGAAGGCGTGCAATCGGCCCCGGGCGCGGTTTCTCAAGTACGTGAATCAACCGCATTGCTCGTCAGGTTTGCCAAGCAAACGGGAACGACTATTTTTCTGGTCGGCCATGTCACCAAAGAGGGTACCCTTGCGGGGCCGCGCGTACTCGAACACATGGTAGATACCGTATTATATTTCGAGGGTGATAGTAGTAGCCCATACCGCGTTATCCGCGCAGTGAAAAATCGCTTTGGTGCCGTTAATGAGCTTGGCGTGTTTGCCATGACGGAGCGCGGTCTGCGCGAGGTTAGTAACCCGTCCGCTATTTTCCTGTCACGTCATGAAACACCAGTGCCTGGAAGTATTGTGATGGTCACCCGCGAGGGCAGTCGACCCATGCTAGTCGAGGTGCAGGCATTGGTTGATATGAGCCAGCTGGGTAATCCTCGCCGTGTTGCTCTGGGTCTGGAGCAACAGCGTCTGTCGATGTTGCTGGCAGTATTGCATCGACATTGTGGTATCGCGATGGGCGATCAGGATGTGTTCGTCAATGTAGTCGGTGGCATGCGCGTCGCAGAAACCGGTATTGATCTCGCCATTATCATGGCGGCGTTATCTAGTTTTCGCGATCAGGCCTTACCACACGACTGGGTCGCCTTTGGCGAAGTCGGTCTGGCTGGTGAAGTACGCCCCGTACAAAATGGGCAGGAACGTTTAAAAGAGGCGGCCAAACATGGTTTCAAGC
>Ga0316207_10000745_pt1 | contig 46585 bp, 57 predicted proteins | sample 6weekpyrite_MG_FD_204943 | JGI IMG/M metagenome (GOLD analysis project Ga0316207, IMG submission 204943) | Microbial mat bacterial communities from mineral coupon in-situ incubated in ocean water Damariscotta River, Maine, United States -... | ecosystem: Environmental > Aquatic > Marine >... | reverse complement strand
GACAATCGCATTCACGGGGTTGTAAGGGGCCTAGGAGCGACAACTCACAGGTCTAGTCATAAGGACCCAAACTTAGCTAATGTCCCTGGTAAAGCCTCTTCGCCTTACGCAAAGCAATTGAGGGAGTTGGTCGTAGCACCAGAGGGTAGTGTGTTCGTTGGTACAGATGCTGATGCTATTCAGTTGCGTATCCTTGCACACCTAATGGATGATCCTGATTATATTAACGCAGTTGTAACTGGAAAGGAAGAAGATGGAACTGATGTACACAGTATTAATGCTAGGTCTCTTGGTGGAGTGTCACGTGACACAGCTAAGACTTTTATCTATGCGTTCGTACTCAACGCAGGTATCGCTAAGCTCGCACAGATCTTAGGGTGTTCAGTTGGTGAAGCTAAGCAAAGGTACGATATGTTTCTTAAGAGTACACCTGCCCTAGCTGAACTAAAAGGAACGTGGGTACCTCGTATGGCTACACAAGGGTACGTCTTAGGTCCTGATGGTAGAAAGATGAAGGTATCTAACGAACACTTTGTCCTAGCTACAGCCCTCCAAGGGTACGAGAAGATCATCATGGCTAAAGCTAATATCATATGGGACAAGGAACTAAAAGATATAGACATACCGTTTAAACAAGTAGCTTTCGTACACGATGAGTGGTTGGTTGAAGTACCTAACGTGCATCAGTACCCACAGCGAACAGGATCTCACCAAGCAGCAGCTCTTACTCAAGCAGGGTTGGAGTTAGGTATCAAAGCTAGGATAACTGGTAAACCTAAGATCGGAAGGACTTGGTATGACGTACATTAATGGAGGAGCTAACGATGTTCACTAGCATTCCTGTTAACCTTTACGTCCAGAGATTTAAACGTTTCAACAAGTCAAGTAAGTCAGGGTGTAGCCACGATGGGTCAGTGTATATAGCAAAGGACAGAGGAAGTTATTGGTGGTCAAGTTCTACAGAAAATTGGAAGTACGGTTCAAAATGTGATGGTCGTCACACTAGTAGAACAAATGGCTTGACTTTTTGAAATAAGTGTGAGATAATATAGGTGAAAGGATGGTAAAAGTAAAGATAAAGAAGAAAACAGCTAATGAAACATTTGAAGGAGAACATTTAAACATGGCTGAGTACAATATGAATAACGTAGAAGTACAGTACACACACTTGCTCGAACCTAACACACGGTTTGAACCAGCTAAGTATCAAGTAACTCTTGGTCCTCTTACACCAGAGCAAGTAGAACAATTGGAGAAACAAGACCTTGGACATCTAATCCAAACAAACAAAGAGTACAGTCCTTGTATTAACATGAGTTCTAAGGTTCACAACCCACGTACTGGTGCTCTTAACCCTGTACCTGAGTACGTAGGACCTGATCTTCAACCGTTCACTCGTGTTATTGGCCGAGGTTCAACGATTAACGTATCGTACTTTACGTTTGTTTACCAAGGTACAGGCGCTACTTACGCTACACTAACTGGTGTACAAGTGGTAACAGAAGTTGAAGTCCCCGAAGGTGAACGAGTCGGATTTGTGGAGATCGCTTAAGCACATGACAAAGAAAACGTTACAAACCTTACCTCAAGATATCTATGGGTTATTTGACCCTGATGTACCACACATCGTGGACGAGGATAACCTTGAGGAGTTCTGTAACAACTTGAAACATTCCCTAAGAGATGCTCTTGCTCCCAGTTACGGGGGTGAGGGTACCTTAAGAATGTCACAAGTAGGTAAGCCAGACCGTAAAGTATGGATGGAGTACCACGGTACAGAACAAGCTAAGATGAGTGGTGATACGTACCTTAAGTTTTTGTACGGTCACTTGATTGAAGAACTGGTCTTGTTTCTAAGTAAAGAGGCAGGGCACGAGGTACGAGGAGAGCAAGATGTTATGCACCTTAGCGGTATCAAAGGTCACCGTGATGCTGTGGTTGATGGCGTTCTCTGTGATGTTAAGTCTGCTTCCACGTACGCTTATAACTCTAAGTTTACTACTGGTAACGTTGTTGACGATCATAGCTTTGGCTATCCTACCCAGCTCAGTGCTTACGTAGAAGCTAGTGATGACTGTGATCCTAGTAAAGCAGCTTGGATTGCGTTCGATAAACAACACGGTCGTATCTGTGTTACCCAGGTTGATAAAGCTTTACTCCCTAACGCCAGTGAAAGGATGGAGGAGATCAAAGAGGTGGTAAAGGGTCCACTTCCTGAACCTTGTTACGAACCTGTACCTGATGGTATGAGTGGTAACATGAAACTACAAGTAGGTTGTGGGTACTGTAACTTTAGAAAGACTTGCTGGCCTCAAGCTCGTACGTTTATCTATAGTAACGGACCAAGGTACCTCACAACCGTAGCTAAACTCCCTAAAGTACCGGAGTCACATGAGTAAAAGAAAAGTCAAAGCTCGTCAAAAGAAACGAGTACGTAGGAAGCTTAAAGGCAGGGACCTTAACGGGTACAGGTCAGGGTTCGAAGTAACCATAGCTCAACAGTTAAGAAAGAACCAAAAGAAACAAGGCTTCCACTGGGGGTATGAGTCCGATAAGTTTGAGTACAGTATAGTACGGACTTATACCCCTGACTTCTTCGTTACTACAAAGAGCGGTAAGCTTATCCTCATCGAAGCAAAGGGTAGGTTCCTTAGTAGTGACAGGACTAAACACAAGGCTCTCAAGGCTCAACGACCTGACTTAGACATACGGTTTGTGTTCATGAGAGATCAGTACGTCTCTAAGGCAAAGAAGACTAAGTATTCAGACTGGTGTAGACAACACGGGTTCAAGTACAACATAGGTGAGATAGACAAGGAGTGGTTAGACGAATGATGAAACTACCAAAGAAAATTAAGGTCGGGCCGTTCAACGTTACCTGTGTTGTCGTACCTAGGATGGTTGAAAACGAAGGGGTGTGGGGTAAGTACGATCATCTAAGGTACAGGCTTCGTATCAGTGACGGACACCCAGATGATGTAGCGTTGCTCGACACTGTACTACACGAACTCTTTCACGCTATCTACCACGTGTACAATATAAAGGATGACGATGAAGAAGAACGTACTGTACATACATTAGCCACAGGGTTTACTCAGGTGTTGCTTGATAACCCACAACTTGTAAAGTACATTAACGAGGTGATAGGACAATGACAACTTTTTATTACGTTTACGATAAAACAGAACGAGAACTTGTTACTAACAATAAAGAAATTGAAGATGATTTTTATTTGTGGGATAGCTTACCGAGTATAAAAACTAGGCTGTTGGAATTGATGACTGACGCTGATAGTGATGAGATAGACGCAAGATTTCTTATCTTAAAGAAGTATAAAGAGTACTCTGTTTCATGTGTACCAGCTACTGTCACTATTAAAGAGGTTAAAAATAAGTGATGAGTAAGACACATCTTATTATACCAGATCAACACGCTGATCCGTTTACTAACCACACTAGGGCAAAGTACGCAGGTAAGTTGATCAACGATATCAAGCCTGACGTTGTAGTAAACCTAGGTGACGCAGCTGATATGGCTAGTCTCAGTTCTTACGACAGAGGTACACGTGGATTTGAAGGAAGGCGGTACAACAAAGATGTAGAAGCTAGCATTAAGTTCCAAGAAACCTTGTGGAAGGAGGTGTCCCCTAGTGTACGTAAGAAGATTAGAGCTGTTGTTCTCGAAGGTAACCATGAGTACAGGATCAGTAGAGCTACTAACGCAGATGCTATGCTCGACGGTACTATCGGTTACGATGACCTTCAGATGGATACATTCTATGATGATGTAGTACGGTACAACGGATCGAGCCCTGGTACAATAGAAATAGACGGAATCACCTACGCTCATTACCTAGTCTCAGGTGTTATGGGTAGAGCTATAGGTGGTGAGCACCCTGCACATTCCTTGTTGGTTAAGAAGCATCAGTCTTGCACAGTAGGTCACCTCCACCTGCTGAACCACGCACAACAGACTAAAGAAGATGGTACTAAACTCAACGGACTTGTAGCAGGGTGCTTCGATGATCACTTCCACTCTTACGCTGGTAACGCTAACAAGATGTGGTGGGTAGGCTGTTGTGTAAAACATAGCGTTAGTAAAGGTGATTATGATCTTGAGCAAGTGTCTTTAAAAAGGATGAAAAAGATTTATGGACGATAAAATACTTAAACTTGAGTGGTATTCGTTCTATCCTGATGGTGAAGAAGGATGTTGGTGTTGGTCTGGAGGTAAGACCTGGGACGGCTATGGTAAAGTGCGGTGGAAAGGAAAAACATATAGAGCGCATAGACTATCTTATGAAGCCTATCATCAAGAAACTATACCAAAAGGTAAGTTAGTTCTACATACATGTGATGAACGTACGTGTATTAATCCAGCCCATCTTTTCATAGGTACTCATAAAGATAACATGCACGACATGAAAAAGAAAGGAAGGCAGACGTTTGGAACTAGTAACCCCACGTCTAAATTAACAGAAGAAAATGTACTAGAAATACGCCACAGATTATGTAAGGGGCAGACGAATAGAGAAATTGCGAAGGTATATGGTGTAAGCAATTCAACGATTTCTCAAATTAATACTAGAAAGATTTGGAAACATGTTAAATGAACGACTAATAAGAAGGGTTATGGATAGTTATGACAGCGTGAGTGAAATCTTGGATGCAGCACAGTTTGACCTGTGGGATTTAATTGAGTTCTTAATAGAAGAGGGGCACATCAACGAGGATACTATGCCTCACATATTTGAAGATGATTTAATGGAGAACGAGGATAACTATGATGACTGAAGACGTTGATAACAGCGAACAAGAAGACGAGCAAGCAACAAACTTTAATCCAGTAGATGCGTACACTCAAGCAATGGAACGCCTCGATGGTTTGATTAAAGATGGAGTAAAGGAACATCGAGAAACTTACCAAGAAGCAATGAACGAGACTATTGAAGCGTACTATTCGTTCCTCGATGCTCAGCGTTCTATAGATAGGTTGGCTAAAGCTAGGGCGTACATCATTAAACAACACGAAGAGAGTATGGCTCAAGCTCAAGGTATCTTTGAAGAAGTAACAGAGAAAACTACAGAGGTACTTGACAACGTACTTAAACCTTCAGTGTGGAACAGTGGGTACAACAACGAGGACTCAGATGATGATAAAGAGATTTGAAATAGAAGATGAAGAACATTGGCTTAGCTGGTGTAAAGAGATTCCTCGTATAAAGTTTAAAGAAGAGTGGGATGTAAAGGTTATCCCCCCGTTTGCTGGAGCTATGGCTAGGTTCTTGGTGTTTAAAGGAGACGCTAGAGTATCAGTGTACCTTGACGTTAATGACAGACTAGGCTGCTACGGTGAACCCTATTGGGAAGTGTACCCATATAAAGATGACGTACAACGATGTCCTATGAACGACACCCCCGACCTACTTTGGTTTATTGAAGAGTCAATTAAAGAACAGGAACAAGCAAAGGAAGAAGATGAACGGACCTAAGACAGAACAAGCACAACGCCTCGACACTGAGAAGTACAGGGGTAAAGGTGAGTCATTCAAAGATGCTACGTGTAGGGTAGCGAGCGCTCTCAAGGACGGTGAGGACCACTATCACACAGTTAAGGAGATTACTGGTGACCAACGCTTTCTATTTGGTGGACGTATCAGAGCAGCTATGGGACAACCTAAGACGGTTACTCCTTACAATTGCTTTGTTGCACCTACTATCGAGGACTCCCTCACCGAAGGTAAGAACTGTATCATGGACACTGCCTCGATTGCTGCAACAACGATGCGGATGGGGGGTGGTATCGGGTACGACTTTAGTACGTTACGTCCACGAGGCGCTCTTATCAATAAACTTGATAGTGCATCATCAGGTCCGGTTAGCTTTATGTCTATCTTCGACTCCGTATGTGGTACAATCTCTTCCTCGGGACATCGCAGGGGGGCACAGATGGGAGTCATGCGGGTTGACCATCCTGACATCTTCGAGTTCATTAACGCAAAGCACGATCAATCAACACTTACTGGTTTCAACATGAGTGTTGGTGTGACTGATGAGTTCATGGAAGCCTTAGCTAACGACGAAGACTTTGATCTTAGGTTTAACGGTAAGGTGTACCAAACAGTAAAGGCTGCTGACTTGTGGGAAACCTTGATGCGTAGCACGTGGGACTGGGGTGAGCCGGGTGTTATCTTTATTGATAGAATGAACGAGTACAACAACCTCTACTATTGTGAGACTATCGCTACTACTAACCCTTGTGCTGAACAACCCCTACCTCCTAATGGTGCGTGCCTTCTCGGGTCTTTCAACATGACTAAGTACGTTAAGGCTAACGGTACTATGGATAAAGGTCAACTAGTACACTGGTTTAATTTCATCCAATTAAAAGAAGACATCCCTCACATTGTACGAGCCCTTGATAACGTAGTAGACAGAGCAGTGTACCCTTTGTACGAGCAAGAGAAAGAAGCTAAGAATAAGAGGCGTATGGGTATTGGTGTTACTGGCATGGCTAATGCTCTTGAGATTATGGGTCTACCTTATGGCTCACCTGAATACCTCGTTATGATGGAGGATATCTTAAAGACGTTAACTAACGAAGCGTACAAAGCCTCAGCTCTCCTAGCTAAAGAGAAAGGTAGCTTCCCTCTGTTTGATAAACGTAAGTACATGAAGAGTAAGTTCATAGAAAGGTTAGACGAAGACACGAAAGGATTGATTAAGAAACATGGCATCCGTAACAGTCACCTCATCAGCATTGCTCCTACCGGCACCATCAGCCAGACAGCAGACAACGTATCAACAGGTATCGAACCAGTATTCACGCTATCACAGAAGCGGATTATCCAAGAGTTCGGTGGTGCAAGGGAGGAGCTTCTACTCGATTATGCATACAACTTTTATGGTGTCGAAGGCAAGACAGTGGTCGAAGTTAGTACGAAAGAGCACATAGATGTCTTGTGTGTAGGACAGAAGTATTGCGATAGCGGTGTATCTAAGACTTGTAACGTACCAAAGGATACAGAGTGGGAGGACTTCAAACAAATCTACCTCGACGCTTACACAGGTGGAGCCAAGGGGTGCAGTACGTTTACAATGGAAGGCAAGAGAGCAGGTATCTTAACGGAGGTAAAGGAATGAAACAAGGTGATTCAGACTATACTAGACAAAGAATGTGATATAGAAGGAGCGAGTGAAGATGAATGAAACTGGACAAACTATTCAATACGATAACGGCAGATGGGAAGAAGGAACACCTTACATGAACAGTAAAGAAAAGAAGTACACCTTGGAAGAAGCTAAAGAGTTGATCGCTAAGGAACAGAAAGCTCAACAACAGCTACAACTAGTAGCTCAACACATTAAAGTGGGGGATTCGTTTACCCTTGCTGGTACTGAGTACGTGTTGATTAACGCTGAGATTAAAGATGAGAGCAAGGAAGTAAATGAAGTGATGATGGGTAATATCCCTAATGTAGGTGAGCTTGAGATTGTAGCGCGTAACTCATCAGAGCCACATCACACGTACGATGAAAGACTTACGTTCAACCACCTCGTAGCAGCAGGAGTGTTCAAGGAAGAAGAGGAAGAGAAGAAAGATGTTAAGTAAACTGTTTAAGAAGCCTACTAAGCCAGAGTACGAGTACATATCACAACCCCCTAAGAGTAGAGGAGCTTTTGAAGGTGAAGTACACTGGGTAATTAACGAGTACCCTGACCAAGCTGGAGGTAACGGCTTATGTCTGTGGCAATGGGGGCCTAACTCTAATTGGATTCCTGTGCGAGAAGAGTTCGTAGTATTGAAGAAGGAATTTAAGAAAGATGATTGACCCGTGGATGAGATGGTTTAACAGAGGAGTACTGGCAGTTGTAATTGTCGGTATGTTTATAGCAACATGCGCGATCCTACTATAGCAGTTGATACAGTGTACTATACCCTTAACTCTTGGGTCCATAAAGAAGGAGGTATCGAAGACCTAAGAGAACTTCAAGCTTGGTTAAACGCTAAGCTGTGGGAGTACGATAGTAAAGATAGAGATGAACGTAAAGAAAGGGATGAGACGGGATGGTAGATACAGATAAAGAAAACCACCCATTGAATAAACAGGTGGCTGGTAGTCATTATAAGGAGATGGAGATTCAACCCGTTGAGTACATACGGGCTAATGATCTAGGTTGGTACGAGGGTAACGTAGTTAAGTACATAAGCAGACACCACCAGAAAGGAGGAAGAGAGGATGTACTTAAGGTCATTCATTATTGCGAACTCTTGTTAAGTGAGTATGATGAGGAGAGTGAGCGGTGGGCTGAAGAGATGGTAGATAAGTTCTCTAGTATGACCACAACCAAGGACGAGGGGAATGGGTGGATTCCGTCAAGTCATCTAGATGAACAAACCTTGAGCTATGCTGACCACGTTGCGAGATGCCAACCCCTTGAAAGCCTACCAACATCGCAGCCTGAAGAACCTTCAATGCCTCGGACCCACTCACTTGAATATCCGCAGCATGAAATGTTGTATGAGGACCTTGACGGCCAGTACTCGACACTGTACTATTATGATCGGGGCATCGGTAACCGCTAGAAATGGAGAGGGGAAAGCCTACTATGTTGCGTATCATCTGTAGTTTAAGCATGAACTGCGGAGACATAGCTTGGCCTCCCCCTCCACACTCACCACATTTACAATCAAACTCTTCACTAGAGAAGTTAGGATAATCGGAGAAATTAGTCATGTCATTTATTTACCTTGCAAGCCCTTATACCGGTAGTACTTTACCAAATGAGGAAGCGTTTGATCTAGTATGTAAAGAAGCAGGGAGGTTGATGAAAGAGGATAAGACTATCTTCTGCCCTATTGCTATGGGTACACCTATTGCTAACAGATGTGACCTACCTCATACCCACGAATTTTGGATTAAGAAAGATATAGAAATCCTACGTAAAGCAGAGGAACTCTATGTGTATAAACTACCCGGATGGGAAGACAGCTTAGGTGTTACACTAGAAATCAAAGCAGCAGAGGCTGTTGGAATCCCTATCACTTACCTTGATTATACTCCTTGACAACCTTCTCAGCATCCAGTTCTAGGTAATTATACTTCATATGCTCCTCTCTATGACAGTTGGCACACAAGATTACACATTTATCTAGTTCTGTTTGCATCAAAGCCCACCGTTCTTCTGTTGGTTTACCTGATTTCATAATAGAGTGTATTGTGTTTTCTTTTTCTCTTGGGTCTACGTGATGAAAATCTAGTGCAGCCCATGTCTTGTTATATCCACACGCTGTACATTCAAGAGCCTTCTTAGTTTTGATTAACTCTATCCACTCAAGCATAACCTTAACATAGTGTCGTTTACCGTTACGAGATGTCCGCTCTCTATTATTTTTACGATACTGAACATGATAATCTTTATACTTATGAGAGGCTGCTTTGTTATATCCGTCTACACATCTTTTACAAGCTGCATATAATCCTAACCAATTATGTACTGTACCGTCTTTACGCACTTTACTACGTTTCTTTGTATAATACTCTGATTCAGGTTTGGTTTCGTCACATTGTGTACACTGTTTGTTCATTGTCTACTACCTCAGTTTCGACGTTAACGTTAATTTATTTCCTTTGAGATTCTGCGTACGACTTCATTGCCTTTTCACTGGAGCGACCTACAACGTACCCACCTAAGCCTATCTTCAAGAGATCAAAGATGTTGTTCAAAGTCTCAGGAGATAGGTTCTCAGGGCTGTACCCTAGCCAATAGGACCACAACAAGCCCAAGAAGCTAACCATAGTTAGTGGACGCCAGTTAGCAGTCAACCAAGACTCGCTCTTAGCTTCAGTCTCAATGATAGAAGCGCTGGCTTTAATCAACTCCCCCTCATTATCTAATACTTTCAACTTAACAGCAGTCTCGAACTCGTTGAGCTTATCCTTATCTGTGATAAACTCAGACGCGACATCCGTTACCGGCTTGATTAAGGATTGAAGTAGTTTACCTATAGCCATGTTACTATTCTTCCTCTTGTTTCACAGGACTAAACTCTTCTTTTTCTGGAGGAGTAAGTGCATCTGTAATAGGTTTAATTCCTTTAGCAAAGTCTCCTGGTGCGCTAGATAGAGCCTTACCAAGAGGTTCAGCTACGTCTTCATTAAGAAACCTTTTAGTAGCTCCAAAGAATTCAGGGCTTCCAGGTAAAGGTTCGATAGCTTCACCAAGAGAGACATCACCAAGCAAAGCGAGTACTGGTTGGATCATTTCTTCCGTGTTAATCCCCATCTCTTTAGCTGTAGCGATAAGCTGGTTAGCTGTACGTGCTGCTTGTTCTAGTTCATCAGCTAGGTTACCACCTTGTCTTAGTGGACGCTGTGTTACTGGATCAACAATACTCGAAGGGGTACCAACAAAGGTGAACTCTTCTCTGTTACTGTCGTACACAAGACCTTTAAGAAGAAGTTTATCACGTCTACCACCTTTAAACAAGAACGTACTAGGTTGCTTCATACTCTTGAAGATAGCTTCACCGTAAATATTACTTACGTACCCTTTAACAATCTCAGAACCTACTGGATCAACAGTACCGTACCTGTCAAGATTAACAGAGAAAGCAGGTTTAAGTGTGTTCTTAACCAGAGTTTCAAGATTGCCCTCCACGTTACTGATCTCAGTTCTGTGTTTAGTACTCATGTACTGCCAAGCATTACCCCAAGGTACTAGGCCTTTGTCATCTACGACACCCCCACCTACAGACTGAGCAAACTTCCACACATCTTTAAGTACTACGGGTTTAACCCCTTCACTCATAGAGGCATCAGCTTTTTCAAAGTTACCGTTAACAAGGACGTTAAGGAACGCTGCTTGATACTCACGTTCAGCCCTTACAGGGTCAAAGTCTTGGAAGTCTCCTTCAGTAAGCCCTTCAATAAACCCTTGGAACTCATTACCTGTAACTTCACTAAGCTCAACAGCTTTCTCTGGTGTCAACATAGTACTAAGGATAGCGTTAGAAGCTTGTCCTCCAGTAGTATTGTTAAGCATCATAAAGAACGGCATCTTCTTAAGAGCCCAAGCTGAACCTTTTACTTTCATAGCATCAGATACTGCTTGTGTAGTAGGGAGGGTAGCTTCTGTGTTGTTAATAGTCTTACGTACTGTATCTACTTCAGAAGTAATCCTAGCTTTCATGTAATCTGTTTGTTCTGTGCTCATCTCTTTGTAAGATGGACTTTCTTCAAGGTGCCTAATAGCTCTGGATTCTAGTTGATTAAGAGCAGTAGACATAAGACCGAAGTGTTGTTGATCTAGGGTACCATCGTTAGCAAAGGCTAGTTCATAGATAGCATCAACCTCGTTCTCTACTGTGTCAAAAGCAAGATCACTAATTTGGTTTAACCTTACAGGCTCTACACCTGTACCAGCGCCACCAATAAGGCCTGTTCCTGTCTTTCTAGTTGTACCAGAAGCAGCTGCTAGCTTCATACGCATGTCTAGGTCTTGATGTAGCTGTACTCTTTCTTGTGTTTTAAGAGCAGTAGCTTTCCAGTCTGTGCCTTGTGTGGGATCTCCGTTAACAAAGACTTCAGTACCAAACTGTACTGCTGCGTTACCGTACCTACGTGCTAAGGCTTCATCTGAATCTTCACTTTCTCTAAAGATAATCTCTCTTGAAGCTTGCCGAGGATCAAACCCTAAGACTTTCCTAGCTCTAGCGTCAATAACATCGATATGGCCAGGGAACCTAGACTTAAGCTTCTTCATTCTAGAGTCTAGTTCGATAGTGAACTTATCTTTACCTGCCCTACCTTGGCTCTCAGCTCTCTTTACCTTTTCTACAGCGCCTAGCTCTTGGTTGATAACGTCAACAACTGGGTCAAGCTGCATCTGATCGTCTAGTTCAGCAACAGTTTCATCTACAGCCTTGCTAGCTTGTCTACCTTCAATAGCTTTTTCTGTAGCTTTAAACTGTGTACCTGTACTAGCTGTGTTTTGAACAAGATTAGCCAAGCTGTTGTCTGGGACCTTAGTTTGGATAACTTCAGTACCAACAGGGCTAGCTGGGTTCAAGTTTCTTGTAAGCGGTGAGGCCATACTGTTCTACTCGCCTTCTCTTTCTCGTTGTTTACGTCTGATAGCTCTCTTAGCCTCTGACTTAAGTTCGTTGTGCTTCAATGCTTCCATCAAAGTTCTGTCGTAATGAGTCTGGAACCCAACGTTACTAATTTTACGAACTCTGTTCTTAGCTACTACGTTATCACCAAACTCTACTTGAAGAATGGCGTAGTATCGCATCATCTTAGCGTTAGCAGCTTCTTTATCGCCTCTACCTAGAGCAGCAAGAGCATCAATCTTGTACTGTCTGATCTCTGAAGCAATCTCTTGTTCATGTTTCTTTATATCAAAAGTACTCTCGTTAAGAGATTGGATTTCTTCAGCAGATTTAAGAGGGATACCACCAGCAATAGCTAAAGCCTGTTTCCTAGTTACTGAATCTACCAACCTACCTCTTTTATTAACGTAGTACCCTGTAAGGTAAGCTCGTCTAGCTCTAGCGATACGTGACCCAGTACTAGGTACTTTCATAATATCACTAAGGACATCTAAAGAGATAGGGATAACTTCATCTGTGTTTTGTACGTAAGCAAGTCTATTAAGCTGGAGTACTGCATCAGCTAAGTCGTTACCTGTACTAAAGACAGCACCACCTGCTATGTTACTCCACTTAGTGTCTGGATCCCACATATCAGTTATTAGAGAATCTTGACCAAACACACCAGCTCTAGTTTTAAAAGCTGTGCCTTCAATCCCAAACACAATAGGAAAGATAACACTATCCCATAAGCCATCCATAAGTACGTCTTGTGCAGGACCTTCAGGAATGTTTTCACCTACTGCGTTCTCGTAAAGCTTCTGTACTCCCATTGTAGTAGGAACACCAGCACTACCGTAAAGGAACACTTGACCTAGAGCTAGTTGCATCTTCTCCTTAGAAGTAAGGGCCTTGCTACCCCCCATAACTTGAGGCAACATAAGCTCCAACAACCTAGCTTGATAAGAAGCGAACTGTGTAGGTACACTCATCACACCTTTCTGCCACCAAGCAGCAGCTGAACGAGTCATGTTAACAGAGAATACGTTAGTTTGGTTTACTAGTTCACCCAAGATATCAGGATCAAACGTACCATCTGCTCTCTTTAAGACTGCGTTAGGGTTAGCCTCTCTCCAACGTCTGTAAGCTACGTTAAATCCTACGATCTTATTAATACGCTCACCTTCGTAGAAGAACCACCTACCCCATTGACGTACCTTATCTGCGTTCTGAGCTACTGCTGAGTTGTACACTGTAGCTGAGCTGTAATCATTGAGGATAGCTAGCTCTCTACCGATATCAGTGATACCTGAGTTCTTAAGTACATCAACCATCTCTCCAAACCACTCAGGGTTCTCACCTGTAGCCTCTGCAATCTTAGCAGTCCAGTGTGCTGTGTACTCATCAGTACCGTTAATCATAGCAGCACGAAGGATAGGCAGGTTCTTCCACGCTACTGCTCCGTTCTTAGGGTCAATAGCTGTAATAGTAAAAGCAGTCTGTGTTTGAAGTAGGAGTTGGTCTACACCAAAGAAGCCTAGCTTAGCATCAAACACCATAGAACGAGAAGCAGTGAGTGGATCTTTGCTTTTAATATCCCATACCCACTTACCTGCTTTAGCTCCTACTCCACCTTTAGCACTCATAGTCTCAGCGAGGTCGTACATCCTACGTTCCCACCGTTGAGCACTTTCAGTCTTAACCCCTAGCAAAGCGTTGATATGTTCTCTTGCTGTAAGAGCTGCTTGTGCTTGAGGGTGGTTAGAGTCTACTGTGCTGTGCCTGAACCTTTCGTACGGTGTGTTAGCCTTAGCTCCTAAATCTTGAAGAGGTCCACCCGGTGCTCCAAACGTATTAACCCACCGCTCTACTGCTTCAAACTGGTAATCTTGAAACGCCTTAGTGTTAAGACTATTAGCTAAGGCCCTAGATGCAGCATCGTAAGGAGCTACAACAGGAGCAGGATTACCGTGGATATCAGGAAGGTGTGTACCTCTGTTACCGTAGTACATCCTACCTGAAGTATCCATCCATTCAACAGCGTTAGGAAGATCTCCGTGATCAAACGCTCTAGCTCCAGCTGATTGAAGTAGTGGATCTGGGTTCTGACCATCACGTACAATCTGGTAAGGCTCATCTACATCGAACGCACCTTTAGTAGCTAGGTGATCCATCTCTTTGTAAGTCATACCAGGAATAGTGTTACGAATAATTCTATCTGCGTCTAGCTCAGACATCTCTCCATCACGTACAGCCTTGTAAGCTACTCTATTCTTCTCTAGCTTGATTACATGTTCTTGAAGTTCTTTAAGGTTATCTCCTGCGTAGTGTACAAAAGGTCTCAAGTACTTAGTGTTACCGTTAAATTCGCTACGTTTGTTTTGTTTAACGAACCAAGGAGTATCGTACAGTCTGTGCCCACCACCAACGTAACCAAGTTGCCAAGGGTCAATGATAGTATCTGACAGGTTCTTACGTTTAACCATAATAACTTCAGCCCCACTCTCTTCCATGAAAGCAAGTCTGTTAGTCTGTGGTTGAAGGAATACGTACCCTTGTTCTACTAATCCATCTATATCGTGCGGTTCTACGCCTCTTACGTACCCAACTTCAACATCCCAAAACTTAACGTCCTCTGTGTGTAGAGGCTTAGCGTGTATAATAGCGTTAATTTCTAAGTCTTCAGGCCAGTTAGGGCTAGAGATAGTAGCTTTTCTGTACCCTCTAGTAGCCAAGTCTTTGTAAGTTTTACCGTTACGGATATGAAAGTCTAAGTCCATCATCTGTTTGATAGAGTAGTACGATTGTATCTCTGCTTCAGTAGGTGCTCTACCTATGACGAGGTTATCTTTAGCATCTAGTTGGTTTTGATAGAAGTTAGTTAGTTTCTCTAGATCCCACCATTCTTCTTGTGTGTGGCTCATACTCAAAGCCATCTCTAGGTCTTTACGTTGCTTCTTGTTAAGAGGCTTGAGAGACTTTTGCATCTCACCGTACAACGCATTAACCTTAGCTTTAGCTGCGTCACTCAAATCAGCGATCTGTTGTGTTCTAGGCTCGTTAGTAGTAGACGCACCAAACACCCACCTACGCATAAACCCTACACGCTGGTCTCTGTACTCTGGAGCGTACGCATTGAGTGGGCTAACCCCTGTCTCAGCTACGTGACGTTTAACTTCGATGTACTTCAAACCACTAGGGTCTGTGTAAATATCGTACGCACCTTTCTTCAAGCCCATGTTAGTTTGAGCGTACAAGTTAGCAGTAAGTTCACTAGGAAACCCTGAGTCTTCCATGCCTACGTAACCTGTAACAGTCCGTACCTTAGTAACTGGATCTACTTCTACATCAATATCAGGAAAGATTACGTTGTTATCAAAATCTTCTCTGATCCTGGCTCTAGTGCTTTCAATAGCCATCTCACGAACAGAAGACCCACCTTCAAGAGCTTCATCGTTAAGGCGTTCGTTAGTAGTAACCCTAAGAATAGCTTCAGAAAGTCTTTCGTTACGTTCAAGAGTCTTTTGTACTGCTCCACTTACACCTACTGACAGCTGTTCTGTTGGAACCATAAGAGTAGGGTTAGCTAAGTCTAGTGTTTGCTCATCTGCTGTGTTAGTAAGGAGTTCTTGTACAGTTTGTTGTGCTGCACCACCTTTACCTCCAGCAAGACTGAGTGATTTTCCACCGCTTACTACGCCTTTTCCTAGCTTAAATGCTGTACCTAAGAACGGAATGGTATCTACTACCTCGATTGCTCCTGCTATTGTAGCGGCAGATTTATCGTCTTCTTGCAACACTCTTAGGAAATCTAGAGCGTAAGAGATGTTACCTTCGTCCATCCTAGACAAGAAACCATCGAGCCATCTACCGTACTCAAGAGGAGACATTTTACTTACTTTATTAAGTGTGGTATTAATATTACCAAACCCGAGCAAAGACTCTCCTAGATCACCAGCAGCTATGTTACTTTGGTACGTGTCAACAAAAGGAATTAACCTAACTAAGAACTCTCCTGTGTTATGTACAAACCCTTCTTGTTCTCTAATTGTTTCAAGTCTACGCATAGCTTCTTGAGTCATAGCAGTTTTAACTTGCATATCTCTCAAGATGTCACTGTTATCCCAGCCTTGTTCAGCTACGAGATCTTGCATAGCTTGTTCTTGATGAGCTAAGTCTGATACTTCTGACCCTGCACTATCTTCAAGTGTACCTATGTAATCATCTCGTTCAGTACCGTTCAAGTACTCTAGAATTTCTTTACCCCTACTCAAATCTTCAGGAGTGTTCTCAAGAGTACTAAGTTCTTCAACGGTAGCATCAATAGCTTGGTTCATTCTAGCATCTGCTAGTCTCTTTCTGTACTCACGCTCACCGTACTGTTCGATAATAGCTTGAGCCATCTTACGTTGTGTTTCGAGATAAGCATCTACATCAGCAAACGGAGGCTTTAACAAACCAAGATTACTCTCAGCTAACAAGCCTTGCTCACTCAACCGTCTTGCGTCTTTAACTTCTGTTTTTACTGGATCGGGCTCTTGAAGTACTACACCTTCACCTTGATTTAGATCAACCACCAAACAATCCTAGTTCTCTTGATTTAAGGAATTGATTACCTACGTTCACACCTGCACCGAACAGGTTAGATCGTTGTTGCTGTCGTGCAGCTTCGTTAAGGAAACTTCCAGCTCTATCTGCTATACGTTCTTGTGTTGCACTGAACTTCAAACCTTCTTGTTCTTGGGACTGGATACCCTGTGTTGCCCCTATACGGGCCGTAGAGCCGCTCTCAACGCCTTGAGCTTCAGACTGGGCAATCACACTAGCTCTAGCTGCTTGGCTCTCACGGACGATCCTACGGCGTTCACGGGCTGCTTGCATTCTATTCTTAGCTTTTTGTAGCTCTTGTGCTGCTGATGTAGCTGCTGCTGCCTTAGCCCCTGTGACTGCTTGTCCTGCTCCACTAGCTAGCGTACCACCTGCTGCAAGTTGCGTAGCTGTAACACCAGTACCTAAGATACCTGCTGCTGCGGTACCCCCACCTGCCACACCTGAACCTACTGCTGCTGTAGTACCTGCCGCTGTGACTGCTGCTTCTGGGAGCAAGGCTGCTGATAGGGCCGCTATAGTTGAAGCAAGAAATGCCATAGTCTTTTAAACCTCTGTGTTACCTTGTGCTGTAATGGCCCAACCAAGGATGTTAAACTTATTAACACCGTCGGACTCATAGTAAAATTGAAGTGCTCGTCCTTTGCCTCTAAATTTATGTCGAGTAACAAGTACTTCAGTGTTAGTGTTACCAATATCTCTATACGTTTGGAACTTGCTTGTCCACTTACCGCTATTACCAGCGTTGGAGAAGTCCCACCTACCCTGAAGATAAAGGCTGTGATTGTCGAAATCGTCGTTATCTTTAAGGTACGTATAAACATAAGGAGCTTGTTTAAACCTAGCTATATCTCCGAACAACTCGTACCCAGTGACAAGATAAGAGCTGTACTCAACCCCTGTACTGTCTTCAGTCTCCCAATCTAGGTTACCCTCGTTGTTAAACTCACTGAACGTTACCTCGAAGAAAGAGCCGTCTACTACTACAGTAAGGAACTTGATACCACCCTCTACACTAGAGAGTACGTTGGCATCAGCTACTACATCGTTAAGAGATGCGTCAATTACTTGCTGACCTAAACCATCAATAACGTTAAACGTGGACGTAGTACTCGAAAGAGCAGGAAACGTGACGATACTAGTTACTACTGGTGTGTCAGCAGCTAAACCTTCGATAGACCACGGGTAGAAAGCTTGAAGATCGAAGTCAAAGTTAAGTACTCTGTCGTAAACAAACCTGTTTTGCTCATCTGTAGGTGTAGTACTGCTGTAAACCCATTGAATCTTACGTGTTACTGGATCAAAGGCTCCTTGTGCGTACAACTTAGAGAGTAAAGGGATGTCTTCGTAGAAAGTCTTAATGGTATTGTCTGTGAGGCTCACTGCTTGAAGGAAACCAGACACATCACTCTCTTGAAGGGAGTAAATACCGTGACTAGACCACCAAACAGGGGTACCTTCTACCTCTACGATAGCTTTAGGGTTGATAGCAGACGTACTGGTGATCTTACGGATAGAGATATCAGTAGCTGTGAACCCTCCATCTGTACCACCGATACTCCACACCCCATTAGTACAGAAAAGGACTAAACTATCTCCTACAGGTACCATTTTAAGTACGTTACCTATATCAGAGATGATGATTACACCTCCATCAGTAGCTAAAACGTCACTCAGGTCCTCGGCTGTAGGGTCGTTCTCTTGATAACAGCGTCCAATATTCTGTGGTGCTTCGATAATCTGGGAATAAAAGATGTTATCATTGATATCTGCACCTTTCTGACCGGCGTACCACACTCTACCAGCAAAGAAAGCTACTGCTGTGGGTCTAGAGGCAATACTTTCAACAGCTATACCACTCAAACCACTCGCTGCGTTCCTATCTTTATAGAAAGGGTTGAGAATGTAATGTCCTTTAGGGGCTTCAGTTGTACCCCTAGGTAAAGTCTCTCTCCACTCAGGATTAAATTGAGCTTGAAGGTCCTTCATCAACCACCAAACGTAGCTGTTAGATGGATACTCACCTTCACTGTTAAAGAACTTAGTAAGGGGGTCACCAATAGACGGGCCATCAAGCCTCACATCATCAATGTACCACCCTTGGTTATTAAGATTGTAGTTGTGAAGAGTACTAAGAGTTACTGGTGTCTCATCAATCTCAAGCCCATCATCTACCCCATCAAAGTCTCGTATCTCAATGTTACACTCAGTGACTGTGATAGTATCTAGGTCTGGGTCGTGAGTGATATAGATAGGGTCGATACGTTCAGAAGTAATAAACAAGTACCCTTTACCACTAGCCATCTCTACTTGGACTAACTCTGGTTGGGTAGCACCTGAAGCTGTGTACGTGCTTAGGTCAACAGTGAAACTCTTTAAGCCTGAGCTAAGAGGTACTGATCCTGCATCGTAGAACAGAAGAGTGTTACCTACTTGTACAACTACAAAGTTGAGGTTACCATCACCAGCAACAGCTTTCCAAACACCTGAAGCCATGGCGTTCTCTGTTATCTCTGCTGTAGTGAAGTCTTGTGTACTCTCACTGTACCCTGTCTCAAAGTCAATACCTAACCTACGAGTTCTGTTACCTTTCTTTTCAAGGATACAGTTAAGCTCATCTTGAGAGGCGTTCTCAGGATAAGTAAGCTCACTAGCTTCAGTAATTAACCCACGAACAAAAGATACGTAAGGCTGTATGTTGACTTGTGATCTAGCCACAACTATTCCTTATTGATAATACAGAGCGTAGACGCCACCGTTGTAACTGCCTGCACCATCGAGTGAAAGCTTAACACGGTCCAAAGTACTTGAAGTGGATACTGAACCACCCCCCATATAAGAGTTACCAGAGGCGTTAGTCACGTTACTATTGAGTAAGTAGGCATTACCTGTCGTATTTACTATGTTAATCTCTCCGTGAACTGGATCAGAAGCTCCTGAACCTCTAGTGAGATCAGCTTCACCTACCCAAACTGTACCTGAGGAAGGTCCGTTAACTTTACCTGAGTAAGTACTAGCCCCGTACCCTGAGGATATACCAACTTTAACTGTCATCTCATTGCCAGCGGTCTTAGTAGACCCAGTGAACGCGATCTTAATTTGGTTAACTGTACTAGGAATACTCGTCCACTCAAGTTCTGTAGATGAAGGACTAGAATGTACAGTACCGTGCTTAGTCCAGCCACCACTGTCAGGTGCAGCCCAAGTACCATCACCTCGCCAGAACGTACTGGTTGTAGCGCTCGTACCACTGTTGAGGTTTCCTACTGGTAGGTTACCTGTGATATCTGTAGTGAGGTCAATAGCGTTACGTGTGATCTCTTGACCAGAGATAGTGATGTAATCGAGTGAACCAGCTAGTGTAACGTCTGTTGAGTTATCTGTACCTGCTGCGTCTACTCCTAGGTTAGTTCTAGCTGTGGCTACACTGCCTACATCACTAAGGTTATTCGCTGCGAGTAAGTCACCAACACCAGTACCAAACGCTACACCATCTTTGTAATAGTTCTTAGCGTTGATAGTGTCTACACCTTGGGAGCCACCAGTAGCGTTCTTACTGAACATACCACCATCTTCGGCTACCCTAAACCTTTCGATAGTGTTTGCTCCACCATCAGCCGTAGTACTGATAAGGATTTCAGAACCGTGATCTGTCCCTGTCCAATTTTCTGTGGCTCGGATAACAATTGAACCGCCCGTATCTGTGTACGCTGTACCGTCGTAAGCTCTGGCATCTAGCCTGAACAGAACGTCAGCAGATTGTACTGCCGCTGGAGACCCATACGTACCCCTAGACCTACGTCCAAGAATAATAGGAACTGTACCACCAGTTGTACCAAAGCTGTCTAGGTACATAGCTGAGGCTGCGCTATCTCCAATAACAGCGATGTCTCCATCAACCGTGAGGGTGCGACCAGATTCAATAGTTCTACCTACACCAACGTCACCTGTTGTAGTAATATCAACTACTGAAATATCACCAGAGAACGTACCGTCTACAGCAGTGAGATCACTATCTTTGAGAAGAACTCCTTCGACTGTAACACCAGCAGCAGAGGTGTGTTCGTTAATAGTATCTACTGTGAGAGTACCAGTGAGGTCCCAATCATCTAGTGAGATACCTGAGAGAGCTAGGACTTGTGCGTACGTAGCTGGTTCTTGGTTAGATGTAGCGTCAGGAAGATTGAGTATCCTGTTGCTGTTCATATCCAAGTCATCAGATAATGTATTAGGACTAGTACCATCCCTACTGAACGTAATCTCCATAGCTGCTTCAATCAAGGCATTGTTCGCGTTGATCGTTGCTATTGCTGAAGCTTCGTTAGCTAGTGAGGTAAGATCAGATAAGGTGAGCTTAGCCATTAGGTTCCTCAGATGATGCTTGCGCTTGTTTGTTAGCTACTTGGGTTTGCTTAGCTTTAGTAGCTCCTGCACTTTTAATCTTAGCAGGCTCCCCTTTAGGCCGTAGCTTAGGTGGTGAGATGTTACGTTCGATATAGTTTTGTACTGCGATCTTAGCTGAGATGATGTCTGTCCAAGCTTGGTTAGCTAAGATACCGGGCACAGGACCTCTAGTGCTAAACACTTTAATGAAACCATAAGGTCCATCGTGCTTAAGATAAAGTGTGTCACCATCTGCATTAAGAGGAAACGAAGCTTTAACCTCGTTCTCTTGATCGTCGTCTTCTTCAAAACCTTCTTCTAGCCAAGTAGCTTTTGCCATCTTTTATTATTCTCCAAAGTTTACTGGTAAATTGTTACGGTATCCTTTAGGCCCTCGTCTTCCGAAGTCTGGTCCCATATAGTTACCGTGTCTAATTCTGTCTTCACGTTGCTCATGTTTAGTGAGGAGCTTACGAGCCCTTTGTTCTGCTTTAGGGTTAGCTTGTTGCTTCAACTCAAGGAACGCTTGGCTCTTGGCTTCGTTCTCCCACAGAGGAAACAAGTGTTCGTCCATGTCAGGTGTAAAGCTATCATCTAGAGTGAACGTAGGGAGCTTAAGGCCAAACGCTAGGCTCTTTGATTGTTGAAGGGTAGTATCTACGGCTGAATCAAAGCTATCGAATACAATGTGCTCATCATCAAAGCTAGTCCAGTACGTAGGGGCGTGATCGTTCCTGATGAGTAGCTTAATAGATGTATCTTGAAGTACTTGTTGTACCTCTGACTCCGAGCTATCTCTTGAACTCACGTAGTTAATAAAGTCTTCTGGACCAAGGTAGTTAATATCTGTGTACCGTACCTTAGTGTTGGTAGCTGTTTGTACATCGTAACGTAGCCAGTCTACTCGCATTACATCGGTAGGTACTTTCATGTGAGAGGGTTGATCTGTATCCCCCAAGCCTTCAAGGGTGAACAACTCCTTGTTCTCAGGCCACTCGTTCATGCTGAGGAGATAGAAGTAGCTATTCTTGAGTATGTTAGCTACTTGGAGAGACTCAACAGTATCATCGTAACTGTTAACCTCGTCACTATCCATATCACTTAGGATGGATTGTACTGCTTCTAATAGAGTTTTCTTCAACCTAAGCCTCCTCCTATCTTAGTAAACAACCAAGCTACAGCTCCACCTAAGACAGCCCACGCACCTTTAACGTACGATTGAAACCTGTTGAGGCCGTTGATCTGGTTCTGTTGAGTATCGTTTACTTGTTTAATCTCTTTGATGTCATCTTGCATGTGACCTTGTTCGTTAATGATCACCTTGACATCAGTATGTATTTCATTTAGCTTGGAGTAGATTTCATCTGACATGTTAAGCGCTCGCTCTAAAGATTGAGAACGTAGCGTCTGTAATAGTAAAGTTAGATGTAGCCCCCTCGTTTTGTCCGAAGATAGCGATCTTATCTCCCGCAGTTAACGCTACAATAGTGTGGTGAGCGCACGCACCTACATCAGTATTAGGGGTCTTCCTCCGTATATCGCCTTTACCAATGGGTACGTAACCAGCCCCCACATCTTTGTGGAAGTCAAACTTAAATGTATCACCAGTAGCACCTTCAAATGAGAAGCTACACATAATGTAGTAATTACCGTCTGCTGGAACAACTAGGTGGTCAGTACTAAAGGTAACATCATCTAACGTGCCTTGCGTCCAACCTGCTGTTACTTGATAGTACGTGGCTGCAACAGTAACTGTAGTAGCGGTGCTGTTACCTGCGATGTACATCTCTCCAAACTTAGCGTCGAGTGCTGCGGCTGTAGGACCTAGTTCTTGGAGTTGAGCTTCTACATCTGTACCTGTGTAGTACCCACCAGCGTCTGCTGACGTTACTTCGTCTGAAGCTACTTTACGCCAAGATGTACCACCCGCTCCATCAGAGACAGGTACGGTATCTACGGCAGCAGCGTCAGCCCCCTTTGGTTCATGTAAGTTAGCACCTGTGAGTGCTGAGTGTGATACTGGCATTCTATCTTATCCTATCGTTAGGTGAACTGGAGGAGGGGTTTAATCCTCCCCCAATCCGATTTACTCATTAAGAGATTTGGTAACCTTTGATAACCAAACGTCCAACACCTGCTGTAAATGCAGCGGTACCTTCAGTCATAGTTAGCAAGGCTGCTTCTGTTAGCTTTGTACCAACAATAGCACCGTCACAATCAACGGTATCACCAACAGCGTCGATAGCTGTCACTGCGATTGTATCGTCAATACCAATTTCAGAAGTACCAATAGCGGTACTACGGTCATCAGCTTGAAGCAACCCGATAGAAAGCGTAGCTGTAGCACCCACAAACGCTGTGGATACATGTAGCTGTGCGCTCTTGATAAAGAAGTTATCAGGAATGACTGCGACGTCACTCATAATTTTCTCTGTACCAGTTGCAGCGAGATCAGAGAAATTAAATTCCCAGATAATCTCTGCAAGTTCAGAGCCTCCTGTATCTAGAGCACCACCCTTGTTAGGGCCAGCTTCTGCCGTACCGTACTTAATATAAAGGTCATCTTCATTCATCCAATCTTGTGACATATTGATTCCCCTTTCTTTAAGCTGGAACTACGGTTGAGTCAGAGACACAAACTACAAGACCTTCAGGACGATAAAGCTTGTGAGCGTACCGAGCGGTAGTCACGTACTCTTCCCGTTGGCGATTGTGGTTATAGAATCCATCAACCTTGGGAGCTTGGCGAACAGCACCAATAATAGGCATTGCATCACCAGCGGTGGAGAAGAACAAGTTGTTAACCCCGTCAGCTACAGCGTTACCGCTAATAGTTTCAGGAGCTGTGTTCTTCTTAAGGTTCTGTGAAACGTACACGTCGAAACCAAAGATGTTCAGGTTAAGAGCTGTGAGTCCGTTCATCAGACCATCAGTAACAACGTTAGACCACTTCATGTTGTTAGTGGCGTTAGTCACTGTGGTAAGTTGTGAAAGTGTGTACTCCACAGAAGGATCAACGATAGCGATACGACCTTGTACAGGCACGTTAGCCATGTTAAGAGCGTAATTAGCTTTGTTGAAGTCTGCGATAGCAATAGCGTCTGAAGTACCAGAAGCAGCCAAGCGGTGTGATGCACCATTGATCGTGTTAGGATCGGCTGAAGTCTGACCGTCAGGCCCCACTGTAAGAGCGTTCACTTCCATCGCTTTACCAATAGCACGAGCTTGCTTAGGAACAAACTCAGACTCAAGACGAGCTGCGTACATCGAATCTTGACGGTGTTTCTCCGTGATGTAAGTAGCTGCTGACTTGTATTGGTCAATGGTGAACGTGAAGTTACCTTCATCAAGCTTTGAATACTTGACAGGCTCATTCTCCACATAGTCGTCAGCCTCAAACTGACCAATCGACGGGATGTTAAGCGTATCACCATCAGGGAAGTCTGTGATCTGTTTCACCCAGCGTTGGGCAAACAATTCGTCCTCAAGAATTTCCTTGAGTTGGTTAGACCACAGATTAGACCTGATGAGATACTGGTTATTTTGAGTAGTGTGCATTTTTTACACTATCCTTTTCTTTCAGTATGTTTAACCGTAGAAATCAGGAGCCTCAGCATCTTTCATCATTTGTTGGTTAAGCCTAACGTCACCATAGAAGGCATCGTTACCCATCTCTTTTCTCTTTTGCTCGTAGAAAGCAAAGGTCCCAGCTTTTACTTGGGAAGTCGGAGGAACAGTGGTGTTAACCGTGCCGTTCATAGGACTAGAGGGAGATTCTTTAGGTGCTTCACCCATCAGTTGAAAGAATGCGTCAGGTGATCGACCGGCTACATCTTCAAGCCACTCAGATGAAACACCAAGGCGTTGTGACATAGCTGAAGCTACCTCATCTACCTTATCTGCTCCGTACTGTTCAGCCATCTTATTATAAACGGTCGCCTGATTAGTTCTTACGGTATCAAGTTGTTGTCTTTCAGATAGCCGTTCATCGACTAGTCTGTTTAGGTCATCCTGATTTAGCCCTTGTTGACTATCCTCGGAAGCCGGGTTTGGCTCCACTTGTTGTGTCGATTGGTTCTGTGTCAGGTTGGTTAGTTCAGCTTTGAGGTCTTCAATGCTTGAACCCTGTGCTGCTTGGGCTTTCGCTTCTACCAGCTGTTGTTTGAGGTCTTCAATGTACATATCTGCATAAGCTTTACCTTTTGCAAGATCATCTACACTATCAAACTTCTTACCTTCGCCTACCAAGTCATCTGCGGTAACAGTTGGTTCAGTAGTAGCTTGGGCTTGTGGTTCCTTTTGGTCGAGGAATCCGGGTGCGGTTTGGTTATCCGACATATGTGTTACTCATCTTTCTGGTTATTAAGATTTACAAATTCTTGAACTTCTTTCATAGCTCTTACGTATCCATTGTGATCGGCTTGCTTATAAGCCCAAGACGCGGAGTCGTAGTCTGCTTCAGGTAGAACTTCATCACCTATCTTTCTATCTATGTACAAGCTTACCCGCTCTAATATTGGGCGTGCTGCTCGCATGTGTTTAATGAACTCTTCTTTCTTCTCTCCTTGTAAGAGATGTTGAGTCCAGAATACGTTAAAGGATTTCTTGTTCATCAACGTCGTCTTCTGTAATGCCTGCTGGTGTTAGTTGCTCTACACCTAGTTGTTCGTTGGCTGACTGAGCTAGTCGTTGTGTTTCTTGTTCTTCAAAGACTCGTACGTTATCTTCTACTACGCCATAGCTTTCAAGATTAAGAAGTTCTTCCATCACCTTAGACATCTTCTTACCTGACCAGTGTACCTTAACGGCAGGGTCGGCAGCGATAGCAGAGTTGTAGAAATTGTTAATGTTCTGCACCATCTGAGCTTGTTCAGCGAAGTGTCTAGCTCCTACAGGTCTGAACCTACCATCTGCTGAGAGGTCTTCCTTTGTAATGTTAAGGAACTCTACTACCTTAGCTTCGTCGTCATAAACTCTAACGATGTCGCTACCGTCGAGGTTACGTCTACCTACTTCGAACATGATGTTGAGAACCTTCTCTTCAAACTGTTCTTCGAAGTGGCTTGTCTTGTTCTGGAAGATACGACTCGATGCGTTGTCCAATGTCTGTACTTCAAACGCTGTCTTTTCACCCGGTGTTCTAATACCCATAGCGTTCTTAGGGGCACCAGCTAGTTCTTCCATCCTTTGTTCTAAGACTTGAATCTCGAAGTTAGCGTTGAGTGCTTGAACATCTGGGCTTACTAGTTCTACATCTCCTTCATCGCCTAGGTACGCACGCTCACCGGGAGCCCAAACAAAGTCTTGTACATCACCTCTGATCTTAAGGAGTGGATAAGCTACTAGGTCAAACACATCTGCCTTAAGATTCTCAAGGTGATCGATCCTGTATTGCATACCTACTAGGTTATCTAGTGGACCCATACTGTACAAGTTATCTGGTCTGTGTCTCCAGCCTGTGTGTACGATAGGGTGCTTACCAATCCAAGAAGGGTTCTCTTCCATCTTGATAACTTTGTACTGATCAACAACTGTGATGTGATAGTTCTCGTAGAACTTACCTGTCTCAATGTCGTAGATGTCGCCGTAGAAATCTAGAACTTCGACGTAGTTACCAGTGTAGTACTGGCGCATGTTGCTGAAACCATCAGCTCTGAACGCTTCATCCTTAAGGTTATCTCCGGCAGCTAGGGCTGTAACAATCTGTTGACGTTCTCCAATGAACTCAGTGATAGCTTCGTTGAGGTATCCTTTGTCTGGTTGGTTAGATACAATCTTGTGTAGGTCACCAACACTTACTACAGAGCGTACAATCTTTGGTGTGTTCTCAAACTCTACTGCTGTAGGATCAAACACTACATCGAACGGTGAAAGCCTTCGTAGCTTAGGACCTACGTAACCAGCAGTCTCTTCGTCTGTGTTAGGGTCTTTGATTACTTCTTCTATGTAGTCAACCACAGCAAAACAATTACCATAGTCAATGTAATCAAATACCAAGCGCGAGATAGTATCTCTGAAGTTCGATTGACGAGTCTTCGAAAGCATGTACTGTTCGATTGTGTGTCGCTTTTCTTTCGTCTCTGCTTCGTCATTAGCACCTTCCCAATTCAACCAGTTACTGTTAGGGAACAACGCAGCCATGTAATTAGCGTGAAGGTTGTCACGTATCTGACATAGCTTAGGGACTGTAGTCTTATTCTTCCAAGGTAGGTCGCTGTTAGTCGTAGTTGATGTATCTGTAGCAAAGATGTAATTACGTATCTCTTGCTTCTCTTGCATCCACTGTACTCTGAAGTGGTTCCACTCAAGGTACTTCACGGAGATGCTGTTAGCTAGGGAGTCCTTGCTTACAATGTTTTCTAAGTCTAGTACTTTATCAGGCACTGTTAAGTTACTCCGCCGAATCTAGGGTGTGACACTACGTTACTAGCTTGGTTAAACATTCTTGTGTTTGCTCTCGTACTAGGCGCTACTGCCATATCTATAGCTGAAGCTAGGGCGTCTTTAATATCGTCGTGGTTGCTATGCTCTTTACTCAGTTCATCTTCTAGCAACTCACAGTTACCACCTTTGTAATGGAACATCTGTCCGTTCTCGTACCTTGGTTCTAGTGTAGCTCGGATACGTTCGATCTTAGTTCCTTGGTGTCTGTTAGGCCTGAACTCATCAATACTCAGAGCTAGGCCGTACTTCTTGATGTACTCGTTCTTAAGATTCGATACAATAGCTTGTTGTGCTACTGTTACTTCTGCTCTTAGTTTCCTGAAGTCCCACTTCTGATGTAGAGCTAGGATGTGTTTGAAGTACTCGCTGATCTTGTCTGTTTTAAACCTATCGATATCTAGGACGTAGTAATTATGTTCACTATCTACTCCTACAACCACGATGGCAGTGTAGTCGGCAGTCGTTCTAAGTGAGAAAGCAAAGTCGATAGATGCAAATACATTAAGCCTTCTATTCTTGATGTACCAGTAACCGTTGTCTCGTCTAAGGAAGTTCTTTTGGTAGTAGTTGATTTGATCTTGGTTGATCCCGTTACCTTCTGGGTCGTTAGGATCATTGTAGTACTGAGCATAGAACTGTGTTTTGTCGAGGTACTGCGATCTCTTACGTCCTAGTATCTGAGAGTTAAACCCAAACCATTTGTTCTCGTTACCGCGCTGTTGTCTAGGCCAAAGGAACTCACCGTCGATCTCTACAACCTTCTGATAAACTTCGTACACAGGATCATCAGAGAGTAACTCCCCGTCTCTGTCAAATAGCTCTACCTTCATATCGAGCATCTGTTGGTACAGGTCTTGTGGGTGATATCTAGTACCTACTACCCACTCTTGAGCGTCGCCCCCTTCAATAGAAGCTAGGTACGAGTACTGTGTCTCTACTTGTTTACGGCCTTCTTTAGTGTAAGCTGTGTTACCAACTACTACATCATCCAACACAGCGATGTCACAATGGAGACCAGTAACATTAGTTGTAAGCCCAGCCGTGAATATAGTGGGGTCTCTAACCCCTTCTTCTTTACGTAGTGGGTGATCGACTTCAATTTCTGTGTTAGTCCATTTAGCACGTTTGCCCTCATCTCTGTACAACATCTCAGGCCAGAACAAAGTATAGATGTCGCTGGTAAGGATGTCTTTAATAAACTTTAGTTGTTTCTCTGCTAGGTTGGATGTACTAGATATATACAACACACGGCAATCAGGATGCTTCGTAATCCACCAAGCCACTCTGTACGCCACCATAGCTGACTTACCGTGGTCGCGAGGGAGTAGACATAGTTGGTGTGACTTAGCGTCTTCTCTTGTCCACCATCTGCAAAGTTCTTCATGTACGTTTCCTAGTACTCTGTGTGGTGCAACAAGTTTGATGAACGTGATAAGATCATCCTCGGCTGCTCTTCTTACTTCTTCTCTAGTATCTGTCAAAACTTTATAAACCTAACATACTAGCTGCGGGAGAAGCAGAAGAGCCACCGCCGCCAGCGCCAACCTTGATCTCAAACGAAAGTCCTTTGTTGGTTTCCGAAGATGAGGCGTCTGCTGTCGCTGTACTTGAGCCTGCTGTGGCTACTGTCTTGTAATAAAGTCCCACGACCAGGTCACTTGATGTACTTGTTCCCGACGCTTGTTCAGCAAGTTCCGTCATTCCAGTGCCGGGGGAAAGCGGAGGTGCGTTTGTCCCATCTCTGAAGCCAGCAACAAGGAAGTGGTCAGAGCCATCGGTTTCAGTTGTCAGTGCCGATGATACTTCAGTGCCAACATCAGTACCGCTATCTGTCGCAATCGCACCGGGGAAATCTGCTTCATCAAGACCGGAAACAGGTATGGCATAAGTTACAAAAGCTCTCGGCCCTGTAGTCTCTGTTACAACTACTGAGTTTGTGCCGGAAGCAGGAGACAAAAGGTAGCCCGCCCAAATCTCAGGGCTAGGATTGGTGTTGCTGTCTGAAACTCCAATCTCTGTCAATGAGACACTGTTGTAAGTAACTCCTGTAACACCATTACCTCCATCAACAAGTGGAATATAAACCACTATCAAGGCATCAGCGCCGCCATTGTCGTGATTGAACCCGTCAACAGTAGGGTTGGATGTATCATAATCCGTTGTTATTGTTCCATATGTAATAGCCATTAGGTGCTAAACTCCTTTGCTGAATATGTCACGTCATCATTTGTTGGCGCAAACGAGGCGCACCAAGTATTGACTTGATCTATGAGAGTTTGGTTTGAACCAGCGTGACCTCTGTGGTGTGCTGCAATTACGGCCTGATAACACATCCAGTTATATGAGGTATTGGCTGCGACAGTTGGATGGTTCTGGCACTGTTGGTACAGAGCAGCAGTCGCGCTAGACGCAAAGGTGATTGCTGACCCTCCCTCCGTCGCAGACACTTGAATTGCTGTCGAGCCAGTAGGATTAACAACGTAGTAAGTAGTTCCCTCGGTCACTTCAGGAGGGATAGTTCTGGCTGTGCTGGAAGTGCTACTAGATGTGTCGTTACAATTTGAGAAGATTACCTTGTCTCCGATAGCCCAGTTCAAACCGCGCTCTTGGTCAACGGTAATGTTAGCAGAACCACCACCTGTTACAGTGGCATCGTCTTGCGGTGCTACGTAGAGATCATTAGAGCCAAAGAAGGGATTATCGGTATCATCCAAATCTCCATATTTTCTGTTATAGTTGTGATTATAAAAACCCGGATAAAACGTACCCATGTTCCATAGGTTTGCTATGTAATTTGCTTGAATATCCGCAGCCGAAGAATATCCGGGGTCTTCTGAAACAACAGCAGCAATTTGGAAGTTACAAGCGTTCATGTAAGCAAAGAACCCACGATCATCACCAATACCTGGTGTAAGAGAGCCTAGAGTTTGCCACATGCAACCAAGATCAGTCATAGCAGTAGGAAGACCTACAATAGAGTCTGTGTAGTAGTCACCTGTCTGGTCAATTAACTCATCGAAATATTCTTTGTGAACATCATTATCAGGACAGAACCCCCATCCGTATGCGGATATAATTGCTTGCCACCCTGCATAACGATAGTTGTTCATGTTAAACCCACCAAGAGCCGCATATCTAGATGTCCCAGATAACGACCAATCAGTTGGACGAGGCTCAAATATTGCATCATCCCAAAGTACTTGTGGTTGCCCTTCTCCGGAAGAACCCTTTGTTACATGAATTAAGTTCATAGCAAGGCCAGCTTGAGCGTCGTAGAAATACCTTTCACCCTCTATCATATAAGGCCCTATGGAATAACTTACCCCGTGACTCGCGCCGCCACTCACAGTCCAATCAGCTATATCGGGATTGCCTTTGTTGTCATTATACGTCCAATCAGTGTATCCCCCCCTTTCAGAAGCGCTCACTGTATTGATTTCGTTGTTATTATTGTATGCGTGCTTGTACGTAGGAAGCCCTTGAGTAGTGAACGTATAAGTTCCAGCGGGTTTAATTGGCCCAAGGTTTAAGGAGATTCGCGTGTACGCCTCATCCGTGCCAACATCAGTATTTGGGAAGTCGTTGTAGTCATCCGCTACCTTGTTTCTTCGATCTCTGGTATCCTTTGACATATATTGATAAGGGACATGCCACCCAGAGAACCCATTAACCCTCATACGCTGGCTTCGGGACTCTGTTGGAGTAAGTAAATAATCTACATCAAAAGCAGTAATAACCCCGCGCCCCGGATATGCGCCTGTCCCATCAATACCAGCTCTGTGTCCCATCGAGTACATCGGAACGTAATCTTTCTCACGCCCGTTTTCGGTAGGCGCATAGTCTGGGTCAATAGGGGGGATGAGCTGTGTCTGAACCCAGTAACCTACATTTGGCTGCATGAGAAGAGTAGGTTGGTTGGCTACTGTGAGCCATTGTCTCTTCCCGTATAGGGACGCCTTTGAAGTATCCTTCTGACACGTAAACCATCCTGCGTGATAGAAGTGTTTAACGTTGTTGTACGACTCAATTGTTGTTGTATTGTCCTTCAAAACCGCGTTGTAGCAACGTTGTGTTTTGCTTGTAGTATCCCAGAAGAATTGTCCTAGAAGACAACCAAACTCAATGTTGCCGTTTACTGTGTCCGTACCATCGTTCCAGATGTCTACGTACCAAGCACCCGTGATGTGGTCATCTTCAGTTGTCGTTGTTGTGTCTTCCGCGTACTGCCAAATCACCCACCCATCACACACAGGTCCGGAGTGTACCTTAGTGATCCTAGTGGCTGTCGCCAGAGCGGTGTTTAGATCCAGTTCGAAATCGTTTCCTGTTGTAGGAGTATGAACCCAAACAATCTTATTGCCTCCACCTTGGCTAGAAGCTGTGCTGTTTGCTGTTGAAGTATGTTCAAATGTTAGTGTGTTAACATCCGGAACCGTAGCCACTTCCCACAAAGTATCATTAACATCTAGGTTCCCTCCAATGGTGCTTACACCTGTAAACGAAACAAAATCACCCACGCTCGCTCCGTGGCTAGTGAAGTTTACGGTTACAGTTGCGTCACTAGCTGTTGTGTCAAAAGCATCGCTGAGGAATACATACTTGCGTTGCCAATCACCCACACTCTCCAGAGCGACTTTCAATGTGGAGTTGCTTGAAATGTCACTCGTTGAGAACGTCCCGGTGTTGTTGTAGCTGCCAACCTTGGTGTCTACATCGTAAGTACGCGAGCCGGTTGCAAGATCACTATCAACCATGTGAACAACGCAGAATTTCAAGCTGCCATCAGCCCAAGTTACACGCTCATCAAACTGGATATCTGTTACTTCAGAGCCACCTTGAACAGTGAACGTAGGAACCGAGCCGCTAGGAACATCGCCCTCTGCAAACACATGCCCAAACCTGGCGTAGACGTTTGAGTCGGCTACCTCAGGGTTTTCGATGGTGTACGTAGTCGGCAGAGAAGAAGCAGCAGCTACACCGCTACTGGATAACCCTCCACCACTCGGGCCTACTATAGCTCCACCATTTGGTCCTTTAATTAACCCCATATTAAGACATATCCTGACCGACAGCAGCACCGTAAACAGTAGTACCACCATCACGAGTCCAGAAAACGAACTCATCGTAAGCGTTAATTGAAGCAGTGAACGTAGGTACAGTACCTCCCGGCCAGTTATCAACGTTAGTAGTAATGTCTAGTGTGTACGCCGAAGAACCGTTCTGAATACCTAAAGTTACTTTACCTAAGGTCCCACTAGGAGGCCAGTTGCTAAAGGCTATAGTTGAGTTACCAGTTAATTGCCCTGAGAAGTCTGGTCCGTTAGTATAGTCAAGTGTGATTGTGCCTGTAGTCGCTGGAAGTGAAGCGTTCTCTACAGCGTAATCTTGGATAACGTACCCAGACATCGTATCAGCGTGAGAGGCTGAACCAGTGATAGCTGAAGCCCACGTACCTGTATCGATAGTACCGAGGGTAGTTACTTGTGCTGAACCTGTCCAACCATCTAGGCCATCTGGAGATACAGCTCGTGTCGCGTCAGTACCTGTGTTAGTTTCTGCTACAGTAGCGATCTCAATCTTACCTGCTACAGTAAGACTAGCTGCGTTAACAGTGAGGGCTCCACCGGCAGCAATAGTAGCGTCTCCACTCATAGTAACAGCAGCGAGTTCAGGTGTACCATCAAACACGTAAATTTGACCTGAGGTACCTGTGACTTCTGAGTTACTTAGTTTGAAGTCTGTACCTGCGTCATCAGTGAAGTACAGCTCGTTAGGGGTAGCTGTGTTAACCCAGAGTTGACCGTCTCCTGCTACGTCAGCATCAGCGTCTGCCTTTTCTGTGAGAAAGATAGAACCTGTTACGTTGAGCTTATCAGTGTACGTCTCTGCAAACCTAGTGGCTGTAGCGCCGAGGTCTCTAGTACCGTCACCGTCTGGAACAATGTCAGCGTCTACTGGATCACTCCAAGCGTCACCACCTCCACCACCAGCAGAGGCTTCTAGGCCAATCTCACCAGAGGCATCATCGTAAGTAAGGACGTAGTTATCTTGTCCTGCACCTACTGTTTGGTCTGTGTTGAAGGTATAGTTACCTGCTGTAAACTGTGTAGATGTTTTAGTAAGACCAGAGGTACCTTCGATAGTACCGTCACCTGTCCACACACCTATTTGATCATTTACTGGGGTACCTACCTTAGACACATCTCCAGAGCCTGAGGGTGTTGACCACGTAGGAACTGATGTAGCCCCTTGAGATTCAAGATACGTACCACTAGCACCTAGGGCGATCTCAGTAACATCTCCTGTAGAAGAAACGTAGATAAACCTATCTGCTGTACCGTCGAGTTGTGTTACGTTGTCTCCCGGTTGGATGGCTGAGTCTGCTGTAGCACCTTGTGCTGCTGTAGCGTAATCTGTAGTATCGAACGCTAGGACTTGTGCTAGGTTAGTGAAGTCTGCGTTGTACGTAATGTCGGCAGTATCAGTAAGAGCTGTTGAAGCTCCCGTTACTTCAGAACCAATTACTAGGTTAGAGATGGTGTTGTTGTTACCATCGATAGTTTTGTTAGTTAAGGTCTTGGTAGTAGCACTGAAGTAAGTGTCGAGGACATCTACATCTAGTTTCTTTGAGATAGGTGAACCACCGGGGTCGTCTACCGCATAAAGGATGTCACCCGCAGCAACTGAGGCTAGGCTTGTTAATCCAGTTAGTTTTGTATCAGCCACGAGTGGGCCTCCTTTTTATTCAAGTTCAGGTGTTTCAATTCTACTCAAAGACAATTCTATCTGTACCGTTCTCGTACAAGAGGAAATCTCCTGTCTCAAGAAGTAAGAGAGAACCAGAGATGACTACAAACGTACCGTCCCACAAACTAAGAAGATCAGGTAAAGCTAAGTCACTGCTCAACCCCTTTACATCTACTAGGTACGTCCACATCATGTAGTTAAGGTCTGAGTTAACCCCTACTAGGTCAAACAACGCTTTGTGGGCGTGGTCGTTGATAGAGTACTGAAGTTCATTTAAGCCTGACTGTGCAGCCCACTCTGTACGTGTTAATCCAAATAGTTTATCAGACATCTTAGTTAAGAATCCGTTGTGCGTGTTTTACCACTTCTTCGTCAAGTCCTGCCAACTCTTTAATCTCGTTCTTTTCTTTCTTTGTGGTAGTTGGTTGTTTAGTCTTAGCAGGTTTCTCTTTCTTCTCTACCCAGTCTTTGTTAACCAAGAACTTGGCAGCGTTAAAGGCTGACTTTCCTTCGTTACGTACTTCATCTACTATGAGCGCTAGGCCTTCTGCTTGCATCTTTACAGCTAACTCAGAGCGCCATTTACTTACTTCTTTTTTAAACCACTCAATAGTACAAAGGTGTTCCCAATGTGCCCAATCCTCGAAGTACGTTGTTGCGAACGTGTACTCAAGTGGGTCAGCAATCTCCAAATACTTTTCTCGTAACTCATGTAACGTGTACATTCCTTCGTTCGGGTACCACTCCTTAAACATCATCTGGGTCTTGTACTTACCTTGTGGAGTACGGAACCTTTTATCTGGGTTAAGGTTTGCTTTATGTTTAGGAGCTGTCATATTAATACTTCTTTTAAAACGGTTTGGTGCGCGTAGATTTAACTTAGCTATACTATGCTATACTATGCTATATGGCTATACGATCTATTTTACCTATATACCTCGCTAACGCTCGGGTTAACCAAAAGAAGAGTTAAAGCTTGTATAGAGAAACTAAAGCCCAATTAGCCTTACCTTTCAACTATATTATAACAAATTTATATTCACTTGTCAAGTACTTTTTTATAGTGTAATGATATCAATAGGTTATAGTGAATGTCTGTACATTGTTAAATGCGAAACTTGACACACCTTAAACCCTTGTTATCCTTACGTTATTCAAAGTGCCCCTAGGCGTACTGCGGGTTACAGCGTGTACATGATTTAGCCCTTTTTCTCACGTGTGTAAAATTTTATGTGAGATATTTTGAAGGTGTAATTCTTTGAAACACGAGGCACTCCCAACCCCCCTTACCCCCAGTTGTGCTCAAAGGTAGCACATTCCTTATAGTTACACTGGCACTAAACTTGCATAGAAGTGAGTAGTCACTTACTCTGTAATTCAGAGTTAGCACGGTTCTCGCTTTCGTAACATCTTGAATAGTATATACAACCTATCTTCCTTTCCTATGGTTCCCTATACAACATGTAAAGTTTGCTTTACTCAATGTTAAACATTCTTTACATAGTGCTTTAAACGCTCTGAGAGCCTCGTACAGCGATATCTCTACTTTCTGGTGGCTGAGTACCAAAGACCCCAGACCTTTCGTTTTAGCCCTCTTTGTGACCGATTAACACTGTACTTGGCACGGTTATTGCTACGCGCGTTCCTTAACACTTGTTGCTCTTTGTCTGGACATATCCTTTAAATGTGACGGTCATCACACTTTCTCCCTATCGGCTTGTAATCCTCGTTCAAAGGCGTACGTTTGGTTCAAGGTTTGGTTATACCTCACTTGTTTGAGGGAATCGCCACCTTACCCTAGCGGCCTCGCTTATTAAGGCTACCGCCAAACAGCGGTTATAAAGTGGTCCGGGCCTTGTCACATGACGAGGTATATACGGTAACGGGTCCTATATGATCATGTCGAACCACAACGGCTCGCGGGTGAAATGCAGGAAGTTCCTGTCACGGCTATGCTCTAGATAACCTTGTTTATCTTTGATGAGAAGCTACCGATGAGTGCCGATAAAAGGAAACGGTTAAGAGGTACGCTTGTACCTTGGCTACGTGTGGCGGTGATTGGTTTAAGGTTAGTTAATGTGGCTGTTATGGCTATGTTAAGACGGGATAAGTGCGCCCATAAGTCTCATGTTAAGGCAAGGCTTTGATTGAGTAAGCGAGTGTGGCACGTGGAAAACCTATCAAGCTTAACGGACAGGTAACAGGGCATGAACATATAAGCGATACGCTTTTCCCTTTTGTTATCCTTCCTGTTTAACATGATTAACATGGTGTTGATCGTGTTTAACTAGAAGGATGATAAATCATGACATATACAAACATTCAGAACTCAATCATTGAAGGTTACAAGTCTCGCCAAGGTAACGCTAAAGTTATCTGGAATGACTTGGTTGATTTGTTGCACCACGCAGCAGAACATAACGATCCTTCAGTTTTCAACCCTATCTATACCTTTGTGCTCTCTCAATCTGAGCGCGATAGTGCTACACTACTAGGTTGGATTAAGAAGTCTGGTCCTATCGGTGTACGCTTGGATGATGACAAGGCGTTTAAAACTTTCCACCTTACCAAGGGTGCGAAGGATGATAACACCAAGTCTCTCTGGAATATTGATTACGCTATCACGCATAGCCCATTCGAAAAACCAGAGGACACTGAGCCAAAGGAACCTAAGGTACGTAACCTCTTGGACCTGAGCAAGGCTCTCCAACAGTTCCGCAAAAAAGAGATGACAAAGGGTGCAGACCACGTATCCAAAGAACTTCTTGACGAGGTTAACGCTCGGATCGACGCGGTTACTGCTGAACTCTAATTCTCACACACACACACGTTGAGTAAGTCTAAGGGGTACTGATGTAACAGTTGGTACCCTTTATGTGTATTCAACCAACTAGCAGAGTTTGCGATGGAACACTTTGTTAAACACAAGAACACTCAAGCCTTACGGGGCCTATAGAGGAGAAAGAAAGATGGATGTAGGATTAGTAACGATCTTGTTTGTACCTGTGTGGATAAGCTTGTGCTTAGTAGGTACAATAGCAGCACTAGGTTTGATACGAGTGTGCGCAGAAGAGATACCTAGCATGTGGGTGTACCATAAAGATGACTTGTTCATGAAGATAATTGTGCTCGTCCTTATCTTGGCTGTACTAGTTACTGTGTTAGCAGTAGTCATGATGTGGATGTGGTTACTTGCGTTAATAGGGGTACTTTAATATGTACCAACCTGTTGTCCCTCTGCACTTAGTTAACCAAAGGTCTAGGTCTAGGGCTAGGTTTAGGTCTAGGTCTAGGTCTAGGTCTAGGCTTAGGTCTTGGTCTTGGTCTGGGTATAGGTCTTGGTCTTGGTCTGGGTCTGGGTATAGGCCTTGGTCTAGGCCTTGGTCTAGGTCTAATTAAAAAAGGAGAAACAATGATATGTTTATTAACACAGCGAGGTACGCATGGATGAATAAATTTAATTGGGGAGAGGTAAAGTACTGTATAATAGATGGGTACGCATATAAAACATCTTCATGGACAGCTGAAAAACTACAGAGTAACGGATCATTTATAACTAATGCAAGTAAACCAACACACAGTACAATAACTAAAACTAAAAGGAGAACATAAGAATGATTGCTAAACCTAAAACTAAAATAATCATCTTAAGAGAAACACTAGGACAACACATAGTACGTGATTTTGTTTCGTACGTACTGCTTGCCTTAATGTTATGGTTTAACTATACCTTTGTAGGTGGTAGTTATTTCATGAACTCTTTGATCTTATTTTTCTTGATACTTAGAGTGCTACACACGTACAACAGACAAGATAGATTGAGTATCAGTGAAGCTATCAAAGAACTCGAACAAATTAAACTAGAGGATACCCAACATGACCACTAAGTACAACCTTAAACTACGAGTAAAGTCAGGGAGTGATGAGTGCTCTCGATTTAAACAACAACTAAAGAACCCTAACCTTTCTAGGTTTCAACGTTCAACACTTGAGCAAGAGTACAGAACTATTATCAAGAGTGATGCTCGATGTATGAACCTAGCGTACGGGTTCTTGAGAGGTAGAACGTACACCGAGATTGAGCGTGACGCTAAGACTGCACCTGATTGGGAACGTGTCTTTGAGTTTGTCAATAGGTACGGTGCTCGGTACTATAAACACGTTAACATTACAATTGATATGGACTTTGAACTATGGTCTCTAGATTATCAACTCGCAAGGTAACTGGTGCTATCGGGTCTAACTTTGTAAAGACTTGGTCGATGTACGCTAGTGTAAGCTTTGTTGAAGGAGAGCCTGGTAGTTCTGTAAAGTATCAAGTAGATTCTACAAGAAAGACTTACCCTAAGTACTCAAAACCTTACATAAGCCAGACAGGTGAACAAGTTTACTAAACTAAGAACACAGAAAAGGAACTTAAATAAAATGGAACACGAAACTTTAATCTTTAAACCAAACACAGACCAATCAGATGTATCTAACATCCCTGAATCACATAGCTTGGTCCTCGGTATGCCTGTTATCATCCGTACTATCTCAATGTACTACACCGGTATCATCCAGCAGATGAGCGGCACTGACATAGTGTTAACTAAAGCATCTTGGATCGCTGATACAGGTGACTGGGAACAGTGCTTGAACAACGGTAGCTTGAGTGAGTCAGTGCAGTACCCGTACGATGTCCTGGTTAATAGAGCTATGATCGTTGACGTAACGTACTGGCCTCACCCTCTACCTTCACCATCCTCTTAAGACAATGGTTGTCCCTCTGCACTTAGTTAACAGAGAGTCTAGGTCTAGGTTTAGATCTATGACTAGGTTTAGGTCTTGGTCTAAGTCTGGGTCTGGGTCTAAGTCTAGGTCTTGGTCTTGGTCTAGGTTTAGGTCTAATTAAAAAAGGAGAAACAATGATATGTTTATTAAACTAACACCGAGAGCGACGCGAATATTTACCTCTATTATGTCAGTGATCTTGGTTACTGTAATGAGTAGTACTTTCTTTAACAACCACAGTATCTTGTACAACATTAGTCCTTGGGTACACTATCTAGTATGGGTAGCTTTGTGTTACGTCTTACTTTTGTACGTCAAGAGATCGGTTGAAGCTTCTGTTATAGCTACTCAAGCAGCTGAACTCCTTCCTTGGATAGACTTAACTGAAAGGTTGTACTCATCAGGGTTCTTTGATAAGATACTTGAGATCGAAAAGCTCTGCGAAAGTAAAGAAGGTAACACAGTCTTGATCAAAGCTACTATCGAGGAGGATGGTACCTTAGTACTAGAAGAGCAGTGACTATGTTACCTCCTCTGTACTATCCTTACGTTTACATAAAAGAAAGACATATGTTATCCCGTGTCATAGATACAAGAGTAAGTAACAGACAAAGAGGAGTAACATCAAACCTAAAGGAGTTAAGATATCGTTCAATTACAAGGATTAAAAACACTAGATACGCCCACTCTTCCAAGCCTCACTAACCAAAGGTACTACATCCAAGTTAAGTTAAAGGATGGGACTTGGTACACTGTAGAAGAGACAACAAGAGATATGAGTTGGGGTTTAGAGACTGTTGAGATGTACAAACTCGATGGTATCCCTAGCCGTATCATCAACAGACAACACATCAACGGATGGGAATAAAGCTTATGAAAATAGATAGTAAATTCGATTTAGTAATGTCGTGTATGCTTTTATGGGTATCAGTACTGTACATGACAGTAAATCTGTGGACAAATCAAGCCTCAATTATCTTTACAACACAAACTTGGTGGGGTACAGTACTGATGTGCTTAGCTACCTTCGGATGGTTAGGCTGGGCGTACACAATAAACAAACTTATAACACAGGAGTACAACAGAAATGTTTGGTAACAATGACGACAACCGCAAACAAGTTAAGCTTAGTGAAACTACTGTCTCACTATCACGTATCATTAAGATGCACGCCTCTTCAAAGGATCGAGAATCTTACAGCGTAGTAGTTAAGGCTGCGTTTGATGACGGTACTTGGGAAGAAGCTCTTATGCAAGGTGACTTTATCTCTGAAGAAAAAGCTAAGGACATGGCACTTAAGTTCATTGCTACGATGAGAGCAGCTAAAGAGATGGAACAAAGGATGACTCAAGTCGAGGAAGAAGTACGACGTGAAGCTGACTTAGGTTCTGAACTAGCAGAGCTAGATGCTATCGACCAACAAGTAAAGGACATGGGAGATACAGTAATTCCTTTTGACTTTACTAAGAAACATTAACACGGAGAGAGAGGAGTAACTTTGTATGCCCACTATCAATACAGAGAGTCTAAAGAGATACCTTAAAACAAGAGGAAGGTACGACTTAAAACAGTACAATCATAATGGCGACGTAATTAAGATCGCCCTTCACAACGATTACCCAGGTAGCTGGACTGCTACAATTAGATGTGCTAACGACGACTCTTGGAACAGAACTTGGCGTAACAAGCCTAGTAAAGCACAAACTATCAAGGCAGTGTGTAACTACATTGATATGAAACAAGGTATAGAACCTACACCTATTGAAGATGACGGAGAACAGGACATGAGTAAATTTAAAGACCTCACCAACGGAGGTACAACACGACACCACCGCACACCTCAACCACAGCAACAAGACGGTGGCGTATCAGTACAAGACTTGCTCGGTATGGTGATCGGACCTAAGATCGACGAAGAGATGGGTAAGATTGATGAAAAGGTACAAGCACGTACTGATGAGATCATCGAACTCAACGCTCAACGAGCAAAGGAAGAGTCAGAGAAGGGCTTGGTTAAAGCTAAGGAGGAGATCACTAAGCTAATCGAGAAGCTCTCTACACCTACTACTGTGTCCATTCAGAGGGACATTGATGATGAGGCACACCCTGAACTAGCACATTACAAGTTCCCTAGTATGGCTGGGTGTGTTAAAGCTGGGGTTAATCCTATGCTCGTAGGTCCTGCTGGTTCAGGTAAAACTACAGCTGCTAAACAGTTGGCTGATAGTCTTGGCTTGCCGTTCTATTTCAGTGGTGCTATGTCAGGACTACACCAGTTGAACGGGTTCATTGATGCTAACGGTGTGTACCACGACACTCAAACTTACAAGGCTTTCAAAGATGGAGGTGTACTACTCTTGGATGAGTTGGATGCTGGTCACCCTGAAGTCTTGGTTGGTACTAACATGCTAGTTGAGAACGGTATGCACGACTTCCCTGTTGGACGTATTAACAAACACAAGGACTTCATTGTTATCTGTGCTGCTAATACCTTTGGACGTGGCGCTGACAGGATGTACGTAGGCCGTAACCAACTAGATGCTGCAACCTTGGATAGATTTGCTGTAATTGATTGGGATTACGATGAAGCTATGGAACGTACCCTCGCTAACAACGATGAGCTTGTTGATGTAGTACAGAAGATGCGTCGTGGTGTAGCTAAGGCTAAGATCCGACACGTTATCTCGCCTCGTGCTTCTATCTATGGAGCTAAGCTTATCAAGCACGGTAACTTTACAGTCCCTCAAGTCATGGAGATGGTAGTGTTCAAAGGTCTCCCACCTGAGCAAGTTAAGAAGATCAAGTCCAATGCTGCGTAGCCCACCACTAAATTGTAGAGCTAGGTTATCAAAGTACAAGAATGCGAACGGTACTTTTACTGTAGCCTTTGGTAATAATTTAGTTACTCTTTGTATGTCTATATCTGGGAGGACCCCTCAAGGATTTAGTATAAAAAATAGTAAAGCTAGACACAAAGTTAAACGTAGTAAATCACAAGAAAGAGAGGTATCAACACCATGATTAAATCAAAGAAATATTCTAGCTTTGTAAAAACTATAGCAGCAACACTTGTTACAATCTTGTACTCTTTAATCAGTTTAGGTTTGTACTACTTTACTGAGTGGTTAGGGTACACTGGATGGGTAACAGTATTTGTGTTCCTTATGTACAATACATTTAAGGCTATCCTTGAATTGATATTAGCTGTCGAAGACTTACAAGAAAGGAGTGGAGTACAAGATGACTACTGATTATACAACACACGAACAAGCACACCACATTAACAAGAAGCTCGTTCCTAAGTACTACAAAGGGTTCGATAGCTTGGATCACTTAGCTACGTACCTTAACGATCCTGACACTAGGTTCTGGTCACACAGGAGATCTAGCCTTAAAGATGACTATAGTTTTACTGGTACTAAGAACATCGAAGAAGCGTTCGACTTGATGCAGAACGGATGGGCTGAGGGTACTGAACGGTTGAACGAGATCGACGTTACTAACAGCCAGTTCAACGCAGGCAAGGTTAACCAACAAGAGATGAACGTACACGGTTACGTACCAGACGTACCTACATTTCTTAGTGGTAACCCTATGTGTATGTTTGCTAGAGGAGATAACTTTAACCCTAAGAAACAGTACGAGGTAGTACTCCAGGTAGGGTACGCTTGGTTCAATGATGCTAACAGGTTGTTTAACTACGGTACTGCTGCGTTGAAGGTGATTGATAACCTCGAACAGATGGGACACAGAGTAAGGGTAACAGCAGCTGAGTTAGGTAAGAGTGGTGGTCTTACTTCTCTTCACGAGGTGTGCCTTAAAGACTACGAAGATCCGTTTGACATTAACCAACTAGCCTTTGCTATCTGTCACCTATCTTTTCTTAGACGTATGATGTTTGCTCTTAAAGAATCTCACACTGAACAAGAGTACGGTAGAGCTTTTAGTGATGGGTACGGTGTAGCTCAACAGCTAGGGCCTGATGCTTTTACTGACGGTGTTGATAGGATTATCTTTGCTGGCTTAGCACACGATGTAGCTGATGAGTTTGATACACTCGAAGGTGCTATGAAAATAACAGAAAACTTGTTGGTTAAGAACGGTATCACTGACATTAACTTCACAAGAGAGGCAGCTTGAGCTATGTTTCTTACTCCTCCTCTACAGAACTGGAGGTACAACCCACCGAGCTGGTGTTCTAAAAGGCTCATGAGTCAAAACCCTATTAATAGATAAAGTGACAACGATCACACTTAAGTAAGTTAACCCTTGACTTTAACAGATAAGTGTGAGATAATATAGTTAGAGAGAAAGGAAGTTTAATGTGAGATGCTACATATGTGATGAAGACATTAAAGACGAAGACTCTAAGTTTGAAGACATTACTGGTAAAGCTCTGCCTTGTAAGGTGTGTAAACTAGCTATAGATAGTGTAGTCTTAGAAGATAACATTACTTTACTAGGAGAAAAGGATATCATAGATGACCACTTAGAGTTTGAGTCTTGGTTAAACAAGAGTATTAATACAGAGGAAGACCAAAGATGACAGACAGAGAGGCGAGACTGGAAGAGGCTTTGAAGGAGATTGCCAGTTTAACAAGCCCGTATTTTGGTGGCATAGTTGATCGTATCAAAGACGTTGTTACTACCGCCCTCTCTGACAGTGAGAATGAGAAGGGAGAATGAATGTACGAAGACAAAGTAAAGAAGGGCCCCTGTCCTAAGTGTACAACTTCTAAAGGTTTCGTTGAGTTTCCTAATGGAAGTAAGAAATGCTTTTCGTGTGGGTACTACACTAACAGTAATGGTTTTGATAGAGGAGGTCTAGAAGACTTGGAGTTCTCAGGTACAGTACAAGCAATACTTAAACGTAACATCAACCTTAACACAGTAACCAAGTACAATGTGAGTACTAACGAAGCAGGTCAAAGGTCTTATCATTACTATAACAGTGGTTCAATCACTTCGGTTAAGACTAAGACAGAGCTACCCGATGGTAACAGGTACACTATACAAGGTAAACATAAGAATGTACAGCTCTTTGGTTCACACGCCTTTCCTCCTAACAGTAGTCCTAACCTAGTTATTACTGAGGGTGAAGACGATGCTATGGCTGCGTACCAGATGCTAGGTTCTGTTATCCCTTGTGTGTCTCTAGTTAACGGTAGCTCTTCTGTTAAGACTGGCTTAGCTGACAACATGGAGTACGTTAATAGCTTTAAGAATATCTATCTTTGCTTTGATGCTGATGAACCAGGACGTAAAGCTACAGACCAAGCACTCAAGCTCCTACCTATGCACAAAGTAAAAGTAATGGATCTTACTCACGGTGAAATGAAAGATGCTTGTGATTATAACATCTCACCTGAAGGCATTAGCTTATTTCAAAAGGTGTTTAACCTAGCAGAGTACCCTAAGCCTACTGGTATAGTGAGTGGACGTGAAGCGTGGGAGAAAGCAATTGATACACCTCCTGTTAGTACTGTAGTTAACTATCCTTGGGAGTGCTTGAACATTAAGACTATGGGCATGAGGTTTGGTGAGGTTGTTATGCTCACTGCTCAGTCAGGTGTAGGTAAGTCTTACATCATGAACGAGGTCTTGTACAAGGTGTTAACCGAAACTAATTACAACGTAGGTTCTATAGGACAAGAGGAGAACGAGAAAGACTTTGGTAAACGTTTAATGTCTATCAAGTTAGATAAACCTGTTCACTTTAAACACGTACGTAACCAAGTACCTAAGGAGGAGTGGGATAAAGCTAAGGCTGAGCTTCCCCTTGAACGTACACACGGACACTACGAGGTTGGCTCCTTAGACATTGATGAGATCTTAGCTATGGTACAGTACATGGTTGAGGGGTTAGGGTGTAAGTTTATCTTTTACGATCACATCTCTATGGCTGTAGCAGATCAACGTAACATGGATGAACGTAAAGCCTTGGATAAACTATCAACTAAACTCAAGGCCCTTGCTAAGAAGCTAGACTTCTGTTGTGTTATCGTGTCACACCTTAACAGAGATGGGGAGATCAAAGGTAGTAGTAACCCTGAGAAGATAGCTGATACTTGGATTGATATGAAGCGTGACCTCATGCAAGGTGAGAACATAACTAGCCTTACAGTGCGTAAGAACAGGTTCGTTGGTCCTACTGGTCCGAGTGGGTTGTTGTACTTTGATGATGAAACTTACAGAATAACGGAGAAAGTAGAATGACGATAACAGAATATTGGTGTCAAGATTGTAAATGTTTCTCTCCAGAAGAGTGTAGCTGCTACGATTTAAAAGAGCTGATAGCGATCAAGATAGATGCTGTGTATTTTAATTACGCTGGGGTTTACTTACCAGATCAACTGCCTGAAGAGATGGCAGAAAAAATTATTGAGGAAGTGTTAGATGAAAAACATTTATCTTGATTGCGAGACAGAGAACCTCGACCCAACCTCAACTCTACACTGTGTTGTAGTAGTAGACCTAGAGACAGGGATGGAACACGCTTATACTTGGTATGGTAGGTTTGGTTGTTCTCATATGTCTGATCTTTACGATGTACTTGATGAGGCTGAGTACATAGTAGGGCACAACGTACTTAACTTTGACTTTCACGTACTCAAGCACCACCTATATTCTAAGCTTAACCCATATAAGTTTGTTGATACTCTTATCCTAGCCCAGCTGTACGATCCTAGACTTGACAACAGCCTCGATGCTCTAGGTAAACGCTTGTGTAACGAAGCTAAGACAGAGTTCAACGACTTCGAAAAGCTAACACCTGAGATGATCGAGTACTGTAAAGATGATTGTAGGTTAGGTATCAAGGTGTACAAGAAGCTCATTAACTTACTCGAACGTGAAGGGTCAGGTGAAGAGTCAATGGAGCTAGAGCATAACCTTCAATGTATCCTAGAACAACAACGCATTAATGGATTACCTGTAGACCCAGTAAAACTAAACGATCTTGACCTCAACATCCGACTAAGACAAGCACAGCTAGATGACGAGATTAAGATAGCCTTTCCACCAACAGTTAAGCAAGAGGTGTTCGTACCCAAGAGAGATAACAAAACAAAAGGGTACGTTAAAGGTGTGCCGTTCATTAAAGAAACACTTGTACCGTTTAACATGAACAGTAACCAGCAAGTAATTGATAAGCTCGATGAGTACGGGTGGAAACCTTTTGTTAAGACCAAGGGTCACCTGGATATACTTAAGCTTAAACGTAAGCGTCCACTTACACCAGAAGAGGAGATAAAGCTACGTAAGTTTGAGGTGTACGGGTGGAAACTAGACGAAGATAACCTCAACACTATACCGAGTACAGCTCCAAAGGAAATCAAGTACATCCCTGAGTACAAGATGCTAACCTCTAGGCTAGGGTTGGTTAACAATTACAAACAGAACCTAGGAAAGGACAATCGCATTCACGGGGTTGTAAGGGGCCTAGGAGCGACAACTCACAGGTCTAGTCATAAGGACCCAAACTTAGCTAATGTCCCTGGTAAAGCCTCTTCGCCTTACGCAAAGCAATTGAGGGAGT
>Ga0316207_10000744_pt1 | contig 46608 bp, 53 predicted proteins | sample 6weekpyrite_MG_FD_204943 | JGI IMG/M metagenome (GOLD analysis project Ga0316207, IMG submission 204943) | Microbial mat bacterial communities from mineral coupon in-situ incubated in ocean water Damariscotta River, Maine, United States -... | ecosystem: Environmental > Aquatic > Marine >... | reverse complement strand
GGATCGTATAAGCAAGTGACCTGCTATCGCCACGGTGACAGAGTGAGGTTGTGGGTGCTGCGTAATACAGGTAAATATGAAGGTATGGATTCTAAAACATTGTACCAAGAATATGAGCGTCAAATGGCTGAGGCGCGTGGTGCAGCAATGATGAAGGTGGTGAAGTGATGAGATGGCTAAAGAAATTTTTTGAGTGGTTATTTGAAAACTGCAACCGTACTGACTGTCGCTGTTGCGGTAAAGAGTTACATCAACCCGGTGGTTATTATCTACCGTTCGTTGGTGCTGGGTTCTGTGGTGATTGTTGTTATAAGATCATGAAGAAATGAGTAGTCGAATAGATATCATTGGTCAGAACGGTGCGACTGGTGAACATTATACTAAGACACGTCACCCTAAATGTTTAGGTTCTCATGATGAAATGAACGGTGATTATGATTGTGAATATCAAAGTTCGTTAACTTGTGAAGAATGTAAATACGGTATTGGTCGTAAAAATCCAGAAGCTAAGTGTAATCAATTAAATGAAATATAAATACAGATGCGGTCGTGCTGCATGTCGCAGGATCTATACACTCAGTAAACCACTCAGCCACTATGCAACTGATAAGAATTGTAACTGTGGTGGTACGCTACATGATTACAGCTGTGATCGTAAACGTAACAAAGCACGCACCTGTCATTGTGATGGGTTGCATTTCCCACATAAGAAAGGGTCATCAGTTTGGTGTAGTGAACATCCGACTGGACCCACTGAAGCAGATTATGAAGAGAGGTATGGATGATGAAATATAAAATTACTGTTATTTTAGAATGTGAAGATGTACCGATGGATGAAGGTGCTGATAATATTTATATCGCTTCTATTGTTGCAGGTACAGCAGCAGAAGGTGCAAAAAAGAATCTGGACCCAGGACGAAAATCAAAAATTGTTGAAGCATTCGCTGAATACACAGAACATGTTGACGCTGAACTGTAATAAAAAAGCCGCAGATTAAAGCGGCTTTTTATATGTCGATGACGTAGAGTCTCTTTCACTACTGATTCATCTTTTCAGTTTACATCAGTAAGATCTAATACCAATGGAGCCACCCCCGAACACTCCAACAGTTTTAACGTTATGACATGAACCACAGTTTTTCATGTTAGATTTATGTTTAAATTTAGCGGTTTGAAATTGCCTTCGCTTCACTGCGAAAACAGTATCACCGATATCAAGATTATCGTCAGCCGTTGGACTGTTGGTAACATCTACTTGGTAGCTGGGTTCTGCTGTGACCATGAACGGTACTGCAAACATCATTGCTAATACGATTGAAATTAACCATTTTTTCATCTGGTTGTACTCCCTTCTAGTTAATTAAAAATAAATAGGACGATTTAGTATACTACTATGATTTAGCAATTTCCACCGGTTTATTTGAATAGTTTGCGATATGGTTGTGTGTGAAGATCCCGGTGAATCCTTCGATTCTGATATACGTGCGACCAGCTGATACCTCTGACACCGTGTAAAATTTTTCAGGATTAACAGCTAATGAAACTTGTGTACCAGGTTTAACTAATTTATTGAATTTCTTATTAATACTCATTTATTTTCTTCCTTTGATTGACAATGCTGTTCAAGTACCAGACCTAAATGATGCACGACACTGTGTGCTTCACGGTTGGTACCATCGGGGATGATGTACTTACCATTAGGATCAAACACATCTTTCATAATTTCAATGATCTTACTCACCGGTGTACCTTCACTCAATAATAGTGAGTATGAGGTCATTAATGCCAACACCCATTGAAAACTGTGCATTTCCTTACTGTTGATGAAAAATGCTTCAGGTTCATCACGACCCACGATTGTGAAATAAATCGCGTGGTCACTGATGCCAGGTGTTCTGAGTTTATAGGTTTTACTGGGTGATGGGGTGTCGGTGTTCATGAAACGATCTGCCATATGATAGTGAACCAGAAAACAGCACATAATAATAAAACTAATCCTAATTTTCTCATGATCATATCCTTTTATAGTTCTTCATGGTTTAAAGCTTTCTTCATTTGCAAGATGTAACGACGACCGCGTGCGCGATTAATCTGAACATCAGTTTTACATTTTGGTGGTTCAAGATCGTCAGCATCCCATGTGAGGTTGCATCGGTCACATCGATATTCATTACCACCTTGATGACGTGCTTTACAGTTTTTATTCATGACCGTTAACCAGTGGTGGTAGTGGTTTATTCATGATGTCACGGTAATATAACCATGCGTTGTATAAGTCAGGTATGGTTCTGAAATCAGGACAATAAATCTCGATGTTCTCAAGGAAATCAAACGTGTATATATTATCACACTCATCTGTTTCATCATTTATCACATAAACAGTACCACCGTTGCAATAATTCATCCTCATTGTTTTATTCATGGTACATACTCCACGTTGATTTCAACAGGTTCAACATCACCCTGACACATTGTTAACATGTATATTAACAACAGAGTTTTCACAGCACGTTACCTGTTAGACGGAAGGCGATGATGTTATTCTCAGCAATCATATCAGTAAACCATCCGCACTCACCAGCAGCAGCAACGTGGCCAACCCCAGTACGATAAATGATCTCAACCTCAACACTATCAGGCACTGGGCATTTACCGCCTTGCCAGTGGTAGAAGGGGGATTTAACCAAGCCATCGACATTAAAAATATAGTTATCTTCTGCTTTATGCATCCAGCCTTCAATCCCGTCATTGTGTACAGGTAACCCACCATATTGATTAAAAAATTTATAATCGAACTTATCCCAATCAATCACAGGTTCGCTGGTGTCGATGATGGTTACGTGGATGAAATTAGCCACACAGTTACACAAATTTTTAAATGACTGGTTATCAGGCCGCTTGTATACACTATCAACGTTATAAAGTACCGCCCACGACTCACCCTCACTGGCGCGTTTCATTACTTCCCGAGGTTTTAGGTCTTTTAATGTTTTAATGTTGCTCATTGTTGTGTCACCTCGTTTAAGTTGCATTCGATTAACCCATGACCAGGTTGATTCATAAATGTATGTTGCTGGGAATATTAAGTTCATTCAGATCAGCTCCACTTTATAAGTTCGACTGTTATGCGCGATGGTCAACACCAGTCCGACACGGTTAATATACTTCAGTTCACCATTGATGTTAGCGATCATCATGGTGCTGGGTAATTTTATTATTTTCATTGACAGAAATACTTAACAAATAATTTTTCAATCTTCTGCCATTGGTCTTGTCTAGCAGCAGCAGCAGCATAAGCAGCAGCAGCATAAGCAGCATCAGTAGCATAAGCAGCATAAGCAGCAGCATGAGCAGCATCAGCAGCAGCATAAGCAGCAGCATAAGCAGCAGCATAAGTAGCATGTCTTAATTTTTCGAGAGCTGCTAAATCAATTTCACCCTGATGATATTTTCTAATACCTTCAATCGCTTCTCGCGGTCGCTTATCATCTGGATATCTTTTCTCGAAAAGAGGTAAAGTCAGTTCTGCGACATCTGCGCAAAATAAACAAATGTCTTTGTAGTCTAAAGTTCGCAGACACCATACAGCATCTTGAATACCGTTAGATTCAAGAATATATTTAAAGCTTACAGGCTCATCATCTGCCTGCGTTTTATTAAGTGATTTTAATAAAGTTTCCCAGCCTGATGTGCAAGGGTGTTTTGCTCTGATTTTATTTAGTGTCGTATTCATTATAGTCACCTTTATTTAATGTATATAGAGAGTGTTACACAATGTTACACAATTGTCAAACTTTTCTGTAAAAACATTTTCTGCGTCATTGTTGCTCAGAATGTTTTTGCACTGTTTTATAGGTTGGCAGTGAGGTTGGCAGTAATACTTTTTTTTGTAGGGTTATTGCAAATGTTGCTGAAAATGTTGATTCAAATTGCGACAATGACGCAGATTGCGACAGTATTTGGTTACTTTTTGTACAATAGACTGTCACGCAGAGAATCACAGTTGGTGTAAGTCATTGATTCTATTGAGGAAAATAGGGCACTGCTAACCTGTTTTGAGGTTGGCGGTGAGGTTGGCAGTGGTAACTCTTTGATTTCATTGATATTAGCTTTTACTTATATTTGAAGGTTGGCAGTGGTAAGTTATTGATAAATAAGAAGTTATAAAAACGCTAAAAATCACACCCTTTAAAATCAATAACTTACCACTGCCAACCTGCTAACCTATTCGAGGTTAAAAGCCCGGTGAAAAAAATATTTTTCAACTAGTGATCTGGACCTGAAACAAGGTTGGCAGTCAGCAGGTTGGCAGTGGTGATTTTAGGGCTAAAAACATTCCTGGTGGTGAAACATTGTTACACTGATAATCACAAAAATGTGTGCTAATGTCACTGCATATTACACATTTGGTGAGCACATGCCACGTAAAATCACACTAACAGATCTGACTGGGTTGAAGCCTAAAGAGGCGAACTTTGTCATTGAATATTGCAAAGACTTTGCACCGCGTCGTGCGGCTGAAGCGTCTGGGTATGCTGCTGATACTGGTTACCAGTTGTTACATCATGAGCATATCGCCACAGCCATTGATAAAGTGCTTGAGTCACGACTGGATGCCAGTCACATTGATGCTGAGTGGGTGTTGATGGAAGCGGTTGATAATCACATGATTGCCAGGCAGCAGGGGAACATTTCAGCCAGTAACACTGCCCTAGGTCTGTGTGCTAAACATAAAATGGTTGACGCATTTGCTGCTGAGAAGATTGAGGTTAACAGTGATAAAGAGATCATGGATCGATTACTGCGAGGTCGCAAGCGTTTGAACGGTGAGTCTGATGAAGTTGATGACTCAGGTGATGAGGTTTCATTCTTTTAAACTTACTGATATTATCAATGCATCCCTGCTGTAGGGTCATTGAGGTAGTAAAAGCTTACGTCCGTCACCACGTGAGTGCCTCCCCTCAGCAGGGTGTTCAAATTCTAAATAATGGTGGTTAAGAGATGTTAGCTAATCGTGTTAAAGAAACAACTAGCACAACCGGAACGGGAAGTTTTACTACTACGGGTGCTGCTGCTGGATTTCAAACATTTAATACTGCTTTTGGTACGAATAAGCGATTCTCATATTGGGCTGTTAATGATACTGACAGTGAGTGGGAGACAGGTATAGGGTATCTTTCTGCATCCACTACATTAGTACGAGAAACAGTTTTAGATAATTCCTCTGACGGGATTACAGCTCTGAGCTTTACTACAGCGCCTACATTGTTCTGCTCCGGTAATGAAGCGACACTGCCATCCATTGGACTAGCACAGCCTAATAAATGGATAACCCCTAAAAATCATACACACACAGGGTATCGAGCAGAATACGTGATACCTGCTGATACTGTTATTTATTTTCCAGTATTTTTTGGTGTGGCTAATGAATTTGACAATATTAGAATGACAGTAACAACTGCTGCTGGTACTAAGATGCGGTTAGGTTTATATGAGAATGATAACGGGATACCGGGTGATCTTATAGCAGAAACATCTGATCTTAGCCCAGCAACTACAGGTGTTAAAAGCTCCACTTTCACTCAAGACAAGTACGGTAGTGAGTGGCTTTTTGCGGCAATTGTATCAGATGGTGCTACAGGCGTAGCAGCTCAAGATGATGCGCAGGTTGATTGTGGAATGCTGCCCATGACTTCTGCCGATACTTACAAAGTCACTGTATTGAGTGAGACCGCAACATCATGGACATCATTACCTGCTTCTGCTGGAACTTTGACAGAATTAGACAGAAAGAATCCTCCACGACTTAGCTTGCAAACGGTGTAAAGAAATGGCTATCAATTACATAGAAAAAGGGAATAGATTGCATGAAGTCATTGAAGAATCAGGTCATTGGCTGCGTGAGCATAATGGGGTATGGATAAGCTCTAACGATGTTTCGGTGCAGGCTATTATTGACTCGTTTGATGAGTTGGCCGAGGCCAAGAAGATTAAAAGACAAGAGCTGCGTGATCAATATCTAGTCCGTATTCAGATGTTATATCCTGATATTGAGACGGTAGATATTATTGATTTAGCTTTTGATATATTTAGAAGCGTAATTCCATCTTCTCGTTCGGCCAATGCGGATTTCCAGAACATGATTGATACTAGGCAGGCGCGACGTTCTATCAGAAATGAAATAAATGCTATAACTATTGTTGCCGATGTGAAAGCCTATGATGTTGTAAATAACCCACTCTGGCCTGTGTAAATGAGTTTAGGTCAAGGGGCTATAGGTGTCTATGCGTTAGGTGAGTTGCCTAGTGCAGCACCCAGTGGTACAACGATTTCACCTGCTGCTGCATCTCTCAGTGTTACAGGTCAGGACGTAAATCTTTTATTACCATTCACAACGACACCTGGTAGCGGTATTTTAAGTGCTGCAGGTCAAAGTATTACAGTTGATAGTGGTACATCATTGACACCAACTAATGGTGGTTTAATTGTCGCAGGTCAGGATGTTATAGTTAACGCTATTACTAACATTAACCCTGCAGCGGGTACTGTATCGATAACAGGGCAAACATTAACATTAACTGAACTGCGTATTATTTCACCAGATAGTGGTGTATTATCGATGATAAGCCAGTCAGTCACTGTTACTGCTGTATTCGTACAGAGTAAAAAAACCGGTTTAATATATAAACTCACTGGTAAACTCGTATCAAAATTAATTAAGGAGCTGATGTGATGTGGCCTTTTAAATCGAAAATGACTGGGCAACCTGTTCTCATCAATTGCGGTGTTCAATCTGCTGAGTTTCGTAAAGAACGTGCTGAAACACGTGTTGCGAACTTGACAGCTAAATTAGCACGATTGCATAAACGTAGTGGTAGTAAAGCTGTTTCACAGGAGATAGCGAACACACGTGTTGCGATTCAAGCATGGTCTGATGTTTTGGAATTGGCTGAATTGGAAATTTCACAAAATGAACGAGGTCTGCAGCTATGACATGGGTTGTACATTCTGACTGGTTAGAACGTCACTTCGACGGTACTCAAGCACTTGATCTTGATGCGGTCTTACTTGGTGACACAATCAACCTCGGTATTGTCACTGAGGCTACTATTAATCCTGATACTAATGCGCTTTACACCGGTTTAACAGCGGTTGCAACTGGTACGGCTTGGACTGGTCCTGTAGCGTTAGCTAACATCACATGTGGTTTGAACGGCAGTAATGATCTAGTCTTTGATGCTGATGATCCTGCTGTCATTGCACTTGATGCAGGTGGTTTCAGTAATGCTAGAAGCTTGGTTATTTATGAAGCGACTAACAATTATATCATTGCACACCACACTGAAGGTGCGACGTTTGGTAATGTATCAGGATCAATCACTATCACGTTGAACGCAAACGGTTTCTGGGTGTTGTCGATATGAAAGTTATTATCGATCCGACTACTGCTTCAGATAATGTCACTCTAAAAATTGATTCAGGGGTAACAATGACTGTCTCTGCCGGTAAGTTAGCGGGTGCTGAGACAGTTACATTCCAATTGATTGAAGATGGTGTAAGTTCTTATGGTGACCTATATCAAGATGATGAGATTCAGCAATTGACTGCAACGCATAATGCAATCGTGATTCCCGGACCCATTGATATACAGGTCACTAAATCAGCAACCGCTGCAGCCGTAGGGGTTTACGCAAAAGGGTGACACCGTATGGCGACAACTAAATCTGCAATGACTGCCAGCGGTGAATATGACGTTGGGCAGATTGATCTTCTATTAGCTGATGAATGTTCTAAGTTCTACGCTGATCCGTATGGTTGGGTCATGTGGGCTTTCGACTGGGGTTATGGGGAGCTGGAAGGTTTTGAAGGTCCTGATGACTGGCAGCGTGAAACACTGATTGATATCGGTAAACAGGTCATTGAACGTGGATTCGATGGTGTGACACCGGTTGATCCTATTCGTGAAGCCACAGCATCAGGTCATGGTATCGGTAAGTCAGCACTGACTGCATGGCTGATACTTTGGATCATGTCTACCAGGCCATACGCTAAAGGTATTGTCACAGCGAACACATCTGATCAGTTAAGAACAAAGACATGGGGTGAGCTGGGTAAATGGCGCACACGCTGCATTGTCGGTCACTGGTTTGAATATAACAACGGTCGTGGTTCGATGTCACTGTATCATCACAGCTGGCCTGAATCATGGCGCGTGGATGCTCAGACCTGTCGTGAAGAAAACTCTGAAGCATTTGCAGGATTACACTCAGCCAACTCAACACCGTTCTATTTATTCGATGAAGCATCAGCTGTACCTGACAAGATTTGGGAAGTAGCTGAAGGTGGGTTGACCGATGGTGAGCCGATGTTCTTTGTGTTCGGTAATCCAACACGTAACACCGGTAAGTTCAGAGAATGCTTCAATCGTTCAAAGCACCGGTGGGTGACACGTCAGATTGACAGTCGCACTGCTAAGATGACGAACAAGAAACTGATCAACCAATGGAAGAATGACTGGGGTGAAGATTCTGACTTCTTCCGGGTTCGTGTACTCGGTCGTTTCCCGCGTGCAGGTGATACTCAGTTCATCCCATCAGATGATGTATATGATGCACAGAAGCGTGGTCCTGGTCGTTATATGGGTGATGACCCATTGATCTGCGGTATCGATGTTGCACGCGGTGGCGATGATAACTGCATGATCGGGTTCAGACGTGGTAAAGATGCTAAGTCAGAAAAGACTTACAGAATACCCGGTGAGAAGTCACGTAACAGCATGAAAGTGATTTCAAAGATCACAATGATATTGGATCGACATCAACCTGATGTCACTTTCCTGGATGAAACAGGCATCGGTGGACCTATGGTTGATCGACTTGTACAGCTGGGTTATCACGTTATTGGTATAGGTTTCGGTCATAATGCAGATGATGAAAAGCATTTTTATAACAAGACAGCTGAGATGGGATACCGATGCCGTCAGTGGTTGATGGAAGGTGGTGCAATCATTGATGACCCTCAGCTTGAAGAAGAACTGACATCACGTGATTACTGGCATGATGATAAAGATAGACTTGTTCTTGAGAAGAAAAAAGATATGAAGAAACGTTTGGGTGTATCACCTGACTGGGCTGATCAACTGTACCTAACATTCGCACAACATGTACCAAAACGTGAAGTACCGCGTGGTCAATTGGATGCTGCAATCGGTGCACGTGATCAGAACACTGATGACTATGACCCGTTAGCTTGCATGGATAATGACGTGTGATATGCTATCACTAATATAATTTTGACTGAAAGAGGATATTGTCATGTGTGGAGGAACCCCATCGGCACCAACACCACCACCAGTCGCACCAGAAGCACCAGTCGCACCTGCGGTATCGGGAGTTGATCAAGCGGGTGCTGATGTCAGACGACGACGTGCAGCAGCAGGTGGTACAGAACGCAGTACGATATTGACAGGTGCACGTGGTGTACAGAATGGTGGTGCAACGACACAAGCAACACTGTTAGGTCAGTAACATGCCGACTGTTTCAGTTAATCTTGATACGACTCAATATGTGCAGGTTAACAGTGCGTTCAACCCGATGGTATTACAAGCACATCGTGATGAAGTACGTATTACACTGAGTGAACTGAAACCTGCGAAAAGTAACACAGTATTCCATATTTTAAGTGGTGATGATGCACCGCTTCATTTGAATTCAATCGATACGAATGTATGGGCTTTAGCGATTACTGATAAATCATCATTGATTGTTAGTGAAACTGAACCTTTCCCAGTTGTTGCAGGTTTAGGTGATTTAACAACTGATGCCTGGGGTGCACAAAAAGTCACACATGATTTTAGTTTGTTCCATGGCATGTTTACTTTTGATGTCCCACCGTCGATGTGGTTAATTTATGAAGATGAAGTGGAAGTACCTAATAGTACATCAACTAGGGGCACCTCAGTAAATGGTTATTTGAATATAACATCAGGTGCTTCAGTAAATGACAGCTGCTGGGTTGAAAGTCGAAGGCACCCGCGTTATCAGCCCAATAGAGGTTTGAAATATGCTGCTTCACTTGGGTTTAAAGGTGCAAATTTAGACGGTATACTAAAAGCCGGATTGATCGTTGATAGTGAGAATGGTGTCTATTTTAAAACAATCGGTGATGGTGAGTTATACGCATGTATCATGAATAACGGTGTAGAAACTCATACAGAGCAAATCGTATTCCCTTTTGACATCGATATTACAAAAGGGAATATTTACGATATACAGATGCAATGGCGTGGTGTTGGTAATATTAAATTTTATGTAGGTAACTCATCTACAGGATTATTGCAATTGGTTCACACCATAGAATTTTTAAACACATTAGACGAACAGTTATCAGTAAGAAACCCAGCATTAAGTTTAGCATTCCATGCAAAGAACATTACACAAGAAGTCAGCATGTGGTGTGGTTGTGTTGATTTAACTTCAGAAGGTGGTCATATTGATCGTGAACAGTATGGTGAGGCATCAATAACTAAAACAGTTAATGCAGGTGATGCTGTGATCGCGGTAAGAAACCCTACATTAGCTCCGAATGGTAAGATTAATACACGTGATTTACGACTTGTTAGAATTACAATCGGTGCCGATAAGAAAGCAAATTATAAAGCATATCAGACACGTGATCCTGCTGCTGTTACTGGTGGCGCATGGCCGCAGGTTAAAACAGGTAGTTTTGTTGAAGGTAATTCAACAATGACCGCTATCAACACCGGATTAATGGAAGAGTTTTCTGCTTTTAAAATCCCCGCAGGTACAAGTTTAGAAAAAACAAACCCATCTAGTGAATCGATTGATTTTTTCGGGATCCATGGTGATTACATTGTGATAGTGTGTGAAACAGGCGTAGGCGTTGAGACTGATGTAAATATTGAATGGGGTGAGGAAATATAAATGCCAACTATTAAAAGTTATAACAAACGACTTGAAGCATTACGATCTGAACGATCCTCGTTTTTTCCATTATGGCGTGAACTGTCAGATTATCACCTGGCACATCGGGGTCGATTCTTATCGTCAGATCGTAATAAAGGTTTCAAACGTAACACGAAGCAGATTAATAACACTAGCCGAATGTCAGCAAGAACATTAGCGTCAGGCATGATGTCAGGTATTACATCACCCGCACGACCTTGGTTCAGATTAGGGACCGGTGATAAACAACTGGATGATGTCAACAATGTGAAACTATGGCTGCATGAAGTTCAAACAATCATGTACAAAGTGTTTTCTTCATCAAATACTTACAATTCCCTGCATCAGTTGTATTCTGAATTAGGTGTTTTCGGTACAGCATCGATGGGTGTGTTCCATAATTTTGAAAATATTATCTGGTGTAAACCTTACACTATCGGTAGTTATATGCTGGGTATGGACGGTCAGAATGTCAGTGACACTATGTACCGGGAATATGAACTCAGTGTCGCTCAAGTTGTTAAGCAGTTCGGCATTAAGAATGTCAGTGAATCGGTAAAAAGACAATGGGATAATGGTAACTCTGAAGCATGGGTGAAAATTGTTCATGTTATTGAACCAAATGATGATCGCGATAACACCAGTCCAGCGGCTAAAGATAAAAAATTTAGATCTGTTTATTATGAAGCTGATCGCGGTAATAAAGATGACACTGATAAATTCTTACGTGAATCAGGTTTTGATGAATTCCCTATTCTGTCACCACGCTGGGATGTCACCGGGGAAGATGTTTATGCAACTGATTGTCCTGGAATCACATCTCTCGGTGATACGAAAGCATTACAACTGGCTGAACGTCGTAAATATCAAGCCATTGATAAATTAGTCAGTCCACCGTTGCAGGGTCCGGCTGCACTAAAGAATAAAATGAAAGGTAATCAACTCGGACCTAATGAAATTGTATGGCATGAGAATGCTAACAATGGTGGGTTAAGAAGTGTTTACGAAAACTACCGACCTGAAATTGGTCAGATTAAAGAAGAGATAATAAATGTAGAAGGTCGTATACAACGTGCGTTCTATGAAGATCTGTTTTTGATGTTGGCTAATACTGATCGTCGTCAAATCACAGCACGTGAAGTGGCTGAGAAGCATGAAGAGAAATTATTAATGTTAGGTCCTGTTCTTGAACGTCTGCACACTGAATTACTGGACCCATTGATTGATCGTACTTTCAACATTTTACAGAGAAATGGTGTGCTACCGTTACCACCACCAGAATTACAGAACAAAGAATTAAGTATTGAATATGTGTCAGTATTAGCTCAAGCACAACGGTTAGTTAATACCGGTGCTATTGATCGTTTAACTGGTTATGTTGCTGAAGTTGCTCAAATTTGGCCTGAAGCACGTCATAAGATCGACATCATGCAATCAATTGATGACTACGCTGAAGCACTGGGTAATGACCCGGCTATGGTTAATAGTGACTCAGATGCTCGTGCAGCATCAGCGGCTGAGGCGCAAATGCAACAGCGTATGGCAATGATGGAGCAAGGTCAGCAGGTGGCTAACATGGCTAAGACCGCATCAGAAACTGATGTCACCGGTGATAACGCGCTTGCTGCGACTATTGAGAACGCAGGTGGGTTACCATCATGAGTGATAATTTAGATGACGATCTTGATCAAGATGATCAGGTTAATGATAATAAGAAACATGATTCAGAGGTTCTTGCTATTCAAAATATCATGAGAACCGAACCTCAACGTGATTTTATATGGGGTCATTTGCAATCATGTGGTGTTTTTGAGAGTATTACTGGTACAGATTCGCTGGAAACACATTATAATTCTGGCATGAGAGATGCAGGGTTGACACTTCAGCGTAAAATTAAAGAAGCAGCTCCTGCTGATTATATGAAAATGATTAAGGAGAACATCGATGGGTGACGAAGCAACAACTGGCGTTGAGACAGAAACAAATGATACCGGTGCTACTGAAACAGTATTAACCGGTGATGAAGGTTCCACTGAAACCGGTGGTGCCGATACAAATTCTGATGGAGATGCTTCTGCGTCTACTGATGATAATGCAAACCTTGATGCTGATGGTAATCCCATTGCTGACGGTGATGCAGATGCTGGTACAGAAGGTAGTGATACGCCTCCCGACACTTATGCCGACTTTGTTATGCCCGAAGGTGTGACGCTTGATGAAGCTTTAACTGCTGAAGCAACTCCTATTTTTAAAGAGATGGGTGCTACTCAGGAACAAGCTCAAAAGCTCATGGATATCGCTGCAAAACAGGTCCAGGCGAGTTCGCAGAAGCAAGTCGATGACTTCAACCAGCTGCTTAAAGACTGGCGTACTCAATCTGAAAATGACGGTGAGTTCGGTGGAGACAAGTTCGATGAAAATGTCAAAATCGCACGAAATGCTATTACTAAGTACGGTACACCAGAATTGCAACAGCTACTGAATGATCATGGTGTGGGTAACCATCCAGAAGTTGTTCGGTTTATGGTTCGAGTTGGTCGCACACTGAAGGAAGATGTACCCGGTTCAACCGGTGGTGCAACTTCTAAAGCTGAAGACCGAGTGTCGATACTTTACGGTAATCAAGAAACTTAACGAGGTATATCACAATGGCTACTTTAGGAGCTAGTTTTGTCGATCTAATCGACGTTTATAAGCAGCAGGACGGTCGCGGTCAATTTGTACCGATTATTGAAATGCTGATGGAAATGAACCCTATGCTTGATGATGCAATTGCAGTCGAGTGTAATAAGGGTACAACTCATTTACACACTGTGCGTTCAGGTCTACCGAGCGTCACATGGGGTAAACTCTACCAGGGTATCCCAAACAGTAAAGGTAAAACCGCACAGGTAGAAGACACCACTGGTTTTGTTGAAGGTCTGAGTACCATTGACAAACGTCTGCTGGATCTTTCCACTAATGAAGGTGCTGTACGTTTATCGGAAGCACAGGCGTATCTGGAAGCAATGTCAAATGAAGTTGCTACCAAATTAATTTATGGTAACTCTGCATCAGATCCTGAAGAATTCATGGGTCTTGCGCCACGCTTTAACAGCACGACTGCTGCTAATGGTAATCAGATTATCGATGCCGGTGGTGTGGGTGCTGACAACACATCAATCTGGTTTGTTACCTGGGGTGATAATCAGTGTAACCTGCTTTATCCAAAAGGTACTCAAGCTGGTGTCCAGCGTGAAGATATGGGTAAACAACGTATTACTGACGGTTCAGGTGATGCTTATTATGCAATGGAAGAGAAATTCACATGGCATATCGGTCTTGCTGTTAAAGACTGGCGTTATGTGGCACGTATTGCGAACATCGATGTATCATTGATGCAAGCTGGTTCAGTGGCTCTGTATGACTTCATGCGTAAAGCATATTACAAGCTTCAGAATCGTCGTGTAGCCGGTGGTAAGATCTGTATCTACTGCAACCGTGATGTACTTGAAGCACTTGATGCTTTAGCTACAAATGCAGGCGCCAGTGATAACTTTGTACGTCTGAAGCCTATGGAAATCGAAGGTAAGGAAGTAATGACTTATCGCGGCATTCCTATTCGTGAAACAGATGCTATCATCAACGCTGAAGCTGTAGTTAGCTAAAGTTTGGTTCATCAGTTGCCGGGGTAACACCCGGCTAATTTTAATAATTTGGGAGATCAATAAAATGATTTTTTCAGCTCAACAACTCTTCTCTGATGACCAGGCGATTACAGCTTCTGCTGACTCAACTAACGTCATCGATCTTGGCGTAGCTGGTACACCGTATGGTGCTGCAGCTGCATTGAATGATGATGTCGGTAAAGGTGCTAAAATTCCACTTTTAGTACAAGTTACTGAAGACTTCGACAACCTGACTACTTTGGAAATCAAAGTATCAACCGGTGCAACTACTGCTTTAGGTACGACTATCCTTAGTCAGACCATTGCTTTAGCTGATCTGGTTGCAGGTAAGCAGACTTCATTTAACGTGTTACCTGATGACATCACTGAACGATACCTTGGTATTGAATACGTGGTTGTCGGTACTGCACCGACAGCAGGTAAAGTTACTGCTGGTATTGTTATGGGTGTCCAGACTAATACGACTGGTGCTTAATGATTAAGGGGCTTCACAGCCCCTTTTTCTAATTTCTTAATTTTGGAGTATTTTAAAATGCCAACATACAAAGTAATTGCACCGGGGTTTTATGACGGTAAATTATATGATCCTGAAGGTAAGCGTAAGACTTTAACAACTGACAAACCGTTTACAAAAAAGAAAGGGAAAAACCCTTTACCTTCATGGTTGACTGAAATGCCGAAAGAGTCTGAAGCTGTTCGTAAAAAGCGTGAAGCTCAGAAATCATCTCAAAAAGACGCTGATGAACAGAGTACGGAAGAACAAGTCGCTTTAGCTTCGACTGAAGGTGATGCTCAAGAAGCATCATTCATCGGTGAAACTGCAGGTAACAGTAACGTCGAAACACTTTGAGGTAATAAGTCATGCCTGAAGATCAAGTGAAAATCAAAAAAGAGTCTTCATCAATGGGTGTGACCTGTTGCTCTGATGATAATCATTACCCCTGGGGTACCGCTATCAGCCTTGATGATGATCTGGTTGATGAATTGAATACTGGTAATCTTGCTGTCGGTGATGTTGTTGAGATACGCGGTTATGCGTTTGTTGACAGTAAATCTGAACACAGCGATAAAGAAAGTTCTAGTAAATCAATTCGTTTACAGATGACTTCTATGAAAGTTGAACGTGAAAATGATGATGCCGTTAAACAACTTTATGGTGAATAATCATGGCTTCTGAAGTTGAAACATGCAATATGGCATTGTCTCACATTCGCGCTGGTAGTATTAATTCATTGACTGAAAATAGTTTACCAGCTCAACAATGTAAGCTTTGGTACCCGATCATACGTGACAGGATGCTCACTGAATCAGCGTGGGGATTTAATCATAAAATCCGGGCACTATCAGTATTAACTACTGAAATATTCAACTGGGCTTATGCGTATCAGTATCCTACTGATTGTTTAAAGATCAATCGATTAGTTGGTGCACATGAAGAGTTAGCAAATGCTGACGCCGATGTAGTATCAAGATTACTTGACAGTCAGTTGTTACCGTTAAAAGATTTGAGAAGTCAGATCCCTTATGAAGTGTTTAATTTTTCAAATAATAAAACTATCGGTGCAAATGAAGCTGAATTACGCATTGATTATGCCGCAAAGATAACTGATCCTAATTTATTCACTGATGATTTTAATATGGCGTTTTCATACTTATTGTCTTCTGTATTAGCTGTACCTATAGTCGGTGCTGAAACCGGTCGTCAATTACGCAGTGATTCATTACAATTGTATAAACAATATTTAGATGCAGCTATAGCAAGTGATCTGAATGAACAATATGACACACCTGCATTAAGTGAGTTTGAAACCACCAGGAGATAATCAGTGCCGCAAACCATTCAACGCAGTTTTACATCCGGTGAGATTGCGCCAGCGTTACAATCTCGTGCCGATCTGACTAAATATGCTACTGGTCTTAACCTCTGTGAAAACTTTTTTGTGCGTGCTCAAGGTGGGGTTTATTCACGCCCTGGGTTTAGTTTCCGTGGTGAATTAGATGACTCGTCTAAAGTTGGTCGATTAATACCATTTAGCTTTAGCACCGAACAAACTTACATTTTAGTTTTTGAAGATCTCAAGATGAGAGTCATGAAAGATGGTGGTTATTTACTTAAATCATCGTCAATCACCGGTGTTACACAAGCAAACCCTGCTGTAGTCACAGCTGATAATACTTTCATTAACGGTGAAACTGTTACTATCACCGGTGTAGTAGGTATGACTGAACTCAACGGTAACACTTATACTGTTGCGAATAGAACTGATACTACATTTGAATTATCTGGAACTGATAGCACAGCATACACTGCGTATGTATCAGGTGGTGTGGCTCAAGGTGGTACTATTTTCGAATTGACTACCCCTTACACTGAAGCACAATTACCCAGACTCGGATACACTCAGTCTGCTGATGTTTTAACTCTTGTTCATCCGAGTCATGACCCTAGTAATCTTAATCGTTTATTCGATGGTCACTGGACCTTGACTACAATTAACTACGCATCAACAGTCACTGCACCTACATTCGCAAGCCCGGATATTGAAACTATAACGGGCATCACACAGGCGAACCCTGCTGTAGTTACCACATCAGCAGCACATGGGTTTGTAACAGGTAATGTCATTGACATCGCTGGTGTTGTAGGGATGACTGAAGTAAATGGTAGATCATTCAGAATTACTGTTTTAACTTCCACCACTTTTGAACTCGATGGTGAGGATTCCACTACACACACTGCTTATTCTTCAGGTGGTACAGCTACCAGGCAGACAGCAGCTGTGACAGTAGGTAGTGGTTTCGGTGACTTTGAAAAAACTTACACTTACGTTGTCACAGCGGTTAATGAATCGGGTATTGAATCATTAGCATCAGTATCAGCTTCTGTTATTACTAAATCATTATCAGTGACTGGTGGTGTTCGGATTACATGGGATGCAGTTGCAGGTGCTGCTTATTATCGTATTTATAAAGATCCGTCGAATAACACGCAGGTTTACGGTTGGATCGGTGATAGTAATAATAACACTTTTGATGATTACAATATCGCACCTATTATCACTGATGCACCACCTGAAGACAGGCAACCTTTCAATGGTGCTGATAATAAACCTGCTGTTGTTACTTATTATCAGCAACGACAGGTGTTTGCTAATACGAATAACGAACTGCAAGCAACATATACTACTCAAGTTAATAATTTTAATTCACTACGTGTATCGAACCCGGCACGTGATTCTGATGCTGTAACATTCACTATCGCAGCACAGCAGGTGAATGAGATCAGACATTTGATATCACTTGATTCATTGGTATTGTTGACATCTGGTGGTGAGTGGCTTGTTAGTGAAGGTCAAGACCGAGTACTTACACCATCGACTATCGGTGTACGACCTCAATCTTACAATGGTGCATCATGGGTCAAACCGGTCGTTATCAACAGCACAGCATTATACCTACAGTCAAAAGGCGCGCGTATTCGTGATTTAGGTTATGAATTCAGCAGTGATAAATACACAGGTAATGATCTATCAATAATGTCTGAACATTTATTCGAAGGTCATCAAATTATCGAGATGACTTATGCAGATGAACCTTATGGTATTTTATGGTGTGTTCGTGATGATGGTGTGTTGTTAGGGCTTACTTATTTGCGTGAGCATCAGGTCTGGGGGTGGCACCAGCATAATACTGATGGTGAGTTTGAATCAATCACGACAATTAATGAAGAAGGTCGTGACGCAGTTTATGTGATTGTTAAACGGACAATCAATGGTCAGATTAAAAGATATATTGAACGTCTTGAAGCGCGTGAAAGTATCAATGCTGAGGATGCGTTCTATGTTGATTCAGGTTTATCTTACAACGGTTCACCGGCTACTGTTTTCAGCGGGTTGGATCATCTCGAAGGTAAAGAAGTTGCAATATTAACTGATGGATATGTGACAGAGAATCAAACCGTAGCATCAGGTTCAATCACATTAACTCGTGAAGCGTCAAAGGTACATATCGGTTTACCTTATACACCTGCTATTGAATTACTTGGTATTGATACAGCATCGAATGATCAATCTGTAAAAGCTAAATCAGTGTCAGTATCTAAGGTACATATTGAAGTTGAAGGTACACGTGGTGGGTTTGTTGGTCCACGTCAAGATCCTACAAGTGATCAACCTGTAACATTCCAAGAAATCAAACCACGATTTGATGCAGATGATTATGATGCTATCGCATTGAAAACATACAAGCAGGAAGTGTCTATTGATCCTTTATGGGGTAAGAGTGGCGGTGTTCGTATTGAACAACGGTCACCTTTACCAATGGCTATACTGTCAGTTATCCCAACGGTTGACCTCGGTGGAAGTTAAATTCATCAGACCAACCCGGGAACTTATTGAAGTGATTGCTGCTGATATGCGTCAAGCTGATGTTGATGAAGTGTGGGCTTCACATCATCATTCACCTATTGAAGCATTGATGAAAAGCTGGAAGATATCAGATCGGTCAGTGATTGTAACAGTGAACGATGAGCCTTGTGTGATGATTGGACTGGTGATTCATGATATATTGTCAGGAACTGGTTCACCGTGGTTATTAGGTACTGAAACTGCATTGAAATATAAACGTCATTTTCTCACGCAAGTACCTGATGCCATTGATGAAATGTTGACTATCTGCCCTAAATTGTTTAATTATGTACATGCTGAGAACAAAGTCAGCATTAAGTGGCTGAAATGGATAGGGTTCACTCTTGACGAACCTTTACCTTATGGGTGTGATAATGCATTATTCCATAAATTTACTCTTGAGAGGGTCTGACAATGTGTGAACCAGCAACAATAGCAGCGGTAGCAACTGTTGCTTCAACAGCACTTGTAGCTAGGGGTCAATACCAGCAAGGTAAGTACCGCAAGGGTGTTGCTGAATATAATGCTCGTGTTGATGAAAATCGTGCTCAAGAAACACGTCGTGCAGGTGTTGAGGCTGAGAATATTCAACGACAAAAGACTGCGCAATTACTCGCAAAACAACGCGCACAATTAGGTGCAGCTAATGTTGAATTGAGTAGTGGATCAGCTCTGCAATTACAAGAAGATACCGTTACACTGGGTGAAGCTGATGCATTGCGTATTCGTAGTAATTTTGAAGCAAAGGCTCGGTCATTAGAAACAGGTGCCAGTTTAACATTGAGTCAAGGTGAAGCTGCAGAATCAGCAGGGGTGTCTGGTGCAGGTGGTACGATACTCAGTGGTACCAGTACATTTTTAGGTACAGGGGTAGCCGATAAATGGTTCAAACCAAATAGTGCAGCTAACCGGTAACAATTATGCCTAAAATTGAACAATATCAACCCAGTCAAATTACTACAGAAGTAGTAAAACAACCTAAAGCGAAAGATGTACCAGCCGCAGCTTTCGGTGGTGCCATTGGTAAAGGTATTGCTGACATAGTTAAAGCGGGTGCTGCACTTAAACAACGTGTTGATATCACATCTGCAGAAGAATCTCTGGTTCAATTTGAGCGTGATAAAAACAACCTATTCTTTAACCCTGACACCGGTTATTTTAATACTCAGGGTAAAAATGCTTATGATAATTCAACTGCTGCTACACAGTCACTTGAAGATCTGAAAAAGCAATACGGTGAGAATCTTAATCAGAATGCAAAATTGTTATTTGATCGGTCTGCTGATAAACATATCAACCGTAGTCAATTAGATATTGCACGTCATGCATCAAAAGGTCTTAAAGCGTGGGAAATATCTACACTTGATTCGCAAGCTGAGAATTCAATTGAAAACGCATCATTATATTTTAACGACCCTGAACGATTAAAAGTTCAGAACGTACTCGGTCGTCAGGCAGTGATTGATTCATCTGATATGTTAGGTTTAGGACCTGAAGCAACTGCTGAAAAATTACAAACATTTGAGTCATCATTTGCACGATCAACTATTGAAGCAGCTACTCAGGCAGGTGCCATTGAAGGTAAGCTTGCACTTGAAGATTACGGTGATCGATTAGAAGGCCCTGACAAAGTTAAGATGCAAAGTCTGATTGAGAAAAAAGAGAAATCTGAAAAGACTCAAAATGACGCACGTTTAGCAGTCGCCACAGCCACCCGTTTAGTTGATCAGTACGGTGATCGCGGTGATGCCATAGAAGAAGTTAATAAAATTGAAGATGAAGATTTACGCAAGAAAACAATGACTGAAACAATGAGTCAATTTTCTCGTAAAAAACAAGCTGAATCAGAAGCTCGTGCTTCAGCTTTTGAAGACGCTGAAGGTCATATTCTTGAAGGTGGTTCAGCTGAGTCATATAAAGCGGCTAACCCTGAAGACTGGGAAAACCTATCACCAAAACAACAACGTAGTATTGAGTCTGGTATTGTATCAACCACTGATTGGAATACGTTTAGTAATTTGATGCTGCTTCCAAAATCTGAATTAGCGAAAGTTGACCCTGTTGAACACTTTGATAAATTAGCAAAATCTGAACGTAGTAAATTAATCAGTGCAGTGAAGTCAGCCAATGGCACAGGATCGTCAAAAGATAAAACTGATCACCAGGTAGGTCGTACTCGGTCTGCTCAGACGACAGCTGCGATTGAACAATTACTGGGTAGTAAGAAATCAAAATGGAATAAAAACAAACGTGAACGGGCTAATGATTTTTATTCATTGCTTGATGATGAAGTGAATTTCCGTGAAGAAGAAAAAGGTGCTAAATTAACATCTGAAGAATATACTGATTTATTATCAGGGTTAACACGCGCTGTAGTACAGGAAGGTCGTTTCTTTGATAGTAAATTAGATTTGACTGATATACCTACTGATGATGTACCGGTGCTGAGTAAATTCTTACGTGATAATAATGTTCCAGTAACAACTGATAATTTGATTAAAGCCTATAAACAAGCGAGTAAATAATGCCTTTAGATCTTGAGAAGATTGACCTCGGTGGTTTCGGCATCGGTGACGATGATACTCAACCTGAAGTAAATACTCAGGTTCGTGCGAATATGGATGAGGCATTGAAGATCAATCCAGATCAGCACGCGCAAACCACTAAACTCAGTCAACAATCCGGTGTACCTGAATTTGCTGTTCAATCAGATCCTGCTGAAGTAGAACATAATTTGAAATTAGATAATATCGATTTCAAGCAAATGTCTACACGTAACCCTAATACTGCAAAATATTTAACGGATTTTAACAACTCTGTTATTGCTCAAGACGATATCGAAGTATTACAAACCATCGAAGACGTTTTATTAGCACCGGGGAGATTTGCTGCAGAAAATGCAGTAGCAGCTGCTCAAGGTGCCGCTCGATCACTTGAAGGTGTAGGTGAGTCCATTCTTACCGGTTTCAGTGCTCAGGGTAAAGGGTTTGAATTAGCCGGTGTTGATGTAGCACCTGATCGTATTCAGGATCTAATCCCTGTAGGTGCTATGCCGATGGGCATAATGTCAGTTTCTGAAACTCAAATGATGTCAACCCGATTTGCTGAATCAATGGGTATCACCACTGATGAGGAGTTGCAAAAAGTAAAAAAAGAATCGATCGATAAATTATTAACTGAGTTACGTGAATTACAAGAAAAACGCCAGCAGTTAACACCTGAAGATTTGAATTTGCTTCAGGAAGGTTTAAGGGCTGGCATTGAGTCATTGGGTAATATGGCACCTGGTACTATGTTGATGCTGTTATCAGGTGGTCGTGCTGCACCATTACTTACTACAATCGGTGCACAGACATTTACCGGTTCATACGGTGAAGGTCGTGCTGAGGGTCTGACACCAGCTGAAGCTGGCTGGTTTGCAGGTATTGATGCAGCTATTGAAGTCGGTACTGAAATATTACCGACGAAAACTATTGAGACTATCATCACTGGTAAAAGTACAGGGATGACTAAATCTGCATTGAAATTCATGATTCAGGAAATGGGTACTGAACAACTGGCTACACTGGGTCAGAGTCTCAATTCTTATGCTTTCGGTCTTGATAAAGAAATGGAGCAAAATGAATCTGTTGAAGAGATGATTCAACTTCAGTTACGTCGTCAGGCAATCACTGCTATTGCAACAGTAGTAGCCGGTGGTGCTCAAGTTACAGCTGCTACCGGTTTGCGTAAAGGTATTGAAGCACTGACTCAGGATGAGAATAAAAAAGAAACTCAGGGTGATATTGAGCAGCAGAAAATTGATCGATTGAATGAACAATCTGAAAAATCAAAACTGCGTGAGCGTGATAAAGAATCATTTAAACAGTTTGTTGAGCAATCTGACGGTGAGAATAATACTCATGTGTTCATTGATGGTGCTCAGACTTCATTGTATTTACAAGATAAAACTCGTGAAGAGATTGAAGCTGATCCTGCACTGCAGTTATTAGCTGATCAGGCGCGTGAAGCTTCTGCTCAAGGTAATGATATACAGATCCCGGTCGCTGATTTTGCAGCTGATTTCGCTGGTACTGAACATTTTGAAGCACTGCGTGACAGCATGACGATGAGTGACGAGACTGTATCACCGTTTCGTCAGGAGCAAGCCAAACAGGAAACTGAGACTTATGTCAGAAGTTTGATGGATGAAGCTCAGGAGAACGCCAGTGAATACGTTGAAGCTCAGGAGATCTACAGTGCTGTACGTGATCAGTTAATCGATACAGGGCAAGTGACACCTGCTAACGCTTCAATCATGGCTCAGATTGTACCTGCATGGGCTACAGCTCAGGCACGTCGCCAGGGTAAGACAGTGCAGCAGGTGTATCAAGATGCAGGTCTGGTCATTGAAGGTCCAGCAACCGGTGAGCGTGCACGTCTTGAAGGTGAGATGGTGTTGGAGCAAGAACCTGCATTCAAAGATGCACCTGAAATATTTGAATCAGCTCGTGACAAATTCCTTGATGTTTTACCTGAAGACGCTGAAGTTTCAGAAGTGTTAGAAGCGTCTGATCAGTTTGGTCCTGAGTACCGTAATTTCATTAATCAGTTGGATCAGAACGATTGGTTAGGGTTTGATTTTCCGAGTCAAGCAATTAATGCTGCATTATCTGAAGAACTTGATCAATATGAAATAACACCGGGATTAAAACAATCAATCGGTCGCATGGTGAACGCTGAATTAGCAGGTAAAAGACCGTTTGAACAACCGACTATTGCAGATGTTCCACAACCTGCTACAATAACTGAAGGTATAGAAGTTGAGGAAATTACAGATGCCGAACAACAACAAAAACTCCTCGAAGAATTCGCAGCCCTTCGACCTGGGAGAGTACAAGCCCCAGAAATCCCTTACAGAACTGTCAGCGGAAGGGAAGTTGACGACACCTGGCGCACAGCAACTCGCGTCCTTCGAGGAGGTAAGCCAGCAATCGTCCACCGTGGAGCCAGCAGAAAGCTCACCGAAAAAGACTTCGCTAAAGAGTCGCTTGGCGGGGCTACTGGGCATCCGATCTCAGGATTAGGTGTTTACCTATCATCTGATCATGGTGTTGCTAGTGGTTACGGACCCATTGTTGAACAGGTTCATCTTGATGTTCGTAAACCGAAAATCTATACACCTGACACCACCCCTGCATTTGATTCACTGGATGATGCCCACGCTCATCGAGAAGAACTGAAGAAGCAGGGGTTTGACGCTGTTATCTTTGATTATCGTGAGATCGATGGTCCTGTTAACTTTGTGGTATTTGATGCAGATCAAGTTATTCACCCACCTGCAGCTGAAGAAACTCAGAAGTTTTTTCAGGAAAAACCAGTTGAACCAGAACGTGATTTATTTGTCGCTCATAATTTATCAATCGATAACCTTCTTCATGCTGAAGATATTGGTGGATTAGCAACACCCTCATTAGCTATTGCAAGCACTAAAGCAGGGTTTGAAGGTTTCGGTGAGGTTAGTTTACTTGCTGAAAAAGAATTACTTCAGGACCCTTACGCAAAAACATTCGGTGCTGATATTTATTCACCACGTTACCCTCAAGTTGTTTATCAGATTGACAATAAAGAATACAATAAAATTGTTGATCCATTAAATGAAAAATTAATCGATGTTGGTTTACCTGTGATTAGAGCTGATATTGAATCACGTGGTTTACCAGAATTATATTATGACACCGGTGCAAGATATGCGTATTTTGATTCAATAGGTAAAGCACCTAAAATTAAATACAAAAAGAAAGAGTCAATCCCTGCTCATCTTAAAAAGTTTAAAGGTGATAAATTTAATTTAATGCGTGATGATGAATTCATTGCAGCAGCTGATAAACATTATACTGAAAAAGCAGAAAAAAACGCACGTGCAATTGCTGAAGCAGGTGATCAGAATGAGTATGATTTTTGGTTAGCGGATTATAGAAAAACTTACTTCACTGAAGATGGTGTGATAAAAGATCGTTTTGTTCAAGATCTCGCTTACACTGTTGAACAATTCCATAAACCGAAACAAGTTGATAGTTATGAAATTGATCGACAATTAAATAAAAAACTTGAAACAATTAAAGCTCAAGCTGCATTTAAAGAATGGATAAACGAAACATTCAGCGATGCTGTTGCTGCTGAAAAAATATTCACCGGTTATACACCATCTGGCAATCGTAAATATATCGCTCATACACTTGATAATGTCGTCAAGATTATGAATAAAAAATTACGTGGTGGGGAAAATTTCAATTACGGTATTGGTACAATTCGATCAGCTACTGCACCACAATTTAAGACAATTAAAAAGATTCAAGAATCACGCGGTAAAATTGTTTCTAAAACTGTTATGGAAGATTTGAAAAAGGAAACAAGTGATGAGTTTGATAATGTTGTTGAGTCATTAAGAAGTTATTACAAATATGATTCTAGTGGTTTCGGTTTCCTTGATGCAGCTGCTGAAAATCTATTTGATATGGCGCGTGGTAAAGGGTTGCCAGATTTTGAAAATGTACCTGATGATGTGCGAACTCAAGCTGCTGAATTCTTATCAAAATTACGTGACATGCCGACTGAATATTTTGAAGCAAAAATTCAACGTGCAGTGGGTATTGATGAGTTTGATACTGCTATCGTACCAAAGGGTACTCAGAAGAAAGTAACAGACTTATTAAAATCTAAAGGATTAAAAGTAAAAACTTACGATCCTAAAGTCGAAGGTTCACGTGCTGATGTTATCGCTAAACAGAAACAATTATTATTCCAACCAACACCAGAGAAACGCCAACCACGCGGCTACTATGACCCTGCTAACAGCATTATCAGATTAACTGAAGCTGCTAACCTGTCTACGTTCTTACATGAGTTCGCGCACTTCATGTATGAGATGGAAGTGAACGGTGATACCGAGATGCTACAGAGCATCAACAGCTGGTATAAACGTAATGCTGAAGACGTGGCTAAAGAAGCGAACAGTTATCTGGGTGAAGATTTCGATACATTGAAGCAGGGTGATGTTGCACCAGTTGAATTAACAGGTCAGGGTGATGTTGATCTAGTTGAAACGGGTAAACCTGTATCTTTCTATTTTATTCACAATACAGAATCAGCTAATGCTTTATTTGGTAAACCGAAAAAAGGTGCACCGTTTGGTCGTGAGTTTGAACCAGCAGCACGTTTTGTAAATGTTGCATCAAAGCAAACAGCTGATGAAGCTGAAGGTAAATTCATCGGTGGTAAGCTGACATTCAAAAATCCATTAGTTATGCCAAATGATAACCTTCAATGGAAAGAAACATTATCAAAACAGTACGGTGGTAAGGTTGGTAAGAAATTAAGTAAAGCATTACTTGCTGATGGGTATGACGGTGTTATCACTACTGAAGAACGATATATCAGTGAAACGATTGATCTGACTACATTCGATGAAGCGAAAGCACTATTCCAACCAACTGACCGACCCACTGCAAAAGAAGGTGATATCACTCCTGATGACGTGATCACTTTCCTTGATCAAGACACCACTGGTAACAAAGATAAAGATGCTGCAATCCGTCGTGCAGTGCATGAACAATTTGCGCGTGGTTTTGAAACATACTTGATGGAAGGTAAATCACCATCGATTGAACTGCGTAATGCATTCAGAGCATTTGCACGCTGGTTGTCACGTATCTATCAATCACTACGTGGTCAATTAAACGTGAACCTTGATGCTGAAATGCGGCAGGTATTTGATCGTCTGATTGCCACTGAAGAACAGATTCAAGCGGCTGAGGCGCGTGCACGTGTGGAGCCGCTGTTCACTGATGCTGCGATGGCTGGGATGACTGAAGATGAGTTTGCTAAATATCAAACGAATCAAGAAAAAGTGAAAGATGTTCAATCTGAAACTCTGCGTGACAAGATCATTAAACAATTGACACGTCAAACTAAGGAGTGGTGGAAGGAAGAGAAGCAAGACATCATCGATGAAGAAACAGATTCACTGGGTAAGCAACAGGTTTATTCAACTCGTGCTCGATTAAAAGATGGTGATGTCAAACTGGATCATGCCACCGTTAAAGAATTAGCCGGTGAAGAGAAGACTAATAAACTCGGTCGCACTTCTGTTGTCATCCCACCTGAGTTACGTGGTATGACTGCTAAAGGTATGCAAGGTGTTCACCCGGATGAAGCAGCTGCATTTTTCGGTTACAGCTCAGGTTCTGAGATGCTGATGGATTTAGTCACTGCACCTGCTATTAAAGTGCAAGCTGAGACGAATGCTGAAGCGCGTATGATTGAACGTCACGGTGATATTCTCACTGACGGTACGATTGAACGTGAAGCTGATGAAGCGGTGCGTAATGAAGAACGTGGTAAGTTGATCCTTGCTGAACTGAAAGCACTGGCGAAAGGTACGAATGCACCTACTGTTGATCGTCAAACCATTAAAGCACTGGCTGAAGAACGTGTCGGTAAATTATCATTCAGACAAATTCAACCTGGTAAGTACCGTAAAGCTGAGATCAGAGCAGCACAGGAAGCTGCACGCATGTTGGCTGAAGGTAATAAAGAAGGTGCAGCTGGTGCGAAAATGCGTCAGGTCACAAACTATTATCTGGGCATGGCTGCAACGAATGCTAAAAACGAGACAACTAAAATTGTTGATCGTATGGCGCGTTACAATAAAAAGAAAGTACGTGAAACCATCATGAAAGTTGAAGGTGGTTATTGGGATCAGATCGTCAAGATCCTGAGTCGTTTTGAATTCCGTAAAGTCGCAACATTAAAAGAAGTTGAAAGTCTTAATACGTGGATGGCTGAACGTATTAATGAAGTTGGTGATGGGTTGACATTAACTAACACAGTGTTAAATGAATCGTATGTCACCCATTGGAAAAATGTACCGTTCTCAGATTTACAGGGTATCAGTGAATCAATAGGTAACATTGAGCATGTTGCCCGGTACGCTAATAAGCTGACACGAATGCAGGAAGAAATTGATTTCAATAAACTGGTTGATCGTTGGGTCACCAGTATGGATGAAAAGGTCAAGACTCGTTTCGTCAGTAAACGTACTGATGTGGTTGAAGGTCGTAATTACGGTCGCTGGTTCATGGCTCAAATGACTAAGATCCCATTCATGGCTTCATGGCTCGACGGTGGTGAGCGTGCAGGGTTAAGTCATCAGATCATGGTGCAACCATTCACCGATGCTTATAATGTTGAGATTAAATTGTGGGAAGAAACCGGTAAACCGGTGATGGACCTGATTGAGAATCGCAGTAAATCTGATATGAAGCGTCATAATCAGAAGGTATTCATCCCTGAGATTGATGATAATTTATACGGTCATCAGATCTTAGCTGTTGCATTGAACACTGGTAACCAGGGTAATTTGAAGAAGATGCTACTGGGTGAAGGTTGGGCTGACCCTGAAGTTGATACAGATATCAGTTTCGATAATCCTAAGCTTCAGGCTGTGCTGTCACGTATGACAAAATCTGACTGGGAGCTGGTACAGAAGATCTGGGATCAGATGGAGACACTTTACCCTAAACTAGCTGAAGTTCATCGTCGTACTACCGGGTTAACGCCACCGAAAGTTGAAGCAACACCTATGACCGTTGAAGTCGCTGGTGAAACTATTGAGATGAAAGGTGGTTACTACCCAGTCAAATATGACCCTAATCGTGACCTCAGAGCTGCACGAAACGAAGATAAGCTGAATGCTGAGACTGAATCGATGTTCAGTAATAATGCCAGCATACAAGCGTCAGTGAACGCTGGTGCCACTAATGAGCGTACTGGGTACTACGCACCGATTCGATTAAGTCTTGACGTGGTGCCAGCTCACTTCCAGGAAACGATTCATTACATCACCCATCATGACGCGGTGCGTGAGGTCAACCGGCTGACTCGTAATGAGCAAGTTACTCAGATGATTAAAGAGAAGCTGGGTCCTGAAGAATATGCACAGCTGCGACCGTGGTTGAATGATATCGCTAAAGACGGTCGTGAGGCTCCTACAAAGATGTTCTGGGATGACATGTTGCAGAAGCTACGTTTCGGTGTAACGCTGGGTACAATGGGCTTCAAGGCTTCCACCGGTATTATTCAGATCAGTGGTCTATCTAATACCATTGCTGAAGTTGGTATGAATAACGTAATGCAGTCAATGCGTACAATATTAGGAAGTTCTACTACTATCAAGCAAGCGTGGGATTTTGCTGTTGAGAATTCACAGGTATTAGAGCATCGAACTCAGACAATGGATCGTGAGATCAAGAACGCTATGAAGCGACTTGAAGGTAAGCGTGGTGTGCTGGCAGCAGCTCAAGAAGCATCAATGAAACATATTGCTTATATTCAGGCTTACATGGTTGATTTACCCAGCTGGCACGCGGCATATATCAAAGGCATGAGTGACTGGGGTGATGAAACACGTGCATTCCAATATGCTGACTGGGTGATTGAGAATGTTCAAGGTTCTGGTGCAACTAAAGACATGGCACGTATCATGCGTAGTCAAGCTGAGACAGGTCGTATGTTCACCATGTTTATGACGTTCTTCAGTTCACTCTGGAACATGGAACGTGATCTGGTGAAAGGTGCTAAAACTGGCCGATACTCCACCACATCAGTTGCTGCTAAAGCTATGTTCTTATTCACAATCCCAGTGCTATTCGAGATGATAATGCGTGGTGAGCTGGGTGAACCTGAAGATGAAGATGATCGTCTGCAGATGATGTTGACTAAAGTCGCAATGTTCCCGACTCAATCAATCCCGTTTATTCGAGATATAGCTAATGCGACAACAGGTGAGTTCGGGTACAACATATCACCATTAGCATCAGTTATTGAGCAGGGTACACGTACATTACCTCAGATCGTAGAACGCGGTTTCACTGATGATGAGATCACGAAAGGTCAGGTGAAAGGTGCAACTAAATTCATTGGTGCTGCCACCGGTATTCCAGGGGTGAATCAAGCATGGTCAACAGGTGAGCATTTATACGATGTTCTTGAAGAAGGTGAAGATTTCACTGTACATCAACTGTTGTTTGGTCCTGAGCGTAAGTAGTGCTAAACTCATGTCAACAAATATCGGGGTTATATTATGACTGTTAATACCACAAACATTACATCAGGACCTTATGTTGGTAATGGTCTGAATGACACTTATGAATACGATTTCAGAGTTAGTGATAAAACACAACTCTCTGTCTATGAAACTGATGACACTGGTATACAGACCTTATTGACAGTTGATACTGATTATACAGTCAATGATGTTGGAGTTGATGCAGGTGGTACAATTGTGCGTACTGCTGGAAACCTACCTACTGATTATACCTGGTACATCAGATCGAACTATATTGAAAATCAGCTAACTGACTTTTCATCTCAGGGCGCGTTCTTCCCTGATGTACATGAAGATCAGATGGATCATATTACATTTTTGATTCAACAGTTGTTAGATAAGAATGAACGAACTTTCAAATTATCAGAAACTATTGATATCGATGGTACTTTCACCATTGCACAAGATGCTGCTGCACGCGCTAATCTGAGTTTAGGATTTGACGGTGCAGGTAATCTTGTAGTTAAAACTTTATTCGACCCTTCCTTAATCGATCAAACTGATCTTGATAAACGACATGGTGTTGTGTTTGCTAATGTCGCATCAATGACTAATAACCCACCGTTGGACATTGCAGGTAACTCTGTGACATTCAATGATGGGATGCGAATTGACCTTGTTGAATATAATGACGGTAGTAAGGTTGGTGGTGGGGAATTATACTGGGATGCTGCCAGTACAGAAACTGCCAACGGTGGTACTATATTTCAAGTCACAGGTATGCCAACTGGCAGGGTTAAACGCAGAGATGATGTGAAACTCACTGCTGAAATGTTCGGTGCTATTGATAACGGGTCAGATGTCGGTGCAAATCTTGAAGCTGCATTTGCAACTGGTAGGGTGATCAAACTCGGTAACAATAAAACGTATTTATTTGATCGAGTGTTAACAGTACCAAATGTAAAATCTTATAATTCAACATTGAAATTAATCAACTCTGCTACTGTGACAGGTGGTATATCTGATTATTTAGTTGATATCCCAGCTAACGCAATCATTAAAGGTAAGTTAACAGTTGATGCCAACAGAGCTAACAACCAACCAGTACCACCAGCGATAGGCACAAGCCCTGGTGTCGCTGTTAGGCTTAATGGTGGTGGTCATCAGATCAATAAAATCAGAGCGATTAATGCATGGAATAATGGGATAAATCACCCATTGGTTAACCTGGGTAGTCTCGCTGGTTCAAATATAAAAACAATTGAAGTAGATAATTGTTCTGGTGGCGCATATCTGAACTTCAATTCATCAAGCGGTCACATTGGTGAAATAATAGCAACTAACATGAACGCTGTTTATACCGGTGTAAATCCTCACGCTGTTGATTTATTCTACGGTGAAGGTGCGACTGTTGATAAGATTAAAATCGATTCATGTGATGGTACTGTTGTCGCTGGTTCAGCATTTTATAGCGGTCTGACTTGCATTAGTTGGAATGAATCAACTATTGGGCAGATAAATATCACCAATTATTTATCAACTGCTTTGATACCTTTAGCTATCTCAAACTTAACAGCTTACAAATCAAAATATTATAATACTCATATTGAGGGTTGGTCTGAAAACCGGCACATTGAATGTACTGGTATGCAATACTGCTCATGGATAGGTGGCAGCATCATGTCAGCATGGAAAGAAGAACATACAAGCGGTGCGAATTATCTGAATACATTAGGGTTTATATTCCCTGATGGATCGGTTGATGACTTCACAAAAGGTCGTGACAACACAACTAGCAACAATAATACTGTACAAGATTTTGTTATGGAGAATGTATCAAATTGCATTCGTGATTTTGGCAGACATAATCGATTTATAAATGTACGTGGTTATGGTGGTGTTGGTGGTTATGGTACATCTAACGTATCAGAGAATGACCCTTATTATGCGGCTGGATTAGTTCAAGGTGGTGGTAATTTCATCATTGATAATTGTGATTTCAGTTACATGGACAACGCAGGTATTTCTGCAAACCTACCTGACATTGGTTCACCGACCATATCTAATACACGTTGTAATAGTAACGGTATTGATACAACTGCGTTCATTAACAGTCGTGCTGGTATTCGTATGGATGCAGCAGATGAAAGAGTTAATATTATCAACTATGACGGTCGAGATTTAGCAGCTGAAAACGTCGGTACATTATCATTATCTATTGCCAGTGGCGCATTCGCTGTTGATGATCTGATTGATTGTATTCATAAAGACGGTACTCAAAAACTACACGCTGGTATGCGATTCACTATCACAGATGCATTAGGTACTGGTGTGCATTTAGATGTACGTGTTGAGCATGGTGCAAAAGCTCGTGATAGGTTCCAAGTCAGAGCAGTGTCACCAACGTCTGGTACATTGAATCCTAACACTGTTGCATTGACAGGTACTTTCGCGGGTACTATCGGTGGTAAAACTATTACAGGATCAGGTTCTGCTTTGAGAACTGAAATAGATGGTAAGATGTTTGTCACCATTAACTCAGTTAAATACACTGTCGCTCAAGTTGTATCTGATACAGAATTGAAAGTTGAAGAAGCAATATCAGCGACGTTCTCAGGTCAGACCGGTACTAAGTTTGTATCAAGTTACACATCAACCGCGACTCAAAATAGAGCTTATCATGGTACTTATGCAAACATGAAAGGCGTGCAGTGGGATGGTGTTATTGATTTAGCAAATGCTGCAAGTGGTCATCTGATGGGTAATAGAGATGCGGTTAAAACAACCAGCATAGGGTCTGGTGTTAATGCTACATTCTCTTTAAATAAATCATTCTCACATGTGAATCAAATGTATGCACACGCAACAGCATCAGGTGGTCTTGAAGCTAATGCGTCGGTGACTTTCCCATCTGCAAACCAGGTACAAGTTTACAACTGGGGTCCAAATGCGAGATCTTTCATGGTCACTGTAGAAGAATAAATCAACACAGGGTATCACAATGTCTGATCCAAAATTAGAAGATTTAAAAAGTCTCGAAACACTTTGCCGCTTGAATGAACAAGCAAACGGGTTTATAAAAGAGACACTGGACGACCGACTCAAAAGGGATGATGCTTTCAGAGAGCACACAGAAAAACTATTCAATAAGCTGTTCTCTAAAATTGAAGAAGTGAAGAAGGATATGGGGAACTTCCGAAATGAGATTGATGAACGTGTTGAAAGATGTAACAAGAAAATGCAGGATAAGCTTGATAAGCATTATGTTACAAAACCAGAACTTGATATAATGACACGAAGGATTTTAGCACGTATCACTATAATGGGTTCAGTCATCACGGTAGCTATATTAGTAGCTAAGTTTTTATTTCCAGAGGTGAATAAATAATGCCAGAACAAACATGGGATCACTTTCCACAACATGAACTCGATTGCCCTTGCGGGTGTGATGGTCGCATGTCGAATGAATTTATGGATGACATTGTTGTACCTATGCGAAAAGCATTAGGGTTTTCTTTTGTCATCCCATCAGGTGGTGCATATCGTTGTGCTGAGTATGATGGTAAAGACAACGGTGCTCACCAAGGTCATGCATTAGATGTTGTTGCGAACTCACGTCAGAAGTTTCTGATACTTGACTGGATCTTCAAACGTAATCATCGTATTGACAATGGTACTTTACGAGGTCGTAAGATCACACGTATTGGTATCAATCGAGGTTCAATTCACTTTGATGATATGCTTGAAAGTGAAGGTAAAGATTGTGCAGTTATATGGGATTATTACAAATAGGTGAATGACATGGGTATATTTGCAACAATTTTCGGCAGTGGTGCAGTGATAGAAAAAGGTATGGATCTGATTGATGACATGCATACTTCTGATGAAGAAGAGATTGCTGCTAAATCAAAAGCTAAAGTGGATCTATTGAATGCATACGCGCCATTCAAAATAGCACAGCGATACTTGGCCTTATTATTCACCGGTACTTTTATATTCTCTTTCACGTTGGTACTGGCGATGACATTAGCTGGTATCGGTGACATCAAAGAAGTGAAGACTGTACTCTCTGATTTTTATATCGGTGAGATTATGCTTGCTATTGTGATGTTTTATTTTGGTGGTGGTGCATTTGAAGGTGCACTGAAAACTAGAAAAAGTTAACTTCTAAATCATTTGTGGTGATACCATCACGGTATCGCTGCAACGCACGCTTCAGTCCTTCCTGGTCATCAGTCTTACGTTCAATAGCATCAGCAACAGCCAGATCAATTGTATCATTACATAAGATCCTGATGATCGATACAGGGTGTTTCTGACCCTGACGGTCAATACGCCCACACATCTGATCGTATAATTCCAATGACCAATTGATACCAAACCATACGACAATATGACCTGCATCTTGCAATCCATCGACCCCATGACCCATTGAAGCCGGGTGACCCACTAACAGTTTAATCTCACCTTTATTCCACCGGTTGATGATTTTCTCAGTGTCAGCTGATTTTGTTTGAGTCAGATTGACCGGGTTATATTTTTTAAATTTCTTCATGATACGTTCAGCATCAGCTGTGAATGAATAGCTGCACAGCACCGGCGAACCACCGGCTTCTTCCAGCACTTCTTCCAGTGCATTTAATTTTGCATCATGCACTGCTTCAAACTCTGGTGACTCACTGCTGAGATACGGTGACCCATTACAGAACTGTAAACATTTATTTGATACTGATGATTTACTGAACACTTCAACTTCACGACCGCTATCAAGTTGAGTGAATAAATTTTTCTCAATTTCTTTGTATGACTTACGTGCTGACGCTGGTAGGTCAACCATCATGTTAGTTGTTTTACAATCAGGAAGATCCAGATAATCACGCGCGTCCATCTTCACAGTGATGTCACTGATCTTATGCTCAATCCATTCTTTACCTAATGTCGTCGGTGTGTACTTCCAACCACTGTAGTCACTCATGAAGTAACTGTCTTTATAATGCGTGACGAACTCACCCAAACGTTCACCACCGTCAACAGCTAAGTACTGACCGTGAAGATCCAGATAACCGTTTGATGCAGGTGTACCGGTTAAGCCGGTGCGGTATTGAAAATGGTTGATGATTTTACGCCAGCCAGTAACATTAATTTTATAGGTTTCACCACGTCCATCTTTACGATCCCGGTTACCACCTTTCATTCTCAATGTGGTGCTGTTCTTCAGCTTCGACACTTCATCATAGACCACCATTTGAAACGGTAACGGTTTACCCTGGCTGATGTAGTAGTGGTCTAGTTGTTCGGCAAGCCAGTTCATGTTCTCATAGTTGATGAGATAGATATCAGCATCAGCAAACAATGCACGTGATCGCTTCTCTTTGACACCGTGTATGACGCTGAACCTGAGATGCTTTGTATGTTCCCACTTACGTGACTCACGCGCCCACACAGCCTGTATAACTCGTAGTGGTCCAAAGATCAAAGTCTTCTGTACCTGACCTGCGCGCATCCTATCAATGATCGTAGTGAGTGTGATAGGGGTCTTACCTAATCCCATCGAAAGCCATAACATTGAGTCATCATGTTGAAGCATGTGTATTACACACTGCTTCTGATATTCATGTAACTGTTGTGGTATTAAGAGTTGCGAACTCACCGAAATGCTCCTTTGCTGCTTTGTTATAAATTTCAGCAGCTTCTTCAGGTGTATTGAAGCGACCGAGGTAAGTTTGTTTACCGTGAATTTTTATTTGAGCGTGCCATTTACCTGATTTTTTATTCTGTGACACACCACGATAACCAGATGTATTGTGTTTATGAACACCTGAATTTCCTGCATTAAATTTACAATTAGACTTTCTCAGATTACCCCATCGATTATTTTGTCGATCTCTATCTTTATGATCGATGTATTTTGGTATTGACCCTTCCATGTATAAAAAAACTAACCGGTGTAATCTGTAAAATTGTTTTTCAATACTAACGTGTAAGTACCCTTTACCATCTACTGTACCTACAACTTGACCGACCATTGCATTTGCACTTCGTTGAATTCTGCGAGTGAATAAACCGGTATCAGGATCATAGATAAAAAGTTGTTTTAATAATTGCTGACTGATTATAGTAATACTTTCGCTATATACTAAAGGTAATACATTCATCTAAATATAACCTGGACTTGTGGTTGAGTGTTTTTGTAATGCTTCAACCAGAATATAAATTTATCAACACCTTCATTACCGTATACAATAGCAACTCTGGCACCGAGTTTAATCAATCGCATAGCTTCACGTTTCTGGTGAGTCTCATGATCACCATCGACAGTTTTAACTTCAACATACCATTCAGGGTTGATAAAACATATTTGATCCATTACACCATCGCGACCAGGTGACACCCATTTGCGAGTGTCACCGTTGAAGTGCAGTTTTATCTGTTCCCTTAGATAAGTTTCAACTTTGTTTTCACGAACACCCATTAGTCTGTCACCTGTATTGTGATATAGTCGTCATCATGTTTATGAATATTAATATCGACAGTTGACCAGTTACTTATATCAATCCAATCGATACAAATACGAGATTCGTCAAAACCTGCACCAAGTTCTTCAGTTATTTTTTCATCAACCTTCTGTTTAAATTCACCCCAGTTCATTACGAACCACCACCTTCAGTACATAGTGGGCAAAGTAAACTTGTAGTATTACCTTCTCCATCTTTAGAATTTTCAGGGTGTTTGCAGTGATCGATTGCAACTTCATCATTACTATCAGTTTGAAATATATAATGATCACACGGTGCCATGATTGCTGGGCAGTGAACGCGAACGTCAGGGTCTGATATCGATTCTTCAATATCAATACGACAACCAACTTCAACACCTGCACCATCGGCTGATGTCATTCCAGACTGATGTGAAGTGATCTCATCACTCATGAATTGAATACAGGCATTCAATGTTTCAATGACAATGTTCATCGATTCATCAGATTCAAGCAGCTTCTCAGCATTACGCTTCATCATCATCATGTTACCCATTGCTGCAATCGGGTTGCCGACGTACATCTTTGATACACTCATCTCTTCATCGATGCTCATATCAGAATGCATGGTGGTGACACTGAACATCTCACCTTCATCGATCATTTTTTCAAGCTCATCACTGGCGACGAACTCACGTGTTCCACCGTTTGCATAGGTGATTGTTACTGTTGTGTTTGGCATTTTATAAATATCCTCAAGTGGTACATGTTTCAAACCGTCAGCAGTTTGTAAAGCAAACCCGCTACCGAAGTAAATCATGTCAGATTTAATTTTATCAAGTTCGTTCATTTAATTTAGCATCAATAGCTTTTTGTAATGCATCGTTCAAAGTATCAGCTATAAAAATAGTCATTAAATAAGGTGATACTTTAGCTGGCTTAACAACACTGGTGATGCGAACGGTTGACCAGTGTGATTGAAATTTACCGTTCATAAATTCAGCAACTAATACAGTATCATCATCACTAAATTCAATAACTACTTTCTTCTGCTTGTTTATCAATTCAGTTGTATTCATCACTACTCACCCAGACAACGAACAACACGAGTGTTCTGATGGTGAGCATACTCAAGTGCATGACCCAGTGATTTGAAGTATAGCGGTTCAATCCAGTTTTCAAGTTCGTAGTACATAAGTCACCTCTTCATTTAATCTGTGTAACAATGTAGCACACTATATTGAACCCTGCAACAGTGGTTTGACTAATTTTTCAGTTTCTTTGATGTACCATTCGTAGTTGATAGGTGGTGGCACCTCAGCTTCATAAGTCATGATAGCACCTGCTTTAAGATCACCACCAAGTTGAAACAACATTGTGTCTGATAACTTATTACACAGCTGCACCTTGTAACCGGTATTGATCCCGGTACGACGTTCACCGTACACTGATTTATTCTTAGTGTGAATACGTGCATCCCAGACACCGTAGCCAATCTCAGCCATGACTTCATTGAAGAACTGATCAGTTAAACTGTTCGCGCGTTTGAACTCACCAGCTGGACCTTTCGGTGGACTGACTTTCTCAAGTGGTCGTCCATCGGTGCTGATGTAGTACCTGACAATGTTACTGACTTGCTCACCACCCCATTCGAGTATGCTGGATCTGGGTACTTTGGTTCGCAGGAAGAAATCAAATACATCAGCATGATTACAAATAAAATCACGAATGTCTTTACCATGTACCAAAGCTGATTCAGCTGCGAGTGCAACGACTCTGGCTGACCAATCTTTATGATACGGTAACTCTCGTGTACCTGGGTTCTCTTCAGCTGTGACATGTGCATACGCTCCTATACGTTTCAATCCACCGTCTTGTTTCTCAGCGATATATGAATTCACATCACGGATAAACATACGATTGTAAAGTGCTTCTTCCAGCTCAAGGTTCGTCAGTTGCTCCCACCATCGGCATATTGAACGGGTGTGCTCAAGGTATTCATGCGGACATAAGTACGTCACACCGTCAGTATTAGCCTGGATCATACGCAAGCCGGGTGTCTTCAGCAGCTGCTCAACCAACATACACAGCAGCAGTTGACCATTGATGGTGATGAACATAGTGAACTGTGGATCAAAGAACGGTGAGTATTCGTTGTTACTACCACCGTACGCACCGTTCAATGCTAGCTTGAATGCTTCATTCTCTGGTGTACCTTTGGGATAAGTTTTACGTGTGTGATAAACACCTTCGTAAGCATCACAAAATTCTTCACCAAGGTGTGCTGGGTACAATTTATTCTTGATCGCAAGGTTGGGGTAAAAGCTGGCAACGTCAACATCAACCAGCTGATGAGTGTCGGTCGTGTGAACCACTTGAGATTCAACGGATGCGTGCAGGCCACCGGTGCCGAAACTGTAATCAAGACCATCAACTGTTGCAATTAAACCTTTGAATACGCCTTTGGTTTCCGTGATAACTTTTGATTCAAGGTACGTTTTAATCTGTTGAAACGGCTGCGATTCAAAATGTACATAAGGGAAAATGACTTGCGCCAGATCAATAGATTCACGTTTAGTCTGACGCTTAACTTTCTTCTTACCGTCATATTCATAAATTGTAATACCTCTTTTTTCCATCTCTGTGACCAGGATCGTTTCACCGATCTTCACGTCACTCATGTTCATCATGTTCTTACCAAACGATTCAGATAAACCTTCACGCATTTTGATGTGTGACTGAGTACGATCAGCGAACAGATCTGTTGCATCGATGTCGTGCCACATATATTCAATGAGAATGTCAGTCTGCTCATCGGTGAGCACTGTACCCACAGGGAACGGTAAGTCTTCAATGTTACTCATTCGCATATTGAATTCTAAAACTTTCAAACCGGTGGCTTTTGATACGTTGTCAAAGTGATGGATTTTATACAGATCAATTTGCGGTAGTAACCACTCTGATTCCCAAACCATGTGTGAGAAACGTGCAGGACCATGTGCATTGATGATCGACATCGCTTTGTCGTAGATGTCACCGACTGATAAACAGGCTGCTGCGTGCTTATAGATGAAGTGCAGCACCGGGTAATCGAATCCGATACTGTTGTAACCGATCAAACGACAACCCTGCTGGCTGGCTATGTCGATGAAGTGACACAGTGAATCAATTTCATTCTTACGATGACTGATTTCAAACAGCCACTTGCGACGTGTTGTACGATGCATGAAACCCACGGTGAAGACATTAGGGTATGTTTCCTCATCATAGATGATGTCACCTGGGGTGATGTCGTATAGGAAGTCTGGGGTTAGCATTTATTAACTACTTCACCGATGGCACCGATGATGGTTAATATTGCAACTACAACCCAAAAACCATTCTCTTCTAAAAATTCCCAGAAGTTCACGACTTCACCTCATACTCAAGAGTAACAGTAATCACTTCAGGTGGTGTACTGGGTAATCCAGATTTTTCAATATACACACTGGGTACAATTGGTGCATCACTGACATCACTGTACACGTGTTTATTTTTGGTGGACTTCACCAGTTTCATTTCAAAAGTTTTAATACTCATAATTGTCACCTCGTTATTAAATGGTAGCAGGGGCAGGATTCGAACCTGCAAGGGGTTGTGATCTATTTGAGGTGGGGAACATAACAGCATTCTATTCCACCTTTTCCTGTCAATTCAGGTTCACAACTGTTCTTATGTAGGATCTATGAATTGATCCCTTTTACCACTAGCCGTATGTTCTACACTAGCGCGTTTACCAATTTCGCCACCCCACCCTTCTACAACGACACTGAGAGTCGCTGACCACGTTCTTCCCTGTCTCAGTGTCGTTGTAGAAAGACCCTCCCGAAAGAGGGTTCAGTTTTATGATTCAAAAAGTTTCTGTTTTAACAGATAACCTTCGAGCTGCCATATTTTATCGCGTGCATTATTGAATGCAATTTTACGACCAATCTCAGCATCAAAGTTTTCAGGACTCGCACATGCTGATTCACCAGTTACAGTAAAACCGTTACTCAAAGTCATACAACAAACTGTAAGTTGTGAACCTTCAAATACATGGTAATCAACTTTATTAATCTTACTGTCGATAATAACCGGTGTAATACGTGGTGCATTAAGATCCTTTTCTTGAATCTCATTTTCAATTTCTTGTTCAGACATTTTTTTATCACCTTAATAATTAAAAAGTTACAGCATGAAACGGTGACATGCTGTTCAGACTCTTTGTTTCAAAGACCGTTTAGAGAATTTGTTTTAAACAAATGAAGGTCGAATCGCTAAACCTTGATCAATCAACATTTGCTCAGTCCAACCCGGTGTTGCCAGATACTGTTCAAGCGTCACACCGTTTGCTTTAGCTGTCATCTGCAGTGCAGCCACAGGAGCCACAGGAGCAGCAGGAGCAGCCACAGGTGGGAATGCAGGGTTAGCAGCAGCACTTGGTGCAGGTTGACCACCGGGTACACCAGCGAACATCTGTTCAACTGATGGTTTGTTATCCAGACGACCCATCGGTGGTTCTTCAGCTGTGATCATGACACCGTTCAACCAACCACCAACACCACCTTTACCTTTAGTGTAACCACTGATACCAGCGTTCACATAAGCAACCATACCTGAGAACACAGCACCTGGGTCAATGATCGGTGTGTAAGCCATATCAACAACTGATGGTTTACCATCGGCTTCTTTACCAGAGCAGCTAAATACATACCAACCACTGAAGCGCGGATCATGGTAGTCTTTACCGTGATATTTAACATCATACGGACCGAAACATTCATCAGCACCAGTGTAACCTGATGGGAATGTGTTCAGTTTAGCCGCGTCAACCTCAGCTTGAATCGCTGCGATCTGCGGATCATTTGGTGGAAGCAGTACAGTACAACCATACTTTGCTTCCGTCGCACCTTTCGCAACTTTCGCTACGAATAATGCGGGGAACGATAAAATACCTTTAACTAACATTTTGTCACCTCTTTAAAAGAATGAAACTTCTTCAGCTGCAACTTCAGCAACCGGTTCAGTTTTAGGAACATCAGCGAACATAAGTTCAACGTCTGATTGTGATTCTACACCTTCTGTAGAACTTTGTGCAACAACTTTTTCACTTACGTGATCGTGTGCAACTTTCTTCAGTGTGAGCTTGCCACCTTTGAAAGTGATCAACTCTTTCTGAATGCGTGCTTTTTGATCATCAGTCAACAGATCTGACTTCATCACTTGAGCAGGTGAGATCAGTTTAGGTGGGTAGATATCAGCATTTTTCAAACGACGACTTTTAAGCTTTTTAGCAATCGTTTCATCGTCTTCATTCCAAACATTTGAACCTTTACCCGGCACCATTGCATAACCTGGTACAGTGATACCCTGTTCAATACGATCTTTGATTTCAGTTTTCACTTTATCAAAAATTGCTTGAACACCTTCTTCAGAATCCGCTAACTCAGATAACTGATCTTCAGTTAATGATTTAGGATCTGCTAATATTTTACCGATATACTCGGACAGATTTGAATTGTCTGCATCAATTGCAATTTCACTCATACTCTCCACCGTTAACAAACTTTGATTAGATTTAGCAGAACAATGCCCACCACGTTTAGGATTCGCTTTACACCACTGACAATGATCACCGGGTGTTAATGGTGCATCAGGATTGTCAGTGAGTCGTGCAGCAACTGATAACTTTTCAGCCGCTTCAACAACTGATGTTGTGCTGACATTATCTTCAGTACGTGTTGAGCATTGATAACGTACAACCGGGTTAGTTTTCGGTTGGACAATTGTCATGCGACAATGAGGTACTGCATTAGGTTTGAACGGTCTGCACTTATCAGGACCACTGGCTATAAAAGGTCGCATTTTACCGAACAGGTAACTGATCAACTGAGTGTTGTTTTTCTCACTCACATAATCACGACCATCTTTATAGTCAACCACTTCCATAAAGTACACTTCACCAGACATCGGGTGTCGTGCTGTGATGGTGATATCAACTGTACCCCACCAATCATCACGACCAAATGCACCACCTGGGTCTGCTTTACCTTCAGCTTCAACCAGTACAGTACAACCTTCAAACTGTGCTTTCAGCTCATTGACACGTCGTGTGACGTAATCAAGGCACATCTGCACCCGTTTGATACGTGCGACATCGACCAGCCAACCATTAGGGTTGTCAGGGTGATTTGCACTGATGATCTGCTGATCGTACTGAGCTGCTTGGGTATTGTTCTGAAGACACAATTCAAGTAGCAGGTGAGATCCAGTACCGTCAATCGCTGCTGCACCAGCTACATCTTCATAACCGGCTTCTTCACGAATTGAACCCGCGCACATAGGCCAGCGTTTGTTGCTGCAACCTAAGCGTGCGTGACCTTCACTCATGACTGAATTGCTCGAACAGCTGCGAGTAACTCCTGTTGCTTTTCAGCAGTCAGACCAGCAACACCAGTGACACCTTGTGCTGTCATCACAGCATCGATAGGTTCACGTGCACCGATACGTTTGAACTCAGAAATTAAAGTTGTGTTCATTTCTTCATCGGTGAGTGCGATTGCACCTTGAGCAGGAGCAGCAGCAGGAGCAGCAGCAGCAGCAGGAGCAGGAGCAGCAGCAGGAGCAGGAGCAGGAGCAACTACTGTCTGATCTGTACCGGGTTTAGCTGGGTCAATACCTATATGAACCGGTGTTGTATTCTCAGCGATTTTTTCCAGCGCATCAGCGATGCGTTTTAAATTATTTTCCAGTGACATTGTAAAGTTCTCCACTTTGTTGATCTTCAGTTGGGATGATACGCAAGCGACCATCATTAAAAGCTGTTATGATTTCACGAACCAGGATCTGGTAAGGTTTACCAATCACCCGTTGTGATTTCTGTTTGAAGATATCCAATTCTAACTTTGAACAGCGTAGTCGCAGTTCATCATCAAGAAGCGTGGCATCTTCAGTTTTGTTGTCTTCTTCAGACATCGTTCTGACCCTCATTAAATATTTATTAAATTGACGATTCTATTCTAGTAGAACATTGTAACTATTGTCAACATAAAATTTGACAATGTTCTACAAATCACATAATCTTACGCTGACAGAAATAATTTATTGTAGTAAGGTAATCAATCTGAGGTGACGAGAATGAATATAGAAATAGAATATGATGTAAAAGATAAAAGTGTTTTATTAAGTGCATTGAAAGCTGGTGAGTGTTTTCATTTTGCAACAACTCCATTCAATGATGCAATAAATGAAGACGCTATTTATATTGTTGTTTCTGGTGGTAAAGAATCAAGAGTTCAGTTTGCTAATTTAAAAGACGGACTATTGATGCAGCGTGATGATTGCCACAGAGTGGTCAAAATCAAAGCTAAGATTAAATGTCAATGTCAAGATCTTGAAACACACACACACCCATTAAAATAATTAAGCAGGATACATTTTCAATGGTGACAAACAGCGAATTCCTGACTGCGTTATTTGGTGATGATGCACCGTGGGTGCATGTAACAGATTTCCCTTATGATCCGGGTAACATTCCGAAAGATAAACATCTGATTGCCTGGAAGGGTGACTATTTCAGTCGTTACAATCTGACGCCCGGGTACAATCAGTACTTCACCATCAGTAACTTTTACTGTGATGACCAGCAGCAAGCACGTCGTCGTAAAGCTCTCTTCAGACATACACCGGTGATCGTACTGGATGATGTCAAAGAGAAGCTGTCGATGGATGAAGTGTCAAAGCTCCCGCGCCCTGCATGGATACTGGAAACATCAGCAGGTTCTGAACAATGGGGTTACATTTTAGATAAACCCTGTACTGATCGCGGTCGTGTAGAAAACCTACTTGATGGTTTAGTTGCTAATGGGCTGGCACCCAAAGGAATCGATCCGGGCATGAAGGGGGTCACTCGATACGTCAGACTACCTGAAGGGTCCAACAACAAAGTATCAAAGCTGGTGAACGGTCAACCGTACAAATGTCAGATGCGACTGTGGGAGCCGTTCAACCGGGTGACTATCGAACAGCTGGCTGCACCGTTTGCAGTTGATCTAAATCAAGTAAGACGTGAAGCACGTGTGGATGGTGCAGCTGCTGTATCAGATCATCCACTGGTGAACATCCCTGAAATTATTCACATTAAAGAGGTGCGTTCTGATGGGCGATTTGATATTACTTGTCCATGGGTGCAGGAGCACACGAACCAAGATAATAGCGGCTCTGCTGTCTTCACGAATGCAGATGGTAGTATTGGCTTCAAATGCCACCACGGGGCTTGCCAACATCGGACTGGAAGAGAGTTATTACAATTTATTGAAGGACACTCACCCGGCTTCTCAGGAACCCTTAAAAATTGGCAAATCTTACGAGAATTCTCACATGTCGCTGAACCCAGCTTCATGTCGCCAGTTACCCAGACACCTGAACCAGAAGAAGTCAGCTTCTTTGCACCGGTATCACCGCAACAAACGCCAGTTCAAGCACCTGTAGTCCAACCGGTTGATGCTATCCAAATGTTATGTGATGCCCTCAGACGTGAGCACCCCAGCAGCCCTGAAGCACGTGAGCTGGCTGCACAGATTATGAAGCACACCGATGACCTACCTAAGCTGGATCAGATGGAGTGGCACAACCAAGTGCGTGACCTGATGAGTTGGTCCAAAGGTGAATTCAAAGAGATCCTGAAGGACCTCAGACAAGTCTGGTACGGTGAGAAAATCAACACGGCTGAATTTTATGATGATGTGGTGTACGTTAAAGAACTCAATCAATTCTATGACTGGAAATCACGGATCTTCTTCAGCACCGAGGCATTCCAGAACAGCTTCAGTCATGAAGATGCTGAAGCCCGGAAGATCGCACTGCAGGACGGTCGAGTGAAAAAGGTTGATCGACTGGACTACGCACCGAAAATGCCGCAAGTATTCATTGAGAACGGTACCACGTTTGCCAACACTTGGTCAGATGTCACTCAGAACAACGGTGCAGCCGGTGACATTGCACGCTGGCATGATCATTTTGATGCACTCGGATGGGGTGAGCATCGAAAGCACATTGAACAATGGATGGCGTTCACACTGCGTCATCCTGACCGTAAGATCAACCACATGCTGCTGTTAGGCTCTGGTGAAGGTTGTGGTAAGGATTATCTGTTATACCCTCTGACAAAAGCGATGGGTGAAAACTACACCGTGATATCAGGTGAAGAGTTACTGCGTGACTTTGATGATCATCTTCTATCGACCAAGTACCTGCACATCAATGAAGCAGAGCTTGGTGACCGTCGTGAAGCACTGGCAGTCAGTAACCGACTCAAGCCATTAGCAGCTGCACCACCTGAGACACTGCGTGTGAATCAGAAAGGTATCAAACCTATTAAGATCAGAAATATTCTGAACGCCACCATGACAACGAACAGCATGATGCCACTGAGACTGAATGGACCCTCACGACGTTTCTTTGGTATCTGGTCAGATCTGAACCCGCGTGATGCTGATGACAACATGCGTGCAGACTGGCTTGAATACTGGGAGGATCGCTGGAACTGGATGAAGTCAATCGGTTGGCAGCATGTCGCTTATCATCTGATGTACATGGTGGATCTGTCTGACTTCAACCCGGCTGAAGCACCACCGATGACTGACTTCTTACGTGATATCAAGGAAGCGTCGAAGTCACCAATGCAGCAAACCATTGAAGCGTTTGCTAAAAAAGAGCTGGGTGCGTTTAAATGTGATCTGGTGACAGCTGTTGATTTATCTGAGACTCTTAAAAGTGGTGCTGTGTTCGCACCTGGTGAGATGTACAGTGATGGTAAGTACTTCACACCGATAAAGACGGGTATGGTCCTGAAAGAGTGCGGATCGTATAAGCAAGTGACCTGCTATCGCCACGGTGACAGAGTGAGGTTGTGGGTGCTGCGTAATACAGGTAAATATGAAGGTATGGATTCTAAAACATTGTACCAAGAATATGAGCGTCAAATGG